>Ga0068863_100005406_pt1 | contig 12597 bp, 16 predicted proteins | sample KBSSwiS62_FD_66596 | JGI IMG/M metagenome (GOLD analysis project Ga0068863, IMG submission 66596) | Switchgrass rhizosphere microbial communities from Kellogg Biological Station, Michigan, USA - KBS Switchgrass S6-2 | ecosystem: Host-associated > Plants > Roots > Rhizosphere > Soil ...
CCATGACCACGAAGACAACCCTAGACCAAGGTCAGAATATCAAGGAATATCAATCCCATGCAAAATTCAATTAGACGCTATACCAATTCCCTTCGTGGGCGGGTTCCTTGGAGCATGTCGATCGCCGGCCGTCTCGGATCAGTCTCCATGAGTGCGACGGCTCGGCGGCCCGCACCCTCATGGCGAGGCTCGACGATCAGCGCGATGTCATGCCCCAGCTTCATGAGAAACTCCTGAAGCATCTCCATGCTGAAAAGGTCAAGCTTGCCGGCGCTGAGCTTCGAATAGCGCGGCTGGGTCGTCCCGAGCAGCTCGGCTGCCTGCATTTGCGTCAGACCCATTTCACGCACCGACGTCTTGACGAGCTGTGCGAGCTTGGCCTTGGCGACATAGGCCGGGTCGAGGTCGAGATCATCGAGAACGCTTCGCCCGGCCGGTGTGCTATGGCCGATGACGACCTTATCGTCGATCCTGGTCATGGTTCGGTTCCTCGTAATTATCGCTTCAACTTCATGGCCTTGGCGGATCGCTCGCGCGCTTCCCTCGCCGCAGCCTCGATGATGTCCTTGTCGGCCCTGGGTATGCTCCTGCCGGTTTTCGACTTCTTGTGAAACACGTGCAGGACATAGACCGCGTCGGGGAGGGTGTAGATGATCACGCCCCGATAGGCTTCTCCTTTCAAGGACGATTTCAGCTCGATCACGCCCGCGCCGAACTCGGTCAGCGGCGTGAATTTGTCCGGCATGCCGCCGTTCTGGACATCGCTGATTCCCCATCCCAAATCCTGGCGAACCGGCCTCGGCATCGCGGCCAGATCGTCAAGGGAGGATCCCATCCACTCGGTCGGCTTTTCGTCCCTCACGGCGAGTGATTATGCAAGTATTGACATAAAGTCAAGCCTTCGCCTACTCCGCGCAATGCTCTATGTTCGTTCCTGCGGACGACGACCCGGATTAAACGGCTGGCGAGCGCTTGGTGGCGACCGAGTTTCATTTGTTACGCGAGGGCCTAATCGGGCCTCGACCGGATCGCGGAGGTTTTTCCTGTCGCCGCGTTCGCCGTTCATGCTAGTCCGCCGCATGGCCGACGCAAGCCCGCATGCCGCAAATGGCCCTGCCTATCTGGCCCTCTACGCCCGTGCCTTCGACGCGTATGGCGCGGCTGCGCTCTGGAACAAGGCACGCCTCGAACATCCCGGTCCGGAGCATGCGCTGGTGATCGCAAGGGCGCTCCGTATAGAAGGCGACAGGCACGCGCGGCAGCTGGCGGAAGAGATCGAGCAGGCCGTGAAGGCAGCGCACGGTGCCGCTCTCTAGCCTCCAGATCGCGGCGCTCGCGGTTCTGGCCGGCGCGCGTGATCCGGAAAGCTATGCCGCGGGTTCGACTCCGCTCAATCAGTCGAGCGCCCGTTACTCCGCAGACATCGACATCTTCCATGACCGTGCAGAACGGATTGCCGCGCAGGCGGACGCGGACGCCGGCCTGCTGGTGCAGGCAGGGTTCACGCTGACCTGGCGACGGCAAACCGCCTTCATGCATTCGGCCACGATCGAGAAGGATGGCGAGCAGACGAGGCTGGAGTGGCTGGGCGACAGCGATTTCCGCTTCTTCCCGACGATCGCCGATCCGCTCTTCGGCTATCGTCTCCATCCCGTCGATCTCGCGATCAACAAGCTGTTCGCTGCCGCAGGCCGGAGCGAACCGCGCGACATATTCGATCTGATGATCATTCATGAGAGCGTGGCGCCGCTCAGCGTCGTGATCTGGGCGGGCGTGGAGAAGTCACCGGGCTTCACCCCGGAGGGGTTGATCGCCGAGGTTCGCCGCAATCTGATCCACCCGTTGAGCGTCTGGCAGGAAGTGGCGGCGGATAGGCCGCTGGATGCGCAAATGATCACGGCAAAGGTCCGCTCGGCGCTCGATCAGGCCGAAGCGTTCGCGCTGCGGATGCCCACCGACAGGCTCGGGCGGCTGTTTCTCGACAGAACGGGTGCCGTCGTGGAACCGGACCCGGCACGTCTCGACGACTATGTCATGCATGGGGGCGAACGGCGTGGTCATTGGCCGACGAGTCCGGAGATCAAGCAGGCGATGTTCGATCGCATGCTGGGGTGAGGCGGCTGAGGTTCGAGGCTGCCACGAGTTTCACGAGTTCGGTGACGGGACTGAGGCCATGTGATGCGGCCGACGGAAGCGCATCAGCGGCGCGATTGATTTGTAGGGAAGATTGACGGCTTTACCCACAAAGCTCTGTAGTAAGCGATCTTAGGGAGAGTTTCGGTGACGCTATACCAATTGTCGATGCCGCCAAACCCGGACCTTCGGCGCTACGAATGGGAAGATTATTCGAACTCGCAGTTGTTGATTTTGGCAATCCAGTGGGCATCCAGGTTCAACAGCGCCTCGGCGACGTCGACATGCCCTTTCGCGACGGCTTGCGCTGCCGCCGCGGACAACAGCATCGACTGATCCCACGCCTCGTTTCGGTGAAGGCTCACATTCTCCATCAGTCGCGCGATCGCGCGGTGGTAATCATCGGCATGGACCCTGGGTATATCCGGTCCGCGCCCGGCCTGACGAGCGACCTCAATGGCCGCCGGTAACTGGAAGAACGAGAAGTCAACCGGACCTTTCGCTTCGCCTGCGATCTGCACGATGTGGGGAACGGCCACGTAAGATGCGGTATACACATCGCCCTGATGGCACAGGCTCGACCAGAGGCTGAACCATGGCTCATCCTGATAACCCGCCTTCGGCCCTGTGGATGACCCCAGTGCTCTCAGCAAATCCGGAATATCAGCGGCGTCGCCGTAGGCGTGCTGCAAGTTTCTCCAACCGGGATCATCAAGGGTGAGCATCGGGTCCTTCTACCGCTTGTCGCTATTCTATCAACCTCGCGCAGGGCGGCAACGCTACGGAAGCACACCGCCTTACCCTGCCCGCGCGGTGAACCCGATGACGTCCAACGGACAACCGGCAGAAGGGCATCGCGACACGATTTCTCGACAAGGGGTGGCAACAGGCGGTATGCATAAGTATGCAGATACACCCCGAGTGGAGTCGGCCATGTCGAACGTTGAACGCATAACAGTCACGCTGTCATCGGACATCGCCGCAACGCTACGCCATACCGTGGAGGACGGCGAATATGCCTCCACCAGCGAAATCGTGCGCGAGGCCTTACGTGATTGGACGCGCAAGCGCGATCTGGAGCAGCGCGACCTTGAAACGCTGCGCAGCCTCGTCCGCGAAGGCGATGAAAGCGGCGCCGGCATCCCGGCGCAAGAGGTTTTTGCCGAACTGCGGCAGCTTATCGCCGAACGCCGTGCCGCTCGCCGATGAAGCCGATTGTGTTCGCACCGGCTGCCCGTGCCGACCTGCTGACCATCGGCCTCTACATTGCCGATGACAACCCGGAACGGGCCGAGAGCTTCGTGGCGGCGTTGGAAGCGCACACGGCGAAGATCGCGGAGCGTCCCTTGAGCTTCCCTGCGAAAGACGAAATCAGCCCCGGCTTGCGCGGAGCCATTTATGGCCGCTACCTGATCCTGTTTCGCGATCTGGCCGACACGGTGCGCATCGTCCGCATTCTGCATGGCGCACGCGATGCCGTGGCCTTGGCAAGACATAGCAGCTTTGAATGACGCAACGTCATCGGTCCGACTTCACACCCCACCGTGCCAGCAGGGGCGATCGAAATCGAACCTCCCGAACGGCAAACGCGTAACGGCGAACCGAACCGCGGCGGTTCAGCGATCGTCGGCCGGTCGCGCAGGATTTTCTCTGTCGCCGCGTTCGCCGTTCATGCTAGTCCGCCGCATGGCCGACGCAAGCCCGCATGCCGCAAATGGCCCTGCCTATCTGGCCCTCTACGCCCGTGCCTTCGACGCCTATGGCGCGGCTGCGCTCTGGAACAAGGCGCGCCTCGAGCATCCGGGTCCGGAGCATGCGCTGGTGATCGCAAGGGCGCTCCGTGTCGAGGGCGACAGGCACGCGCGGCAATTGGCGGAAGATATCGAGCAGGCCGTGAAGGCTGCCGACGGTGCCGCTCTCTAGCCTTCAGATCGCGGCGCTGGCGGTTCTGGCTGGCGCGCATGATCCGGAGAGCGAGGTCGCGGGTTGGATGCCCACCGACAGGCTCGGGCGGTGGTTTCTCGACGGCACAGGCGCCGTCGTCGAACAGAACCCGGCCCGTCTCGACGCCTATGTCAGGCATAGCGGCGAACGGCGCGGCCATTGGCCGACGAGCCCGGAGATCAGGCGGGCGATGTTCGATCGGATGCTTGGATCCGAAGGCTGAGGTTGGAGATACAGGCAAGGCCGCGCTGATTGATATTGTGTCCCGAGACTCAACGCAAAAGGGTTATTCAAAGTGATTGAGGATGACGAATTAAATACGATTTTGGATACCAGAAAACTCGAATCTGAGATGAATGTCGCAATTGATCAAGCTAGGTATGATGAAATAATGGAAAATACGCCTCCTTCATTTATTCCTATAGCACATTATGCGGCCCTATGGGGGATAAGCGATGACAGATACCGCGGCGATTTGATTCGCAATTCTTCTCATGAATCTCATCAAAATCTGAAATTTATCGTGAGTGTTTTTGAAGATGAATTGGAAAAATGGCTAGCCGGCTCCGAAGCGGGCGGTCCTGAATTCAGCGAGGCATATATTGCCTTTACGAGCATGATAATGGCTTGCTACGAAATATTATAGCACTAGAATTTTCATAGAAAAATATCCGTCACATGATGAAAATCTCCTTTCAAGACAGTATAGTCCGTCGCCTTCCCGTTACAATTGAAGACCTAAATCTTTTAAGTTCTTAATCTACGGCGGCATTTCCGGAAAGTGACGTATCACTCTTGGTATCAGTATAGCGATGCTGCGCCGACTGCATCAAAACGATGAACACTGCAGTCTATGCCAAAAATGGATCCCCGCCTGCGCGGGGATGACGGTAAGGGGGATGGAAGACACGTCCCAACGCCGATTTTTACGACGATGGACAATTGTCCTCGCTTATCGAAATTTCGTGGGCGCTGTACCATCTTCAGCTACGCGCTGGTCCGGCGGCGCCGAACCTATACAGCGCCCCTCCCCATCCCTCACCCACCCTTCGCCTTCCCCGCGAAATATTTCTTCAGCGCGTCCAGCGTATAGGCGTTGCCCCATAAGAAGTGGCGATAGGCGGCGTCGAAGTCGGCGCCGGGGCCATAGCCGGCATTGGTGACCGTCACGCGCGTGCTGCCGGCGTCGACGGGGACGAACTCGATCATCGTCACCGTCCTGGCGAACGCTTCGCGGCCGGGCAGCGCCTTGGGGGCCTGGACGTTGTGGATCACCATCAGCCGGTCGGGCAGATAGGCGTCGATGCGGTTGCGGATATTGTCGGGGTCGCCGGGCTGGGCCTTGGGGTTGTAGCTCGCCTCGATCTCGCCGCCGACGCGCAGGTCGATGCGGGCCATCCCCACCGCCCAGCGCTTGAAGCCCTCGCTGGTGGTGAAGGCGGCGAACACCTCGGGCGCGGGTGCCGGGATGACCGCCGAGAGCTGGATCGCGCGATCGCCCGACGGTTCGGCGAACGAGGTGTTGGCGACATCGGGATAGTCGGCGGCGCTCGGCGCCTTTTCGGCCGCGAGCGCCGGCGCCGTGGCCAGTGCCAGCGCGGCGAGCATCATCGAACGGACCTTCATCATCATTCCCTTCCTGCGATTGCGGCTGACTCCAGCCGGTTGATATAATCCCTGAGCGCCGCCACCGAGCCGTCGAAGGCGGCGAGATCGCGGTGGGTGCGCGCCTGCATCACGGCGCCCTCCATCACCGTCAGCACGAAGCCGGCGAGTGCGCGGCGATCGGTGTCCGCGGGCAGCCGATCGCCGGCGTCGACGAGGCAGGTCTCGACATGATCGACCCAGCCGTCGAAATTGACCGCGAGTAGTTCGCGGACCGGCGGATCGGGCTCGTGCAGTTCGAGCGCGAGCGAGCCGATCGGGCAGCCATAGAGACAGTCGGTTTCGGCCAGCGCCCGGCGATAGGCGGCGAGCAAGGCGAATATCCGCTCGATCGGATCGGTCACGCCCTCCCACGCCGGCGCGAGCAGCATCGGTGCGATGCCTTCGCGATAGGCGTCGAGCACGGCGAGCAGCACGTCCTGCTTGGTCGCGAAATAATGATAGAGGCTGCCGGCATTGGCGCCCGCCTCGCGCAATATGTCCGCCACCGAGGTCGAGCCATAGCCCTTCTCGGAGAACAGTCGCATCGCGGCGAGGATCAGGCGCTGGCGGGTGTCCATGGGATCCCTTGAATGATCATTCAAGTGAAGCACGAGTTGAGTGATCATTCAAGGGGTTTTCTCAGCGTCCCGCCGCCGGGTTCCAGTCGGCGCCGAAGCCCGGCGCGACGAAGCCGTAGCGCGCGCCCGCGGGGTCGGTCAGCGTGATGCCGGCGCGGGGATCGTTCGGGCAGAACAGGAACAAGGCGATTCGGTCGCCGGCGGGCGAGACCTTGGGCACTCCCGAAATGCAGTCGGCGGTGGCGCCGAGGCTGAGGTCGGTCTCGATCTTGCCCGGCGTGAACGGATCGCTCGAGACGGCGTAGAGGTGACGGACGGTCATCGCGGGATGGCCGGGGACGGCGATGGGGAGGCCGCGCGAGCTGTAGAGCGTGCGGCCGTCGGGGCTGATGCCGGGATCGGCGTCGCCGCTCTGCTCGCGGCCTTCGGGCGTGCAATGGGGGCCGCCGTCGGTGATGCGGGTGCGGTCGCGGCCGTCGGGGCGGATGCGATCGATGCGGACCTTGAAGCAGCCGTCGATGGATTGCGCGACGGTGAAGTGGATCCAGTCGTCGCTCGACCAGAGATAGTCGCCCCATTGGCGATCGTCGGGCGCGCCGCTGGGAAAGGCGATCACGCGCGGTGCCGAACCATCGGCATTCATCACCGACAGCGCATCGTTGCTATAGGCGCCGTAGGCGATCCGCCGGCCATCGGGCGACCACACCGGCTGGATCGCGCGGCCGCTGCGGGTCAGTTGGGTTTCCCGGCCGGTGGCGCGGTCGAGCACGACGACATCGGTGATCGCGTCGGGCGCGCCATAGCCGCCGCGGAAGAATTTGGTGTAGAGCAGCTTCTTACCGTCGGGCGAGAAGTGCGGCAGGAATTTGCCGTAGCCGTCGCTGGTCAACTGGGTGCGGCCGCTGCCGTCGACTTCGATCGTGTAGACCTCCTGGCGTGATGTCGGCGACGGGAAGGTGTCGCCGGTGAAGACCAAAGCGGGATTGGCCAGGGGCGTCGGATCAGGGGCGGGCGTGGTCGTGGGTGACGGTGTCGGCACGGGGAGTGGCGACGTCGGTTCGTCGCCGCCGCATGACGCGACGAGCGTCACGAGCAGGATGGCGGCTGCGCGGTCGGCAATCTTCATCGTCTCGTCCTTCGCCTGCACGGCCCGTGATCGGACCTGCCCTGCGAGACGCGGGCACGACGGCGTCCGGATGCACCGGCGAACAAATGATTTGGCGCTGCATCCAAACCCGGCGACAGCATCGTCATGGCCGGTGGAAACAAGGGAGCATCGCGTGGAGCTGATCATCATCGCCGCCGTCCTGACCGCGCTGGGCGCGACCACGATCTGGTCGGGCCAGCGCATCGCCGCCGAGACCGAAGCGACGATCCGGCTGGCGATCGAACGCGGCGTATTGACCGATCCCACGCTGATTCCGGACCTGCGCGAGCCGGCGGGGCTGCGCTGGACCGAGCGGCTGACGCTGCTGGGGATGATCATCCTCTATGTCAGCGGCGGCATCGTGCTGGTGGCGCTGGTGCTGATCGTCTCGGCGATGGGCGTGCCGATCCCGCTGTTCGCATTGTCGGCGTTCTCGGCCTGCCTGGGCGTGGGCCTGATCCATTGCGGGCGCTGGCTGCGACGGGTCCGCGAGCGGCCATAGGCACGGCCCGTGGAGGCCGCCGATCAGGAGCGCCGGGCGGTCCTGCTGGCGATCAGCGGCGACACGGCGGCGTTCGGCGCGCTGGTCCGGCGGCATCAGGCCTGGGTCCGGTCGCTGCTCCGCCGCAGCTGCGGCGATGCCGCGCTGGCCGAGGATCTCGCGCAGGCGACATTCCTGCAGGCGTGGCGGCAATTGCACAGCCTGCGCGATCCGGACGCTTTTCGCGCCTGGCTGCGCCGGATCGCGATCAATCGCCTGGTCGATGCCGTGCGGCGGCGGACGATCGTCACCGAATCGTTCGCCGATGACGCGCCGTATGAGCAAGGCCCTGCGCCCGATGTCGACATCGTCGCGCGCATCGACCTCGATCATGCGCTCGGCCGGATCGGGCTGGCGCAGCGCACGTGCATCGTCCTCGCTTATGGCGAAGGCATGAGCCACGGCGAGATCGCGGCGGCGCTCGATATTCCGTTGGGCACGGTCAAATCGCATATCGCGCGGGGGATTGCCGCGCTCAGGGCGTTCATGGTCACGGGGGAGGATTGAATGGACGATTTCGAGGCGGAACTGGCGCGGCGGCTGAGGACGCCTATCGACGAGGGGTTGGATACGGCGGACGACATCGCGACCAGCGTCGAGCGCCGGCGCGGTGTGCAGCGCAGGATGGTGGTCCTGGCGGTGACTGCCGGTGGCGTGGCGATGATGGTCGCGATCCTGTTCGGCGTGCGGATCGCAGAGGATGCGCTGCCGGTAATGCAGATCGGTTCGGTCGCGTCGACCGCGCTGCGCCTGCCATTGGGGATCGCCGCCGCCGTCCTGACGCTGGCGGCGGGCACGATCGCGGCTCTGCTGCTGCGGATGGTGCGGTGATCGATTATGGGGATTGCGTAAATTGTTACCGAACCTCACCGAAACCTCGGCGACGCTGCGGAAATGACTGTAATTCAAAGTAATCCCGTCATTCCCGCGCAGGCGGGAATCCATGCGTCCGATCCGTCAACGCCGGTAATCTACGCCAAAAATGGATCCCCGCCTGCGCGGGGATGACGGTTTTGGGAGTGGATCGCGCGTCGAAACGCCCAGTTCTTCGAGGCCTTGGCACCATCCTGGTTTATCGGCAGAAACCAGGATGATGGCTTGGGAAGTGGCCGAGACCACGGCGCGCCCTCATCCCGCCACCTTCCGAGTCGCGATATGCGCGTCGATATTGCGCCCCAGCACGGTCAGCGGCACGTTGCCGCCGAGCACGACGGCATCGTCGAACAGGCGCAGGTCGAATTTCGTGCCCAGCGCCGTCTTTGCCTTGTCGCGCAGACGGACGATCTCGCTGTGGCCGACCTTGTAGCCGCACGCCTGGCCCGGCCAGACGCAATAACGGTCGACCTCGCCCTGCACTTCCTCGACGGTCGAGCCGTTGGTGGTGGCGAACCAATTGATCGCGTGATCGCGCGTCCAGCGTTTGGCGTGGAGGCCGGTGTCGACCACCAGCCGGCAGGCGCGGAACGCGATCGACTGGAGATAGCCGAGGCGGCCGACGACATCGTCGTCATAGACGCCGAGTTCGGCGGCGAGCTGCTCGGCATAGAGCGCCCAGCCTTCGGAATAGGCGTTGAACGCCAGCAGAGAGCGGATCAAAGGCAGTTTGTAGGTATATTCGCCCTGCCAGATATGGCCGGGAATGCCCTCGTGATAGCTGAGCGTTGGCAGCGAATGGCGCGGCCAGATGCTCGTGTCGCGCAGGTTGATGTAATAGTATCCGGGCACGCTGCCGTCGATCGTGCCGGGTCCGGCATAGCCGCCCGGCGCACCGGCCTCGATCGCGATCGGCACCCGCCGGACCTCAAGATTGCCGGGCACGAGCGTGGCGAAGGCGCGCGGCAGGCGCGTGCGGATGTCGGCGATGCGGCCGTTGACATAATCGAGGATCTGCTGGCGGCCGGCATCGGTGTTGGGAAACAGATATTTGGGATCGGCGCCGAGCGCGGTCATGCGCGCGCCGACGCTGCCTTTGGTCATGCCGAGGCCCTTGAGCAGGCCGTCCATCTCGGATTGCAGCGCCTTCAGCTGCTCGAGACCCATCGCGTGGACTTCGTCCGGGGTTCGCGTCGTCGTCGTGCTCGCGCGCAGCGCCCAGGCATAATAGGCCTCGCCCTGCGGCAGTTTCCACGCGCCGGCATCCATCGTCGCGCGGGCGCGGTGCGCGGCGAGTTCGGCGATCTGGCGGTCCATCGCCGGCGCGACCTTGTCGGCGAGCAGTTTCAGCGTCTGTGCGGCGTGGGTGCCGGGAATGTCCTTGGTCCGCTTCGCGATCGAGCTGGCGATCGTCCACTGGTCGAACGGCAGCGCGCGGGCGTCGCGCTGCTGCTTGAGCGTCTTGTCGAGCAGGAAGGCGGGCGCGACGACGCCGAGGCCGGCATCATGTTTCAGGCGTCCGGTCTCCCCATCGAGCGCGGCGGCATAGGCTTCGACCCGCGCGAGATAGGCGTCGGCGTCGGCGGCGTTGGCGATCGCGTGCTGGCTGTCGAGGAAATCGGGGATCTCGATGAACGCGCCGGTGTTCTGCGCGACCGCATAGGGTGCGTTGCGATAGGAGTAATTGGTGTTGAGCACGGCCATGTCGCCGAACGGGAAGGCCGAGCCCTCGGCGGCGACCTCGTGTGCGGTGCGAACGACGTCGACATCGGTGCGCGTCGCCGGATCCAGTGCGGCCATGTCGATCTTGCGCAGCGTCGCGAGGCGGTCGGCGGCGCGCCGGGCGCAGAGTTTCTGGCCCGGCCCCGAGCGATCGGCGAGGCGCGACTTGAGCCCGGCGCGGGCATCCTTGTCGAGCCCCAGCGAGCTGGCGGTTTCGGGATAATCGGTCAGCAATTGCTCGGCCATGTCCGCGAGCAGCGCTTGCGCCGCCGCGTCGGCACCGGCCAACGCGCGTCCCGGCGTGTCGGCAATGGCCAGCGCGCGCGTCGGCAGGGCCGCGAGCGCGGCGACGCTGGTGGTGCCGATCAGGAAATTGCGACGGGTGGTCATCATGTGTCTCCGGCTGGATGGGGGGCTTGTCGCAGCTTCGGGGGCGGGTCGTCCAGTGCGGGCTGGTGTTGTGAAATCCTACCCTCTCCCGCGTGCGGGAGAGGGAAAGACGCCGAAGGCGGCGAGGGTGAGGGCCTGCGCGTGGCCCCGCCCTTCAGGCCCTCACCCTGGCTCGCTGCGCGAGCCTGTCCCTCTCCCGCAAGCGGTAGAGGGATTGGAATGCGTGACTGATGACGGCACAAGTTGCCGATGTTCATCGCGCTCGCCCTTCTCGCCGCGCAGGCCGCCGCGCCCGCGCCGCTCGCCGCGCCAGCCCCGCCGGCCGCACCCGCAAAAGCCTGGCCGACGCGCGAGGGCATCTTCACGCTCCCGAACTTCCGCTTCCACTCCGGCGAGACGCTGCCCGAACTGCGCATCCACTACACGACGCTCGGCCAGCCGCATCGCAACGCGCAGGGCGAGATCGATAATGCGGTGATGGTGCTGCACGGCACCGGCGGCACCGGCCGGCAATTCCTGTCGCCGCAATTTGCCGACGAGCTCTACGGCCCCGGCCAGCCGCTCGACATCGCCCGCTACTGGATCATCCTGCCCGACAACATCGGCCATGGCGGATCATCGAAGCCGTCGGACGGGCTGCGCATGCGCTTTCCGCGCTATGATTATGACGACATGGTCGAGGCGCAGTACCGGTTGCTCACGGACGGCCTCGGCATCCGGCGGATGCGACTGATCATGGGCACGTCGATGGGCTGCATGCATGGGCTGGTGTGGGGCGAGACGCATCCCGATTACATGCGCGCGCTGATGCCGATGGCGTGCGAGCCGGTGGCGATCGTCGGGCTCAACCGGATGTGGCGGCAATTGCTGATCGACGGGATCAAGGCGGATCCGGCCTGGGCCGATGGCGATTACACCGCGCAGCCGCTGCAGGGGCTGCGCACTGCGGCGTCGATGCTGTTCGTCGCCGGTGCCGCGCCGCTGAACCTGCAGAGCCTCTATCCGGACCGCGCGAGCGCCACGGCCTATGTGCAGGATCGCATCGCGAAGTCGATCGCGCAGCTCGATGCCAATGATCTGATCTACCAGGTCGATTCGTCGCGCAATTACGATCCGTGGCCGAAGCTGGAGGCGATCACTGCGCCGGTGACGTGGATCAATTCGGCCGACGATTTCATCAACCCGCGCAATTTCGATTATCCGCAGCAGGCGGTAAAACGGATGAAGGACGCGCGCTTCCGGCTGGTGGCCGAGACCGCCGACACCCATGGCCACGGCACCCACACCTGGGCGGTCAACTGGAAAGCCGATCTGGCGGCGCTGCTGGCGCGGACGGAGTTGCCGGCGCGCTGAGCCATGCGCGTGCAGCGAAAAACGGTTCGACGCGTTTCATCCTTGTAAGCCCCGTCCAGATGTGACCATGACCGGACTTTACCGCATGTCTGGCACCAATTCGCACGGCACGTGATCAAACACTCGAACGTGACGGGACATGATATGGGCCAGCTTCGCACCGCCAATAAGCGGCATAATCGCGCCATGGTGGCACAGCAGATCGCCCGGTCGGCCAAGGCCGCCGAAGCCGCCGGCACCAGGACCGCCGAGCCTGCCGCGCCGGCCGC
>Ga0068863_100005413_pt1 | contig 12585 bp, 9 predicted proteins | sample KBSSwiS62_FD_66596 | JGI IMG/M metagenome (GOLD analysis project Ga0068863, IMG submission 66596) | Switchgrass rhizosphere microbial communities from Kellogg Biological Station, Michigan, USA - KBS Switchgrass S6-2 | ecosystem: Host-associated > Plants > Roots > Rhizosphere > Soil ...
GATGGCGCCACACCTTCGCTGGTGCTATCAATATTCCTGGACCAGGTATAGGAGACCGCCCCCTGGAACCTGCGCGAAAAGCGCCGCTCGATGCGCCATTGCATCGCGTGATACGCCGCATTCCCGTGGCTCGTGCGAATATCCCGCACGCCGAAATCCGGATGAAGACGTTGGCCGTTCTCCTTGTCGATCACAGGATTTGCAGTCTCCCAGGTGGTCAACTTGTGGCTTTCCGAGCCGACATAGGAACCTTCCAGCAGGAGTTTAGGAGAAAGCTGCCGCTGAAAACTTAAGGACCAACGCTCTGTATAAGGACTTCGAAAATCTGTTTCAAGAGCCCCACGCTACGAATCGAGCAAACTGATGGGCCTCGGTTCGACCGGGAGTTGCGCGGACCAGTTCGGCGAGCCGCGGCCCGACTTCGACGAGAGGATCTCGATGAACTGGCGTTCGGCGGTGAGGTGGCAAGCAACAAGGAGATCATCTGGGTGAAAAATACGTCGTAACTGATTTGGAACCCGCCGCGCCATACTGTGCTGTCTTCGCCAAACAGTTTCCCGAGCCATCCGGAACGGAAAGAAGGTGACCAGGCCAGCCCGAACGAGGGACCAAAATTATTGTTGTCCGTGTTCACGCGATTGGGTTCGAGGAACTTCGCCGGGTCGAAGCCGGAAAAGGCCGGATAACGTAATGCGTTCGCCGGCTCCCCGAAGTTTTCATAGCGGAGTCCCAGAGTCAGGCTTAACGATGGCGCGGGAAGCCATGCATCCTGGAAGAAGTAAGTCTGATGGAACTGATCCGGATGGAAGACCGTCGCGCCAAAATTCTTTCGTATGTTGCCGGAGCTTCCACTGAAGTCGTCGAGGAAATTGGCGAAGGCGGAATAGCCTGCTGCGGCGGAGTAAACAATCTGCCCGTTAAAGTAAGCGTCGGGAAGCTGATCTGAAAGCTGCCTCAGGAACTCCACCCCGTACCGATACGTGTGGCGTCCTTTTAAGTAAGTTTGTGTGTCCTGAACCAGCAGATTCTGAACTCTCCGATATGAAAGAAGATGTGACGGGACCCCTGGTGAGTCGATAGGCGGGAAACCGATACGGGGCAGCGTCCACGCCAGGGGGACGGATTGAGGCGAGATCCTCCGAGTGTCGGAGTTCTGCCTGGCGTAGGAGAAACGTAGCTCATTGGTCCATGCCGGCGATAACGAATACTGGTCGATGACGAGAGCATTCTGGTTTTGCGCAACCCGGTCCGTGACGAATCCCGGGAAGTATACCGATGCATATCGCTGTTCCCGCTGCCTTCCACGACAGGCGAATCCGTGTGAGGTAGATCCAAGTTTTCACCAGCCGTGTTCTTTGGACAATACGATCGAGGTTTTCCGCTCGTTGTGCCGACGGAGGGCACAGATCCGAAAACTCCGATCGACGTCAGGGGCACGGAATTCTCGAGGCTCGCGTAGCCTGTATGAACAGTGTGGCCGTGCTAATATCGGCGGACTAAGTTCAGCGGCCGAAAAGAATGAAACCCGTACTTGAAAGCAGACCTGCCCCTGAGGGTGCCGCCCTCTGGCGTTTTCTTGATGAGTTGAGAAATCAGCTGAAGGGTATTCGTGAGGATGACCAGAAGGCTCTGCGGTTTTCCCTACGTCTGACCCTCCAACACTTCGGGGCAACAAGTGGATGCGTCGCAGCCATCCATCACGGCCAAACTCAACCGGAGTTGATCGTGGAAATCCCGCGCCGGAGCAATTGGGATCTGAATTTGATCCGGTCGCTGGTAGAGCGAGAGCGTGTCGATGTTCCGAAGAACGTCATACTCGCGACGATCCAGCGCCGGGAACGTTTGTGGGGTGGGATCGCTTTAAAAAAGGAGGCCGGATTCGATCCGTCAGCCCAGCCTGCGCTCTTGAGGGTCGCAAAAACGATATCCGAGTCGATCGAACGGATGGATTGGGAGCGAATTGTCGAGGTTCGCGCCCGAATCGACCGGAAAGTGATGGAGCAACTCCGGCCGAAGGATCTCTTCTATCAAATCCTTCATGGCCTGCGATCCCTGACTCGGTATGACCATTCCTCGGCGCTGCTGATTTCAGACGAACGCGAACGCACGCTCGAGTTAGTAGCGGAACAGGTGGCGTGGCTCAAGGGCAAGAGTCGGCGTATCGGCCTCAGGCTTCCTTTAAACAGGGACATCCTGAACTTGATGCAGGATGCGACCGTGTTCGGTTTCGACCGCTTCAACGATGCCTGGCGCGACTGGCCAGGGCAGGAGGCATCTTCTCTTGCAAAAATGCTTGACTACAACGATAGCGCCTCCGGAGTCGAGCTTTCCGAAGCCGCCATGCTCTGCGCTCCGCTGGCGACTCGCGACGGTCTTCTGGGTGTTCTGAAGGTATCGGCTCGGCATTCAGGTGCATTCGGAGCCTATGAAGCGAATCTGGTGCAGCGTTTCATGCCCCTGGCAGCGGTGGCCATTCAGAACTCCCACAGAACAGTCACGCTCGAAGCGAAAATGTTGGAAGCGGAAAAGAAGCACGCGGTCGCGAATCTCGTTCGCGGTGTGTCCCACGACGTGAATAATGCATTGGGTTCGGTGCTGCCGCTGGTTCAACAAATACTGGCTGATGTTCAAGGTAATCGGCTCGATCTGAGGGTGCTCGCCGATGACCTCTTCCAAATAGAGCAATCCCTTCAAACGTGCCGGCGGATTTTCGGGGGCATGCTCTCGCTGGCGAGAGGCGTGAGCCAGGGCACAACTCATGCGAATGTGCGGCGGGCCATGGACAGTACTCTCGCCATTTTGCGAGACGGCATCGAGCGCCAGAAGATTCGGCTGTCACTCGAGTTCCCGGAGGCGTTGCCGTTCATCCGCGCTTCACAAGGCGATCTCGAACAACTGCTTCTGAACCTTGCTACAAACGCACGCGACGCGATGCCGGAGGGCGGAGAGCTCAGCGTTACCGCCAGCCGAGTCGAAGGCCGGTTGCAGGTGACGATCCGAGACACAGGGTGTGGAATCGCGCCCGAACACATTGCGCGGATCCAGGAACCGTTTTTTACCACCAAAAGCAACGGAAGTGGTTTGGGCTTGTCCATTTGTCGATCCATCATTTGGAATATTCGAGGAGAAATGAAGATTGAGAGCCAGCTCGGATCGGGAACTACAATCCGCGTGATTTTACCGATCCACGATGACAACTCACCGGGGGTCGCGTTGTGAGCACCGCGCGCGTCCTCATCGTCGACGACGAAAACGGAATGCTGCGATCGGCGGAGCGCGTTCTCGGACGCGATTATCGAGTTGTCACCTCGCGTTCGCCCGTTGAGGCGATTCCGCTGGCGAAAGAATTTAAGCCCGATCTTGCGATTCTGGATATTCAGATGCCGGGAATGGATGGATTCGAATTGATGGAGAAGCTCCGGGAACAAGACCACGGGATGGACTTCATCCTGATGACGGGCAGTATCCACGAACTGGACGCAAAGCTCATTCAGGCAATTCGCAGAGAAGCGTTTTATTTCTTACAAAAGCCTTTCGACCGCGAAGTGTTGCAAACGCTGGTCGAGAGGTGCCTGAAACTAAGGCGTCTCGATCTTGAGAATCGCAGCCATGTGTCCCGCATGGAGAAGGAACTAGCCGAGGCACGCGCATTCCAACAAAGCCTGCTTCCGCCGGAACATGCGCGGATAGGTGGCGTGACGGTGAATGCCCGTTACATCCCATACGCCGAATTGGCCGGTGACTTTTATGACTATGCTCTCAAATCCGATTCCGCGACGCTTCTGGTCGCAGACGTCTCCGGCCACGGCGCCAGCGCGGCAATGCTCACCGGAGTCGTAAAATCGGCGTTTCACGCCGCGAACGCGGAATACTACGAACCCTCCGCAGTAGTGACTAGAGTGTCGAATGGAATTCGCGCCTTCAGCCACCATCATTTTGTGACGATGATCTGCATTCGAATCCGGCAAGCGATGCTGGACTTCGTCAATGCCGGACATCCGGCGGGCATTGTCTGGGGCCGCGACACGAACCTTCGGTTGCTCGAGTCGACCGGTGCACTGATTTCGCCGGCCTTCGAATTGGACTGGGAGCAACATTCAATTCCGGTACAGGCCGGCGATCGGATCCTGCTTTTGAGCGATGGAATCACGGACGTCGAAGGTGAAGCCGGCACCTACGGCTTCGATAGGATCGTCGGTGATGCGGTGAACAGCCCTGACAACGGGCGCGTATTGCTAGATCGGATCGTCAACAACGTGCGGCATTTTTCCGGCGGCCGTCCATTCCACGACGATCTCACCATGGTGCTCGCGGAGCTGTAATTTCGGGAACGCAAACGTTTGCCTGTCCGACACCGCACTATCTCTCCGGCGATGGGTGTATGCTTCTCGCTAATCCGATGTCTGAAATTCCAACGATGAAGGGGGCGTCTGCTAACCCGCAATCGCCTGACGTAACGAAGCTCCTGCTGGCGTGGGAGGCGGGCAACACGGGGGCTCTCGATCAATTGCTTCCGGTCGTTTATCGTGAATTGCGCAGGATGGCACGCCGATTCATGGCGACTGAGAATCCCGGCCACACACTTCAGGCGTCGGCGCTTGTGAACGAAGCCTATCTCCGACTGGTTGACTTCCAACAAATGGGGTGGCAGAGTCGCGCGCACTTTTTCGGCGTCGCCGCGCAGTTGATGCGGCGGATACTCGTGGACTTTGGGCGTCGGCGTCACTATCTCAAACGAGGAGCGGGCCTGCGTCCCGTGACTCTTAACGTGGCTCTGGACAAGGCTGCGGAAAAAACAACGAACATCGTTGCACTGGACGACGCATTGACTGCGCTTGCCCGAGTCGACCCGCGAAGCGTACGCGTCGTCGAGATGCGTTTCTTCGCAGGGTTGACCGTGGACGAAACAGCGGAAGCGCTGAAGGTGTCCCCAGAGACGATCCGGAGAGATTGGAGACTTGCCAAAGTGTGGCTTCGGCGGGAAATGCGAAGAGGTGGGGCATGAACCCGGCGCGTTGGCATCAAATCAAGAGTCTGTACAACCAGGCTCTGGAAATGGAGGCCGCCGACCAGGCGGCCTTTCTTCGGAAAGCCTGCGGCCCCGATCGCGATTTGCAGCGTGAGTTGGAGGAGCTTCTCGCGGAAGGACCGCAAGCATCGAGTCTTTTTGAGAAGGAAGCGTTAAGGAGAATCGCGCTTGAGTTCGCCGAACCGGCGATACCGGCCTCGCAATCGTGGATTGGCCGTCAGGTAGGCAACTACCAGTTTCTGTCTCTGGTAGGCGCCGGCGGCATGGGGGAGGTCTATCGAGCGCACGACACGAAGCTAAAACGTGACGTCGCGATCAAGATCCTCCCTCGCGAGTTTTCCGTCGAGCCGGATCGCGTCGGCCGGTTCCGGCGTGAAGCCGAACTTCTCGCCGCCCTCAATCATCCCAATATCGCAGCGATCTATGATCTTGAAGAAGCCGTCGGATCGCTTTTCCTCGTGCTGGAGCTTGTGGAGGGCGAGACGCTGGATCAACGATTGAAGCGTGGCGCCATCCCCCTTGATGAAGCTTTGCAGATTGCGGCACAGCTCACCGATGCCCTCGCGGCTGCGCACGAACGCGGCATTATCCATCGAGATCTGAAGCCCGCCAACATCAAGCGGACGCCCGAAGGCAGAGTGAAGGTGCTGGATTTCGGGCTCGCAAAGGCTTTTGCCAACGAAGCGATGGACGCGCCACCGTCGAATTCACCGTCGCAGACGTCGTCGACGCCCGGAACGATTCTGGGAACTGCGGCCTACATGTCTCCAGAGCAGGCAAGTGGAAGTGCGGTGGACCGTCGCACCGACATCTTCGCGTTCGCTGTAGTGCTGTACGAAATGCTGGCGGGCCAGCGGGCATTCCCTGGGGAGACAACAGGATCTGTTCTGGCGGCAGTGATTCGAGCGGAACCAGATTGGCGAAACCTTCCGGCAGACACCCCAGCTGGAATTCGCCGGCTCCTGCGACGGTGTCTGCAGAAGGATCGCACCCGCCGTCTTCAAACTGCGGGAGATGCGCGGATCGAAATCGACGAGGCCTCGAATCAACCTCAATTGGACAATGACCTCGCTCGTGAAGCGTCATCCCGCAGCCGGCTCGGATGGACGGCATGGACAGCCGTGGTGGTGGCGTTGTTGATCACTGTTGTGCTGGCAGTCTGGACGTGGCGAGTGCCGGTCATGCCGAATGCTACTGAAGCGCGCCTCGACCTCATCACGCCGCCAACCACGGAACCGGTCTCCCTCGCGATTTCGCCGGATGGACTGAAGATCGTCTACGTGGCTGGCTCCGAGGCATCCTTGTGGGTACGTGACCTCGATTCCATTTCGGCACAGCCTTTGGCGGGCACTAACGGCGCCACGTATCCTTTCTGGTCGCCAGACAGCCGGTCCATCGGCTTCTTTGCGGAGGGCAAGCTCAAACAGATCAACACGGTCAGCGGATTTGTAGAAACGCTTTCTACCGCTACATCGGGCCGGGGCGGCGCCTGGGGGCCCGACGGCACCATCATTTTTTCCGCGAGTGTCAGCAGTCCCATTCTTCGCTTGCCTCCCGGAGGCGGCGATCCCATGGCGATCACGCAACTGGAGTTACTGGGTCACGGCAGTCACCGGTATCCGCATTTTTTCCCGGATGGAAGACACTTCCTTTACTTCGCACAAGGCAGCTCGGAAGGCATCTACATCGGTGATCTCGATAGCCCTGAGAGACGGTTCTGGTTGGACGCATCGGACAGTTTTGGAGGTTCTGGCTGGTTTTCTTCAGGAAAGGTTCTGTTCCTTCGCAAGGGATCGCTGTTCGCTCACGACTTCGACCCTGCCCGTCTCGCATTGCTCGGCAAACCATTTCTGGTCGCAGCGCCGCCGCCTGGTGGCCTGCAAATTCGGGTAGTGTCCGCGTCCACCAATGGGCGTATCGTCTATCGCGTGGCCCCGGCGGGCGGCGGGCCGCGTCAGCTTTCCTGGCTCGATCGGTCCGGCAAGGAGATTGAGAAGGTCCGCGGTCTCGACTACGGAATCTACCCGGAACTATCGCGTGACGGCCGCTTCGTCTCGATGAGAACCAACCTCAACGGGAATACGGATATTACCCTTCTCGAAATAGGCGGTAGAACCATCCCGTTTACGTATGATCCCAAAATTGATGTTAGGGGAATCTGGTCGCCGGATAGCCGCCGTCTCGTGTTCAGCTCAAACCGGAAGGGTGTGTACAGCATCTATGCGAAGCTTACGAAAGGCGCCCCCGCGAGCGAAGAACTGCTGTTGGAGACGGGACGGCCGATATTCCCTTTCGACTGGTCACTGGATGGCCGGTTCATCCTTTTTGGACAAGAAGAAAAGTTGGGCAACAATGACCTTTGGATCCTCCCTCTGGATGGCGACCGGAAGCCGTTTCCAGTCGTTCAGACAAACGACGATGAATCGTGGGCTCAGTTCTCCCCCGACGGAAAGTGGATCGCGTACAGGTCGAACGAGTCCGGCCATTATGAGATTTACGTGCGACCCTTTCTCAAAAGCATGGTTGGCGATAAGCGGCAGGTTTCCGTGAACGGTGGCTCCTTTGTTCAATGGGGCGATGGCGAAAAGGAACTGTTCTACATCGCGCCCGAAAACCGGCTGATGGCTGTTCCACTCCGCGTTGATCCAAACAGTCTCTCGATTCAATCCGATGCCCCCAGTTCGCTATTTGCCACTCACCTCGGAGGCGCCTGGCAAGCCCCACCGGGCCGAGAGTACGTGTTCCGGAATGGGCGGTTCCTCATGAATACAGCCTTGGACGAACCCCTCTCTCCCATTTCCATCATCCTGAATTGGAAGGCCAAACCCTGAGCCGAATCGAATCCTCTGTTAGGACGTTCTGAGTTTTGAGTGCGAGTTTTGAGTGGTGTGAAGACGGGATCCGGCTTTACTCAAAACTCACAACTCATTACTCACGACTCAACAGCTCTGTCTAGTGTTCGTCCTCGGGGTCGTCCCGCAGAATCCGGATTGTGCCCTGAAAGCATGGGCCGGCGGGTGCGCCATCGCAGTTCGTCATACTTTGGAATCGAACACGGACTCGTGCGCCTGTTCGCCATCCATCCATAACGACACCCTCCAATAAGCCGAGACCCGCAGCAGTCGACCCGCCCTGGATGAGCGCCGTGAAGGAGCGGTTGCCCGAAGAGACTTTATAGATTGGCCAGAGTTGAGCAATTTTGCCGTCGGTACTTGCTTTTCGATAAAGCACCTCAGCTGCAAAAGCTCCAGGGGCATCACCCCCCGCAAAGCCTGTAAAGAGAATGATGTTCTGCCCGGGATCGGCGGGCCCGAACGGTGCAACTGGCGCAGGGGTCACCCCGGTTCTCCACTTCGTGAAGGTGACCTCGAAGGTTTGATGGTTTTCGGACTGCCCCTGCGGGCCGGCAGCCACGGCGGGTGAAATCTGAAGCGTTAACAGGATTACGCTCATCAGAGACGCGAAACGCGTCGCGATACGAGTGGTTTTCATAAGTCTCCTATAGTTAATGCTGTTTGCTGGCTGGTGACTTCGGGCGATGTCGTGCCGAGTCCCAGCTGCGTTTGTTGTCCTCGCTGATTAAAAGCGTGAAGCAAGCTGAAAAGCGGTAACGGGAGTGAACAATCTTTCGTCAGCTTGTTGCCGGCACCATGTTGCTGCCTATCGTGCTTTTCTCGCCGCGTTCTTCACAAAAAGGCCTGCGAAAATTGTTGTAAATCCGAGCCCCGCGCACTAGCTTTACGTTTACCCAGAAAATCAGACACAGGCTAAGGAGGCCAAAATGTTCAAGAACACCAAGCGCATTGCTGTTTTTGCCGCATTGGTTTCTATAAGTCTCGTCGCGCCGATTGCTGACGCGCAACAACCCAATGTCGTGGTCCAGTGGAATCAGATCATGCAATCCTTATATGGGCCCGGCGCTTCCAGTTTTCAACGCACATTAGCGATGGTGAATATCGCGATGTTCGACGCGATCAACGCGATCGACCGCACTTACACGCCCTATCGCGTGGATGTCAATGCTTCGCGCGGCGCATCCGAGGAAGCGGCGGCGGCGCAGGCTGCTCGTGACGTGCTGACTGCACTGTTTCCAGGGCAGCAGAGCACCTTTGACAATGCTTTGGCAGCGCAATTGGCCGGCATCCCTCGAGGATTGGCTCAGCAGGGAGTGGAAATCGGCCACGCAGTAGCCCGAGAGATCCTGAACTGGCGGCTAAATGACGGTTGGCCTCCCGTAATCACGCCCGATCCCAACTATGTTCTGCCTCCGCTTCCGGGACTGTGGCAGCCAACGCCGCCAGCAAACAGCTTCGCGACTTTTACGTTCTATCCCAACGTACTGCCGTTCGCTCTCGTGAGCAGTACGCAGTTTCTTCCGCCTCCTCCGCCGACTCTGACCAGCGCGCGTTACGCTCAAGACCTCAACGAAACGAAGCTACTCGGCTCGGCGACAAGCGCGGTCCGGACTCCCGAGCAGACACTCATCTCGCAACTTTTTGCGGGCGTGAACACCAATATGGGGTTCTTACACGTCTGGGAGATAGTGGCTGCCGGTGTCTCGCAGAGCCAACACCAGTCGCTCGTCGACACGGCTCGAACGTTCGCTCTGCTCGGTGTCGGTTTACACGACGGGTTGCAAACGTCGCTTACAAGCAAGTTTGTGTATGGACTCTGGAGGCCGGTCACGGCGATCCGGCAAGCAGATACGGATCTAAATCCAGCCACGGTAGCCGATCCGACGTGGCTTCCGCTGCTTGCTACCCCGCCTTATCCTTCTTATGCCGGCAACGCCGCATGTCTCAGCGCAGCGGCCGCACGGGCGCTTCAACTCGCTTTTGGTCGCGACGATATTCCATTTTCAGTCACCTGGATTCGAACAGGGGGTCTCCCCAACGTGACGCTGTCCTTCTCCAGCTTTTCGGACCTGGCTAACCAACAGGCCCGCAGCCGCATTTATGGCGGCATCCATTACCAGTTCGATTCAGATGCGAGTCAATTCGTGTGTCCAAAGGTGTCGGAGTACACATACTCGCATTTTATGTTGCAGCGCCGCTGACAGGAGGGGATGCAGAACGGCGAATCCCCCTGCTCGTTTACCGCCGCGAAGGCGGGTTACAAATACTCACATCGCAGTAGGTGCGAAGGCGTACACACCGCGATCGCCCTGCCAGCATCGAAAGAAAACGGACGCTACTGGCAATCTGGACCGGTTCCTTTAATTTCGATTGCTGTCGTGGTCGAAGCTGTATGTCCCGTCCCAGCGCCAACTCGGGCCGCCCAAATACGTGACATTGATTCGAGCCTGGAATCCGGCGAACTGTCCGGTCCCGTCAGAAAATGTGCAGAGTCCAGTGGCGGTTGTCATATCTACAGTACAACGACCGAGTGCTCGGTTGCCCTGCCCGGAGTCGAGGACAACGTTAGTGTCCAAGAACCCTACCTGCAAATTGGCGGCCTGTGTGTAATAGACCTTTGTACCCGAAGTAATCGGCCCGAAATCCGATGATGTGAAAGTGCAGAATTCCCAAGGCAAACCGTGGTACTGCGAGCATTCTTTCTCGGCACGGAGATTTCCCTTTTTCTCAGCCGCCGACATGGAGACGGCGAGAACTGCACCAGCGAGCAGGACGAGGGCGAAGCGTGTGGTCGAAAGTCTGAGTTTCATTGTGTTTTCCTTTCTGGGTTGTCTTCACTGGTTAAAGCGTGAACCATCGGAAAAAATCAGAAACGCGTGAAAAATTCTCGGCGGATCACCGGTAGGTACCCTGTGGTAGTCGGCGTGGGTGCCACGGGATATACTCGCGACCACTATTAAGCGTCCATAGAATCAATAGTAAGGTGTAAATGAGGACATCAGAATCCGCTGAAGTCACCAGACTCTTGTTAGCGTGGGGAGACGGGGACGAAGCGGCACTCGAACAGCTCCTTCCCGTCGTTTACCGGGAGTTGCACAGAATGGCCCGACGCTACATGGCAGGAGAGCGTCTCGACCATACGCTTCAAGCTTCAGCGCTCGTTAACGAAGCCTATCTGAAACTGGTCGATGTCCGGCAGATGCAGTGGAAGAATCGCGCTCAGTTCTTCGGGGTCTGCGCTCAAATGATGCGGCGGATTCTCGTGGATTTCGGACGCCGGCAACGTTACCTGAAGCGCGGAGCCGGCGTCCGCCCTGTGACACTTAACGAAGATCTGGTGATGGCTGAAGCGCAAACCACGAATCTCCCTGCCCTGGACGATGCCTTGAATGCGCTTGCGACTATGGATCCGCGAAAGGCACGGGTCGTCGAACTGCGTTTTTTTGCAGGTCTAAGCGTGGATGAGACCGCAGAAGTGCTCGAGGTTTCCCCGGATACCGTTGTGCGGGACTGGAGAATGGCCAAGGTATGGCTTCATCGGGAACTTAAAAACAATGGCGCGGCGTGAACCCGATGAGATGCATGATCTAAGGCAGTGACTCATGGCTTCGCCTTCCAGTCCAGGATGATTGAAATGGGCGAGACAGGTTCGTCCAACGCCGTATTCATCAGGAACCGCCCGTCCCGGAACACGTACTCCCTGCCGGGAGGAGCTTGCCACGCGCCTCCGAGGCGGGTGGCAAATAGCGCAACAGGGGCATCGGACTGAACCGAGAGAGGGTCCGACGCGAGGTGAATGGAAACAGCCATCAGGCGGTTATCGGGCGCAATGTAGAACAATTCCTTCTGCTCGCGTCCCCATTGCACGAAAGAGCCTCCGTTCACCGAGACTTGCCGTTTCCCGCCAACCATCCTGTCGAAAACCGGCTGGACGTAAATCTCATATTGGCCGGACTCATTCGACATGTATGCGACCCACTTCCCATCGGGAGAGAACTGAGCCCACGATTCATCGTCGTTTGTCTGAACGATCGGAAACGGCTCCCGGTCCCCGTCCAGCGGTAGGACCCAAAGGTCATTGTTGCCCAACTTTTCTTCTTGATTGAAAAGCATGAACCGCCCATCGAGTGACCAGTCCAAAGGGAACGCCGGCCGCCCCGTCTCCAGTAGAAGTTGCTCGCTGGCGGGGGCGCCTTTAGCGAGCTTCCAATAGATGCTGTACACACCGTTCCGGTTTGAGCCGAACGCGATATGACGGCCATCGGGCGACCAGACGCTCCTGAGGTCGATTTTTGGATCAAACGTAAACCGGATGGTTGTACCGCCTATTTCGAGAAGCGTGATGTCTGTATTCCCGCTGAGGTTGGTTCTCATCGCGACGAAGCGGCCGTCACGTGATAGCTCGGGCTGGATTCCGTAGTCAAGACCGCGGACCCTACCAATCTCCTTGCCAGACCGATCGAGCCACGAAAGCTGACGCGCCCCGCCACCTGCCGGGGCAATGCGATACGCGATACGCCCATTAGTCGACGCGGACACTGCCCGAATTTGCAGGCCGCCAGGCGGCGGCGCTGCGACGACAAATGGGACGCCGAGTAGTGCGAGCCGGGCAAGATCGACATCTTGAGCGAACAGCGTTCCCCTGCGAAGGAACAGAACCTTTCCTGAAGAAAACCAGCCAGAACCTCCAAAACTGTCCGA
>Ga0068863_100005415_pt1 | contig 12577 bp, 26 predicted proteins | sample KBSSwiS62_FD_66596 | JGI IMG/M metagenome (GOLD analysis project Ga0068863, IMG submission 66596) | Switchgrass rhizosphere microbial communities from Kellogg Biological Station, Michigan, USA - KBS Switchgrass S6-2 | ecosystem: Host-associated > Plants > Roots > Rhizosphere > Soil ...
CGGGCAAGCTGGACCGAGGCCGACGACATGGCGGGGGCGGGTCCGAACATCGGCGTGATGACCCAGTACCGGACCGACGCCTTCGAGACCACGGCGACCGCGACCTGGACGACGACCTCCGTGGCCTGGGGGATCATCGGCGTCGAGATCAAGAACGACGCCGGGGGGGCAGCAGCTACTGTCGTCGATCCGTTCGGCATGAGCGGCTTCTTCGGAGGGTGACGCTCTTACTGCAAGGAGGCGCCGTGCCCGACTGGTATCCGAGCGCCTACTACATCCAGCCTCACTACGCGTCGGCGCCGACGATCAACTTCTGGGACCAGGAGTCGTTCACCACTCGCAAGCGGAAGTACTGGAACGCCGCCTGGACCCGAGCCCTCCAGCGGTGGGCTCCGGTGGGACTTGAGCTGGTGTTCCACCCCGGCCCTCTCGGCTGTCCGGAGCCGGGGGTGACGTGCGAGGTCTTTGACGTGCCGCCGGGGATCGGCGCGTGGACGCAGTTCAACGAACCGCCCGAGTGTGGCTTCATCCAGGTGGACATCACGACCTGGCGCAATGCCGTCCTCGGTCGCAACCTCGGGCCATTGACAGGGGTCATCACACACGAGGTCGGACACGCACTCGGCTTCGGACACGGCGGAACCGGGGTCATGGCCATGCCACTCACCGCGGCGGTATGGCCGAACGCGGAGGAGATCGCAGCGGCGCGAGCCTATTGGGGGACCGCATGAGCAACTACCAGAACGGTGATTTCGTCACGAAGTACGGTACCGTCACGGTTCGCAATCCCGGACGGGTCGAGCCGCCGCCGAACCTGCAGACCTATGTGCAGACGTCCTCGCGGTTCGTGCGGCTGCAAGGTCCGGCGATCCGTGCGTTCAAAGCGGCCGAACTCCGCATCACGCCGCGGCGCCTCAAGCGCAAGGGCAAGGTGCGCCACATACTCATCACCGGCCAGGGGTATCGGTCCTACGCGCTGCAGAAGTCACTCGTGGAGAACAGCGATCAGCCGGGCCGGTACGCCGACCCGGACGGGTCGCTCCACGTCGAGGCACTCGCCGTCGACGTCGATCAGGGACAGGGCGCTTTCCGTCTACGCGCCATCCGCAAGGCTCTCGAGGCCGAGGGGTGGCACTACGGCGTCTCCGGCGAACCCTGGCACGCATCCTTCCACGTGACCGGGTAGATGGACGAGCAGCCCGACCCTCCCGCCCTAGCTCGCGGCAACTCCGGGAACCGCTACCCGGTGCCGGACCCGACGACGCTCACGACCGAGGCACTCCGGCGCGAGGTCGAAGCGCTACAGCTCCTCGTCGAGCAGCGGATCGCGGCGCTCAAGGAGCTGCAGGAGCAGGTGACGAACTCGCTCAAGCAACGCTCGGACGAGAAAGAGCTGCGCCTCCAGGAGCAGCTCGGGTCCCTCGAGACCCAGACGCGGGACCTGATCGCGGAAGCCATGCGGAGCTGCGACACCCAGTTCGAGCATGTACGGCAGCAGTTCAAACAGGTCGAGGCTCTCCGCCTCGAGCAGAAGGCGGATACGAAGGCCGCAGTGGACGCCGCCCTGACCGCCCAGAAGGAGGCCGTCAAGGAACAGACGGCGGCGTTCCGTGAGGCCGTCGAGAAGTCCGACGTCGCGACGGAGAAGCAGATCGAGACGATCGCGAGCGCGGCGAACCTCGCGCGGGAGGAACTGCGCCGGCGGGCGGACGAGAACAAGGGGAGCATCGTGGACCTCGAACGGTCGCTCCGCGCGGAGATCGGGAAGGTCGACGCGAAGGTCAACAGCGCCACCTCGGCCCGCACCGGGGAGAAGGAGAGCAAGAGCTCGACCTACGCGACGATCGGCGTGGTCGTCGCGATCCTCGCGGTCGGACTCGCGGTCCTCGGAGCCCTCGCGGCCCGTGGAGGGCCATAGCTCAGATGTCCGTCACCGTTCTGCTAGAGGACCTGATCCTCAACCGCCGAGAGTTCCTCCAGGGCTCCGGGATCGCCCTTTCACTGCTCGCTCCCCGGCCCTGCCGTCCCCGGCGTCTGTGTCAGGGGACGCCGATTGGACTGCTCCTGGTCCTGACCCGATAGGAGGTTCCATGTCCATCACCGCACTGCTTGCCTTGGCGTGTATCGTGCTCGGCTTCGTCGGCGTGGTCATCGACGAGCAGATCCTCATGCCGGCGCTGGCCTGGTTCGTCGCCGCCATCGCGTTCAACACGCTCGCGTTCACCTTCACGGTTGGGAGGAAGGCACAGTGAGCCCTCAGCTCACGATCAAGGTATCCGGTCGGGTGCGGCATCGCTGGGCGCTCCGACTTGGCCTGTGGATTCTGAATCTCTGCACGGTGGAAGTGCTTGCCGACGGTCGCAGCCTTGGGCGACGGCGGCTCCTGGATGTTGCAGTCCTAGAGGAGGAAGAGTGAGCAGACCATCCGAGGCCGTCCAAGCCACGATCGGCTCCATCGTCGGCGCCGCCTTGATCGTGCTCGGCGCGTTCTTCGACCTGTCCAAGCTCACGCCGGAGGTCGTCGGCGCGATCACGATCCTGCTGTCCTGGATCGCCGCGGCGGTGACCTGGTACATCGCCCGCAAGCAGCGGGCCGGCGCGCTCGGCTCGGGAACCGACGGCACCGTTAGTACGTAGTCGCGCCCTGCGCGGCCCCCGGCGCCCGTCTCGACCGTTGTCTTCCTCCCTGGCGGTCGGGGCGGGCGTCTTTCGCGTTCCCCACATCTGGGTACCCCTCCTGGGCTCTGAGAGCGACGGAGAGCCGCGTTGGTGTAGAAATCGACCTAGGATGCCGGGAAGGGTAGGGGAGCGGCGGTGCTTCCGCTCCGTGGCTGGGACGCAGTGGCACCTCAAGGACGAGGACGGCTTCTCATGGTGTGGCCTGCCCGAGGCTTCCCTGGGACAGGCGGCGGATTGGGCTTCGACGCCGGATCAGGATCGCTGCCAGAAGTGCCTTCGCTACGACCCGTCTCCGCTTCCGGTATTCCGACTACGCGAGGGCACGCTCGAGCTAGTTCAGGAGGGAGTTCGTCAAGCGCCGTTACGAGGGCGACGAGGTGGACGTAAGAGGGCGTGGCAATACCCTGGAACCAGTTCTGCACCGTATTGGGGGTACGTAGTCCCATCGACCACGCGAGCTCGGCCTGGGTCAGACCGCGACGAGTGGCAGCCGCCCGAAGCCATGAGACGAAGGCTCGCTCAGACGGGTGACGATCGGACTTCTCCCGGCGCACGCAGGCAAGCGTAAGGGCGCGTTCGCCAAGCACAAGCACCCTTCGGCACAACCCCTCGAATCACATACCTAGGATTCGCCGCAGTTGCAAGTCGGCGCAGGTGGCATGTCGTTGCGATTGGTCTATCGTGCCGAGCACGAGCGTTCCGCCGTTCGTCAACGATCGTTACCACATCTTGGGGATAAGTTTCTTGACGACCCCCTTGCATTCCGTGGGAGTTAGGACCAACATGTGGGCATGTTCGCCGGGAATGTACGTTCCGAAACTCCGAGCCGCGTAACTCCAACCATCGACTTTGAACGTGTGGCGGGGGTGCGAGGCGAACTCCTTCCCGGCGTTCATGCCCGCCCCCGCCCACGACCGTTCGCGGCGGTGTCGGCGTGAGCTACGTCCACTGGGCAACGTTGTGGCACGTCGTCCTCCCCGGCTCGCGCGTCACCCTCTGCGGCCGTTACGTCGAAGCTGACGCTAAGCGCCGGGAGATCCCTCCACTCGAACCCTTCCTCTGCAAGATCTGTGGAGGTGCAGCGTGATGTGGTGGTGGATCGCCGCATGGGTCATCGGCATCGTCCTCATCCTGTCGTTCTTCGCTGGGGCTCGCCGATGAACCGCGATCCCATCCTCGCCGAGTGGGACCACACGCCGGACTCGGTCACGTACCGCTGCAGCTGGTGCCGGCGTCTCGTTCGCGGCGTTCTCGGACTCGAAGGCTCACGGCACGAGGAGTGCGGCACCGGGCACCTGACGACGATCGCCCGAGTCTCGCGGGCCATGTTGGTCGCGCATGAGACCGCCGAGCTCCTGACCGATTTGAGGTCGGCCTGATGCCGGGCTACCGTGAGCGTACCGAGTGGTCCCGTTGCGCCGAGTGCAACGGTATCGATCTGCTGAGTCTCGGAGTGATCCATCACCGCGCTGGCTGCTCGCAAGATCCCGACGGCAGTCCGGGCCAGACGGCGATCCCGCTCGAACGATCCAAGCCGGAGTTGGTGCGGCGTAGGGACCGCATCGCCCCGTCGGCGCTCGCTCGGCTCCGGGAGTTGCGGACGGTGAGCCGCTGATGCCGATCCAGGGCGTCGCGCCGAGGCTGCTCGAGATCGGCCGTATCCGCATGGGGGAGAAGGGCTCCAAAGGTGAGCCGAAGCGTCTCGAACACTGGCGGCTGACGTCGGCGCATCTCGATTCGCTGAACGCCGCGGCGAAGCTGTGGGGCGGCGTGGTCGGCGAGTGGGAGGGCGGCTACGAACTCCTGACCGAGACCGACACGCTCGAGGTGCTCGTCCCTCCGAACGCCTTCACCTCGTACATGGAGGCCTGGACCGCCGGCGGGATCCAACGCCGATGCGACGGCCTCACCGAGCTCACCACCGGGGACGAGTGTCTGTGCAACGCCGACGGCGACCAGATTTGCGAGCCGTCGACGAACCTTCGCGTCCTGCTCCCACAGCTCCCGGGGATCGGCTCATGGAGGCTGTCGACGAAGGGATGGACCGCCGCCGCCGAGCTCCAGGGAACGATCGAGCTGCTCCAGAAGACGGCGCACCGGAGCGAGTGGCCCGCCGCCGAGCTCTTCCTCGACCAGCGCTCCAAGGTCGTGGCAGGGCAGACCCGGCGGTTCATCGTCCCCGTGCTGCGTCTGCCGTACTCACTCGCTGATCTCGGCGCATCCGAGACACGCTCGCTCGGCTCCGGAGTCGTCGTCCGTGTCGACACGATCACAGGCGAGATCAATCCTCTTGAGTCTCCTTCGCGGGAGACGCCCGCCGGGGTTCCCTCTCTTTCCGCGGCGGGCGAACAGTCGGCACCGATACGCGGGCGCAGCGCTGGTGCCGAAGCGGGAGGTCGGGTCGAGACCAGCTCCTCGGCCTCCCGCAAGTCGTCGGGGGAGGGGACCACAACCGCAGCGGACGAACAGGGACATCGGGGAACGACTGCGGACCCCTCCTCCGATCGTGTACCCCCGGCCGCAGGACCACGGCGTGAGGCGAAGTCGCCGAGTCGAGGCGTAGCGACCAAGGGGGAGGGTGATACAGCAAGCGCCGGGGCTATGCCCAACGCTCAACGGCATGAGCAGCCCTCCCCCGCCGGGGGTCGAAAGACGTATCCGCTCGCCGTGAAGGACTGTCTGCACACGGTCGGCGTGGACGTGGAAGGACGCTGCACCGATTGCGGCGCACTGATCGCGGAGGCGGCGTCGTGATGAACGACTACGGCGTCCTGGTCGGTCTCCTCCTCGCCGCGGCCTGTGTCTGGGGCCTCATGGTCGAGCGACAGATGATGCAGGAGCTCCGAGACTTCGCCGCGTCCTTCTCCCTGTACGAGGCGCGTGATCCGAAGGTCCGTCTCTACGGCGGCGTCCACGATTGGGAACGGGACGGCGAGCTGTGAGCGATGACATTGGGATTGATTGGGAGCGCATGAAGGCCCATCTCGTCATGACCCCAGAACGCCGACGCCGAATCGACATGCTCCGGCGTGACTACCTCAGCAACGAAGCCAAGCAGTACCTCGTCACGAACGAGTGCGCCGATCTCGGCCACATCCCGAAGGTGGACAAGCCGATGGGGGAGAAGCGGGATTGGGAGAAGGGCTGCGTCTGCTCGGCGAGGAAGTGGGTTTGATGAACGAGCCAAGGCCGTGCGCCGTCTCGGGCTGCGAGGGCACGACGACGAAGACTTACACCGAGCCGGTGCGGATATGGATCGTTGACACGCATCCGCCCGAGTACCTGCACGTCGGCCTCGACCTGTGCAGCGAGCACGCGGCCAAGGCGAGCTGGTCGATGTGAGCGCCGCGATCTGTTCACACCCGTCGCACACCGGCTCCCGCCTCGTCGAGCGCCGCGATCTCCTCGAGGAGCGCACCGAGTGGCGCGACCTGGTGACCCAGTCTCGCTTCCTCGTCAGGCAGCGTCGGCGGGTATGCCGCGACTGCGCTCGGCGTGACGTGGCTCGGATCGACGGCGTGGTCGGAGACCAGGCGGCGATGTTGTGAGGCTCACCAGTCATCAGCGATACGCCCTCGAACTCCTCGTCGCCCAGGAGGGCCACGGCTATCGGAACGGTGAGGGCGCGGTCGCTGGATTGGGCGAATCTGCGCTGCTCGACGGCCAGGCTTTCGTGAACCACGCGACAGCGACGGCGTTGGAACGCCGTGGACTCGTCGAGCTCCGATGGATCGGGGGCGAAGGTGGCGACATCTACCTCACCGATGCCGGTCGCAAGGTGGCGATGCTGTGAGCGTCCAGGCGTTGACGTGGGTGCTCGATCGCTCGGAGGCCAAGCTCGGCGCCCGCCTGATTCTGCTGGCGATCGCCAACCACGCCGACAAATACGGGGAGCAGTGCTGGGCTTCGGTCCGAACGCTCGCCGAGGCGGCGCGACTCTCGGAGCGTCAGACCCGAGTGAACCTCCGTGTCCTCGAGGATGCCGGCGAGATAGAGGAAGTCGGTCGGCACCCGAAGTACGGAACCCACGTCTATCGCCTCCCGAAGATGGCGGCGCAGACCCTCCCGGTAGGGGAGGCAACTGCCCCGGCAGAATCCGCCCCCGGCAATCGGCCGTCATCAGGGGGGCAGAATCATGCAGGATCCGTGTCGGAAACTGCCCCCGAACCGTCCTCTAACCCGTCCCAACCGTCAAAGAAGCTCATCGACGCCCAGTTCGAGCAGTTCTGGAGGATCTACCCAAGGCGGGTCGGCAAGCGAGCAGCGCGTAAGGCCTACGGCGACGCGCTCAAGAGGGCTCCCTCACCTCAGGCGATCTTCGAGGGAGCACAACGCTACCGAGACGCTCCCAAACCCTTCGCTGACTACTCGCCGGCGCACCCCGCGACCTGGCTGAATCAGGACCGCTGGGAAGACGAGCTCGATGCCGGTCCCGACACCCGTCCCGACTGGCAGGTTTGGGAGGAGGCGCTCGGCGAATGACGACTCAGCGGCAGGACATGGAGAAGGCGATCGAGGAAGCCACGATCAGGCTCGCGCATCTTCGCCGATGCTCGAAGGTCGAGGCGTCCCAGGCCGTCGCCGCGACCTACGCCGAGAACCTCCGTCTGTCCAGGACCACGACGATGGAGCCGTACTGGCGGCTGATGGTCGATGTAGCTGAGCAGCAGGTGGGCTCGGCGCTGGGGGAGTCGGGACGATGAGTACGCTCACCCGTCCGCCGAGGCCGAAGTCCGGTCCCTACTCCGGCAACGCCGACCGCTGCCAACGCTGCCCGAAGCTCGCTGAGATCCTGCAGTGGTGTAGACAGCACGCCGAGGACGTCGCCGACCAGCGTGTGTCGAAGTTCGTCCGCCGGCGAGATGGGGCCTGCGTGATGTGCGGCGAGCGAGCCCCGTGGCTCCTGGAGGCAGCTCACATCCTTAGACGGCGCTACATGCGCGTCCGCTGGAACCCGCTCAACCTCCTCGCGCTGTGCAACTCGTGTCACTACGGCTTCGACCATGAGCCGAAGACGGGACGCGCTTGGCTGCGCGACAACCGACCCGGTCTCCTCGAGCAACTGGAGGCGCTGAAGGACTCGGCACCGCGACCTGATATCGGCGCGATTATCGGGATGTACCAATGAGCGAGGTCAACGCATTCGAGGAGTCCGACCGGGCAGCTCGCGTTCGTCTCGAAGAGGAGTTCGCCAGACAGATCGCTCGCGGCCTTGAGCTCGCCGGCGAAGTTGAACGTCTAGAGGCCGAGGTCGAGCGGCTGCGGGAACTAGCAGACCGTCGAGGCAACGAGTTGAGGGCGGCGTCCGAGACGATTGCCGAATGGAAGGCCGAGGTCGAGCGGCTGACCAGGCTGACCGACTACTTCCGCAACGGCGAGGTCAACATCGACGAGCAGGAGCGGCAGTTCACTGAGTTAGAGGCCGAGGTCGAGCGGCTGACGGCGGCGCTGGAGAAGATAGCGGCGACGCATGACTGGCATTGGGGAATGGATGTGGCCCGCGCCGCCCTCGCCAAGGAGAAGGAGGTGACCGCCGAGGACAACTCGCCCCGATAGCCGACCGCGCCGGGAGCGCGGCAACGACACCGGGAGGTCAACGTGAAACGAGCACTCAAGACGGCCGCGATCGCCGTGACCTTGGCAGGGATAGCGATCGGGCCGCCGGCAGCATCAGCAGATGACCGGCGACTGGAGGATAGACCGAGAGTGGCAAGGTGTGCTGAACGGCACCCGTGGACCCACGTGGGGCAGCGGCAGGAGCTCGTGTGGTGCATCGCGCACCTGTTCGACGCGCCGGGGTCGCCGCGCACGGCCATAGCGGTCGCTCGCTGTGAGAGCGGCGACGATTTCCAGGATACGTACGGAGGGGACGGACACGTCGGAACGTATCAACACATCACGTCTCGCTGGCATGACCGCTGGCGGACATGGGGTGCGCGGATCGGCGTGAAGGACGCGGCAACGAACGTGCTGTCTCAGGCCGTTGTCTCGGTGCGGATGGCGATCTCGCTCGGAACGTGGAACAGCTCGGCGGGCTGGGCGGGCTGCGCGTGAGGGACCGACTGAACCCGGCGCGGATGGACAAGGACATCCTCCGCATCCTCGATCTGGTCGTGGAGATACGCCACGTCTGGGAACAGGCCGTGGACGGCGGCGCGTACCCAGGCCGGACCGGATCCAACGGCCGGGGGACAGGGTTCTCAGACCTCAAGCCCGTGGAGTCCGCCGTGTTCGCGCCGACCCAGCGCCAGCTCCGGGATACGGCCCGGGAGGCCACGACCCTGGTCGGCGAGGCGCTCGAGCGGCTAGAGCTCGCCGGCGACGTGCTCCATCGCGGCCTGTTCCGCTCCGATCCGGAGGTTCTGGCGAGGTTCCTGGAGAAGCGCCGAGCGGCGACCCAGCGATGAGTGTCAGTGGCCGAGGCTAGGCTCAACTGGTGAGCATCATCGGTGGTCGGAATCCGGCCCATCGCCCCGAGCTGGACGAGTTCGAGCCAACAGCTGCCCGAGCACCCAAGTATGAGGAGCACGTCCGGGCTAGATATGGCCTTCAACCTGCGGAATACCGAGCCATGTTCAGGGACCAGAAGGGCCGCTGTGCTATCTGCCGGGAGGACGCTGACCTTCAGGTCGACCACGACCACACTGACGGGCACGTCCGCGGATTGCTCTGTCGCTCATGCAATGCTCGCGTGGAGCATCCCCAGGGAGACTCGGACTTGGCGGCCAGGATCGTGGCGTACCTTCAGGAGCGGGCACCAAAAGTTCGAATCACACGCTTGTAACTCAGGCTCAAATCACGTATTTTCGGCGAGGCGGGGGGACGTTTTGCCCTCGGGCCGCCCGCCGCCTCCCTCGGTCCACCGGCCGAGAACCTCCGAAGCGCCGTCTCACGGGTGGGGCGGCGCTTCGCTTTGGCCCTTTCGCGGAGGTGTAGATGCCCGACGTCAAACACCCGTTCGTCTCAGCGGTCGCCGACGGCGGGGATGCGACGCTGGTACGCCCCTCGAACTGGAACGCCGCTCACGTCTGGCCGACGAACTCAACACTCGGCGATCTGACGCTGGTCGACGGAGACTTTGCGATCCACTTGTATGAGGTCGCCGTGACCGGCGAGATTGCCCTCCAAGGAACGGCCGAGATAACCGTGTTCGGCTGGAAAGACGACAAGGTCTACAACGTGTTGGGTAATCCACGCTCACCTCGAGCCCCGTTCCGCATCCCGGCCGGCCATGACTACACGGAGGTAGACGAACTCGGACTGACGGGCGAGATCGAGGGATTCATCGAAGGCGACGCTGAGCTTTACCTTGCCAACTTCAACGAGATCTCCGAAACCGTCATCTCAGGAAGGACGGCCTAAGTGGGAACAGCGCTATTCGATAACCAGTCTGTGCCGACCACACCGGCGGCGGGTAAGTCACGCCTGTTCGTCGACTCGACGACGAAGCGTCCCATCTTCCTGGATGACACCGGTGGGTTGCGCGGCACCTTCCTGTCGGGGAACGACTCGACAGCCACCCAGACGTTGCCCTCGGGCGGCGAGACGTACATCACCAACTCAGGCTTGCAGGTTCCCTCGCCAGGGTTCAAGGCCGGGATGTTGTTCCGCTGGTACCTGTGGATCAGCAAGACCGCCGCTGGCACGGGCGCTGCCGTCTTCAGGCTCAAGCAAGGTGCCGCCCAAACCACCGCCGACACCACGCGTGCCACCATCACATCGGCCGCTCAGACCGCCGCCGTGGACAGTGGGCTGTTCATGTTCATGTGTCACGTTCGCAACGTCGGCGCTTCGGGACAGGTCGTGTTCAACTACTCGATCGCTGGCAAGCGGGCGGCAGACGCCGTTGGATTCGGGAACTCTTCCCTGAGCAATATCCCAGCCACGTTCGACAACTCGGCGTTGGCGGGAACATACGTCGGGCTCTCCATCGACACCATCGCCACCGGCACCCCGGTCTGGACGATCGAAGTGACGGAATGCAAGCTGACCGGCTAGGAGGCTAGATGGCAACCGCGATCATGTACGACAAGGCAGCTGTCAACTTCCTCGGCGGCGGTTCGGCTGGCGATGCCGGGATGACGGACTGGCTCTCTCACACCATCAAGGCCACACTCCACACATCGACCTACACGCCGAACGCCGCGACGAACGAGGTCAAGGCCGACGCGACGAACGAGCTCGGCACGGCGAACGGCTACACGGCCGGCGGGATCACGCTCACATGCTCCATCCCGGATGAGACGGAGCCGATCAACTTCGTCGTGGCCGACTTCTCCTGGACGGCGTCGGGTGGCTCGATCGGACCGTTCCGCTACTGCGTGATCTGGAACGATACCCCCACCACCCCGGCCGATCCCTTGATCTGCTACATCGACGTCGGCGGGGACACGACAATCACGAACGGCAACACGATCACCTTCGACGCCGACCAGGTAAACGGCCTCTTCACCGGCACGGCAACTTAGAGGCCTGAGGCGTGGCGAACGCCTTCCAACTCGACGCATTCCAGAACAACGCCTTCCAGGAGTCGGCCGGCACCGTCGTCACGATCGCCCCCGGAGCCGTCACCTGGTCCGGCCAGGCAGTAAGCGTAAGCATCACCGTCCCGATCACCTCGGCGCAGGTGACATGGTCGGGACAGACGATCACCCCGACCCTCGTCGTTCCGATAACGGCGGGCTCGGTCACATGGACGGGTCAGACCGTCACGGCGAACCGTACGGTCCCCATCACTGCCGCAAGTGTGGTGTGGACCGGCCAAACGGTGACGGTCACCATAGCCACGGTCGTTCCCATCACCGCTGGCTCTGTGACCTGGTCTGGGCAGACCGTCAACGTCAATCTGACGGTCCCCGTTACCGCGGCGTCGGTGGTATGGGCGGGTCAAACCGTCAACATCGCCATCGCCACAGTGGTCCCGGTCTCCGCCGGCTCCGTGGTCTGGGCGGGTCAAGCGGTCACCCAGAACATCACGGTCCCGGTGTCGGCGGGTTCGGTGGTATGGACCGGTCGAACGGTCGGCATAGCGACGTCTGTTCCGATCACAGCCGGATCGGTTCTGTGGCAAGGCCAGGCGGTCACGATCCTCGGGGCAGTCATCGGGACACCCGGTACGCCGGTCGAATACGCCCTAGCCACAGACACCTCGGCGTATGCAGCGGATCGAGACTCCACTTCGGAGGCCAAGGTGCTCGAGACGGTCGGCGTAGGGGCCAGCAGGGATACGACTCAGGAGGCGAAAGCCGTGGACACTACAGCCACAGCGGCGAGCAGATGAGATGCAAGGCAGGGGATTCGTTCCCCATGACCCTTGACCTCAACGCTGATATCACCGGCGCAACGGCCGTTCTTTGCAAAGTGATGCGCTCGGTGACCGGCGTGTTCGCCTTCTCTACTGCGGGCACGGTGCTCGATGCTCCAAATGGCCTGATCTCCATCACCCCCAGCGCAGCACAGACGGCGAACCATGGCGCTTTCGTCGTAGAGACCAAGGTGACCTTCGCATCAGGAGCGATTCAGACTTTCCCAGGCTCCAGTTACAACGAGATCGTCATCGACCCGGCGGTGCCGGCGGCATGAGACGGCGCTGTATCTGCGGCGTGGTGGGGTGCAGGGCACACGGTAGGCACCCCACCAAGGGAGACCCCCGCTCGAGTAGGGACCACAAGGCTCGGCGTGCATGGATGCTGGCCAACACACCCGAGATCTGCATGGTGTGCGGTGGTGGGCCTAGGTATGGGGATCCCTGGGAAGCAGGGCACGTCCAAGCAGTAGCCCTGGGTGGGGGGCCAGAGGTTCGGCGTGAACATCGCAGTTGCAATCGGCGGAACGGCGCGAGACTCGGCGTTGCGATTCAGAAACTCAAACGTGATTTTTCCCCACGATCATGCAGGAG
>Ga0068863_100005429_pt1 | contig 12555 bp, 8 predicted proteins | sample KBSSwiS62_FD_66596 | JGI IMG/M metagenome (GOLD analysis project Ga0068863, IMG submission 66596) | Switchgrass rhizosphere microbial communities from Kellogg Biological Station, Michigan, USA - KBS Switchgrass S6-2 | ecosystem: Host-associated > Plants > Roots > Rhizosphere > Soil ...
CTGGGCGGCGATCACACCGGCGCTCGCGGCGATCGAGTCCACCACCGCGGCCGGGATGCCGGCGACGCTACCTGGAGCGCTGAGGATGGCGTCGAACGGGATCTCCGCCGACGTCAGTGTGCTACCGGCGACCAGAATTTCATAGGTGAGCGCGAGCGGTACGCGGTAATGGCTGCCGTCCAGCGACGGAGCTCCCGCGAGCCGTGGCGTCAACTTGGTCTGGGCAACGCTATTGAACCAACCCTGCACGACCGACTCGCAGCCGCCCTGAAGCTGATTTAGAACGTCCGCGAACTGCGCCGCGAGATCGAGGGTCGTGACGGACAGGCCATTCAGCGATTCGAGGACGAGGTGGTCACGCGTCCAGACGAAGCCGATGGAGAGCTGAGAAGCGGCGACCGAGCCGGTGAAGGCGAGCCGGGTCGGTTCATACGTCAGGGTGAGCGTCACCCCGCCGAGGGTGGCGGTGCCCGAGAAGCCCTGACTGCCGTGGTACTCGACCTGGACGCTGGGCAACGCCACGCCGAAGATCGCGGCCGTGATCGCAAATCGCAGGTGCTTGTCCTGCGCCCGGGTCGAGATCGCCAGTGCGGCGCTCAGCCGTATGACGCCGAGCTCGAGCGCCGGAGCGCTCGCCGTGAAATCAAAGACGGAGCCGTCGACTGCCAGCGCAACCGGGAAGTCATATTGCTCGAAGACGCGCACGGTGCAGTCGAGGTGGTATCCGGGCTTGCAGACGAGGAGGTGACCGGGATCGGGCGCATACGTGAACTCACTGCCGCCGGCGAGGTAATACATGCTCCCGCTGCCGAACGCGAACTGGTCTGTCACCTCCTGGGCCCAACCTGGGGCGCCGCCGATGATGCGCAGGAGGTCCGTGAGCGAGATCGGGCGGGCCGTGTCCAGCGTGACGATCGCCAGGCGCGGTGTGGTGCCCACGAAGACGAGGGCGCCGGCCAGCGCGATCGCGGGCAGCACCGGAAAGGATGCGGTGGCTGTCAGCGTGATGTCGGCATCCACCCCGCCGTCGCTGGGCCGCTTCCGCAGGCGGGCACGCGCCGACAGCTTGTCGAGCACCACCCCCGTCATCCCGAAGGGGTTCTGGATCCGTGACGTCGCGACCGCGCCATCAGGCAACTGGAGCGGTCGTCCGCTGTCGAGGACGAACAACGCGTCAGCTTCGGTGTTGATCTCGATCGTGCCCCAGAGACGGACGAGGGTCCCGCTCAGATCAAAATTCAACGTCGATACGAGATAGACCGAAGCTCTGAATGGCACGCGCTCGCCTAGGGGTTGGTCTTCGTGACCGCGAAACCCGCCCCGGCGACGTTGAAGACATTCGGAATCAACGGGATGCTCCCGGGCGTAGTCCCGGTCGTGGTCACGGTCGCGGGCACCTTCGCGCTCACATCCAGGCTGTACTCCATAGGGGGGAAGTCATTTCCAGCCTTGGGCCCTTGATCGATGGTAAAACGATTGACCGTCACCACAGCGCTGAGGACGCCGTTGAAGATATTCTTGATCGTATCGGGCCAGGTGGCCGGGACAGTGGTCGGCAGAGTAGAGCCCAGCTTCGTGTTGATCCAGGCGATGAGGTCCGAGAGCGATCCGACCGTCGTGGTGGAGTTCGGAGGGAGCGCGAAATGCCACCCCTTGGTCGCGACGTTGGCAAAATCGCTCGCGTACAGGGTGATTTCCTGGTTGTTGCTACCCAACTGGACAGTGATGCTTAAGCTGGTCGAAAGCGCCATTTTTATCCTTTCATAGTGAGCTGTCGAATCGGCTCTCTGGGGTGCGCTCCGGCAAATGACGCGATTTACGATATACCGACGACGAATTGCGTCACGTCACGTAGCATGCTGCAGAACTTCCCTTGTAACCTGACGCATATACCGTGTCAACCGGATACCCGGCTATGACGAGCAGGAGACATGCTGGGCCCGGACGCCGTCGTATTCCATCGATCGAGCTTCAGTTAGCACCGCCGTGCCATTCTGGGCGCTGGCGCCGCGCAGGTGTCCTTCGCTGGCCGGGGACTCGGCGGCGGGGGATGGCACCCACATCTGCCAGGGTGCCCCACAGCAGCACAGTTGCGTGTTGAAACATAGACGCCTGTGGCGCCCGGCCCCCGGCATCGCCGCGGCCACGCAGTGGTGGCTGATTCTGTCCGATCGGGGTCCGCTTCGCACCTTTCGCCCCGCCCGCCGCCCGCCTACGGTGAGGCCAGGAGGATTCGCCATGTCCAGCGGAAGGCCCGATACCGCGCTCGTCGTCATCGATGTCCAGGAGTCGTTTCGCCACCGGCCGTACTGGGAGGCCAGCGAGGTCGGCAGCTTCCTCGCCAGCCTGCAGACGCTGGTCGACGGCGCCGTCGCCCGTGGCATGCCGGTGCTCCAGGTGTTCCACGTCGAGGACGACGGGCCGTTCGCGCTCGCCTCGGGCCACGTCGTGACGATGTCGGGGCTCACGATCGCGCCGACCTGCGTGTTCCACAAGCGCCGCCACAGCGCGCTGGTCGGCAGCGGGCTCGACGTGTGGCTGGTCCGCCACGGGATCCGGCGGCTGATTGTGTCCGGTATCCGCACCGAGCAGTGCTGCGAGACCACCACGCGGCACGCCTCGGACGCTGGCTTCGAGGTCGACTACGTGACCTCGGCGACGCTGACGTTCGCGATGACCGATCGCACCGGCCGGGTGTACACGCCGGCCGAGATCCGGGCCCGCACCGAGCTCGTGCTCGATCGCCGGTTCGCGCGGATCGCCGACGTGGCGACGGCGCTCGCTCCGCGGGACGCACAGCCCGGTGCGTAGCGCCGAGCCGCCCCGCGTGATCCCGCTCTACGTGGTCGTCCCGCCGCGCCTGCTCATGCTCGACGCGGCCGGGCCGATCGACGCGATCCGGCGCGCCAACGTCGAGCAGGCCCGCGTGCGATTCGACGTCCACTGGGTCGGTCCGCGGCGGTCCGTGATGACGTCGATCGGCGTCCTGGCATCGGCGATCGCGCCGCTGCCGCGCAGTCTGTCCGACGACGCGATGATCATGCTGTGCGGCAGCGTCGGCGAGCTGTCGCTCGCGAGCGATCCCGCCGCGGCGCGTGATGAAGCAGACGAGGCGGCGATCGTCGCGTGGCTGGCCGCCGCGATCCGGCCGCCCCACACCGTGATCTCGATCTGCACGGGAGCGCTGCTCGCGGCGCGCGCCGGCCTGCTCGACGGCCACAGCTGCACGACGCACCACCAGTGCTGCGCCGAGCTCGCCCGGCTCGCGCCCGCGGCGCGGGTGCTCGACGACCAGCTGTACGTGCAGGATCGCCAGCGCTGGACCAGCGCCGGGATCACCGCGGGGATCGACCTCGCGCTCCACCTGATCGCGCAGCTGACCAGCCAGGCGTGCGCGCTGGCGGTCGCGCGCTACCTGGTGGTGTACATCCGGCGCACCGGCGCCGAGCCGCAGCTGTCGCCGTGGCTCGACGGGCGCAATCACTTGCACCCGGCCGTCCACCGCGTGCAGGACGCGATCGCCGCCGACCCGCGGAGCGCGTGGTCCGGCGACCGGCTCGCCCGGCTCGCGGGCACCAGCGTGCGCCACCTGTCGCGGCTGTTTCGCGCGCACACGGGGATGACCCTGCCTGACTACCGCAACCGCCTGCGGGTCGCGCTGGCCCACGAGCTGCTCGCGCAGACCCGGCTCGACATCGAGCAGGTCGCCGAGCGCGCCGGGTTCGGCTCGGCGCGCCAGCTGCGGCGCGCGTGGCGGCGCTGGCACGCGACCCCGCCGCGCGCCGAGCGCGACGCCGGCGCGGCGCCCGAGCGCGCGCGGCCGCCCGGGGCGCGGCACGCCTGAAGGCAATCGCGCCGCGGCGCAACGCGGACCGTCGCGGCAGACCACGGCAAGGACCGGACCTCGGGCCTTGCGGCCACCCGAAAATCTCCCTAGGGTCGCGAGCGACGGGATGGCGGGACGACCGGGAGACGGAGACGACGTGGTGCACCAGGCCACCCGATCGCTCGCGCTGACGTCGTCGGACGATCTGACGCCGGGGCCTCCGGGGATCGAGGTCACGGTCGGCGAGACCGTCGGCCGGTACCAGGTGCGCCGCGCGATCGGCCGCGGCGGCATGGGCCAGGTCTACCTGGCGCGCGATATCGTGCTCGGTCGCTCGGTCGCGCTCAAGCTGGTCGGCCTGGTGCACGGAGCGGCGCTGTCGACCGAGCGGTTCCTCCACGAGGCGCGGGCGGTGGCGCGGCTCAACCACCCGCACATCGTCCAGCTCTACGATTTCGGCGAGTACCGGGGCGGGTTCTACCTGGCGCTCGAGTACATCGCCGGCGACACGCTGCGCGAGCGAGCGCGCGGCGCTGCGCTGCCGGTCGACGAGGTGCTGCGGCTGTGCCGCGCGATCGCCGACGGGCTGTGCCACGCCCACGACCACGGCGTCTATCACTGCGACTTGAAGCCGAGCAACGTGATGGTCGGCAAGGACGGCCGGGTCCGGGTCGTCGACTTCGGCGTCGCGCGCACCGGGGAGAACGCGGCCATCACCTCGTCGGGCACGCCGGACTGGATGGCGCCCGAGCAGTGGAGCGCTGGCCGGGTCACCGACCGGGTCGACTCGTGGGCGCTGGGCATCCTGACCGCGCAGCTGTTGACCGGGCGCCACCCGCTCGGCGACGACCCGCTCGCGCGCCGCGCCGCCGCCCGCAATCCCGCGCGGATCGCGAGCTGGACCGCCGAGCGCCGCGACGTGCCGGCGGCGGTGGTCGAGCTCGTCACCCGATCGCTCGAGCGCGAGCCCGCGCTGCGGCCGAGCGCCGCGGAGTGGGCGCGCGTGCTCGACCGCGCGATCGTCGACGGTCCGGACGACGCGGCGAGCGACGACGGGCCGTTCCGCGGGCTGGCCGCGTTCGACGCCCAGCACGCGCGGTTCTACTTCGGCCGCGAGCTCGAGGTCGACGCGTTCGTCGAGCGGCTGCGCGACACGCCGCAGCTGCCGATCGTCGGGCCGTCGGGCGCCGGCAAGTCGTCGTTCCTGCACGCCGGCGTGATCCCGCGGCTGCGCGCGCGCGGGCCGTGGACGGTGATCGCGCTGCGCCCCGGGCCCGATCCGATCGGCGCGCTGGCGCGCCGCGTGGCGCAGGCGATCGCCGATGACCGCTCTGTCCTGGCCTCGGGCTCGGCCACGCCGAGCGATGCCCAGCGCAAGGCGCAGATCCAGGCGTTTCGCGCCGAGCTGGTCGAGACCCCCACGCTGCTGGCCGCCCGCCTCGCGACGCTCGCCCAGGCGCGCGGCGGCAGCGTGCTGCTCGCGGTCGATCAGCTCGAGGAAGTGTTCACCCAGGGCGCCAGCGAGGCCGACCGCCAGCGCTTCCTCCAGATGCTGGCCTGCGCGGTCGACGATCCGGGCGATCCGGTGCGCGTGGTGGTCACCGTGCGCGACGACTTCGTCGGCAAGCTGCCCGGCCTCGGCGCGCTGTTCGTGATCAAGCGGCTCGCGGTCGACGACATCCGCCGCACGATCACCGGCCCGGTGGCGCGCTACGACTACCAGTTCGACGATCCTGCGATCGTCGACGATCTGATCGCGGAGGTCGGCAGCGCCGAGGCCGCCAACCTCCCGCTCTTGTCGTTCGCCTGCCGCACGCTGTGGGACGGCCGCGATCCGGTGCGCCGGCGGCTGCTGCGCGCGACCTACCGCGAGATGGGCGGGCTGGGCGGCGCGCTGGGCCGCCACGCCGACCACGCGCTCGCCGAGCTGTCGGCCGACGAGCGCCGCGCGGCGCGCCAGCTGCTGCTGCAGCTCGTGGTCGGCACGACCCGGCGCTCGGTGCCGCGCGATCACCTGGTCGCCGCCGCGCGCCCGGCCGCGGCCGCGCGCGACGCGACGACCGATCGGCTCGCCGACGACACGGCCGACCGCGTCGTCGATCGCCTGCTCGCCGCGCGGCTCCTCGTCCAGCGCGGCCACGGCGACGGCGACGCGCCGGTGATCGAGCTCGCGCACGAATCGCTCGTCCACACCTGGTCGCAGCTGGCGCGCTGGCTCGACGAGTCGCGCGAGGAGCTCCGGCTGCGCGAGGAGCTCGGCGATGCCGCCCGGCTGTGGCAGCGCCGCGGCCAGCGGATCGAGGACACCTGGTCGGCGGCCGACCTCGCGGCGGCACGCCATCGCGCCGCCCAGCTCGGCCTCACACTGCCACCGCCGGTCGAAGCGTTCTTCGCCGCCGGCGACCAGCGCAACCAGATCGCGCGGCGGCGCCGCCGCATCCGGGTTGGCGTCGCGCTCGCCACCGCGAGCGCCGCCATCGTGCTCGCCCTGCTCAAGACCGCCCAGGACCGCTGGGAGCGCCAGCAGTTCACCGACAACACCGGCACGGTCGACTTCGTGCTCGCGCCGTTCGACTGGGTCGCCGGCACGGCGATCCCGGTGATGGTCCACCAGCTCCCCGATCTCACCCTCGCGGTCTACAGCGCCAGCGCCGACGACGCCGACCAGCCCGGCCCGGCGTTTCCCGACGAGCGCACCGAGATCAGCTCGCTCGGCAGCTACGGCCCCGTGCAGATCCGCCGGGTCCGGGCTCCCGGCGGCATGGTGTTCCTGCGCATCGACGGCCGCGGCCGGACCGGCCAGCGCTGCCCGGCGTCGTGGATCCGGGTCCAGGCGTTCCCCGGTTATCGCGCCAGCGCGGTCAAGAGCATCATCCTGCCCGTGCCGACCTGTCAGGCGGCCCTCGCCGACATGCGCATGGTCGACGCCGGCCCGTTCATCTTCGGCGGTGCCGGCGAGCCGCGGTCGCCGCGCTACGGCGAGCCCGATTACACCGAGCCCGAGCGTTCGGTCGACCTGCCGGCGTTCCTGATGGATCGCACCGAGGTGTCCAACGCGGCGTTCGCGCAGTTCTCGGCGCTGACCCGCGTCACCGGATATGCCCCGCCGCTCTACAGCATCGATCCCGAGCACGCGCGCGACGCCGATCGCGGCTCGCCGGTCAGCGACGTCGACGCGATCTCGGCCAGCGCGTACTGCGCTTATCTCGGCAAGCACCTGCCGAGCGATTTCCAGTGGGTCAAGGCCGCCCGCGGCGGGCAGGTCCTCCGCGGCAGGCCCAACCCCGCACCGCGCCGGCTGTACCCGTGGGGGCACGACGCCCGGCCCGGGTGCGTCAACCGGGTCGAGCCGGACCAGCCGCCGCAGCTGGCCCCGGTCGACGCGTTCGCGTGCGGCGCGAGCCCGTACGGCATCGTGCAGCTGGTCGGCAATGTGCAGGAGTGGATCTCGCGCGATGGTCAGACCGATCGTGAGAACCCATTACATGCATTGCGCGGAGGATCGGTGGACTCCCCCGCGGATCAGACAACGACGATCTTTCGCAATCATCGACAACCGCGCAGAGCGGATTACTCGGTTGGACTCCGGTGTGTGGTGGAAGGAAAGGATGTGTCATGGTGACGAATGAAGCTCCCGAGATCGTGACGATCATGGCGTGCCCGCCGGCCGGCCTGGCGAGCCCCGCCGCGAACTCGTTCATCGCCGCGGCCGCCGAGGCGATCGCGAGCAAGAGAGTGCACGGCAACGCGGTGCTGCCGGCGGCGAGCGTGCGCGACATCGACCTCCAGCTCGGCGCCGTGCTGCCGCGCCACGGCAAGAACCAGATCCGGCTGCAGATCGTGGGCCACAGCATCTCCGGTGTGCTGTCGCTCGGCGCGACATGGCTGCCCGACCAGGACGTCGCCGCGTGCGCGTTCCAGTACCCGTTCCTGGTGCTGGATACCAATCCAGCCGCGCTCGGGTTGCTCGCCAAGTACGCCGGACGGATCACCGAGGTCATGCTGGTCGGCTGCAATGTCGGCTCGGCGACCTCGTTCGGCTACGCGGTCAACGGCCGCACGCTGACCTACACGCTCGCCGAGATCCTGCGCTGCCTGGTGCGCGGCGCCGACGACGTGGTCGCGCCCGACGAGTTCGACGCCCGGGGCTGGTACACGCCCGGCCCGCAGCACCGCCGGCCCAAGGGCTGGCGGTGGACGCCGTCGTCGCCGCCGATCTGGACCGATCCGGGGCTCGATCCGGCGCCGCGCAGCCGCACGGAAATCGCCGAATCGTTCGAGATCCGCGCGATCACGAGCTCGCTGCTGCCGGCCCCGGCACGCACCGCGCTCGTCGATCTCAGGCCCGGGATCCGGATCACCTGCAAGCACACCACGGCCGACGCCCCGCGGTTCGCCTTGCCCGAGCTCTCGCTCGACACCGATCAGGGACCCGCGCAGCTGCTGTGTGGCGGCCGCTATCTGCGCCAGGGCAACGATTGCTTCGTCGTCGATCGCAACCCGCAGCTCGCGGCGGCGATGATGGCCGTGCTGTGGAGCAGTGAGCCCGCCGCGCACCCCGTCGCGAACCGCGCCGGATGACCCGCCGCGATCACCCTGGCACTGCGCGCCGGATCACGACGACGCGGTGACGGGAAGAACCGTCCGGCCGGCGGCGCGCAGCACGAGCTGTGGCACGAGGTGGAATGCGGCGACCCCGTCGGGCGTGAGCGACAGCGTGACCGGCTCGCCGGGCGCGACCGTGAGCTCCTGGAGCGGGCCCGCCAGCTCGCAATCGAGCACGTCGACCTCGCCGGCGATCGTGCGGTCGAGCATCGGCGAGCCCGTCACGATGATCTGGGTCGGCCAGATCCGGGCGGGGTCCTCGCCGGACGCGAGCCCGAGGCGCTGGCGATGGGCCTGGGTGAGCGCGATCGAGAGGTAGTCCGTGCCGTTCCAGCGCACGTGCTGGCGCGCCGCCGCGCCGTCGCCGTCGCAAATGAGCTCGAGATCGAAGAGCGCGCGGTCCCCGGCGAGGTGGCCACGCACCACGATGCTCGTCGGGATCACGGCGAGCTGGCTCAGGATCCGCGGGGGCGCCGCGCACCACGGCCACTTGAACACCGCGACCTCGGTGCCGGTGCCGAAGATCTGATGGCCGTCCTCGCTCGTCGCCTCCCACCCGGCGCGCGACAGAAACAGGTTCCCCACCGCACCTGGCGTGAGCTCGACCGGAGGCGGCGCGCCGTCGATCGGCGTGGTCCACACCTCCGCGCGCGGGCAGCGAAACGTCCGCCGCAAGCTCTCGTCAGGATCTCCCGACTTGCTGGCGCTGCGGGTCGTGAACGTCACCGTCACGTCGTCCACGCTGTCGATCGTGACCTGCTGGACCATGGCATGCGTGCAATCCGACATCACTCGTCCTCCCGATGGGTATCGGGGCGGAACGCTTCAAACACGATGCCAAACCGCTCGCACAGCCGGTACAGCTTGCGGCGGTCGACGCCGAGGAGCTGCGCCGCCGAGCGCATCCGGCCCTCGGTCCGGCGCAAGGCGTCCTCGATCTCCTCGCGTCCCGGGTCGCTCTGCCGCGGCGGCATGTCGCGCTGCTCGACCGCCGGCGTCTGGTCGTCCGACCGCGGGTTGTGCGGCGCGCGCAGCGTGTGGCGGTGCGCGCGCAGCTTGGCGGGCAGGTGGCTGCGCTCGCACGGTAGCTCCGCCGCCTCGGTCGCCGCGTGGCGCACGGCGCCGAGCAGCTCGCGCAGGTTCTCCGGCCAGGGATAGAGCAGCAGGCACTCGAGCGCGCCGGTCGCCCACGGCCGTGGCCCGGCGTCGCGGCCGATCTGGCGGAAGAACAGCTGGGTCCAGCCCAGGACGTCCTCACGGCGGTCGCGCAGCGGCGGCAGCTCGAGCGGCGTGTTGGCGGCGCGCAGGCGGGCCAGCAGATCGCGCCGGAACTTGCCCTGGTGGACGGCCTCGTCGAGATCGACGTTGGTCGCCGCGACCACGCGGGCGTGACTGTGGCGCAGCTCGGTCGAGCCGACCGCGCGATACGATCCGTCTTCGAGGAAGCGCAGCAGCTCGGCCTGGACGTCGAACGGCAGCTCGCCGATCTCGTCGAGGAACAGCGCGCCGTCGCCCGCGAGGTCGACCAGGCCCGGCTTGTTGTTGATCGCGTGGGTGAACGCGCCGCGGACGTAGCCGAACAGCTCGGCGCGCGCGAGCTCGCGGCTGAGCTGCGCGCAGTTGAGGGTCACCAGCGGCGGCGGCGTGCGGACCTCGCCGATCGCGCGCGCGACGCGCTCCTTGCCAGTCCCGGTCTCGCCGAGGATCAGGACGTGGCCAGTGGCTGCCGCGAGCGCGTCGATCCGCCGGCGCACCGTCGCGGCGGCCGGGGAGATGCCGGGGAACACCGGCGAGTCGCCGCGATCGTCGTCGGGCAGCTTCTGGGCGCGGAACACCAGCAGGCTGTCACCGAGCCGGATCACCGAGCCGTCGGGGAGCGGGACGCGCTCGCCCGGCCCGAACCCGCGCCCGTTGACGAAGAACCCGTTGCGGCTGTTGAGATCCTGGAACTGCCAGCCCGCGATGCTGCGCTCGATGCGCGCGTGCTTGCGCGAGATCCGGATATCGCCTTCGATGACGAGGTCGCAGTCCTCGCGGCCGATGCTCAGGCCGCCGGCGTCGATCAAGTACGCCGCCATCGCCGTGCTGCCGGTCAGGACGCGCACGTGCGCGACGCTCGACTCACGGTCGAGTATGCCCGCCTCGGAGTCCTCGGAGAGCGGCGCGGTCTGCCAGGTGTCGACCACCTTCATCTGGGTATCCAAGCTTCTGACAAGGCGCCGAACCACGGGACTTTTCGACATCCAACAACCTCCCACCTGAGCAACCGGCGCTCACCAGATCGAGCGTCTGCGCATGCGACGCCCATGCGCCGCTCGCCACGCGCACGACGCTCTCCCAGGACGACGACCGGATACCTGAATGCGACGACTGTGTGTGTAACACAGATATCTGCGACCACTGGCACGCTTCTTGGCATTTTCGCGCGCCCCCGGGAGCGGGCGCTCCTGCGAGCCAGGAATGGTACGGTTCTCCAGCACATGAGCGCAAGCGCACCTCTGGTGTTCGTCATGGCGGCGGGGATGGGGACGCGGATGAAGAGCGATGTCCCCAAGGTCTTACACCGCGTCGCAGGCCGGCCGCTGATCCACTGGGTTGTCACCGCCGCCCGCGCGGCGGGAGCGGGGCGCGTGATTGCCATCCTCGGCCACAAGGCGACCACCGTCCAGGCAGCGCTCGACGCCAGCTTCGGCCCGGCCGCCGTGGAGATCGCGCTCCAGCCCGAGCAGCGCGGGACCGGGCATGCCGTGCAGTGCGCCCTGCCGCAGGTCGCGGCGGAGCCCGACGAGCGGATCTGCGTGATCCTCAGTGGGGACGCGCCGCTGCTCGCGAGCGAGCGCATCGCCGAGCTCGTCGCGGCGTGCGAGGCGTCGCCGGCCGGGCTGGCGCTGCTCTCGACCCGGCCGCCGCATGCCATGCCGTACGGCCGGCTGGTTCGTGAGGACGGCCGGCCGGATGGCAAGCTCCTGCGCATCGTCGAGCACGCCGATGCCAGCGAGGACCAGCGCCGGATCGCCGACACCAACGCCGGGTTCTACGCGGTCCGGCTCGGCCACCTGCGCCGCGACCTCGGCAAGCTCACCGCGGACAACGCCAAGGCCGAGCTCTACCTGACCGATCTCGTGGCGCACGCCGCGGCGCGCGGCGGCGCGACCGCGATCGACACGCCGTTCAGCGAGGTCGCCGGCATCAACGACCGGGTCGACCTCGCCGCGAGCGAGGTGGTCGCGCGCCGCCGGATCAACGAAGCCTGGATGCGGGCCGGCGTCACGATGGTCGACCCTGCCACCGTGTACATCGACGCCGACGCCGGGCCGCTCGGCCGCGACGTGTGGCTCGCCGCCAACGTCACGCTGCGCGGCAAGACCAGCGTCGGCGACGGCGCGCGGATCGACACCGGCGCGGTGCTCAGCGACGTCCAGATCGCCGACCACGCGTACATCAAGCCGTACTCGGTGCTGTCGGACAGCGCGATCGGGCCGCGCGCCGAGATCGGGCCGTTCACGCATTGCCGGCCGGGCAGCCGCATCGACGAGGACGCCAAGCTCGGCAACTTCGTCGAGACCAAGAAGGCGCACCTGATGGCGGGCGCCAAGGCCAACCACCTCGCCTACCTGGGCGACGCCTCGGTCGGCGCCAAGGCCAACATCGGCGCCGGCACGATCACGTGCAACTACGACGGCGTCGGCAAGTACCAGACGACGATCGAGGCCGGCGCGTTCATCGGCTCGGACACCCAGCTGGTGGCGCCGGTGACCGTCGGCCGCGATGCGTATGTCGGCTCGGGCACCACGGTCACGCGCGACGTGCCGCGCGGCGCGCTCGCGCTGACCCGGGTCAAGCAGGTCAACGTCGAGGGCTGGGCCGATCGCTTCCGCGAGGCCCAGTCCAAGCGCAAGAAGTCGGGCGACGAGCACTGATGGCGCTCCGCCGTCGGCGTGCGTCGCCCGGCGAGCGCGCGGGCTCGGCGGCGCTCGGCGCTGCCGCGATCGCGCTGGCGCTCGCCGCGTGCAAGCCGCGCCGCGGCGCCCTGCCCGACGACGCCGGGGCGCCACCCCCGAGCGACGCCGGGCACGCGCGCGACGCCGCCGCGCGCGACGCCGCGGTCGACGCCGCAACCTGGC
>Ga0068863_100005432_pt1 | contig 12553 bp, 2 predicted proteins | sample KBSSwiS62_FD_66596 | JGI IMG/M metagenome (GOLD analysis project Ga0068863, IMG submission 66596) | Switchgrass rhizosphere microbial communities from Kellogg Biological Station, Michigan, USA - KBS Switchgrass S6-2 | ecosystem: Host-associated > Plants > Roots > Rhizosphere > Soil ...
ATCTCCCCCGCCCTTGTCGAGACCAGAAAAAATATCTTCCGGTTCTTTTTTACCGCTGATGGAACGTTGTGGGATTGGCGGCTCCGCTCCACTGCCAATCGGTGGCGGCGGCATCGGGCCAGCGGACGGCGAACCAGCCGGAGCGGCTTTCGCGGGCTCGACAGGCAGATTGGGAGGGGCGGAGTCAAACATAGGTGTGTCGTTTATTGATTGATAAATCCATCATTCGCACCAGGAACACGGTCACTATCTGCATCGACGGAAGGCGGAACCGGATCACCTGCCTTGTACGCCGGCGAAGACGGTTGCTGCTCGAGCGGTTTGCCTTTGATCACATGCTGCGCAGACGTCCCCGTCCCACCGAGCGGTGTATCGCTCGGGGCACTCCGAGCACGCAGCACTAGCACGATCGCAACCAGGAGTCCGATGACGATCGGCACGACGATGAGGTAGAAGATGATGGTTTTGCGTTCCATAGATTACCAAGTGAACTTCTCATACATGTCATAGTCCCACCAGCTGCTCTGTGCGGAACCGCCACACTTGTAGTTGGTTGTCGCATTACAATCCGACTTTTCACTGCTCGTGAAACAGGCAGGACCTGCTCCACGAATTTTCGTATTGTCGTTCTTGTTGACGCAGTACGACTTGCGTCCCGCTCCCTGGAACCAATACGTCCAGGCTCCCATCCCATCGATCGGCCGCCAGACATCCGCCGACTGTGCGTGGTTTGCAGCGGTTTCTGGGTCATCGTCATTTCCTGTCAGGCTATTCACCGTCGTCAACGTATCGTTCTTTGGGCTGATGTCGGCGATGTGCCATGCCCAACCATTGCCGGACGGATTCGAGATCGTGCGCAATTGCGAATCCGAGGAGAACGGCGAGTAAGCAACGTACGCGGTGAAGTCGCGACTCGTGAGACGTGATTTGAGCGTTGCCGAACTATTGTTGAACGTATCGGTGAAATAGAAGTTCACTTTGCCATCTAAGCTTGCAAACTTCGCGTAGTTCACCATGGTCGTGATCGGACCAAAGTGTGCCGGGTTCACGCAATCCGCGTAGTCTGGGTCGGCGGAACAGGAGTGCGCGCTATCATCCGCACACTGTGTTTTAATGCTGGATTTTGTCGCACTCACGGCACTGCTCTTCACGATACCTCCAACGCCGCCCTGACAATCACTTGCCGCATTCGGATTATTTGAGCTGCAAGCCCACCCGTTAAAACACGAACTTGCCTGGTCGACATCCGACAATCCGTTTTGACAGGCGCCCAACGTCAAGGTCGAAATCGCATTGATCTCGCAATCCTTTGTGCCTTCGATCGGACAACCGTTCTTCTTGCTGTCGATAAAGCCTTCCGTCTTTTCACCGGCGCGGTGGAGGCAGAAGAGACGTGAGTACGGAAGCGCGTTCTGAATGTCGTAGGTACCCACTGCCTGCCAGGTGACATCGCGAATACATTCACCCGTACTTGCCGGACGGTCATCGTATTTACAGGTGGTCGAAACTGCTGGCGGTGACGCGTCCCAATCAACGCGGGTAAATGCTGCGTCATGCGGCAAAACCGTATGTGCCTTGTAGTTCATCGGCCCAGGAAGCGTTGGAACATAGGAATCATGCCCATACTTGGTCGAATCCCAAGTGATCGCCGCGTAGGCCTGTCCCTTATCTGGCCGCGGGAAGATATCGATGTGGTAGGTCGAAGTCGCGTCGCCATCGAGGTTGTTCATCACGGAGCCAAAGCTACTCGCGGTGAACGTCGGGCTCGTATAGGGGAAGTAGCCACCCAAGGTGCCCTCGTCAACAGAAGGAAGTTCGTCCGGCCACGGCGGCGTGGCTGTGTCGTTACAGCTTGTACCAACACCCTTATCCGGACCGGTACAGGGGTTGTCTTGGTACATGTCGATGACGATGCGATAGCCGGTGCACGCATTATTCGTGTTGAGCGTACTCAACTTGAACAAGCCATCTGGATCCGTGTATGTCTCATCGACTTTGACGCCCTTGAAGAGCAGCGACACGCGGGCGTTCGGCACAACTTCTTGGAAGACGGCATCGAACACGCGACCGCTGATCGACCCATGACCCGGCTGATCGGAACACTTGGCACAACCACCGAATGCACACTCGTTGGTACACGTAACGCCAGCACCTCTCGTCTCAAACGTTGTTCCTGCACAGCCACTAAATGTGAAATATCCTGTGTCGTCCGCATCGGCACCGCTCTGCATCAATTCAATCGTGCTTTGCGTGATCGGATGACCCTGCGCCGCGAGATCCTTCAAGAATTGGACCTTGGCAGGATTATATTGGCTCGCAAACTGATTCCAGGTTGAACCTGAGTCATCATCATACGTCACCGCGTTATACAGATCTCCGTTGGCAACGATCGCGCAAATGCCTTGCACATGGTCCGTACGCTTCAAGTCAACGAGTTCTGAGGCATAGTCATACCCCAACGACTGACAGCTGACATCACTCGGTACCGTGTTGTCACCATCGCATTGCTCGGCGCCATTCTTTTTGTTGTCGCCACAGTATCCACCGGCAGATGCCTGGAACTTGCAAAGGTTGCTGCACGAAAGGCACATCGAGTTGTAATCGGCGGTGCACGTCTTCTTGCCGTTATTGGCGCCGTTATCACATTCTTCGGTGCCCTCGTAGGTCTTTCCGTCGCCACACACGTTCTTCTTGCACTGGGAGGTACAAGCCTTCGTATCACCGTTCCCGGAGCCATCGTCACATTGTTCTCCGACATCCTTGATGCCATCGCCACAGCTCCCGACCGCTTCACACGCGCTCCAGAAACCCAACTGACAGGAGATATCCACCGGACCGGCCTTTGTCCCTGGCGCAGCGCACGTCCGCGTGTGCTGCGTTTGGCGCGTAAACGACGTACATTTGCCACCACTCCCGCACTCTGAGTCCGTGGTACAGGCATCGCCAAGATTTGAGCCACTCGTACACGTTTTGACCGTCTTTTCGAAGCCCACACACGAAGCGTACCCCGGACCTCCACAGGTGCCGCCCTGACCACAATCCGCATTCGTCGTACATGTTTGGTTGATGTTTGGCCCGGATCCACAGATCGCACTCTGCGTCGTGATCGAAGTGCCGTCGCATTGTTCTGGTCCATCTACGACCCCGTTCCCGCAATACGGACCCGTCCCGCGGCAGTCGAGCGAACAGGTGTTTGCGTTGTACTTGGTCGACCATGTGCCGTTCGTGCTGCCGTTATCGCAAATCTCGCCTGGCGAAAGCTGGCCATCGCCGCAGTAGCCCGCATAACTTTGACACGTGGTGTTGCAATGGCCGTAGATGCCGTTCAAGGCGCCTTCATCACACTTTTCGCCGGTATCGACTCGACCGTTGCCGCACTGGGTATTCGCCACACATTGCGGATGTTGCGGGTCATCAATCCAAGCATTGCAGGCTTGCGGGCCATTCAGATTACAAATCTGTTGTTTTGTTCCTGTGCCCGCATTGCAAGACACTCCCTGCGTCATGCCGGCTTCGCATGTCTCGCCCGGATTCAACACACCATCACCACACGAACCGCTCGCACCAAATGGGACATTGTTGCAGAGATTGGTGTATTCAAATGAACCACCGCTGGCCCGACATGCGCCTTGCTGTTTCGGAGCCTGATCCATACACGGAATGCTCACCGAGCCACAGTCCGACGAATCACTGCAGGTCTGTCCAGCCTTTGGCCCACCTGCACACGTCTTGCACGTACCGGTCTGCGCACAAGGACGACAGAGTGAGTCATCAGGCTGGTTGTTGTTGGAACAAATGACACCGAAAGTTGACGTTGAGGCGCAGCGATAGACCGTCGTCGGCAACGTGGGGACCCACCAATTATTCGACGGGTTGGCAGGCGGCGGAACTTCGAATTCCGAACCAATGTCGTAACGCGTCCCACCGGCGAGCGACTTAAACTGATAGAGACGCGACACACCAAAACGCGTCGTCGGGAACACGAGCGGGCTCAAGTTGGGACACACATATTGATGGTTCGACTCATTCCAGCAGCTCGCTGGGTCGATATTTGGATCAGGAACAAATGCTCCACCCGCAACCGAACCACCCATACACGTCTGCGCGACACCACCCTGAACCGGACAATCAGCAACCGACTGGCACGGCGTCTTGGTCACGGAACACTCACCACAGGTCAAAAATTTATTGACCGGATCGGCCGGCATGCTCGTACCAAGCGTCTTTCCGAGTTCATCAAACCATGAGCTCCAGAGCGAGGTCGAAACATTGCGCAAGAAGGTTCCACCGCTCGCCGTCGGGTACGTCCCATTCGGCGAACGATTCCCATCAAACGCATCGCTCAACGCCTGGAAGTCTGTCATGCGCTGCGTATCGCGTTCAAGCTTGAGCTTGGTGCTATCGCAATGAAGATTATTAGCACCAAAGGCAAAGCACTCGTAATCCGTCGAGCATTGCACCGGCTCGCCGCCATTGATCTGCGCGCTGGTAAACGGTGCGCCGTTCGAATTCTTCACGCAGACGTTGCTCTGGGTCGTGATGTTGATGTTGAACGTGAGGTACTTAACCAACTGGTCAAACACCTGCCGCGTCGTCTCCCCTGCGTCAGGATTTTCCGAGAGAACGTAGATATTGGAGTAGATGGCACCGGAGCTTGCACCCGCACGATTCGCACCGGCAACATAAATCGTTGTCCCATCCTGCACCGCTGGATAGCCATCGACTTTCACAACCGTCGGCGATCCCTTGAAGCCCTTTGACTGATACCACTCCATCGGAGAAAGGTGCTGCGGATTGGCCACGATACGAATACCGATACCGTCTTTCTGCAAACCGCGATATGCCTGCGGTGTCGACGGACTTTCCTTGGGATAGGTAAACAGGTACTGGCGCAAAATACCGCGATCGCGATCAAGATTCGTCTGTGGGATCTGATTGATTTTGAGCGCCGGGACATCGTCAGACGCATCATGTGCATCACCGGCGTCGCGGCAATACATGGTCGAGAAATTATAGAACGGGCCGGCGTAGAACAAGTCACCCGGCTTAAAACTCGACTGTGCGCCTGGTGCATTTGGATCCGCGTCACGGAATGGAGAAGCCGTCAGTTTTGGCCACGGATTCTCACATACGAGCACCGCAACCGGTGCAATCCCCTGGATCGCAGATCCGGTCGACGACGGCGTATTGATCGTATCTTTTGTGACTTCGAGTGTTGCCGTCAAAATCGCATTGCCATTCTTTTGCTTCGATGTCGCCGTCGCGTTATTGGACGTGCCTTGGCCCTGCGTGCTCGCTGCCGTCACGACCGTCTTATCGCTCGAAGTCCAGGCATCCCAACTCCAGGCGTATTCCAGGATCGGTGAAAGCGCTACTGCCTGCCCGTTTTGGATCGATTGCGCCGTCGCCAAGAAGTTGCGCGTCTCCGGTTGATTATCGGGGTTCACGAACATGAACGGATGAGCAACGTCCGGCGGAGCTGGATCAGGCGTCACATCCTCAATCGTGACCACATTGGCGGCGCAGACCTGCGTACCGGTCTTAAACGTCCACACCAGGTCCCCCGCGTCACCCGTCACAAAGGCATGTACGACACCACGAGTCGTCTTGATGCCCAGACGCTTTTCCTTGTCCGCGTTGTCCGACAACGGATCGGGCGTGGTCGAATTATCACCCAAGAAACGAACGCGATAGGTTGTATTCGAATCCAACGCATGATCGAGCGTGAAAATGAAAGTCTTGGCGCCGTTTGCGCTGCTCGCCACCGGCTGGAGCTGACCCGTCACGCTCCCCTTACACCACTTGCTGGCATACGCGGGCGGAGCTCCAAACCAGGTCAGGACTTTTGCCCAGGCCGATGCAAACCACGCACGGATGCCATGTGGTTGCGGCCCATCCACAAGAACTTCGGTCGTGCCATCCGGACACTTGGTCGCGGCCTGTTGGTCGATCTCAAAATTCGTCACCGCACTCCCAACGTCCACCGTCCCACGGAAGGTCACTTTGATCTGCACGTTCCGGCAAATACCGTTTCCAAGCGGATACTGCGTTGTGATCTTGGGGCGAAGCGAGCAGCAGCCATTGGTATCCAAGCCATAATCCGGGCCTTGCGGCGCACATGATGACTCATCCGTGAACCCACACTGCAAACCATAAGTTGCATTTCCCGTTTGGCCCTGGAGCGCGGCGGACAACTGCGACGACATTTTCCCGCTTGTTGGATCCGGCAAATCTTCGCCCACAATGAATGCCAATTGCAAATCATCGATCACGCCATCACCAGACTGCGTGCCTTCACCCAAGGCATTTGCGTATGAGGCTCCGGGTGTCCCGTAACCAATATCGTTCGCGACCTGTGCCGAGTCCGCACCGAGCTCACACTGTTCGCCAGCTTCGAGAATACCGTTGCCGCAGAAGCTCGGCGTCATCTTTGCACCGTCGTTGTAGCTCACCGATGAACCTTCGAGCAAACACGAGGCGCTACAGCTGTCACCGGACGTATGATTGCCGTCATCACAGTCTTCACCGCTATCGATCTTGGCATTGCCACAGCAACTTGGATCACCCGCGGAAGCACAGAAAATAGTTCCCGTGTGGAGACAACTTTGCTGATTACAACCGGCCGGGAACACGGTTTGGCCACTCACGATCTTTGCTTCGCAGGTTTCACCGGCTTCGAGGACGCCATTCCCACACACCGCCGACAACGCCGTCGATGGCTGTGACGGTTCATGCAGACAAATCGCGCTACAACCGTCTCCCGAGGTTTGATTGCCATCATCACAGTCTTTGCCGTCGCCCTGGAAATCGCCGTTGCCACAGGTGGTCTTCCCCGCCGCGGATCCAAGATGACGACAATCCGCCGAACACCCACGATAGGTATGCATCGCGCAGGTTCCTCCAGCATTTTCACACGATGTTTTTGCCGTAGCAGACAAACAGGACGTGCCGTCCGCAACGGCCGGTGAAGACGTTGCGTTGCCTCCACCAAGACAGGTCGGGCCGTAATCACAAGCTTCGCCCGCCGCTTTGTCGAGCACACCATTTCCACACGTCCCACTCTGGAGGATCGACGCAACCGGACGGAAAAGACACGTGTTCAAATCACACGCATTACCATCAATCGATGGTTCACACTCTTCACCCGCTGCCGCACCTGCAGGCATGACCGTGCAGTTGTCGCCCTTTGGCGTCTTTCCACTCACACAGTAGTGGACATCCGTCGTTTCGATTTTTCCATTCCCGCAAATTGCGACCTTCCCCGCCTGCGAATATGCACCCGTCGCGAGACAGCTCCCAGAACATCCGGGTGGCAAGGTATCGGCCGTGTCGATCAATTGCCCATTCTGCTGAAAGAATTTGGCAACCGTCGGTTTGCTCGTCTGCCAGCTCGTCCCACCAATCGTAATCAACTGTTCTCCAGTCGCGCTACAAACATCCGGATCGCTATACGGTGTCGCCAAGAACGTCTGCGCCGCACCGACGATGGTTTCGTATTTTTCGACAGGGTCGACATCCACCCGAGCGGCTTTGCAAATCGCACCCGCACTCGCCAGCTTGACCCGGAACGTCCAGACAAAGCCCTGCGGATTGTTCGCATTCAAGATCGGCAAGCCGTTGGTGCCACGGATACCGCCATTCGGGATCGTCGGGCCACTCCTGAGGAGTACGTGATAGAACCCACCCGGCTCGAGCAAAAGTTGGTTATTGGAAACCGGCTCGATACTAATCTTGGTTCCGTTCGTAATGAGCTTGATCTTGTTCGCAGGAATGGCGAGCGGCTGTGACAGCTCCGCTTCGTTGCAGTTCTCATTGAAACATTTCTGAACCACCACATTCCCTCCAAAACTTGCCGCATTCATCGTCTCGTTGAAGGTCGCGCTTGCTGCCGCGTTCAAACATGCCTGATCGCAGTTCGGCGCGTAGGAGATAACGGAAGGCGGAATAAAACTGACGAAGAGGTTACCCGTACCCAGCAAATTGGCGGCCGACAACGAAGCGTTCACCGGCACCGGCACGGCGCCTGTTTCGGCAATTGCCGTGACGTCCTGTGCACAGGCGCCCAAGCCATTCACTTTTTTGTTCGTGACGGACGCGCGGGAATCTTGGTTCAACAAACTGGCGCCGGTGTACCACGTCCAGTCAAAACGATTGCAATCGAGAACGATGCACTTATCGGCCCCATCGATCGGTTCGGCTTGGTAGGCTGGCGATGGCAAGATAGTGCCCGTGTCATGCACCGTGTAGCTCGACGGTATCACGTTGACCGAGCCGACCGTCGACTGCGTCGCATCATTCTTCGTCTTGAAACGGAAGCAGTAGCCATACGTCTCATTTCCTGTTCCCGTCCCACAACTCCGCATCACCTCCATCACGGTCCCTTGCGGACCATTTGATTTCACGGTGCTCACGACCTGGACGAGATACGTCGTACTGATCGCAAACGGCTGTGCCGGCGTCAGCTTCACGACATCTTGTTCGTTGTTTTCATGCGCCAAGAGCAACGAGTAACTCACCGGCTCGGTCGTCGCACAAGGTTCGGTGGAGGCGCTGGTGCACTTCAAGAAATGGAATGTCTGATTCGTCACAGTTGACGGGTCGAGCGGTTGGCTAAAACGCATGGTGATAGCCGCATCAACCGGAGCCTGATCGCCTCCGGAACGCCCGAGCCACGGCGCTGGTGATGGCGTCGGCGATGGCACAAGGTCAGGACGGCACTCTTCGACGACGCGGGGCGCGATCGGGATGAGACCGGTCGACGTTTGCCACGCGAATTCCGCAGACATCGACTTTGCCCCACACGACTGGCTCTTCGGCAAACACTCACCGCTGGCGCAGCACTGCTCATTACCGCCACAGATATTGCCCGCTTCATTGCAGTTACGCACCGCAAAATTTACCTTGTTTGAAAGCTGTCCCTGCGCGCTCTTGAGCTGGATTGGGCCGGTCACCGAACCATTCGGTACCGACGAATCAACGCCCTGATCGGTATTGCCCGTGATGAGCGCTGGAAGATTTGCGGTAAAGGTAAGCGACGGCTTCTGATTGCCAAAGTGCTCACCGCTTAACGTCACGGACGTCCCAACTGGACCTGCAGACGGCTCGATCGCACAAATACCCGGCAGCAACGGAAGTTGCGAATTGACGGTAAACGGAAGGCTGTTCGAAGCCTGCACATCCGCACGCACGATTTTCACCTGATACGCTCCATCACCAAGCGGTTGATTGTTCTTAAAATTATTCGGAACTTTCACCACCACGCGGTCATCATGCCAAAACGCATCACGGCACGCCGCCGGGAATGACGTATCACCAATCGCCTCTTGGCCGGCTGCATCGGTAAACACCACCGTCCCAATGCTCCCACCAAAATTTGCCCCGAACAACGTGATGTACGTCTGTTTCGCCCCTTGGCCCGGATCAATTGAATCCAACCGCGGCGCGGCTCCCGTGTTTCGATCTTGAACGGTGTATGTCACGGGGTTACTGAGCGCATCGGTGCCGACGTTGATGCTCACCTGGTACGGTGCGCTGTTCACCACCGGAACGGAAAACGTCACTTTTGGATCCGTCCAAGCCGCAAACGGCGACGAAAGTTCCGTCGTGCCGAACTCAACCTTCCCCGCGGCACCTCCAAAACCTTCACCAACCGCATCCACTTGGCTGCCCGTTGTTCCGCCGGTGGGCTGTAACGCACACAACCCGGGGTGAACTGTGTTATTCGCCAAAAAATTTGGAATCTGCGGACCGTTCGTATCATTCGTATCATCAATCAACCCACTCCCCGCATTCTTCAATTCGATTGGACCCGAAGCGGCCCCTTGCGGCACAGACACAATCACTTCGTTTGCGCCCCAGGTAGAAATACCGGCGCTCACACAGGCCGCCGGCGCGACAGCAACCTTATCGTCCGCCGTACCCGTGCCACCCAAAAACACGACTTCCCCGGCACCGTAACCAAAGTTCACGCCTTTGAGGGTGACGAACGTTCCTGGCTTGCCATCCAACGGCGTCACACTTTGGATGACCGGTTTTTCAACACACACGCCACTCACACAGAACCCCGACGAACAATCCGCGTTCTTGGTACAAGAACCGCCGGCGCACGAACCGCAATAATCCTGACTGTTTGAATCGCCACCGCAATCAATACCCGTCTCACCCTGTGCCGTATCTTGCTTGTTATTGAAACAGTGTGCCGGACGCACGACCACACTCACTGCCGCAGAATCTGCCGTATTGGTATCGATATCCTTTGCCGTTGCTGTCAACGAATGGAGACCCAAAACGGCGCCCGCGGTATCCCACGACCCATGGGCCGTAAACGAGGCGGGTGTGGAGCTCCCTGTTGGGCCATCAATATCGACGGAGCTCGATCCATCAAAGAATTCGACTGTTGCGACGCCGCTATCATCCGTCGCTTGGGCTTCGAGGTCCTGCAAAAAATCCTGCTGAACCTTCATGCCATCCGTTGGAAACGTCAGTGAAACTCGGGGCGCGGAGGTATCGACGAGATTACCCGTGTGGAACGCTCCTTGGCAGCTCGCACCAAACCCACAATTGACCGCCTGACCCCCGGTCGAACGCACCGAACCACCGACCGTGACCGTAAAATCCGAATCACCATCAAAACATTTTTTCGTCTGATTTGGTGCTGGACAATCCGCGTTCGGGGTAAACGTGACGAGTTGACCGCTTGTCTCAAGCGTCCCGGCAACAGCCTGTCCGTTCTTGGCAATGACAATGGCGCCCGTGGAGGTATCGTCAACCGTTTTGGTAAATACGATCTTCACCTGGACATTCCGAATCCCCACACTCCCGATCGGCGAGATGGACTTCACCTGGAATGATTGCGATCCACCACCGCCTCCAAACCCACCACCAAATCCGCCACCGCCAGAACCGCCAACGCCACCTCCGCCGTCTCCCGCCGTCGCATTCAACAAACGGCTTATGACAAACGTCGTGATTGCCCAGGCCGAAAGCACAATAACAAGACCAATAACCGCATTGGTGATGATCTGCTTCGCTTGCGTGGTCTTCTTCGCATCCCCACCGCTCGTCATGTAGACAAACCCCGCGTACAGAATGAGCGTGACAAGAATAATCCCAATCAACCCCAGAGCAATGTTAATGATCCGGACCGCGATCGTAATCGGATTTGCGCTCGAGAGCTTCACCGTCTGACCGACTTCATTCAATCCCGCTGTGACTTGCGCGTGAGCCGGGACAGCCAACCCCGTACAACCGACGAACAGGGCCGCGGCAAACAACAAAGCAGACAAGCGTTTGAGGATCATGGGTTCAAGGTGGGCTTACAACCGTTCGGGTCACTGTTCGGTGAATTCTTGCAGCAATTTGGATTACCGGTACCAACGCCGCACTTTGCCGCCGGATTGAAGCAATTTTGATACGCATCCTGGACACCAGACAACACGTACGGGTCGTAGTAGTTCAGATTATTGAGACCAATGCCCGACGGGAGATACTGACGATGATAAATGAGGAGCGAAGCCTTGGTTGCAACATCTTGCGGGCCATTTGGGTCGCTCGAAATCGGCGCACCGCTCGCGTTCAACAACTGCATGCCCGTCGTCCACCAAAACGTGTCCGCATTCTTTTCATCTCGGCCATGAGCATCAATCTTCGCATTGTCCGTATTCAAGGTCGACGATTGCAGCAACGAATCAAATTGCATGCTCACCGGCTGCTCGAGTGGGACATTTGAATTTCCTCCGCTTTGCGGATCAGACGTCGGGACAGTGGACTCAACCTTCGGCGGCGTTAACTTGATGTCGTCGCTCGTCCCAAATGTCGAAGTATAATCATCGATCGGCGGTCCTTGACCCGTCCCATCACCATTGCCATCAAGCGAGTTACCCGCCACATCGACAACGCCGTCATAGCCATTCGACGTGATCTGAGCTTGCGGAACCGCGGTTGGATCGATGGTCGCGGACTTGGCAACAACTTGAATCGTTTGGCTACCAGGCAAGCAAAACACGTCTCGGCCACAAGAATTCGTACCGCATTTGACGTCCGGGATGAACTCAACCGTTTGATATTGATTCGAAATCTTGAATTCACCTGATACGGGAGCAGGATTTGGCGATCCCGCAGGACCGGCCAACACCTGAATATTCTGGAAATTGCCAGGAACCTTTCCCGTAGTCGCCGTGGGATCTACCGCCTCATTGAAGTTCAATGACACGATAATATTCCGTGCATATTGGCCACCGCTCTGTGGAATCGCGGAAATCACACGCGGTGGAGTCAGATCCACAACTGTTGAGACCTCGAACGGCCAAATATAGCCGTTTCCAAATGCTCCTGAGAATGCCGCCGTCCCATCCGCCTTCTTGATTCCGGTCTTGAGCGCCACGGTGTAGCCAATATTGACTGACGGGCTCCCCAAATAGTCGACCGGCTTGATGACGTAGGTCTTGAGGTCTTGGGTGTAACGAACGCGCGCCTGAGCCGAAGTCAACGCACCGACTTCGCCGCCATCGGTGCGGTAAATTTTAACGTTCGTATCGTTTAACCCCGTCGCGGT
>Ga0068863_100005434_pt1 | contig 12551 bp, 9 predicted proteins | sample KBSSwiS62_FD_66596 | JGI IMG/M metagenome (GOLD analysis project Ga0068863, IMG submission 66596) | Switchgrass rhizosphere microbial communities from Kellogg Biological Station, Michigan, USA - KBS Switchgrass S6-2 | ecosystem: Host-associated > Plants > Roots > Rhizosphere > Soil ...
CAGCCAAAACCTGCTGAATGAAGCGCGCTTCGGATATCGCGCCAATAAACACGTCATCTGGGCGCCGTGGGAAGTCACAGACTCGAGCCTTGCCGAAGTGCCGCAGTCGTTCCTGCTTCAGGGGGGACAGAACTTCCCCATCGCCTATCAACCCGCGGCCGTTGGCGCCTTATCGACCAACAACTATATTTGTATGACGATATGCGCCCAACAGGGCAACAGAACTCCGCTCTACGATTATGCCGATACGTTGAGCTGGACGAGGGGAAAGCACTCCTTTAAGGGCGGAGTGGACGTTCGCATCGCATACACCAGCGGATCGGAAACACCGACAGCTCCGATTCCGCGGGCCACCGGCGGGGCGGGCCAGAATCCGAACAACTCGTTCGCCAATAACGCCAGCCTCCCCGGACTGGTTGCTGCCAACCAGACGACAGCAAACTCTTTGCTTTATTTCCAGTCGGGATCCGTCAACCAGGTGTTCCAGTACTATTTCCTGCAGCAGTCGAAAGACCTGCACTGGGATAACTACAATTCGGTTCCCGGTCACCGGAAAATCACGGAGCCTCATCAGAACGACTGGGATCTGTTCTTCAAGGATGACTGGAGAATCACTCCCTCTCTCACTCTGAATCTGGGCCTGCGTTACGAGTACTACGGCGTGCCGTGGGAAGGAAACGGTCTCACCGTTGTTCCAGTGGGCGGTGGGCACGCGCTGTTCGGCGTGTCCGGACGCAGCTTCGATACCTGGATGCGGCCCGACAATCCTGTGAACACGGATCTTCTGACACAGGTTGAGTTCGTCGGCCCGAAGTCCATCAACGAAGGCCGCTCGATTTACAAAAAGGATTGGAATAACGTCGGTCCCGCGGTCGGTTTTTCCTACACGGTTCAATCGCTCGCAGGAAAACCGATGACCATCCGTGGCGGCTACCAGATCACCTACTCAGGGTCGGGCCGGCTCGGCAACTACAGCAACTATCTGTTTTCCAACCCGGGCTTCCTGAACCAGGCCATCAGCAATGGCCCACTCGACGGATCGATTTTTAACGCGGCCAACCTTCCGACGTTGGTTCCGATTCCGCCCACAACAGATCCCATGCAGCCGGTTCCTCTTTTGAAAACCGGGCAGGCCATCAACGCCTACGAATACGACTTCAAGACGCCATACGTTCAGAACTACACCCTGTCTGCGAACAGGGATCTGACCCGAAAGCTGAATCTGGATGTGCGTTACGTAGGGACAAAAGGGGTGGCACTGCTGGGCACCGTCAATATCAACGCTCCGGATGTTTTCTACAACGCGGCGTTATTCGATGCGCTTGATAGAACACGGCGGGGCGAGAACGTTGAGCTCTTCGACCAGATCTTCATGGGACTGGCGATATCGGGAACGCAGCCCGTCAACGGCACAACGCAACGCGGTTCAGAGCAGATGCGCAACAACGCGACGTTCCGAACGGATCTCGCAAACGGCAACTTCATGAACCTTGCCAACTCGCTCAACACCTATAACGGAATTGCTCCCAACGGTGCAGTTCCGGCAACGGTTCCCGGTGAAACCGGCACGGTGCTCCGTCGAGCAAATCGCGGATTTAACGTGCAAGGCGGAACCACAATCTCCGGAGGTCCCGTAGTTCAGGCCGGGCTCTTTCCGGAAAACTGGATCGTGTCCAATCCTCAGTTCGGACTCGCGCGGTACTGGATGAACTCAGGAATGTCGAACTACCACTCGCTGCAGGTTCAGACAACGTTGCGACCGACTGCGGGAATCAGCCTGCAGGCCACGTATGTATGGTCGAAAGCTCTGGAAGTCGCAGGGGTCAACGGACTCGGCGGTGGATTGACCAGCGGAGATCCCGTCTATACGAATCCCGCGGATCGCATGAAGGATTATGCGCTCGCGCCCAATCATGTGAGTCATGACTTCCGATCGTTCGGCACATTCGAGCTTCCAATCGGACCGAACAAACTCTTCTTCGGCAACACTTCCGGCGCGGCTGCCCGGATCATTGAAGGATGGCAGACCAGCTTCATCGTTAACCTCAGCTCGGGGCAACCGGCAAGCGTCGTTGCCGCCAACATGCTGTATGGAAACGGTGTCGCGGACAACGTCAACCCTGTGAATCTGAGCCAGGGCAACGTGGACTGGAGTGGGCGCTTTGGGAACTACTTTGGCAGTGGTGTTCTGACCAAGGTCCCGGACCCACAGTGCGCCGAAGTTCCCACGTCGATTCGGGCGTTTTGCACCTTGCAGGCCGTCCAAAATTCCCAGACCGGACAACTCGTTTTTCAGAATCCGAGGCCGGGAAACCGTGGGACCGCCGGCCGTCAGACTCTCGAGCTTCCTGGCCAGTGGAGCTTTGATGCGGCAATGAGCAAAACGTTCCGCATTACGGAATCCGTCAGCGCTCAGTTCCGTATGGACGCCCTGAATATTCTCAACCATCCGGGGCCGGGCACGCCGTCCTTCGACATCAACAGCACTAATGCGTTTGGTCAGATCAATGCGAAGGATGATTCCAAGCGCGAGTTTAGAGCCAACGTTCGGTTGACGTTCTAGTTGCTTGCAAGTCCTGGGAGCAGATTTTCTGCTCCCAGGTCGATAAAAAATTTGAAATTGGACGAGTCCGGGGATCTCAAAACCGAAATTACAAGATCGTAGATTGGACGGACTGATTGTGGTTTGCGGTCCAATTTAAGATGTTGTAATTTTCGGTTTTGAGATCCCCGGACTCGTCCAATTTCAAATTTTTTCTCATGTTTCCCTCTTCGTTCTTCGAGAACCAGCCTTCGCTTTCGTATTTGCTTCCATCCGCAGACGCCAGGCCGTCTTCAGCGCACCGCGAAGCAGATCTTCGTTCGCCGCCGCCAGCACGACATGCGTCGCGCCCATGCGGCCCCACCCACCCGCGACAGGAAGGAAGACTTCCGGCAGTTCGTCGACAAAGCTCTTCTGTTGCTCCGGTGTGAGCATGAGGTTTCCATACCCCTTTGCCTGAGAAGCAAGCGTCGCGAATATACGCCCGCCGACGCGGAAGTCGACCGCACCCATGTGCGAACCTTCTTCTGCACCGTCGAGACTCAGCGCAATTCGTTTGAAATCGGCCGTGGTCATTCCTGGGCTCTTCTTCCGCGTCATCGCACGCTCCTTAAATGCCGATTTATAGGGCCGACCGCCATCGCCTCCTGGCCAGGAGGGGGTGGACGCGACATCAAAAAGACATCGCGTAGCTTCCTATGATGGAGCGGACGGGGTGGTGGATCAAATCCCGTCTGCGCCTACCAACTTGCCACAACACAACACTTGTGGAACACTCTGCCAAACCCAACGAGTCTCCCAAGGAGAAGCCCATGCACTCCGCCAGGCGTTACTTCATAACCGCGGCCTCGATACTCGCCGTTGCCGCAAATCTTTTCGCGCAGGGAATTCAATACGACAAGATCGAAATCAAAACCGAAAAGGTTGCGCCAAACCTGTACATGTTGTCCGGCTCCGAGAATGTGGATCCCGGGCACCCCGACGGCGCCGGTGGCCGCATTGGCGTGCTTGCTGGACCGGACGGCATTCTCATGGTCGATGCGCAATACCTTCAGATCGGCGACAAGGTCCTGCAAGCAATCCGAAAGATTGATCCCGGGCCTATTCGTTTCCTCGTGAACACCCACGTTCATGGCGACCACACAGCGGGCAATGCCACATTCGCGAAACTAGGCGCCATCATTTTTGCTCGCGAAGAACTGCGCGAAGGCATGGCACGTCCGCTCACCACTGCTCGCGGAGCCGTGGACACCCGGGACCCGGCGAGACTACCCGTTGTCACCTATGGGATGGGTGATCCGGTGCGGCTGCGAATGAATGGCGAAACCGTTGAACTGATTCCCGTGCGCGCGGCGCACACCGGCGGAGACACAATGATTCGCTTCGTGAATGCCGACGCGATCATGGTCGGTGACTTCTATCGAAACTTTGGCTATCCATTTATCGATGTCACCAACGGCGGCTCTCTGAAAGGCGCGCTGGAAGCGCTCGACCAGACAATGAAAATTGCGGGGCCGAATACGAAATTAATCCCCGGCCACGGCACCTTCATTAACAAGACAGACATCATTCCCTATCGGGACATGATTCTCGCGGTACAAGGGCGTGTTCAGGAATTGATCGCACAGGGAAAGACCGAAGACGAAGTTGTTGCCGCAAAAGTCACAGCTCCTTTCGATGCGAAGGTTCCAGGCGGGTTGCTTCCTGCCAACACCGGTGGAGGCACCAGCGCCGACCGGTTTGTGCGCATGGTGTATTCGCAACTCAAGGGCGCCCGGTAATTACCCCGGTTGCACTACCCCCACATCGCGAGTTCCGGTACGGTCCGGCGCTGCGTAACGCGTTCCTGATTGCGCAGGTGAGCGGCATCCACGATCATTTTGCCCGCCCAGCGGTATACATTGAATTGACTCAGCAGTGAACGCATCAGTCGCATGCGGTCGGCCTGTGCGCCGACTGGCATAGACAGGGCCGTAGCCAGGGCGTCGCTGCTGGCCTCGAGGTCGTAAGGATTGACGATCAGGGCTCCTGTCATTTCGCGCGCGGCGCCCGTGAACTCGCTCAACACCAGCACACCCTTCAGATCTGTTCGCGCGGCGACGAACTCCTTAGCCACAAGATTCATGCCATCGTGAAGGCTGCTGACATAGCAGAGATCCGCCGCCCGCAAGTACCGAAACACCTCGGGCGGTTCGTGGTGAAATCGGAGGAGAATGATCGGACGGTAGTCCGCGGTGCCGAACTTCTGGTTGATGCGTTCCGCCAGAGTCTCCACCGCTTCATTGAGCTGTCTGTAACGTTCAATCTTGGTGCGACTCGGAGCCGCGAGCTGAGCGAAGCTGAAACGTCCGCGAAACTCCGGATGGCGCTCCAGTAAGCGTTCTACTGCCTGCAGCCTCTCTTCGATCCCCTTCGTGTAGTCCAGACGATCCACTCCAACGCCAAGCAAGGCATTCGGCTTTAACCCGAGATCCTTCCAAACCTGCGCTCGGCATTCCTCTGGACTTGGCGCGTTCTCCACCCAATGGACAGGCCACTCCAAAGCGATCGGATAGGGACGGATGAGTGTCCGCTGGCCCTGCATTACCACCGCGTTGTTTTCCCGATCGATGCGCGTCTCCAGATATCGATCGATCGAGTCGATGAAATTGTTGCAGTGACCCTGTGTGTGGAACCCGAGAATACTGCTTCCCAGCAGCCCTTCCAGCAGTTCGTTGCGCCAGGGACATATTCCCATACGCTCCGCGCTGGGCCAGGGAATGTGCCAGAAAGCGATGACAGTGGCTGCAGGCAAGCGCCTGCGAATCATCGCGGGCGCAAGCGCGAAATGATAATCCTGTACAAGAATGATGGGATCTCGGGAATCCACTTCGCTGCAGACGGCGTCGGCGAATTTCTGATTCACGGATTGATAGTGCCGCCAATCTTCGGCACGAAATACGGGCCGTGTGTGCGCAACGTGGCAGAGCGGCCAGAGGCCTTCGTTCGCAAACCCATAGTAGTATCCCTGCTGTTCCTGCTCGGATAGCCAGACTCGACGAAGCTGATACGACCCTTCTCCCGGCGGCACTGGAATTCGGTCGTGCCGATCCACGGTTGCCCGATCCGCGTCGCCGCTGCCGTGAGCAACCCACACTCCGGAACAAGCGCGCATCACTGGTTCGAGTGCTGTAACGAGTCCGCTGGCCGGATGAACCACTTCGATGGAGCCGTCTGACTTGCGCTCGTGGATGTAGGGTTCACGATTGGCCAGAATGACGACCTTCTCACCATGGAGATAGTGACTCAGGGTCTGCTTGAGCCGAGCTGCCGTCCATTGGCGTGGAGAATCTTCCGGATCGCTCGCCATTCGGCCAACAAGCTCACGAAGGTCGCTCAGGATCGGCTGGAATTCCCGTTTCTGCTTTCCGCCTCCGCGCAAAAACCTTCGCAGCTCCAGGCTCCAATGATAGCGAGCGGATCTGGCTACGACCATCGGGACGCCAAACGCCAGCACGGCCAGAAGACCAAAAGTACCAAACAGAAATTTCCGCGCCTGAGACTCGCGCCGCTCGATGTAGCTCAGGTCATGGACGATGACCGCGAACCCCAGTTCTTCTGCTGCGCTTGCCACAGGCATTGCGGCAACGTGAACGCGCCCGGTTGGTAATACGGTTGTCCACTCCTGAATTTGTGCCGGCTGGGCCGTCTCCCCGGCACTCGCGCCGTGGAGTCGAACACGGCTGCCGACGGCAGCACAACGGAATTCGTCGGGAAACCAGGAGGTCTTGTATCTCAGGGAGAGATCATCGTCGCAGGCCGCAACGCCGATGACGTGCTCGTTGCGTGCGATATCGGTGAGCTGTCTCTCCAGATCCTGGGGCGCCGAGTACCAGGCCGTCGCTAGAGACTGATTGGCCCCGACTAGCGCCAATTGAGCCCGGGAACTGACATCGCGTTCAAACCACTCACGAGTCGTGGTCTGCACGATTTCCGACGCCGCCCAGGTCAACAGAGCGAGTCCCACAATCAGCGCAAATATGACTTGCGCGATGCGAGGCATGGCATCCATTAAAGCACGATCTGAGTGTGTTATGGTGAGGTTTGAGTAAAAAGTGCTCTGGCGTGGAAGAGTGCCTGCAGCCGAGGTGACCAAAGTATCGTTGGCCTACAAAACAATCAGCGAATAACAACATGCTCCTCGAAGATCTCGGTGTCGTTGGGAATTGCCAGTTTTCCGCATTAATCGATAACAAGGGTGAAGTCGTCTGGTGTTGTCTTCCCCAATTTGATTCCGAACCGGTCTGCTCCACGCTTCTCGATAAAGACAATGGCGGGCGTTTCAGTATTGCACCTGCAGGCAACGAGACCGGCACCCAGCGATACTTTCCCAACACCAACATTCTCGAGACGACATTTCAAACGCCCACCGGTTCTCTGAAAGTCACGGATTTCGCGCCGAGATATTTCCAGTACGGACGGGCGTTCCGGCCAACACAACTGGTCCGGATCGTCGAGCCAATCGACGGGACGCCGCGAATCGCAATCCGCTGCGAACCGCGGCTGGGCTGGTCTAAAGAGCGACCCACGGCGATTCAGGGTTCCCACCACGTTCGATTCGAGGGGTTCGCCAGTCCTTTGCGGCTCACCACGGATATCCCGCTCTCCTACCTGGGTGGAAAAGCGTTCACACTCACGGAACGGCAGCACCTCGTTCTCAGCTGGGGCTCTCCTGTTGAAGAAGCCCTCGCTCCGCTGTGCGAGCGTTACTGGAGCGAGACAATTCGATATTGGCAAAGTTGGGTAAAACATTGCGACATTCCACCGTTCTACCAGCAGGAAGTCATTCGGTCCGCGCTCGCTCTAAAGCTTCACTGCTTCGAAGATACCGGCGCCATTATCGCCGCAATGACCACCTCTATCCCCGAGTCTGCTGGAAGCGGACGAACGTGGGACTACCGGTACTGTTGGCTACGAGACTCTTATTACGTACTGAATGCTTTTGGATTGCTGGGCCAGTTCGAAGAACGCGAGCAGTTCGTTCAATATTTGCTCAATATCGCCGGCGGAGCGCGGGGACTGAACCTTGCGCCTCTCTACCGCGTGGATGGATCCGAGAACCTCGAGGAGTGCGTCCTCGACGACTGGCCCGGCTACAACGGAGAAAAGCCCGTTCGAATCGGCAATGCTGCAGCTCTCCATTCGCAGCACGACATTTACGGTGAAATGGTTCTGGCGCTGATGCCGATTTTTCTCGACGAACGTATGGGGGCCGAACGATCTCCGGCGGCCTTACGACTGATGGAAGGGTTAGCGCGGAAAGCGATTTTACTGGCCGGAGTCCCGGACGCCGGCATTTGGGAATATCGGACCGAATGGAAACCGCAAACATTCTCAAGCCTCATGTGCTGGGCCGCGGCGGACCGCATGGCCGCGATCGCCGACAGGCATGCCCCCGCCGCTGCTTCTGAATTTCATGCTGCTGCCGAACGGATTCATAAGCAAATCCTCGACCAGGCATGGAACCCGGGCAGAAAAAGTTTTGTCGGCCATTACGGCGGAAGCGATCTGGATGCCTCGCTTCTTCAAATGGTCCGGCTGCGCTTTCTACCTGCGAGCGATCCCAGGCTGGCCGGCACGCTGGATGCAATCCACAAAGACCTCATGCATAGCGGGTGGCTGCATCGCTACAGCCTGAACGATGGATTCGGAACACCAACGGTTGCGTTTGTTATTTGTACGTTCTGGCTTGTTGAGGCTCTCGCATCGGCGGGCCGGCGTCAGGAGGCGCGCGATGCTTTCGACGCAATACGTCCGGCATTGTCCCCATTGGGACTCTTGTCGGAAGACTATGATCCCCAGGCGCCGCGAATGTGGGGGAACTTCCCCCAAACCTACTCTCACGTCGGATTGATCCACGCAGCCTTCGCGGCATCTCCAACATGGACAGAAGTACTGTGAATCAACTCTCCTGACAAGTCTCTCGATTGATTAAAGTTGCTCTAACTTTGCTCTTGTGGCAGAAGAGTGACGCACTTTCGAGGAAAGGGGCCGCGCCTGTGGAATCCAATACGTGTGCCGAGTGTCATCTTTTCTATCCCGTCGACGAAATGATCCGACACGGCAAGATTTTCGTTTGCGCGACGTGCAAGCCGAGATTCATGCAAAAGCTGGCGGAAGGCGCGGCGGTACCCGGGACTGCCCGTTATGCGGGATTCTGGCGGCGATTTCTCGCTTACTTTCTCGACGGAATGATCCTTTTTGTAGTGGACCTCGTCCTCCAACTGGCCATTCTTGGGCCTGCGTTCAGCCTGGTTGGCTTCGGAGATCCTGGAAACGTCGGGGCCAACCTTGGCCTGTTGTTGGGGGTCTATGCGATACAGTTCGCAATATCGTTCACTTACGAAACCGTGCTGATCTGGAAGTACGGTTCAACGGTGGGGAAAATGGTCTGTAGCCTGGAGGTCATTACAGCTGAAGGTAGGCCAATCTCCTACGCTCTTTCCGTCGGACGGTACTTTGCGAAGATACTGAATAGCTTTACCCTTTTAATCGGATACATCATGGCTGCTTTCGATGAGGAAAAGCGCGGTCTGCATGACCGTATTTGCAACACGCGCGTCATCATGAAGTAATCGAATGAGTGCACAGCGGCCTCGGTGCCCGGAATGCCAAACACCGATTCGGGAAAGCGAAATCAACCAACTCCGGTTCTCTCCCTGCTCAGGCTGCAACAGCCGCTTGCAGGCAGAGTTGTTCCCCGCATTCTTTCGTACTCCCGCTACCGCTCAGGCGGCCGAAAGTGTTCTTCTGGAAGGAGAGTCCACCTGCTTCTACCATCCGACGAAAAAGGCAATCCTGCCTTGTGCCGGTTGCGGCCGATTTCTCTGCTCTCTCTGTGATTGTGACCTTAACGGTGAACACTTCTGTCCCACTTGTCTGGAGGCCGGCCGGACCAGGAAAAAAATCAAGAATATCGAGAGGCACAGGACACGCTACGACAACATCGCCCTGTCTCTTGTTTTCTTCCCGATGCTCGTGTTCTACGTAACCTTCATCACCGCACCGATAGCGATTGTGCTCGCCGTTCGGCATTGGAACTCACCACCTAGCATGGTGGATCGAACGAAGGTCCGTTACGTTCTCGCCATTGTCTTTGCATCGCTTCAGATTGTGGGCTGGTGCATTCTGATTGTGGTCCTGATTGGAGCCTTCTATGCCCGATAACCGCTATACGCGCCTCACCTGGCGAAAACGGCGATCCACGAAAATCGCCCTCTCGGCTCCCCGCTCGGCTCTGCTACTCGGACAAGATCACATCCTCAAGGTCGAATCCGCGATCTTCGCCGAGGACTACAAGAGATTTTTCTTTCGAGACATCCAGGCAATCACCATCAAAACCAACCGCCGCCAGATAGTCTGGAACGGCGTCCTGGCGGTGTTGTTGGCGCTCCTTCTCATGGAAGGATTTCTAGACGCTGCAACGTGGAATGCCTGGAGAGTAACAATGGTAATTATGGCATCCATGACCGCAGTGCTCCTTGTGTTGAACAACGTCTTTGGCGCCACCTGCGATGTCCGCATCCAGACTGCGGTTCAGAACGACATCCTTCCACCATTGAGCCGTGTGAAGCGCGCAAGTAAGGCGCTTGAACTTATACGCCCCCTGATCGTTCAGGCACAGGGGCAACTCCCGGCTGATGAGGCCGCTCTTCGGCTACGGGAACTCGCTGCGTCCAAGGCGGGAACAACTACGCCGGCAGCGCAGCCGAACATCTAGCATGCCCAATCTGACTCACCAGCGCTGCTTCAATCACGTTGCACGAGAAGCTGCTGCGCGTTGCCCTGGCTGCACCCGGTATTTCTGCCGTGAATGCGTCACCGAGCACGATGATCGTGTTCTCTGCGTCGCCTGTCTCGCAAAGGTGTCAACGGAGGATTTGCCCCGACGCCGGACTCTGCGCAGAATCACGCGCGCGATTCAACTTGGGCTCGGCCTTCTTATTGCCTGGTTCTTTTTCTTCGCGTTGGCCGAGACTCTCCAGCGCATTCCGGATGAGTTTCATGAGGGCAATATCTGGCAGACGCCATGAAGCGGCTTGTTAAAGACAGTCCTAACACAGCAGGCAGCAGTTTCAATATCATCGAGGAAGCTGGTGCACTCCTGCGATCGACCCCGAAAGCGACTCTCGCGGTGTATTACATGGGCGCGATTCCTTTCGTTATGGCCTTCCTTTATTTCTGGACCGACATGAGCCGCAACCCGTTCGCCGGTCAGCATTCGAGCGAAGCCGCCTTCGGTGTCGCCTTGTTGTTTATCTGGATGAAGTTCTGCCAGGCCATGTTTTGTGCAAGGCTTCGCGCCCAGCACGCTTTGCAACCTGTTCCAGGATGGTCGTGGCGACAATGCCTCCGCGTGTTTCTACCCCAGGCCCTACTGCATTCCGTCGGACTCTTCGCACTCCTGCTGAGCATCGTGCTCGTTCTTCCACTGGCCTGGGTTTATGCGTTCTATCAGAACGTTACCGTACTGGCAGACGCCGACTTGAGCAGTAGCCTTCTTAGGAAAAGCGCCTGGGCCCAGGCGTCGCTCTGGTCATGGGCAAATCACATCATGCTTGGCGTCTTTTTGCTGTTCGCACTGTTTGTGTTTGTGAATTGGATCAGCATCTTCGCTTTCTCGCCCGCGCTGATCAAAATGCTGTTCGGGATCGAAACGGTGTTCAGCAGGAGCCCTGGATCCATCATCAACAGCACGTCGATCATGACGGCGTTCTGGATGACCTACCTGTGCGTGGATCCAATGGTTAAGGCGGCTTACCTGCTGCGATGCTTCTATGGCGAGTCCCGTCGTTCCGGTGAGGACCTCAAGACGGAACTTCGACACGCAGTCCTCCCGCGCGTCGTCATGTTTGTCCTGGCAGCACTGATCACGCTGAGTTCTCTGGTCACTGTCAGCCGCGCGCAAACGCAAGGCATCAATCTGCCAGACCAACATTCTTCGATCGACGCCACGGTCCTGGATCAGAAGATCGACACGGTTATTCATGAGCCGCATTACACGTGGAGAATGCCCCGCAACGCTCTGGCGGAGGCTGAAGACGGAATCTTCAAACGATTCGCGATGGGAACGTACCGATTTCTTCGAAACACGATTCGAACCGTTGCCGATTGGATTGAACAACTGCTGGATTGGATATTCGGCAGTTCCGGTCAAGGCAACAAGCTGTCCACATTTGACAGACTTTCTCATGCTCTGCCGTATTTGCTCGTTTTGGTCGCTGCAGGTGCGCTGGTGACTATTGCGCTGCGTGTATGGAGGCGCAGAAATGTTCCAGCGCCCGTAGTGGCAGCCGCTGTAACAGCCACCCCCGATCTTGCCGACGAGAACGTTGGGGCAGACCAACTCCCTGAAGATAGCTGGACAACACTCGGTCGTGACTTGCTGGAGCGCGGCGAGTACCGGCTTGCGATCCGGGCTTTTTACCTGGCGAATCTTGCGCACCTCGCCAAACGAAATCTCATTGGAATTGCTCAGTTCAAATCCAACCGGGATTACGAGATCGAGCTTCGCCGGCGCGCCCACGCCATTCCCGGCATGCTCGCGCTCTTCAGCGAGAATTTGTCCGTCTTTGAGCGTATCTGGTACGGAATGCACGATGTGAACCGTGATCTCGTACAGCATTTCGCTTCTACCGTGGACAGAATCAGGAACGAAGCATGAGGCGCTACCTGGCCGTTATTTTGCTGTCCGCGTTGACGGCAATCCTGGCCTTCGAAATCATCCGGCTGTTTCAACTCCGCTATGAAATCGGGGATGTGTATCCCCCCTACTCCTCCCTGCGGTCTGATCCACTCGGAACGATGGCGCTGTTCGAGAGCCTTCAAGCCGTGGGAGGACTGAACGTGCAGCGCGATCTTCGTGCAACCAACACGTTGCCGCCAGGTGAAGGTCTCACGTACCTTCACCTGGCAACCACACCGGGTGCGTGGATGGAGATGCAGGAAGAAACATTTCGCGAAATAGAGA
>Ga0068863_100005435_pt1 | contig 12549 bp, 11 predicted proteins | sample KBSSwiS62_FD_66596 | JGI IMG/M metagenome (GOLD analysis project Ga0068863, IMG submission 66596) | Switchgrass rhizosphere microbial communities from Kellogg Biological Station, Michigan, USA - KBS Switchgrass S6-2 | ecosystem: Host-associated > Plants > Roots > Rhizosphere > Soil ...
GATGTCGGCGCCGCGCACGCACGATTCCCAATCGTCGGTCGCGACGACGGGCTTGCCGAGATCGTTCGACAACCGCTGGGCGAACGCATCACGGCTTTCGGCGCGACGCGAATGCACGCGTATCTCGTCGAAGTGAAACAGGCTGTCGAGCAAACGGACATTCCAGTACGCGGTGCCGCGGGCGCCGATATGGGCAAGCACGCGACTGTCGCGCCGGGCGAGATGCTTGGCGCCGATCGCGGTCACGGCACCCGTGCGCATGTCGGTGAGCCCCGCCGCGTCGATGATCGCAACGGGCTGCCCCGTCTGCGGGTCGAACAGGTTGAGCAGGCCCATTTCCGACGGCAGGCCGCGCCGATAGTTGTCGACGAAATCGCCGACCACCTTCACGCCGGCAAGCGAGAGCGGCGCCACATAGCCGCGCAGCACGTTGAAGTGACCGTCGATGCCGCCACCGGGGATGAGATGCATGCGCGGCTCGATGACGGTCGTGCCGCGCCCCTGTGCGTCGAGACCGTGCTCGACGGCGGCGATGATTTCGTTGTCGGTGAGCGCTAACGCCGCGACGTCCGGCGCATTGAGGTAGTCGATGAACAGCTCTTGAGTCACGGTCGATTATTCCGCGCGAATGTTGGCGTCCTTCACGATCTTGCCCCATTTCGCCGTCTCGACCTTGATCATCGCCGCGAAGTCCGCGGGCGAATTCGCGACGGGCTCGGCGCCGAGGCCCACGAGCTTCGCCTTCACGTCGGGGCTTTCGAGAGCGCGGGCAATTTCCCTTTGCAGGCGATCGACCACCGCGGGCGGTGTGCCCGCAGGCGCGACGATGCTGTACCACGAAGTGACGTCGAATCCCGGCAGTCCCGCTTCGTCGAGCGTAGGAAGCGCCGGCGCGCCGGCAATGCGCTTCGGGCTCGCGACGGCGATCGCGCGCAATTTGCCGGCGGTCACTTGCGGCAATGCGGTGGGCGCCGCGGCGAACATCATTTGCACGTCACCGGCAACGACCGCGGTAACCGCGGGCGCGATTCCGTTGTAGGGCACGTGCACGAGATCGATGCCGGCGCTGCTCTTCAGCAGCTCGCCCGCGAGATGCGCGCCGCTCCCCGCGCCTGGGGATGAAAAATTGAGCTTTCCCGGATTCGCTTTTGCATAGGCAATCAACTCGGCGAGGTCCTTCGCCGGCACCTGCGGGTTAACCACGAGGACGTTCGGCACCGCGGCGATGACCGTCACGGGAACGAAATCGCGCCCCACGTCATACGGCACGTTGCGATACAAAAACGGATTGACGGTGAGATTGCCCGCCGGCGCGAGTACGAGCGTGTGACCGTCCGGCGCCGCCTTGGCGCCAAGCTCCATCCCGATGTTGCCGCCCGCGCCCGGCCGATTGTCGACCACGACCGATTGTCCCAACGCCGCGCCGAGTCGATCGCCGACGATCCGGGCCAGGGCATCCGCCGGTCCACCGGGCGGAAAGGGCACGATGATGCGAATGGGCTTGGTGGGGTAGGTATCGGCGGCAGCCGCCGCTCCGGCGAGGGCGCAGACGGCGAGCAGGAAGGCTGCAACGAGCGAACGCATGGAAATTCCGGCGAAGGACAAGCGGCGAGTCTATCCGCTTGGGGCTCGACTGGGGAGGAGGGCGCAGCCGTGGTTGCGTCGCGCGAACCGCTGCCGCCTCGAAGGTCCTACAATCGGCGGATGAGCCCTTCGCATCGAGTGCTCGCGCCTGGCGACTATCGCCGCATGCCGTGGAAGAACGGAGGCGGGCACACGCTCGAGATCGCGGTCGATCCGCCAGATGCCGATCTCGCCCACTTCGCGTGGCGCGTCAGCATCGCCGCGATCGAGCGCGACGGCCCGTTCTCGTCGTTCCCGGGTGTGGATCGCACCCTCGTTCTCTTGTCCGGCAACGGCATGCGGTTGAGCGGCGACGGTGCGCCGGTCGATCTGCGCGCCGCGTACGAACCCGTGACGTTCGCCGGCGAAGCGGCGCTGGACTGTACGCTTGCCGAGGGCCCGACGCGTGACTTCAATCTCATGGTGCGGCGCGCCCTCGTCTCCGGGAGCGTATGCATCGTGCGCGATCGGGCCTGCGCGCTGCCGCCTGCTGCGGCGTATATCTGCTACGCGGCCCGAGGCGCTTGCGAATCGCTGCTGTCCGGTTTTCCGCCGATCGAGGTCGCGGCCGAGCACACGCTCGTCGTAACCTCCGATGCGGCGATGCATGGCCTTCACGTCAACCCGACGGCGCCGCATTCGGTGGCGCTGGTCGCCGTGATCGGCAACGCATGAACTACTTCGCGCCTTCGGCGTTGCTCGCGGATGGATGGGCGGAATCGGTTGCGATCGACACCGACGACGCCGGCATGATCGTCGCCGTAGCCTCGAATGCCGACCGCGCGCAACGCGAAATACTCGCGGGACCGGTGATCCCTGCGATGCCGAATCTGCACTCGCATGCTTTTCAGCGCGCGCTCGCGGGTCGCACGGGATGGCCTTCGCCCAATCGCGACGACAGCTTCTGGTCATGGCGCCAGGCGATGTATCGCTTCCTCGACCGGCTCGACGCCGATGCGATCGAAGCGATCGCGGCGCAGGTGTACGTCGAGATGGCGAAATCCGGCTACGGGTCGGTCGCGGAATTTCACTACGTGCACCATGATCCCGTGGGCAAGCCGTATGCCGATCCCGCGGAGCTCGCGATGCGCGTCGTCGCAGCGGCGCAACGCGCCGGGCTCGCCCTTACGCTGTTGCCGGTGTTCTACGCGCACGGCGGCTTCGGCGGCGTGCCGACGATGGAAGGGCAGCGTCGCTTCGCGCATACGACGGCAAGCTTCGCGCCGCTCGTCGAGCGCCTGCGCGAGCAAGCGCCGCACCACGGCTACGTGCTCGGGGTCGCCCCGCACAGCTTGCGTGCCGTCACTGCCGAAGAGCTCGGCATCATCGTGCGTCTCGCCGGTCCGGGCGCGCCCATTCACATTCACGTGGCGGAACAAACGCGCGAAGTCGACGAGTGCTACGCATGGAGCCGCATGCGGCCTGTGGAATGGCTGATCACGCAAGCGGGTGTCGATCGGCGCTGGTGCCTCGTGCATGCGACGCACATGACCGAACGCGAGGTCGATGGGCTCGCGGCGAGCGGGGCAGTGGCGGGAATCGCCCCGACGACCGAGGCGGATCTCGGTGATGGCACGTTTCCCGGGCCACGCTATTTCGCGGCGAAAGGCCGCTTCGGCGTCGGCAGCGATTCGAACACGATCATCTCGCCCTTCGCCGAGTTGCGCCAGCTCGAGTGGTCGCAGCGGACGCGGGTGCGCCGTCGCAACGTGCTCGCCAGCGAAGGCGAGACTGCGATCGGGACATCGTTATGGGCAAGTGCTGCGCGTGGCGGCGGGCAGGCGCTGGCGCAACCGATCGGCACGATAGCGCCCGGTTTTCGCGCCGATCTCGTCGTGCTCGACGTGGATGACCCCGCACTCACCGAGCAGAGACCGGTCGACGTGCTCGACGCGGCGATCTTCGGCCCGGCGCAGCATCCCGTGCGTGACGTGATCGTGGCGGGCCGTTTCGTCGTGCGTGACGGTCACCATGCGGAAGAGGAAGCGGTGTTCGAACGCTACCGCCAAACGTTGCGCGCGCTTGCATGAGCGATCACTTCGACCTGCTTCTCGTCGACGCGCATCTTGCCACGATGCAGCGCAACGGCACGCCGTACGGTGTCGTGCGAGATGGGGCGATTGGCATCCGAGGCAATGCCATCGCGTGGATCGGCGCGCGCGCCGACCTGGCGCGCGATTGCTCCGTCGCGCAAACTATTTCGTGCGGCGGGCATTGGCTCACCCCGGGCCTGGTCGATTGCCACACGCACCTCGTTTACGCAGGCAATCGCGCTCACGAATTCGAACGCCGGCAGCACGGTGCGAGCTACGCCGACATCGCGCGCGAAGGCGGCGGTATCGCATCGACGATGCGCGCCACCCGTGCCGCCAGCGAGCTCGACCTCGCCGCGGAAAGCGCGCCGCGCCTCGCCTCGCTCGCGGCGGAAGGCGTCACCACGGTCGAGATAAAATCCGGGTACGGTCTGGATACGGCGAACGAGGCGAAACAACTGCGCGTAGCGCGCGAGCTTGCCGCCGAGCTCGAGATCGACGTGCGCACGACACTACTCGCGGCGCATGCGCTGCCGCCGGAGTTCGGCGGCCGCAGCGACGATTACATCGACTACGTTTGCCGCGACACGATACCTGCCGTGGCAGGCGAAGGCTTGGCCGATGCGGTCGACGCATTTTGCGACAGCATCGGGTTTTCGGGAGCGCAAACGCGCCGCGTGTTCGCTGCGGCACGCGAGCACGGGCTTGCCGTAAAGCTGCACGCCGACCAGCTGTCGGATGTCGACGGCGCGCGCATCGCCGCGGAAGCTTCGGCCTTGTCGGCGGATCATCTGGAGTACACGAACGACGCGGGTGTCGAAGCCATGGCGCGCGCAGGCACCGTCGCGGTGCTGCTGCCCGGAGCGTTCTATGCGTTACGCGAGACGAAATTACCGCCGATGGCCGCGCTGCGACGTCATGGCGTGCCGATCGCAATCTCCACCGACTGCAATCCGGGCACGTCGCCCGCGACATCGCTCGTCCTCATGCTCAACATGGCATGTACGCTGTTCAGCATGACACCCGAAGAAGCGCTCACCGGCGTGACCGTGCACGCCGCGCGCGCGCTCGGCTTGCGCGACCGCGGCGTGCTCGCGGCCGGCATGCGGGCGGACATCGCCTGCTGGGCGATCGCGGAGCCCGCAGAGCTCGCCTATCGCATCGGCGGCAACGCGAGCGCGGGCGCCGTCCGCGCCGGACGCGTCGCGTACTGGAATATCTGACGCCATGGCGCTGTGGCGACTTACCCGGGGCGATAGCCCGCTCATCGTGAACGTGCCGCATGCGGGCACGCTCCTTCCCGATGCCGTCGGCTCCCGCCTGACGCTCGCGGCGCGCGCGCTGCCCGATACGGACTGGCACGTCGAGAAGCTGTACGACTTTGCATCCACCGCCGGCGCGACGCTCCTCACCGCGACGCAATCGCGCTACGTCGTCGACCTCAACCGCGATCCGTCCGGCGCCGAGCTTTATGCCGGCGCCGACAACACGGAGCTTTGTCCGACGCGCACGTTCGCCGACGAGCCCATCTATGCGCACGGCAATGCGCCGGCGCCCGACGAAGTGACGCAGCGAACCGTCACGCACTTCCTGCCCTATCACCAGACGCTCGCAGCGGAGATCAGTCGAGTCAAGGCAATGCACGGTTATGCGCTGCTGCTCGACGGACATTCCATCCGCGGCGAGGTGCCGCGCTTTTTCGCCGGCCGGCTCCCCGACCTCAACCTGGGTACGGCGAGCGGGGCAAGTTGCGCGCTCGAGCTGCAGGCCGCGGCGGTCTCGGTGGTCGCACACGCGCCGGGGTTAACGCACGTGGTCAACGGCCGGTTCAAAGGAGGCTGGATCACGCGGCATTACGGCCGCCCGTACGACAGCGTGCACGCGCTGCAGCTCGAGATGGCGCAGCGTTGTTACATGGACGAGGCGCCGCCCTACACGTGGGACGCGGCGCGCGCGATGCCACTGGTCGAGGTGCTGCGTCGGCTGGTCGATGCGCTCATTGCCTGGCGCCCCGACCAATGATTCTTTTCTATACCGCGCGCCAACGCTACGACGCCTGGCTCGTCGCCGATCGCTTGCGTCAGGCGGGCATTCGCGTGCACATCTTCAATCAGCATGCCTCGAGCATCGTCGGCGACGTGCCGTGCGATCACGTCGCGCAGCCGCAGGTATGGATCGAGCGCGAGTGCGATCGCGAGCGGGCGCAGATCGTCCTGCGCGACATTGAAACGGCCGGCCGGCAAGGTGACGTCGCATGCGGCGCGTGCGGCGAGGATTCGCCCGGCAATTTCGATCTCTGCTGGAACTGCGGCAAATCGCTTTAGCTACGACGGCGCGCACATCGCCACACGGTCGCCGCCGTCGCCCTCGGCGAGCCAACCGCGTATCGTCATCTGGGTCCGAATCTTCGCATCGGCGATGTAGCGATGGTTCGTATCCTGCCGATTGCTGTACAGCCGGTACACCGGCGTCGTGTTGGCGGGACATACGCCCGCAACCGGCATGAACATGTGCATGAACGCCGCGTCTTCGAGCACGAACGCGGGGAAGTTGGCAGCGGTGGTCGCACACTCGGCGGCATTGCGGCCGAGAAAATGCGAATCGCCGAACGCCGGCGGCAGGTAGTACCGGCATACCGGCGTTGTGCCTGGCTGCGCCGTCGTGTAGGTCTTGAACGAGCGGCCCGTGCGCACCCAGCCGCGGCTCTTGCCCGCGTCGAGCTTGCTGATTTCGGCCGGCAGCCAGGTGACGAAATAGTCGCCGAGAAAATCGTTGTAATACTCGATCACCTCGGCCGTTGGGCCAGCCAGCAGCGGCGTGCCTTCATCGGGCAGGATGGTGATCACGACCGTGTCGATCGCTGTCGTTTGCGTTGCGTCCCATGAAATCGAGACGCGGCCACCCTGGATGCGGTCGGAGTATGCGAAGCCATATGCGTCCGACAACGGGTAGAGCGCGTCGGCGTACTTGTTGTAGTACTCGGAGCTCGGCTGCAGGTACGCGAAGTAATAGTCGTACACCGTGCCCTTACCGGTCTGGGCGACGAGCCCGGCACCGAGGCTGAACCAGTCCTGCGAATTCATCGCGCCCACCAGCGTGCCCGCGGCATACGCGTTGCCGTTGAGCGTGATCGCACTCGCAAGCTTCGTCGCGCTGCCGAGCGAGCCCACGTTCATGCCGGCGAAGATATCGCCTTCGATCTGCGTGAGGACGTTGTTCTGCGGACCGCCGTTGAACGGGTTGGTCTGGCTGAATCCGGGGTCGGTCGTGCCTTGAAGATAGAACTTGTACAGATAGTTCGCATTGGCGCCGACGACGCCGCTCGGGTCGAGCATGAACGAGTTGGGGTAAGTGCCCTGCTGCATCGAGTAGTACTGCGGAAGACCGCCGTACGGGATCTTGAGCGCTACGTTGTACGTTCCCGCGTACGTGCCCGTCGGCACCGTCACGGTCCCGGATAACGTCACGAAGCCGGTGAAGGCGATGATGACGGAATTGCTGCCCGTCACCGGATATGTGACGGTGCGCTGCTCGGTCGAGTTGAATGTCGCCGTCAGGCTGTAAGTCGATGCCGCTGTCAACGCGCTGGACACTCCAGGCACGCCGACGAACGAACCGGCGAGCGTGGTCGTTCCGGTGTATGGCGTCGTCGCGCGGCCATCCATCAGCTTCAGATAATTCTCGTACGTCATCCACGTGTAATTGGCAGGCGCGACGAAGCCATTGGCGGCGGCGACCGGATCGCCGCCGTACGGCGCGACGGTATTGTCGTTGGCGATCACGCGGACGAAGCCGCCGCTTTGCCCGATCGGCGAATACTGATAGTTCACGTAGGGGCTCGGCGGCGACACTATGCCCTGTGAATTCGTGTTGATGACGAGGTAGGGGCTATTGCCGCCGATTTGCGCGAGGGCTGGTGACGAGCCCGCCGGTGTCGTCGGTGCGACGGCGTACGAGTTCGCCGCGATTGCACCGAGCGCCGTGTAGGTTGCCTTGCCGAGCGACCCGTTGAGCGTTTGCGTCGTCGTCGCCTTGTTCGCCGCCTGGTAGGCCGTGATGCTGAACGGGATGCTGAAGCCGTCGAGCGCCGTCATGTCGACCGTGTCCGACGTGCTGCCGGTGATCGATGCCTCGATCTTGTCGTAACGCCGGGTGAAGTTCGGATCGTTGAACGTCGCGAGCGCCGGGTTGTACCCGGTATTGGCGAATGTCCACGAGCTGGCGCCGAACGTGAACCACATGCGGCCGCCGCCCATGGTGAAGTTGTCGATCTGGTATTCGTTCGTCGCCGTCGACTTGAACGTCGACAGGTCGTAGCCTGCAGCATTCACGTTGTAATCGGAATTGGCGATGCTGATGCCGTTGCTCGTGCCGCTCAACGATGACGTGCCGGTCCACATTACCCACACCTGCTGGCCGCTCGCATTCTTGATCTTGAGCGTGACGGCAGCTTGCGCCGTCGACATGAAGCCGATTGCCGCGGCAAGCGAAAGCACGATGAACTTCATGTGGCGTCTCCCCATTGTTTTGTGCATCCGGGGAAACGGCTCGCAATGTATGTGCCAGCGTCTGGACGCTCAAGCCCACCAATAGCGTGTCAGGTGGAAGAAGATCGGCGCGGCGAACACCACGGAATCGAGGCGGTCGAGCATGCCGCCGTGGCCCTCGATCATGTGACCCCAGTCCTTCACGCCGCGATCGCGCTTGATCGCCGACATGACGAGGCCACCGAAAAATCCCATGACGTTGACGGCAAGCGCCATGAGGCCCGCTTGCCACGGGTTGAACGGCGTGATCCACCATAGCGCGGCACCGAGCGCCGTGGCCGACAGCACGCCGCCGACGAGTCCTTCGATGGTCTTCGACGGCGACACCTCGGGTGCGAGCTTGTGCTTGCCGAAGAGCTTGCCCCACACGTACTGCAGCACGTCGCTCGACTGCACGACGATCACCAGGAACGCGATGAGCAGCAGGTTGCGCCCCTCGTAGCCGGCGATGTCCAGCGTGAGAAGCGCCGGCACGTGCGAGATGCAGAACACGCACACCATGAGTCCCCACTGGATTTTCGACGTGCGCTCGAGGAAGCGCTTGGTGTCGCCGGCGACAACCTCGAGGATCGGCAGCAGCAGGAACACATAGACCGGGATGAAGATCGAATAAAGCCCGTACCAGCCGATGTACACGAGGATGTACTGCGCGGGCAGCACGACGAAGAACGCTGCGGCAAGTGCAAGATAGTCGGCGCTTCGCGTGTAGGTCAGCGTCAGGAATTCGCGCAGCGCAAAAAACGAGATGAAGGCGAACAGCAGGATGACGCCGGGCCTGCCGAACAGGAAGGCGAGGCTTATCACGAGCACCATCACCCACCACGCCTTGATGCGCGCGTTGAGGTTGTCGATGGTGGGATGCGGCATTCCCTTGGCCACCGAAGTCTTGAGAATCCAGCCCACCGCCGAGGCGACGATCAGCACGACGCCGACGCCGACGAACAGCGAATACGTGACCTGGAGCGATGTCATCGGACTATTCTTCGGGCGGGCGAAGCGCGAGCAGTGCGTCGCGCGTGCGAGCGACGAAGGCGTCGCGTTCCTCGCCGGGCGCGAGCGTGATCGGCGCGCCGACCGTGAGCGTGCACAGCAGCGGCACCGGCAGCAGCTTGCCTTTCGGCATTACGCGCCGCGCGTTCTCGATCCAGACCGGGACGAATTCGGCGTCGGGACGCGTGTGCGCGAGGTGGTAGATGCCGCTCTTGAACGGCAGCAGCGTTTCCTCCGTCGTGTTGCGCGTGCCTTCGGGGAACACGATGAGCGAGTCGCCGTGGTCGACCACCTCCGCCATCTGCTTGATCGGATCTTCCGTGCGCGTTTCCGGATTGCGGTCGATCAGCACGGCGCGGATCACCCGCTTGGCGATGTACGTGCGCAGCTTGCCCTTCAGCCAGTAATCGGCGCCCGCGACGGGCCGCGTGCGCTCGCGCAGGTCGTCGGGCAGACATGCCCAGATCAGCGCGAAGTCACCGTGGCTATTGTGGTTCGCGTAATAGACGCGGGTCGTGACCGCCGGCGCGCAGCCGACCCAAAGCATGCGGGCGCCGGTCAGCGCTTTGGTGAATACGCACAGCGCATAGGCGCTCAGCGTCTCGAGCGTGGGCAAATTAGATGTGAGCCGTCAAGGTTGTGGTCGCCTGGGATGTATCGGGTGCGTGCAGTGTAACCGTCGTTCCCGCGAAAGCGGGAACCCAGCGGCTTCGCGCACATCGACGACCATACCGCTGGATCCCCGCTTGCGCGGGGATGACGGATGACCAGGGCCGTCAATGAAGCGCGATGGTGCCTGCGGCCAGCACGAAGAGCAATCCCTGCGCTGCAGCAAGCCAGCCAAGCGTTTGCATCAGGCGCAGTGCGCCGCGGCAGCGCGTGTCCCAGTCACGTCCTTCCTTGTTCGACGGCAGCATCCCGACGCCGCGAAGCGCGCGGTCGAGATGCTCGGTGCGAAAGCCCGATTTCTGCACGGCGCTGACCAGCTCGCCGAAAACCGCCGCGTCGAAGCGCACGCGCACGGCCATCCACTTGGCGGCGAGGCCGACCACGATCTGCGCGGCAAGGAACGCGAGCGCCAGCATCGTCACCGGATGCCACAGCGCGACGCCGATGGCGGCCGCGGCGATCAAGGTGAGGCCGGTCGACAGCGCGTCGAGCGTGGCCACGGCGGACAGCGCGTCGGAGGTGAGGCGCAAGCGCCACGCCAGTGCGTCGTCGATGGTGTCGGAGAGAGTCATGATGCTTCGATCGCGCGCAGTGCGTCGGCGTGAGCCTGATGCAGGACGATCTGGCGGCGCGCGGCGCGAACGCGCGCGAAGGCGGCCTCGACGCTCGACGCACGACCGCTTGCGATGAGCCACGCGGCGACCGCACACGCGCTGCGCGAATAGCCGAGCGCGCAGCACACGAGCACGGGACCTTTGGCGCGCATCGATTCGATTGCCTGGGTTGCGGCGCGTAGCGCAACGGGTTCTGGCACGACGAGATCGAGCATCGGCACCACCGCGTGCGCCTGCGGTGATCGCGGCAGGCTCATTTCGGCAGCGACATCGACAATGCCGGCGAATTTCGCCTGATCGCGCGCGGTCGGCATGCGGCCGATCCATACGCCGTCGCCGACGAGCACCGGCTGCGGCGCAGCGCGGGTCCACAGCCGCGAATTGATCCATGCGCCGGCAAGGTAGGGCGCGAGCAGCCAGCGCGCAGCGAGCGACAGCCTGCCGTCGGACGATTTCTGGAAACCTTGCGCGCCGAACCCGGCATAACACGCGGCGACCAGCGCGAGCGAGAGCGACGGCCAGAGGAGCCACAGTGCGAAACCGCCGCCGAGCCACGCGAGCGCCGCGCAGGCGGCGGCGCCGAGCGCGTAGCGCAACGCGAGGCGGTGACGTGCAGGGTCAGGCGAGTAACGCCAAACGGAAGCGGGGCTCGCCGCGCCGCTGTCCGGCAGCGGCCAAAGCCAGACGCATAGCCAGCCCAGCGCAAAGCCGGTCGGCAGGTCGATGAAGTGGTGCTGATACGTGGTCAGCACGGAGGCTCCGATCAGGATGAACCATGCGTCGAGCAAGATGCGCGCCAAGCCGCGGAGGTATTTTGCATACAAAGCCCATAGAATCACGGCGAGCGCGATGTGCAACGAAGGGATCTGGTTGTACGGCAGGTCGAAGCCGGCGAGGAACGTGAACAGCGCACCCGATACGCCATCCACGTCGGGGCGCGCGAACGAGAAGCGATGCGGCAGCGCGACGAAGCAGACGACGGCGACGATCTGCGCGGTGACCAGCCGCTTCGCGTGCGCATCGAGCTCGGCGCGGGATGCGCAGACGAAAAGCGACAGTCCGTACAAGAGATCGATCGTCCAATACGGCACGATCGTCCACGCGAGAAACGGGATTGCGCGCTCCCACTCGAACACCGTCACGGGAACGCCGGCGCGCTGCGCCGCTGCCCAATTGGCCATGCCGTAAGTCAGGAAGAAAAACGGCGCGAGAAACGCGAGCCAGACGAAAGCGCGCCGCCAGGGGCGCGATGTTGTCGCGATCAATCGACGCGGCGGGCGAGCGACACGGTGAAGATGCCCCATTGATCGATGCGCTGCGCGATCTTGCGAAAGCGCGCTCCGGCGACGAGCTGGTCGAGCTCCATCTGCGTGCGTCGACGCATCACCCATGCGCCGCCGCGATGGCTCGTCAAGCCGCGCGCGATGAGCGCGAGCTGCGGATGCCACGGCTGCCCGGTGTAGACGAGAAGGCTGCCGCGCGGCATCGCCGCAGCGAGGCCCTCGAGCGCACCGCGCACGAGCGCGTTATCGGGAAACAGCTCGAACAATCCCGAGATCACCGCAATCGTCGGCTGCGGCTCGATGGCGGCGAGACTGGCGCGATCGAAGGCGTCGCCCTTATCGAACGATGCCGTGCCTTCGAGCCGCCGTGCATGAATCAGCGCGCGGCCTTGCTCGACGTTGAGCTCGCTGTAATCGCGCAACAGGATCGAATCGGGCGGCGTGCCCTTGGCAATGGCATCGAGCACATAGCGGCCATGGCCTGCGGCGATGTCGACGATGCGCACGGGCTCGCCCGCGTCGCGGCGATCGGCCATCGCCGCGCGCAGCATCTCCTCGACATGCAGCTTGCGCTGGCGAATGCCGATCCAGCCGATCGCACCGAGGTAGTTGCGGTCGATGACGCGGCCGAGCGGAGTGCGTCCCGAGGCCACGTTGCGATAAACGTAATCGAGGGTGCTGCCCGAGTCGAAGCCCGTTTGCTCGCCGAGGCGCACGCCGTCGGAGAGGCGTGCGCCGAAGCGCAACCCCGCACGAGTGAACGACCAGTACAAACCCTGCGGCGACAGCG
>Ga0068863_100005436_pt1 | contig 12548 bp, 12 predicted proteins | sample KBSSwiS62_FD_66596 | JGI IMG/M metagenome (GOLD analysis project Ga0068863, IMG submission 66596) | Switchgrass rhizosphere microbial communities from Kellogg Biological Station, Michigan, USA - KBS Switchgrass S6-2 | ecosystem: Host-associated > Plants > Roots > Rhizosphere > Soil ...
CTGGAAGACCGACTTGCCACCTGCGAGAGTGCACTCGTGGATATTGCTCGGCTTCCGGAGTTTGACTGGACGTTCGATCTGATCAATACCGATTCTCAACGTCGACGGGCGGCAGTCGAACGACAGGCGATGCTCTGGGACCGCTATGTCGAGGAGCAGCAGCGGGCAAGTGCCATCTACTGGCAGGCAGGTGGGACGTTTGCCCCGGCTGATCCGGCAATGAGCGCGCAGCTTCGACGCGCACACAACGCGATGAAGCATTGGAGTGATCAGTTCGCATTTGCACCGGTTTACCAATTCATGTACGGCGCGACCCCGTGGCAGCCGTTAATCGCGCACGCCATCTTGTTCCTCCGATATGAGGTCCTGTTCCCCGACGAGTGGGGCCGTCGGTGGAACACCAAGCGGCACGTCCTGCAGATGCTTGGCCGGCGCGGGCCGACAGTCGAGACACACGACGAGATTCTCGAACTCGTCGATGCGGCGATGCGGCGCCAGCAACGCTGCGAGGACGGGTTCTACGCTCGAGTGGCCCGCACACTTGATCGAGCCACGATCGGTGCATGCATCGCTGCGGTTGACCGAGACGGCGACGACAACGCGCGCCACAGAGCCGGCTACATCAGGTGGGCGATAGACAACCCAGGCGCACCGGTTTCTCTCGCCTCTTGGCGTCGATGGATGGAGCACGCACGGATCGCTTCGGGCACCTGACATCGAGCCAACATCCGATTCCTAAGTCGATGATGCCGGGCAGGTGGCAAGAGGGTCGATGCCGCCACTTTCGGTCATGTAGCCTGCACGTCCACGTGTTCACGGTCGCGAGCCTCCGGGCAGGGCAGGAACGGTCAATGGTCAAGGTGGGTCAAGGCGGCACTCAGAAATGGTGTCCCTCCTGCGAGGCGGTGCGGGTGTGTACGGCAGTCAGCCTGGCCAGCTTCGGAGTGGCGTCGAACCAGCGCCGGTATTTCCGGAACCACTCCGACATTCAATGGTTTCGTCGTGCCCTGATCTGCCAGAAGTGCGGACACCAGTGGCTGACCGCTGAGCTGCCCGAGGAGTTCCTCAATGAGCTCGTTCAGCTGCGGAATGCGCTGAAGGAGGTCAAAGCGAATGCCGAGGCGTACATCCAAGAATCGGAACGCGCTGCGGACGGCCTGAAGAGGCTCTCCGCGTCGCTATCCGCGCTGCGCGCCCTCAACGTGTACGAGAAGGAGTAGTGGCGTCGCGTCGCCGATGTGGCCGGGCAAGCGTTGGTGGAGGCCTGAGCCGACGGCCGTGTCGCGGCCAGCCATTTCCGCACGGCGGGCGGCCTGCTAGGCAGCAGAATCTGGCGGCCTGCGACGCAGCCGAACCTAGAGCCCGATATTCGTCTTTGGGCCCATGTATGAACCAGCCTGCGGCCAACCATCTCGGGCCAGGTCCACGAAGCGCTCGCTGAACCCGAGCGCTGACAGGTGCGCTAGCTCAACGAACCTCACGGCCCGGATCGGCCGGCTATCGACTCCGGCTGCGACCACTCCGAGGGTGCCGCCCACTCGACGGCACTCAAACGAGACGTGAACGACCTGGGCTGCCACGACATCGCACACGTAGAGCATCCGGCCGACCTCGACAAACAGGCCGGTCTCCTCGCGGACCTCGCGGACCAGCGCGTCCTCGATCGTCTCGCCGGGCGCGACCTTCCCACCCGGCAACGACCATGACCGGCCGTCCTCGGTGTCCTGATCGAGCAGCAGGATCTGGTCGTCTTCAACCACGATCGCGGTGACACGGACGTTCATCGGCACGCGGCGACCGTACAGCCCTGAAACCGTGATGTGGGAGTGGCGTGCCGTTCTCAGCGCAGATCCGACCGGGCGCAGGCGACAGATAGACCGCGCGGATGCCGTCGCCAATATCAGATCTTCTCGACAAGCCCTTGGACCGCTATCGTTTCGATCATGACCACCATCGCCGGCGTCGCGATACCCCGCTTCGTGATCACTCTCCTGTGGATTGTGTTCATCATTCTGGTGATCATTCTGCTTGCCTGGGTTGTGCACCGCGCTGGCGGCGGAACGTTCATCGTCCGGCTTGGACACTTCAGCATGCAGCTCGGCGTGAATTAGCGCGCCTACGCGGCCGGCCGCGATCGCGACTCGAGCCGCAGCGCGCCGATCGCACGACGACGCGGCGACTCAAAAGAGCCGCCGCGGCAAGACGCTGCCCCAGCGCGAACCTGCCGAGAGAAGCGTAAGAGCAGGGTCAGGTCTGCGGATCGTGGCGCAGTTCGTCCGGGTTGAACCGAATATTCGGACGGTCAGCGGTAGTCGCCCGCTGATGCTCGGCGGCCCGCTCGGCATCTGGATCGGCGACCTCATCATCGTCCGGGCGCACCACCGAGGCCTGCCGATCGTCCTCAATCCCGCCCATCCAGGTTGACTCTTCCAGGCGGTCGAAGACTGTGTCGCCGGAGTCGTGGCCGGCCCGATCTTCCTCGATCTGCAGCTCAATCGGCTCATCGTCACTGTGACGGCTCATGCCTTCACTATCCCGCCCGACCGCTGCCGACGAGGCAGGCCTCGCGGAAATGACGCGCTGAGCAGAGATCGACTCAAGAAAGCACAATGATCATGTACGCGGCGGCGTGCACGACGCCCGCACTACCAGATCCGTGGGCAGCCGCACGTGGGTCTCACGCTCGATGCCGGCGAGCAGATCGACCAGCAGGCGCAGGGCTTCCGCGCCCATTTGCTGCAGCGGCTGCCTGATCGTGGTGAGTGGTGGGGAGGCCATCGCCGACTCGGGCACGTTGTCGAAACCGATCACGGAGAGATCGTCGGGCACCGTCAGACCGAGACCTTGTGCGGCGGTCATGGTGGCGATCGCCGAGAGGTCGTTGGCGGCGAACAGCGCGGTTGGCCGTTCAGCCCGGCTGAGCAACTCCCGCGCCGGGCCTTCCGCGGTCTCGATCCGGTAACCACCGATGCGGACGAGCGTCTCGTCCACGGTGACTCCGGCCTCGGCCATCGCGCTGCGGAACCCGGCCTCGCGAAGGCGTGCCGACTCCAGGTCGGGGCGGCCGCCGATGAAGCCGATCCGCCGGTGCCCGAGGCTCAGCAGGTAGTTGGTCGCGAGGACGGCGCCGGCGAAGTTGTCCGAGTCGATCGTGGGCATTCCAGTCGGCCCGGTGTGCGGGTCGATCGCCACCACGTGGAAGCCCTCTTTGGTCTCCACGACCGTCGGCGTGACCAGGATGGCGCCGTCGATCAGGGTGCCGGACAGGCGCGCCAGCGAGCGCCGCTCCCAGCCCACCATCGCGCCACGCGCTCCGGCGGTGTACGCGAGTAGTTCGTAATCGGTCGACTTGACCTCGGTCGACGCGCCCTTCAGCAGCTCGGTCGAGAACGGCTCAAATTCGGCGACCAGGATGCCGAGCACGTTGGTGCGGTGGCTGCGCAGGCTCTGCGCGCCCAGGCTGGCTTCGTAGCCGAGCTGTTCGATGACCTGCTGAACGTGATCGACAGTGCGCTGGGCCACGCCCCAGCGCCCGTTGACAACCTTCGACACGGTCGCCACCGAGACGCCGGCGGTGCGGGCGACGTCGGACATCTTCACGCGTTGGGGGAAGTCCACGGGAGGGATCATAGAGCGCTTCCAGCCGGTATGGAAAACGTTATCGACAACGATTGACAGGGTGTTTCCGGCCTGTAAAACTCGGCCAACGCCCGAGCGAAGGCAGCGACAAATCCCCTAGGAGACACCATGACGAAAACGCGCCGCACCGGCGCCGTCTTGGCGCTCGTCGCGATTACCTCTCTTGTCGCGAGCGCATGTTCCAGCTCCAGCAGCGGTAACCAGAGCAAGAACGACCTCTACAAGAACCCGGTAACGCTGACCTGGTGGCACAACTCAAACCAGGCCGGACCGCTCCAGACCTACTGGCAGAAGGTCGCCAACGATTTCCATGCGCTTCACCCCACCGTCACGATCAAGATCTCCGCGATCGAGACCAACGATCTGCAGCGCAACCGGATCCCGGCCGCGCTGCTCAGCAACAACCCGCCGGACATCTTCCAGGCGTGGGGCGGTGGCGAGACGGTCGAGCAGGTTCAGGCGGGCTACCTGAAGGACATCACCGCCGAAACCAAGAACGAGGTCGCGAACATTGGCGCCGCATCCAAGATTTGGGCGGTCGACGGCAAGCAGTACGGCCTGCCGTTTGACTTCGGCATCGAGGGATTCTGGTACAACAAGGATCTGTTCGCTCGGGCCGGCATCAGCGCGCCACCGGCCACCCTGGACGACCTGAACGCGGCCGTCACGAAGCTGAAGGCAATCGGCGTAACACCGATCTCGGTCGGCGCCGGTGACAAGTGGCCCGCGGGCCACTGGTGGTACAACTTCACGGTGCGTGAGTGCTCTGCTGACGCCTTGAGCAATGCCGCCACCAAGCAGAACTTCGACGACCCGTGCTTCCTCAAGGCCGGTCAGGACCTGCAGACCTTCCTCGCCACCAAGCCGTTCCAGCCGGACTTCCTCGCCACGTCTGGCCAGGTCGGCGCGACCAGCTCGGCCGGTCAGCTCGCCAACGGCAAGGCCGCGATGGAGCTCATGGGCGCCTGGGACGGTGGGGTCATGGGCACGCTGACGCCAAACCGGCAGGAACCCAGCTTCCTCAGCTGGTTCCCGTTCCCGTCGGTCCCCGGCGCGGGCGGCAGCCAGACCACCATGATGGGCGGCGGTGACGGCTTCGCGTGCTCCAAGAACGCCCCGGCGGAGTGCGTGGAGTTCCTGAAGTACATCGTGAGCCCCGAGGTGGAAAAGGGCTTCGCCGCGACCGGCTCGGGGATTCCTGTTGCCAAGGGCGCTGAGACCGGCCTCACCGACCCGGTCATGCAGACCATCGCCCAAGCTACCCAGCAGGCTGGCGGCGTGGAGCTCTGGCTGGACACCCAGTTCGGAGCCACTGCGGGAACCGCGATGAACGACGCGATCGTCGCCATCTTCGCTGGCAAGGGCAACCCCCAGGGTGTTGTTGACGCATTGAAGAAGGCAACCGCACGGTGACGACCACCGAATCACCCGTGAGCCTGACCGGCGGCGCCACCGCGCCGCCGGCCAGGCTCCGGCCGGGCGGGTTCAGCCGCGCAGCCCGCACCCGCCGCAAGTGGTACGAGATCATCGGACTGAGCGCGCCCGCAGTCCTGGTCTTCACGACGTTCGTGCTGGCGCCGATGGGTTTCGCGATCTACTACAGCCTCTATAAATGGAGCGGCTACGGCTGGCCCACCGAGTTTCGGGGCCTGGACAACTACTTCGGCCCGTTCGGCGCGTTCCGGGATCCGATCTTCATCGACGCGCTGCGCAACAACGGCATCATCATTGCCGGATCGCTGCTGATCCAGGGCCCGTTGGCCCTTGGGATCGCGCTGCTGCTCAACCGCCGCTTCCGCGGCCGAGCGGTGTTCCGGATGCTGGTGTTCGTTCCCTACGTCCTGGCCGAGGTCACGGTCGGAATCATGTGGCAGCTCATCCTGCTCCGGGGCAGTGCCGCCGACTCGATCCTGAACAGCCTCGGTCTGGGCCATTTCATCACCGGATGGCTGGCCAACCTTGACGTCGTCATCTGGACCATGCTGTTCATCCTGACCTGGAAATACACCGGGTTCGCGCTGATCCTCTTCCTGGCCGGAATGTCCAACGTGCCGGACGAGGTCACCGAGGCCGCCGCGATCGACGGGGCGAGCTGGTGGCAGACCCAGCGGCACATCACCATCCCGCTGCTTGGATCGACGATCCGGATCTGGATGTTCTTGTCGATGATCGGAGCGCTGCAGGTCTTCGACGTGATCTGGGTGGCCTCGACACCCGCGGTGCGGTCGCTCGGCGCGTCCAACACGATGGCGACCTACATGGTCGACCACGGCTTCAACGAGCGCCAGTGGGGCTACGGCAACGCCGTCGCGGTGATCCTCTTCGTCATCTCGTTCCTGGCCGCGCTGATATTCCAGCGCTTCGTTCTGCGCCGCGACATCGACGGCGCCCGGACCGAGAGGGTGAGCTGACGTGAGCGCCACCATCACGCTTCCGGCCCGCAGCCGCCGTCCGTTGCGATGGAGCAGCCCGCTCACCTACGTGCTGGCGCTCGCCGTCGCCGGAGTGTCGATCGCGCCCGTCGTCTACGTGATCCTTGGCGGCTTTCGCACCACCGGGCAGATCGCCGTCGATCCGGCCGGCCTGCCACACCCCTGGGTCTGGAGCACCTACGCCAACGTCTTGACGCAATCGACGTTCTGGCAACAACTCTCCAACAGCTTGCTGATCGCTGCCAGCACCACCGCCGGCGTCCTCGCGCTCGGCGTGTGCGCCGCCTTTGTGCTGGCGCGCTACAAGTTCCGCGGCCGGGAAGGGCTCTACACCTATTTCACGCTCGGGTTGCTCTTCCCGGCCGCGGCCGGAATCCTGCCGCTCTATCTGATGCTGCGAGACCTGCACCTGGCCAATACGTACCTCGGTGTGATCATTCCGCAGGTCGCGTTCCAGCTGCCGATCACCATCGTGATCCTGCGGCCGTTCCTCGCCGCCGTCCCCGGCGAGCTGGAGGACGCGGCCGCGATCGACGGCGCCGGCAAGCTCGGCTTCTTCTGGCGGATCATGCTGCCGCTGTCCAAGCCGGCCCTGGTCACCGTGGCCGTGCTCGCGTTCGTGGCGAGCTGGAACTCGTTCCTGCTGCCGCTGCTCGTGCTGCAGAACGAAAGCCTTCAGACGTTGCCGCTCGGGGTCCAGAACTTTTCGGCCGAGCACAGCCAGGACACAGCCGGAATCCTTGCCTTCACGTCGCTGGCGATGATGCCGGCGATCCTGTTCTTCAGCTTCGCCGAGCGCCAGATCGTCGGCGGCCTGCAGGGCGCGGTGAAGGGTTAGTGCCAGCTTTGAGGAGAAGCCAGATGACCGAGGTCCCGACCTTGGCGGCCGCCGCGGCCGGAACCGAAGCACGCATCCGTGAGCTGCTCGACCAGATGACTCTGGACGAGAAATTGGCGCAGATCGTGGGCTTCTGGGAGAAGGAGGATGGCGAGGCGGTCGCACCGCTGCAAGGCGAGTTCGCCGCCGACATGACCCTCGAAGACTTCACCCGCCACGGGCTCGGCCACCTGACCCGGGCCTACGGCACCCGTCCTGTCGACGTCGCCGAGCGCGCTCGGTGGCTGTGGGACTTCCAACGTCGCCTGGTGACCGGCACCAGGCTGGGGATTCCGGCGATCGTGCACGAAGAATGCCTGACCGGGCTCGCGGTCTGGAAAGCAACCACGTTTCCCACGCCACTGGCGTGGGGCGCGGCCTTCAACCCAGATCTGGTACGCCGGATGGGCGCCGCGGTCGGCGACCTGATGCGAGGGCTGGGGATCCACCAGGGCCTCGCTCCGGTGCTCGACGTGGTCCGGGACCCGCGGTGGGGGCGGGTCGAAGAGTGCATCGCCGAGGATCCTTACCTCGTCGGCAGCATCGGCACTTCGTACGTGCAGGGCCTGCAGGAGCAGGGCGTGCACGCCACGCTCAAGCATTTCGTCGGCTACTCGGGGTCGCGCGGCGGCCGCAACTTCGGCCCGGTGCACGCCGGCGCTCGCGAAGTCAACGACGTGCTGCTGATCCCGTTCGAGATGGCGGTCCTGGACGGCAATGCCCGGTCGGTGATGCACTCGTACGCGGAAATCGACGGCGTCCCAGTCGCCGCGGACCCGGAGTTGCTCACGGGTCTGCTTCGGGATCAATGGGGATTCGACGGCCCGCTGGTCTCCGACTACTACGGAGTGGCGTTCCTTCAACTGCTGCACCACGTCGCGCCCGATCTGAGCGGCGCCGCGGTGCAGGCCCTGACTGCCGGCGTCGACGTCGAGCTGCCCACCGGAGATGCTTACCGAGCACCGCTGGCTGAGGCGATCCGCGCCGGTCACGTCGATGAGGCGGTCGTTGACCGGGCCGTGCTGCGGGTTCTGCGGCAGAAACTTGAGCTCGGCCTTCTGGACGCGAAGTTCGACGACGAGCCACCGACGGTGGTCGACGTGGACCCGCCGGCCCACCGCGCCATCGCTCGTCAGCTGGCCGAGGAGTCGGTCGTGCTGCTGTCCAACGTCGGCACGTTGCCGATTCCGCAGGGACGCTCGATCGCGGTGATCGGGCCCAATGCTGACCGGGCCCAGGCCCTGTTCGGTGGGTATTCGTTCGTCAATCACGTGCTTCCGCATCACCCCGGAGTGGATCCGGGTCTGATCATGCCGACGGTGCTGGACGGGGTGCGGGCCGAATTCGACACCGTCTCGTTCAACGAGGGCTGTGGTGTCGACGACGACGATCGCTCCGGCTTTGCAACGGCCGTCGCGACGGCCGCGACTGCCGACGTTGCGGTCGTCGTCGTGGGCGATCAGGCAGCCCTGTTCGGGCGGGGCACCGTCGGCGAGGGCTGCGACCGGGATGACCTCGAACTTCCCGGCGTGCAGCGGGACCTCGTCGAGGCGATCCTGGCCACCGGCACGCCCACCGTGCTGGTGCTGCTGACCGGCCGCCCGTACGCGATCGGCTGGGCGATGCAGCGGTGCGCCGCGGTGCTGCAGGCGTTCTTCCCTGGCGAAGAGGGCGGAACGGCAATCGCCGGTGTGCTTTCCGGCCGGGTCAACCCATCAGGCCGGCTTCCGGTCAGCCTGCCCCGGTCCGCCGGAGCCCAGCCCTTCAGCTACCTGCACCCGGCGCTGGGCGAAGGCAACGAGGTCACCAACCTGGACACGACGCCGGCGGCGCCGTTCGGGTTCGGGCTGTCCTACACCACATTCGCGTACGGCGAACTCGTCACGCCGGTCCGGACCGCCACCGACGGCACGCTGTCGGTCGCGGTCCGGGTCGAGAACACCGGAGCGGTGGCCGGCGACGAGGTGGTCCAGCTTTATGGCCACGACGTGATCGGTACGGTGACTCGGCCGGTGGCACAGTTGCTCGGCTACCAGCGGGTTCACCTGGCTCCGGGCGAGTCGGCCACCGTACGCTTCACCGTGCCGACGACCCGGCTGGCGTTCACCGATCGGTCCTACACCAGAGTGGTCGAGCCCGGCGAGATCGAGCTGTGGGTCGGCACCAGCACCCTCCGCGCGGCATCTGGGCGGACGGTGCTGGTGGGACCAACGTGGCCGGTCACTCTCGATGCCCGCCGGTGGACGACCGCCGACGTGGAGTGACTGGAGCTGGGCCGTTACGCGCCTTCATTCAAGAGCACGCCGCGCACATCCGCCTCGAGATCAACACCCTCGCGACGGACGTGCCATTTACATGCGCCGAAGCCGAACGGCTCTCGACATTCCGGCCAAGGAGCAATCCGTAACGTAACTTGAGCGCGTGGCAGCGATGCGACGGTATGTCCTCGGCCCGACGGCGTTGGCCGCCCTGGCGCTGATGATCGTGACTCCGGCGCCGGCGGCCCAGGCGCACGGCGGCAGTCAGCCGATACCCGACGCTGCGTTTTACCGCACCGACCTGACCGGCGTTGCGCCCCAACCGGATGGTGTCACAGTCCGGGTGGACCCGGGCGGGGAGTGGATCGAGTTGACCAACGCCGGCCCGGCCGAGGTGATCGTTCTCGGCTACACCAGGGAGCCGTACCTGCGGGTCAGCGCCACGAGCGTCGAGGAGAACGAGCTCTCCGAGACCACCATCCTCAACCAAAGCCTGTTCACCGACTCGATCCCGACTGGCCAGGATAGCGGCGGTGTGATCCCCACCTGGCGGCAGATCGCCGCCACCGGAACTGTCCGCTGGCACGACCATCGGATCCACTGGATGGGGCAGAACCGACCACCTGCAGTCAAGGCCGATCCCCGGCACGCCCACCCGGTTGGTACGTGGACTGTGCACGCGACGATCGGCGGCCAGCCCTTCGAGATCAACGGTGACCTCCGCTGGATTGGCAAGCCAGCTAGCGCAGAGGCCAACAAGCCGATCCCGTCGTGGTTGCTCATCCTGCTCGAAACCGTAGGCCTGCTCGTCGCGTTCGCCATCGTGCCGCTGTTGGGCAAAGCTGCATCGGCCGCGGCCGGCCGCCGTAGACAGCGCCTGCCCAGCCGGGGCACGACATAGTCGGCGGGCGACGGCTTGAGTGCCAAGGGCTACGCGGGCTCGCGGCGACGCCAGCCGGAATGCATGGCCGGCGCTACGTGGGACAAAGGCCGTGATTCGGTCGGTATGTCAGTCACTGACGTCAGCAACTGTCATAGGCTAGCTCGCGAAGTCAGCGACTGTCATCACCTACACTTGATCGCATGGTGCGCTGGGAGCCGGGAGCCGCGGAGCGGCTGCAACGGGCTGCGCTTGAGCTGTTCGCCAGTCGTGGCTATGAGCAGACGACGGCACGAGAGATCGCCCAGTCCGTCGGTCTGACCGAACGCACGTTCTTTCGTCACTTCAGTGACAAGCGGGAGGTTCTCTTCTACGGACAAGATCAGTTCGAGCAGGCGTTCCTGGCCGGGGTCGACGCCGCCCCGGCCGGAGCCTCTCCGATCGAGATGGTTGCATCAGCGCTGCGATCCGCCGCAGAACTGTTTCCGGACGACCGCCGGCCCTACTCCCGCATGCGGCAGTCGGTGATCGATCAGAACCCCGCACTTCAAGAGCGCGAGCGTCACAAACTCGCGCACCTCGGCACGGCGATCGCCGATGCCCTCCGAGCCCGCGGCGTCGACGATCTGGCCGCGACGCTGGCGGCGCAGTCCGGCGCCACCGTCTTCGGGGTCGCTTTCGGACAGTGGATTCGAGACGGCGAACGGCGCTCGCTCAGCGACCTCGCCATCGACGTCCTCGGCGAGCTGACCACCCTGGCCGCCGCGGCCTGGACGGCTCGCGTCGGGTCGGCGACCGGACTTTGAAACACGCCCTAGCCACCGAGCATGTGGGCCGGTCCTGCTCGGGCGCGGCAAGAGTAGACGTCATCGGGTCTGATTCGCAGCAAACTTCGTTGATGCTCGTCACGCGCGATGACGTCGCAGCCGCCCCGCGCGAACCGGCGCGAGCATGTGGGCGGCCACCAGGCGGCGGCCTCGGCGTGTGTGTTCGGCCCGGATGTGGTCCTGGCCGGAGCCGGGCTAACCTGCGCGGGAGCCGTAGTTCTCGGAACTGATCGTGAGGTAGCAGCCGTGGATGAGTTCTCGATTCCGGTCGACGGCGGCGATCTGCGGGCGATTCGGTGGGGCGACTCCGGTCCGGTCGTGCTCGCCCTGCACGGCATCACCGCCAACGCCCTGGCCTGGAGTTCGGTCGCGGACGCACTGGACGGCACGGTGACCTTGGTGGCGCCCGATCTTCGCGGTCGGGCCCGCAGCAACCGGCTCCCGGAGCCGTACGGGCTGGCACAGCATGCGCGGGATGCCGTGGCGGTGCTCGACTTCCTCGGCGTCGACCAGTGCGCGCTGGCTGGGCACTCGATGGGCGCGTTCGTCGCGGCGCTGGCCGGCACCATGTTCCCGGATCGGTTCGCCGAGGTCGTGCTGGTCGACGGCGGCGTGACCCTGGCCGTGCCGGATCCCGGCGCCGACATCGACGCGATCCTGGAGGCGGTCATAGGTCCCGCGATGGCGCGGCTGCGGATGACGTTTGCGTCCGCCGCCGCGTATCTGGACTTCTGGCGCCCGCACCCGGCGTTCGCCGAATCGTGGAGCCCGGCACTGGAGCGTTATCTGCTCCGCGATCTGCAGGGATCGGCACCGGACCTGCGATCGTCATGCGTCCTCGATGCGATCCGTGCCGACGGCTCGGACACGCTCGTCAATGCCGACGTCACCTCCGCGGTGACCCGCCTGACTCAGCCCACCACTCTGCTCTGGGCGAGGCGAGGCATGGTTGACGACACTCCGGGCCTCTACACCGACGAGCGCCTCGCCGCGCTCGGCGTCGCCGCGCCACCGCTGACTGTGCAACCGGCAATCGATGCCAATCACTACACGATCCTGCTCGATTCCGGACCGGCCACTGTGGTCGCCGATGCCATCAGCTCCGCAGTTCGGCGGATCGAGCCCGACGCCGCCAACACTGTTTCCCGGTAGGTTGTGGGCGGACGCCACATAGCTTGCCCGTACCCCCGGTCCTAGCGTGTGCCGCACGGATGGCACTCGTTGGGAGGATCGGATGGGTCTGGCAACACACCGGCGCGTTGCGGCGGCGGTTTCGGCAGCTGCATTGGCCGTGGTGGCGCTGAGCGCCTGCGGCAGTCCGGACAAGGCGGCATCCGGTTCGGCGAGTGGCCCGATCAACGTCGGCATCGTCTACTCGCAGACCGGCCCGCTCGCGTCCTACGGCAAGGAATACGTGGAAGGCCTCAAGGCCGGCCTCGCGTACGCGACCAATGGCACCAACAAGGTCAATGGCCGCAGCCTCAACGTCACCTATGCCGATGACGCCGGCGACCCGGCCACCGCGGTCTCGGCGGTCAAGGGCCTGATTGGCAAGGGCTACAAAATCCTGGCCGGCTCGACCTCGTCCGGCGTGGCGCTTCAGGTCGCGCCGCTGGCCGACCAGAATAAGGTGCT
>Ga0068863_100005437_pt1 | contig 12548 bp, 9 predicted proteins | sample KBSSwiS62_FD_66596 | JGI IMG/M metagenome (GOLD analysis project Ga0068863, IMG submission 66596) | Switchgrass rhizosphere microbial communities from Kellogg Biological Station, Michigan, USA - KBS Switchgrass S6-2 | ecosystem: Host-associated > Plants > Roots > Rhizosphere > Soil ...
CGTGATCCTTCGTCATCACGATCCAGAACATGTCCTTCTGCCAGTGCGGCAATTCCTGATAGCGCGGGTCCTCGTGATTGGCCCACCACAGCAGCACCGACGGCAGCGTGATGCCGCCGGCGACCTTGGCCATGGTGTTGGTGGGCCGGTCGACGAAGGCCCGGCCGATGCGGTCGAGGCCCTGGATCTGCGCATTCCCGAACGCGGTGATCATGTTGTAGGCGCGCATGGAGGCGCCGATGCGGGCGAAGTCCAGCGTCACCTCGCGGGAGGCGTAGGCCGCGGACTGAATGTCGGCCTTGCTCTCCCCGGTCAGCTTCTTGAACTCGCCCAGCCGGGTGGCGTTCTCGGCGAGCTCGGAGACCAGCCGCAGCCCGCGGATCGGGCTGGTGACCACGTTCCAGCCGCGCTCCATCAGCCCGGTCTCGCCGTTGAGCTTGCGCAGGCTCTCCTGCAAATAGCGCCGGTCCAGCGCCACCATGGTCGCATTGGCGCCACCGCCCTTCATCCAGTTCTGGAAGTCGACGTCCTTGCGAACCACGCCGACCAGGCCTTTGATTGTGTCGATCGGCGAGAACAGCGCGCTCCCGCTGTTGACGAAGGCGGTCATGAAGTCGCGGACGATGTTGCGCACGATGAAGTCGGGCGACAGCGTGGCGCCGGCGCGCAGGAACTTGGCCGGCGCGGCCAGCACGCGGATCAGCATGTCGGCGCTGCTCTGGTCGAGCCCGCGGAACGCCGCGACCAGCTCCGGGTCCTTGACATTGACCTGCTCGCGCTTGCCGTCCCGCCAGGCGGACAGCGTGTCGCCGTCCTCGCGCGCGGCGGACTGGACGAAGTCGGCCAGCTTTTCTGGCTCGGTGATGCCCTGCTCCTTGAGATAGTCGACCAGCTCGGCATCACGCGGCAGTTTGCCGGTCGTGACCTTCTCGCCCTGCTCCTTCAGCGCGTCGATCAGCTTGATGCCGACGGCGTTGCGCTCGGCCACCGAGATGAAGGCGTAGGTATTCTTGACGATGGATTCGAGCGGATCGACGATGTCGCGCTCGGACCCCTTCAGCTTCTTGATCGGGCTGCCGGGACCGAACCCTTTGCCGGCCGGCGCGCCGCTCTCGGGCTCGAACACCCGGTAGAACGGGACGTAGTTCTGGCCGGCCTCCCGCATTGCGGTGAAGGCGTCCCCTGAGATCACCCCGCTGTCGCGCAGGTAGGCCAGCAGGTTCTCCTGGTAGCCCTGAAGATCGGCAGCAGCCCTGCCATATTTCCCCTCGCCTTCCGCCGCGACGCGCTGGGCAGCCTCCAGATCCATGCCGGACTTGCGGCCGCTCGCCTCGATCTCGACCGCGCGCTTGGATGCGAGGTAGGCCCGGAAGCCGTCGAGGTCCTTGGCGACCGGCTCGATGATCTCGGCCAGCGGCTTGCCGTTGGTCTTGTAGGTGTTGAAGTCGAACGTGCCGTGCTCGATGAAGTGCTCGGCCTTGCCGAACTGGCCGCGGGTTAGCCGGGCCATCTGGTAGGCGTCCTCGTCGACCGCCTTCAGCGGGTGCAGGTCGTCGATCGCCTGCCGGTAGAACCTGTCCCACGACCAGCCTTCCTTGGGCGCGCTCTCGCCGACGCTGATCTTACTGAGTATATTTCCTTCCGCCTCTTCGAAAGAGCCTTCAGGTGGAGGCTTCTTCAACTTCTGCTCGACAACTGGGGCCTCATCAAGAGCAGCGCGCGCGCCGCTGACGCGCGCGCCGCGCAACGCGGTGATCTCAGGATGGGCTTCTTGAAACTGACGGATTAGGCCTCGCACGGCCCCCGGCCCAAGCGACGAGACGCCATCTGCTGCCGAAATGTTGTCAATCGTTGCAACCGTGCCGTCAATCGTCGCCAACACGTTCCCGACAACATCTCCATCTTTGTTCATGATCTCATAGTGGACGCGGCCGGGCGCTTTGAATGGACTGTCTTCGACAGGCGAAAGTCTAAATTGAGGCGGCGGTTCTCCAGGCGGCAGCACGCCCTTGTCGTCGGACAGCAACTGCTGGGCCACCACAGGGTCGCTCTGGGCGTCGTGGGCGACTTCCGAGGGATGCAGCCCCTTTTCCTCGTAGGCGCGCAGGAGCTTCTCCTGGACCGGCATGGGTGCCTTCTCGCCGGCGACGAGCTCGGCCGCCACGGCGAAATCTTCCGACCGGGCGGCTGTCCCGATCGGCAGGTCGTAAAGCTCGCCCATCGGGCCCTTGCTGATCCGGGACACCGGCTCGCCTATCGATACCGCCAGCCCCGAGGTCTTGCCCGTTGTGGACAACTTGTTGAGCCGGCCACCGGCGATCAGCATTCCGAGGCCGAGGGCCTGATCCAGCCCTTCCTCTGTGGATAAGTCCACTTTCCCCGACATCACGTCGCCCGGCAGCTTCGCCATGTTGATCGTGTCGTCGAGCAGTTTGGACGGGTATTTCTTGACGGCCTCCCAGAGCCGCGTGCGGCCCTCGGGGGTCGACATCATCTCGATGCCCTGCGGGATGGTCTGGAGAAGCCCGCCCTCGCGCTGGCGCGCCTCATGGCCCGCGACAAGGCGATCCTCCATGGCTTGGGGAATGCGGTCCGGGACCTCGATCCCCTTGGGCGGCGGCGGCTCGGCCTTGAAGGCTGACCACGGCCCATCAGCCGGTGGCGCGGCGGCGGCGAACTCTTCCCACGGCTCACTCATGCGCCGACCTTCCGCCAGTTCTTGGCGTCACCGGCATTGCCGCCGAGGAACTCCCATCCGTCCTTGACGGTGCCTTTCTCGGGCGGCTTCGGAGCGGCCGCGCGCGGGGTGGAGGTGGCAGCCGGTGCCGGCTCGATCGTGACGCCGGTAATGCTCTCTGCCGGCGGCAGGCCGCTGCCGCCCCCGCGCAGCGCCTTGGCCGTATCCTGGAGCGACTGCTGGAGCGGCTTCTGGTAGCCGGCCAGCGCGGCCGGCCCTCCCATGTAGTCGGGCTTGGACGGGTCCATGAGGTCGCGCGGATCCTTGCCCTCCCGCCGGTACTGGTCGATCTTCCGGCGCAGATCCATCGTGAAATTGTAGACCTGCTGCGGCCCGGACTGGTCGATCCTGCCGAGCAGCGGATTGGACTTGTCGATCAGCGGCTTGACCGATTTGATGAATTCCTCCTGCTGCGCGCCGAGCGCCTGGCCGTCGGGCGTGCGCAGGTTGGTGTATTCGTCCCGGACGAACTTCAGGTCGGCCTTGGACAGCTTGCCCTTCTCGTAGGCGTCATAGACGGCGTCGAGGCTGTCGATCCGCCGGGGGTCGCCGGGCGGCGCGCGCATACGGGAAATCAGGTCCGTTGCGGTCGTATTTGAGACCTTGGCCGCCGCCTCGGGCTTGGTCTCGCGCTCGACGATGCCGATCATGCGCTCGCGGGCCTCGCGGGACAGCCGGAAGTCGTTCGCGATCGCGCGCGCGGAGACGCTCTGCCGCTCGTTCGGGTCGTCGCTGTGCAGCTTTTGCAGGTACTCGCCCTCGCGGGTGTCGGACGCCTCCTGCTTGAACAGCTTCTGGTTCTGCAAGGCATAGTTCTCGTCGACCCGCTTGGCCCGCTCCACTGTACGGGCCTGCTGCTCGAGCTGCTTCAGTTCGGTGCCGCCGATGTATTTCGAATATTCGGGCCCGCTGAATTTCTTCAGCCCGGCCTCCGGATTTGCCGCAATCGCGCCGATTGCCGCCGCTTTCACGATGGCGGCCTGCGAGGACTGCGTCAGTTCCAGCCGTAGCCGCGCGCCCTCGACGCCCTTCAGGTTCGGGCTGCTGTCCACCATCGAGCCGATCGAATGGTCGACCAGATCAAGCGAGGTCTTGAGCGAGGTAGGATCGCTCATTGCCGCGTTCGAAAGCTGGTTGGTCAGGGTCTCGATGTTGCTCCTGGCGGCGACGCCGGCAAGCGTCGCCATGTCCGCCGAGGTCTTGGTGACGAAGTGGGTCCGGAACCTCTCGACCTGCGCCTCCGCGAACTTCTGACCGCCCTCGGTCATGGGCCCCTCGCCGAGCTTCTGCAGGGTCGGCTCCAGCGTCTCCTCGCGGAATTTGGCGGCGACCGTTGGATCGTTCGGGTCGGACTTCTTGACCAGATCGTTCCATTTGGAATCGAGGCCCGACAGGGTGGTGGCCGCCTCGGCCGCGGTGCGGCTGATCTCGCGGTGCTCGGCGTACTTGACCACGACATTGCCGATGTCCTGGACGTCCGAGGCGACGCGGCGGCCGATGTCGTTCTTGGCCTCGGCGGCCTGCCCATAGAGCGCGGCGATGCGGCGGCCGGAGTTGGCCGTCGCTTCCGTAGCCCGGTCGTCGGGGCGAAGGCCGAGGTCGGATGGCGCGTTGTTCTCGCGGATGTTCGGAATAACCGCCTCCTATCAGAAAAATACTGAGCCGACCGCGCTCGCAGCGTGGAAGCCTGCGCTCCATCTCGCACCCGTCGCGGCTTCGTCCTCGGCATCGGCCGCCATGCGCGCGGCGGCGCCCATGTTGGTATAGGTCTGCGCCTGCACCTTGTAGCCTTCCTCGGTGATCAGGCCCTGCTGCGCGCCGACCGCTTTGGTGAGCGCGCCCTGCGATGCGCTGTCCCGCATGAGGTCGAGCGCGCTGCCGCTGGATGCAAACCCGGCGCCCGCGATGTCGGCCGCCTGCCCGCCGATGGTCTTGAAGGTTTCGCGGTCGAGCTGCGCCTGCTTGATCGCCGTAGAGGTCTCGGTGAATTGCGCATTCTTGCCTGAGAATTTCGACGCGAGGTCATAATTCTCGCCTTCGATGCGGAGACCCTTGGCCTTGGACTCATGGGCCTCTGCGGCGAACAGGTCCTGGACCGCGCCGCCGACGCTGTTGATGGTGCCGGTACCGAATGCCATCACATATCCTCTGTGCGGAGGTTGATGCCCGCCGCGGTGATGGTGGCGGGGAACGGCCGCGACACGCGCCAGCACAGCGAATCGTCATAGGTGAAGTCGTCGCGCAACTGATCGAAGAAGATGCCGGTGTAGAGCGACAGCGCCGGCAGATCGAGCGTGCTGTCGATTCCCGCTTTGAACAGGCATGGATAGAGCCGATCGAAATTACCGCCGATCGAAAGCCCCTTCGCGTTCACCAGCTTCAGCGCCGCGCGATGCGACCGGCTCGGCGCCCCGAGCGCGGGGCCGTTGCGCGCACCGGTGTCGGCCTGCGCGATGAGTCGCACGGCCTGGCCGTCGCTGTTGTAGGTGAACCCGATCACGATCTGCGACAGCGACAAGGCGCGCGCGAAGGTGCGCGTGAACAGACCGCGGCCCGGTCCGGAACCGATGCTATCGCCATAGCTGACCGTGACCGATCCGTTGGCGATGACGAAGTCGGCAAACGGTTTGCCCTCGCCGGGATCGCCAAGATCGAGCCCGCCGGCGAAGATCTGCACCGTCTGGCCGTTGAGGTGCCAGAGACCGTTGAAGGTCATGCTGACGTTGTTGTCGACGACAGAGGTCGGATTGACCGCATCGTCGAGGAACCAGCAGCTTGCAAACTGCGTCAGCTCATCCGGTGTGTCTGTCAGGATTTCGACATGGCGCACGGTCGACGATGCGTCGTTCGTCACCATCGCGAGCGTGTCAAGGCTGCCGTCCGCCGACGGTCCCGAGCAGATGCTTTCCACCGTTCGGCCTGAGCCGAGCGCGTGCGGATGCCAGCCGTAGAAGGTCGGGCCCTGCGCGGAGGTCAGACTGTCGCGCTTGTAGGTGACGCCGAACAGGCCGCCGTCCGCATCCCTGCCCCAGAGAACCGGATTCACTGCCTCGGTGTAAGCGAGCTCGGCGACGCCCGGGCTGGTGATGTGCTGCGCCTTGTCAGCCAGGTTGGGCGCGGAATATTTGCCGGAATAGACGTCGGCGAAATACTCCATCAGCTTGCGGCCGTAGCGCTTGACGAAGATGGTGGTGTGCTCGGTGCGGCGCGGCTCGATATTCGCGCAGCCGATCTTGGTGACGCGGCGCGCGGCAACGTTGGTCGGCGAGATCGGACCGTTGGTCGGCGCCTGCACCAGCCATTCACCGGCAAGCGTTCCCATGATGACGCCCTGCAATTCAGGGCTCATCCAGAAGATCGGGTTCACGCTGTCCGAGTTGAACGTGTAGGAGATCGCATTCGACGTTGCGACCGCGCCATATTGGTTGGTCGGGGCGAAGTTGATCGAGTTGCCGGTGATGCCGTTCGAGACACAGGCGTCCCATCGGTTCGGAATGGCACCGCTGAGGAACAGCCGTCCGCCGTCATAGCAGCCGCAGGTCGGCCACCCGGTCGTATTGCTGTAGGCGCCAAGCCGCCACGTCGCGATCGAAACGCTGGGATAGAGTAGCGCGGGGCCGAGAATTTCGACGAACGCTCCTCCCGACGTACCCGTTCCCGTCGGCGTGAAGAACGAGACCTGAGAAATGAGAGAAACAACCTGATAGGCCGACGCCACCTGCGAGCCGCCGATCGGGTAGGAACCGATCTGCTCGATCCAGACGTAGTTCCATGTCGTGACGATGTCCGACGAAATGACTGAGACAGGTGACGTTGGATTGAAGATAGCACCAGACGTTCCAAGCAACGTGCCATCTGATGCCGAGGTCGGCACGGTCGATTTGCCGCGCAAATTGAAGGTGAACGTCGGGTTCGACATCAGCCCCGAAACACCACCGATCGTGCACACGCCAGCACCAAAGCCAAAGTTCGACGTGGGATAAATGGTCGCCTGCTGGACGGCCTGCGCACTCGCCCCGGAATAATTCTTGCCGACGTACGAACTCAGGCCGATCCTTGTGGACGGCGGGAAAAATCCGCCGCTCTGGAAGTCCTGCTTGCCAGCGCTAGCCGATGACGGCTTCGTAAAGACGCTATCGAATACACTATTGATGCCCCCATTGAGCGTCATGTCGCCGATGTTGACCGAGCCGACCAGCGTCGGACTGATGATGTTCGTCAGCGACGTAATCTTGCCCCAGGTCCAGATCGCCGCATTTTGCGTCAGCAGCGACCAGTGTATGATATCGCTGCCGGGCGCATTGTTGGTGGTTGCGGCGATGGCCTGCCAATAGGTAGTCGCGCCGGGATCTCCGCTCGGATTATAGGAGACGACATTTCCCGTCGTGTATGCGGTTGCAGCTACCCATGGCGCCGGCTCCGATAGCAGGCGAACCAGGCGACCGACATCCGTACCGAGGAAGCCCTGCCCGTTGTTGATGGCCGCTCCGGCCGATGTGGCCTGCCATGCCGTCGGGCTCGACACTGGCGTGTTGCCGACGTTCTGGTCGATCAGTGATTTGTAATTGACACCGGCCGATGTGACGAAGTCGCCAAGCTTATAGGCTTTGCTCGCGTCGTATGCAGAGAACGACACCGTGAGCGTGATGATCCCCTTGGCCGCGCTGGGCGTGGCCTGCGCTCCATTGGTGAACGGATCGAGATAGGGGCCGTCGAGAAACACCGCCGGGCTCAGCGCAAACGACGGCTTGAAGTTCACATATGGATAGATCGTGGCGGTCATCACCTGGGGAGCCGCCGCCGGCGCCAGAAAAATTCCTGTCGTCTCGGCCTGGATGACGCGGAGATTTTCCCAGGTCGACCCCGCGTAGCCGGTCTGCACCTCATGCACGCGCGCGATATAGGCGCCGGTGGCAAGTGCCCCGAATGTCGATCCGTCGATCGAAAGTCCGGTCAGCGCATCCGCAATGGAAAAATGCGTCGTGTCGATCTTCGTCAATACGACTTGCCGATTTTCAAGCTGCGGAATCGACGCAACAGGGAAGATCGCCGTGTCGCCCGTCGCCCACGTCACCGCCCCCAGCGTCTGGACAACGGCCGGGTTTGCCGTTGAAATCGAGACAATGGTCTGGTCATCGTTCGTGGTGATCAGCACGGCGCCGTTGCGGAAGCGAACATAGTTGTCCGTGAACTCCATCGTGATCGGCGCGGACTGCTGAAAATCGAACTTGATGACACGGCCCGGCGTGCCACCGCGGGTGTGGCCGCTGTACTGCGTCCCCGGCCGCCGCGTCCACGCGCCACTCTCCAGCGGCATGCTGTTGAAGCAGACGCGCATCGACGTGCGGTAGTCCGGCCGGTCGTAGCGACCCTGCGCGTATTGGCTGATCTCGCCGCCGAGGAACGAGGTGAGGAGTTGCGTGGCCGCGGGCATCAGAGCCTCACGGACACGTAGATGTCGTCGGGCGGATCGTCGTAGCCGGCCTCGATGGCATCAGCCGTCTTTGCCTCACCCATGAACCGCTTGTACATGGAGGCAATCGTCTGGAGGCGTCCGTCCGACTGGGCGAGTGGCTGCGCGACCTCGACGCCGATTCGCGCCGCGAGCCCTTCGCAGAACATCGCGTCCATCTTGGAGACGTCGGTCACGTCGGCGACGAAGCGCAGCCGGATCGGGCCGACGTCCGACGAGATGATATAGCCGTTCTCGACCTGCCAGTCGGTGTAGCTGTTGCCGGTCGGACCGCCGAGCATCGGCACCGCGACCTTGGGGTTCTGCGGCGCAAAGCGCAGGAAGCCCGCCGGCAGCTTGTAGATGTTCTGGCTGTAGGACTGCGACGACGGCCCGGCTCCGAGCGGATAAACGATGTTCGGGCGCACGAGCGCAACGCCGCTGGGAAACTCGGCGCCGCCGATTTCGAGCCATTTGAGCGATCCGGTGCCGCCGACGAAGGTTGGCGTCCACTGCGACGGATGCGTGTCCGGCTGCTGGGCGAGATTGAGGTCGACCAGGCTTTTGTACGGGATCGCGGAATAGGTCACCATCTGGTCCTGCCAGTATGTGACCGTCGCGTCCCACGGCGTCGCGGTCGCGGGGTTGTCCGAATTGGCGTCCTGGAGCGATAGGTAAACCCGGGAGGTGCCGTCGCCGGCGAAGGTGTAGACGAGTTCGCCGGAGCCGTAGGTCCCTGTCGAGCTGTACAGCGACACGGTCAGCGGCCCGAAATACGGCTCCCAGTAATTGGTGAGCAGCGGGTCGTTGCCAAGGTTGTTGACGATGTTCGAGATCCAGAAATTGCCGACCGGATCGATCACGATCGAGCCGCGGTAATAGGTCGTCGCGGGCGCCCACAAGGCGGGGCTCAGGATCATCGTCGTGGTGTCGACCGCGCGCATCGTGGTGCGGCGGGTCGCGAACGTCCAAACGCGGCTTCGCAACTCGGCGACGCGGACCTTGTCATAGACGAACGACACCTCGGAGGCGCGTTTCGAATTCTCGGTGAAGCTCGAAATGCGATCGGCGCCGCAATGTTGCAGCGCGCGATTGCCGATATCGACTGCGGAGGTGAAGGCGACCATGGCGCGGACAATGCGGACGGGGTTCCAGCCCAACAACGCACCACGACAAAAGGCGGCGGGACCGAAATCCCGCCGCCAGTTTACTCCCTCGGAGGTTCTACAGCTTCAGTTGAAAGCCGGCCGCAACGACCTGCTGCGGGTTCTGGAAAAAGCGCTGGAAGGCTTCGAGCATATTGTCGACGTCCTTCCGGGTCAGGATCGTACCGTCCTGGATACGAAGCTCGACCTGGTTGGTGCCGGCGGTGCTCGCGGTGCCGGTGATGAAGTCGGAGTATTTGAAGCCCTCGACGCCATCATTCAGTGCGACGTAGTGGTCGGCCATGGTTCACCTCAGTCCGTGTAGCCGACGCGGATGCCGAACTTACCGGTACCGGTGGTGACCGCAGTCGTGGTGACGGTCGCCACGATATCGAAGTAGCCGCCGGGATCTGCGATCAGTCCGGCCGCCTGCCAGAGCGGCTGGGTGCGCTTGTCCAGCGAATAGGTCCCGCTCTCGTTGGTGACGTCAGTCGCAACGATCGCGGCGCAGGAAACGGCACTGGCGAACAGCGCGCGGCTGATCGCGGCGGCGGCGAGCAGCGCGGTCGGCTTGCCGCCCTCGCCGTCGGTCGCGTAATAGACGCCGAGATCGAAGGCGCCAGCGCCCTGGGCTTCCGATTCCAGGAAGATGCTCTTGATCTTGCAGTTCGACGGGACGCGGCAGAGCTGGTAGGTCGCATCGACGCTGGACGCGGCGATAGCCGTAGCCCAGCCGTCGATGAGCTTGTGCGGGGCGGGACCGCCCTCGCCGGCCGTCGGCTGGACAACCGGCGAAGCGTCGAGGTTGGTGATGATCGTGGACTTGACGTGATCGACAGCCATTTCGGTCTCCTTTTACGGGGTGACGTCGGCCGCTGCCGAGGTGTCGGCGCAGTCGCATTCGAGGAGACGGCCGGGCTCCAGTCGGGTCGCACCGGACGACATCATGGTGTAGATCTGCCAGGGCAGGCCGCTCAGATCCTTGCGGCGGTCGACGTCGTTCTCGGTGTCCTTCCAGATGCCGAGATAGAGGCCGGACTTGGCAAAGGGGATGTTCGAGCGGACGTTCGAGGCCGACGGCAGGCGCTCGCTGTAGACGATGTCCCAGCCGAGGAAGCGCGTGACCTTGCCCTCCTGGAGTACCGGGCGCTCGGAGAACTCGGTGGAGACCACCTGCACCTGGTTGAGCAGATCGCTCTCTCCCTGGGAGTTGGTGACCCAGGTCAGGGTCTCCTCCTCCATGTCGACCTGCGCCTTGCGCATGATGCGCTTGGCTTCGATCATCTTGGCGACGGTGAGGCCGGACGCGGCCGACGAGCCGAAGGTCGAGGACACTGTCCACGCGGACGAGATCGAGGCCCAGGTCTCGGCCGAGAAGCTTGCGCCGTCGGTGCCGAGCTGCGAGGTGCCGAATGCGGCGGCAATCAGCCGGTCGTCCCATTCACGGGCGACGGCGGCAGCGGCCGCGGCGACTTCCTGCGACTGCGGATCGATCGCGGTCTTGAGCTTGTCGAAGGTGTCGATGAGCTGGTTGCAGTCACGGTCGACCGGGAAAACCCAGCGCCGGGTCATGCTGCCATCCTGCCGGCCGATCGGGGCGAAGCGACCCTGCGGCGGCTTCATCTGGACGGCGCCGAAATACTGGATGGGCGAAGCCTGCTTGCCGACGTGATAGCCTTCCATCACACGGCCACGCAGCTTCGACTGCTTCTGCTGGAGTTTGAGCGCCAGCATGGTGGAGAATTCGGTCGTAAACAGTTGCGGTAGATTTTCGGACATGGCTATCCCGCCTTGAGAGGTTGAATGGTCGGCGGCCTTGTCCGTGCGAATGCACAGGGGCCATCAAACTTTCAGCCTTGTCCTTGCGGGGGCCGTCACTTTCGAACCTGTCGGCCTTGCCCTTGCGGGGACCGGTGCTCAGGTTCAACGGGCGCGAACCTAGCCGCGCCCGCCAAACCGGAACAACGCACCAACCGGATCAGTCCTTGAAGCGGTTCGGATCGACCTTGATGTTGAGGAATTCGCGCGCGTCGCGCAGCCGCTTCAGCGCGGCCGCGTTGTTCATGTCGCCGGTCTGCAACGCGCCCTTGGTCGGGTGCGCGCAGTACGGCTTGCCGCTGATCACGCAGCCCCTGGCGTTGCAGCCGTCGGCGCATGCGGTCTTGGTCAGACCGGAGAATTGCGAAACCGCGGCCTTCGGCCTGGCCACTCTCTTTGTGGTCTTCTTCTTGGCCTTGACGGGCTTGGCGGCCGGCGCGTCGAAGATCACTTCATCTGCCTCGCTCATCCCGTCACTCCCGTGATCATCTGGTTAAGTCGGGTCATCTCGCGCTTCTCCGCGGCACCGCCGGCGTTGTAGCGCTCGACCCATCCCTTGTCGGCCATCAGTTCGGACTTGCGCGCGTGGGCGCCTTCCATGGTGGTGACGTCGCCGACCGGCCCGCCGGCGCCGCGCTCGACGAACGTGTCCTCGCGGGTGTTGGCGCCGATCTTGCGCATCGCCTCCATCACCTTGTCGTAGCCGATGGTGCCTTCGAGCGCCGCGACCGCCTCCTTGTCGATGCCGAGCCGGCGCGCGCCTTCGATCGCCTGGAGGTGGTTGTAGGCGAACTTGTCGCCCCAGTTCTTGGTCAGGGCTTCCTTCTGCTCAGCCAGCTTCGTGGTCAGCGCCGAATTGTCGGTGGTGGTCTTGGATTCGAGCGTCTTGGCGAGATTGGTCGCAATGATATTGGCCGCGCTCTTTGGCACACCTTGGTCGTGCAGCGTGGCGCGCAGACTGTCCGAGATCGCTGGGTCCTTGATCGGCGAGAGGTCGTAGTCCTTGGCCTCCTTCGGCGCGCCGAGGCGCTCGTAATAGGCGCGCACGTCCTCGGGCTTGGCGTCGGCGGCCGGCAGCTTGACGACGCGGTCCGGAGGCACGCCGATCAGGCGCTCGGCACCCTGGTACATCTCGGTCAGCTTGACGCCGAAATCGCGGGGATTGTCGAGCTTCAGGCCTTTGGTTTCCCAGAACCCCTTGACCGCGGGATCAACGCCGTCGTGCCACGGCTTTGCGCCGGCGGCAGCCGCAGCAGCGGCAGATGCCGCAGCCGCATCGCTCGCTTCATCGAAATGAAATCGAGGCCGGCCGGTGTGGTGATTGAAGAAATGGAGGTGGCTACTCGGGAGGGTCGTTTCGGTTGTCATGGCTTATCGCTCCTTTGGCGGGCCGGGT
>Ga0068863_100005439_pt1 | contig 12547 bp, 14 predicted proteins | sample KBSSwiS62_FD_66596 | JGI IMG/M metagenome (GOLD analysis project Ga0068863, IMG submission 66596) | Switchgrass rhizosphere microbial communities from Kellogg Biological Station, Michigan, USA - KBS Switchgrass S6-2 | ecosystem: Host-associated > Plants > Roots > Rhizosphere > Soil ...
GTGTGACAAAGTCTTTTACATCGGCAGCCGCGGCACCCGACATCCCGAGTGTCCGGCCTCACATGAATGAATTCAGGAGCTGATGTTCAAAGTCGGAATGCGAACGACGCATTTTGGTCGATAACCGTCATGTCGGAAGTCACATCGGGCTTGATCAGGAGGGCCAAATCGGGTAGAAAAATGTGTCCCAGACGGTTTTCGGAATTTCCTGAAAATCGTTTTTGTACAGCCCCTTATGGGCAGCGCGGGCGCGTACGGTGAATTACGTGCGCAAGGTGCATTTCGCTGGCCCACCCTTCCCTACGATCGATAACTGTCGTGTCGGAAGTCACATCGGGCTTGATCAGGAGCGCCAAATCAAGTAGAAAAACGTGTCTCAGACGGTTTTCCGATTTTCTTGAAAATTGTTTTTGTACAGCCACTTATGGGCAGCATTGATGCGTGCGGAGCATCACGACGCATTCTTCGAGTCCTCGCAGCGCCGGATAGATCGGCTGACCAAGGAGGGCTCAGAGGCCATCGCGGAGGTGGCGATGTTCCGACGGGTGTTTGCCGGGCGCAGCGGTATCACGGTCTCGACCATGCATGGGGTGAAAGGGGCCGAGTACGACGCGGTCATCGCTTATGGACTTCTTGAGGGGATGGTGCCGCACTTCAGCGATGCCGAGCAGGTCCAGTCTGCCAAGAAAATGCTCTATGTCGTCAGTTCGCGCGCACGGAAGAATCTGCATTTGCTGTCTGAGCGTGGGCGCAACCGGGGACGATACGCCGACTATCGGCCCACGGATGTGGTCCTTGGATGTAGCTTCACTTATCATGCCGTCCCGGGCTGACGGTCAAGAACCGTGGTGCGTCAGTCTGGATAGGGCGTCGGGGGACTGTCAGGAATTTCGTGTGCGGCCGGGCATAATGGATAGGAAGGAGTCCCACTATGGCACGACGCAGGGAGACGGCGATCCCGGCCGATTTGCTGGATAAGCTTCTGGCAGGCACGGATGCAGCGGCGGCGCTGAATCAGGGCGGATTACTTGATTCGCTGAAGAAAGCGCTGGCCGAACGTGCGCTCAACGCCGAGATGGATCGCTGAAACTCGGTGTCGTGCGCGCTCCGGACTTAGCCGCGTCCTTCAGACCAACGATCGTCCGACCAAGCTGGCCCGCGCCCTTCAAGAACTCGGCCGCCTAATCAAGTCGCTCTACATGCTGCGATTCATCGACGACGCAACCTACCGGCGACGCATCCTGATCCAGCTCAACCGCGGCGAGAGCCGTCACCAGCTCGCCCGCACCGTATTCCACGGCAAGCGCGGGGAGCTTCGTCAGCGCTACCGCGAAGGGCAGAAAGATCAGCTCGGAGCGCTCGGGATCATCGTCAATCTGGTCGTGCTCTGGAACACGATCTACATTGACGCCGCGCTCAACCGCTCCGCGCCGAGTGTCATCTGATCCTCGACGAGGACTTCACGCGTCTCTCGCCGCTCGGCTCCCAACACATCAACAAGCTCGAGCGCTACGCGTTCACCATTCCCGACATAGTCGCGCGCGGCGAGCTTCGGCCGCTCCGTGATCCCGGCGCTACGGGCATCGACGATGCTTGAAGCCGCGCCTTATGTAGGTTTTCTGTACCGTTGCTACTCAAACCCCCAGAATTGGGATGTCGTTGACTGCCTCCCAATAATCAAACCCTCGATAGCGCTATCCATTGCCGTCTGCGCTTTGAACCGTGAGCGAGCCGGCCGTCCGTTGGCCAAAGCGAAAAATCTCTGTTTAGTAATTCAGCACGGCCGTGACCTGATCAATATAGTTTCCTACCGCCGCTCCCCGCTGGCGCCCGAGGATACGGCCATACACGGTAACGACCGCTCGAAAGGGTGTTGGACCACTCGCCACGCCGGAAATGCTCTGCGTCCGGCTTTCGCCGCTCCCGTCGCCCCAGGACATCGTTCGCGCGGGATCGAGAAACAGCTGGTAGCCGAGGCGATTGGCGCCGTCCGTCAGCTCACGCCTTCCGTTGGCGCCCCGACCGATCAGTGCAATATCGCCGGTGACCGGAACGGGTGAGTCTCCGGCAGCGGTGCAATTCACCTCAACCGTGGCGGTGAAATCCGACGCGCTATTTCGCGACGGTACATATTGTCCGAACGCAAGCGCCGTGGTGGCAATGCTGCAGCTGACATTGCCGCCTGCCTGCGCAGGCGCGGATTCCAGGGCGATCAGGCAGCCAAGACCGAGCGCCAATGATCGCCACCGCGTCATTGGCAGCGCACCGGGCCGATGAGAGGGATCTCGCCCTTCACCGGCAAATAGTCGAACTGCACGCTGCATGTGGTCCCGTCCGGCCGGATGACCACCCCGCGGTTGCCCGGCTTCAATCCCGCGACATAGGCCTCGCCGTCATAGCCGACCGGCTGGTCGGCCGCGCCCTCGATCCGCACGGTCGAGCCGAGCGGGATCGGGAGACCATCGCGGCCGTGCAATGTCAGCAGTGCGGCGGCGACGCGACGGACATTGAAATTCACCATCACCCCCGACCGATCGGGCGGCCGCACCTGCATCCAGGTTTGCCCGACCTCGACGTCTGGCGGCAGCCTGGTCGCGTCGACCGCGAGCCGATTGTTGCGATAGGACAACAGCGACGGGATCAGCAACTTGCCGCGCGAGTTGGTGCTGCCGACCGGCCGGTTCTCGTACAGCACCGGCACTCCGGCGACGTCACCGGCGCTCACCACGGCGAAGCTGTCATGGATCAGGTCGCTCGTGAACAGGCTGCCGCCGGCCAGGATCAACGCGCCCCGCGCGCCGGCGCGGCCGGCGATCTGCCCGGAAGACAGGTCGGCCCCCGCGGATATCCGGCCCCATGAGCCAAGATATTCGCCTTCCAGCGAACGGCGCGACGTGGCGCCTTCGGAAAGCTGCGCGCGATAGCCGAACTCGTCCTGCTTCTGCGCGGATCTCGAGGCGCTCGCGGACCAGGTGGACCGCCCTCCGTCCAGCGACGCCTGCGCCGAAACCGTCGACCGCCCGAGCGACAGGCTGATCCCTGCGCCGACGCCATAAGCGGAGCGCCTCCGGAGATCCTTGAACCCGGTGGCATAGAAAGTGGCCCGTCCCGCGATCGGTGCGCTGTAGCTCGCCGTGACCAGATGGATTTCGGCATCGGCGAGCGTGTCCGCCGGTAGCACTTGCACCGGGCCCGATGTCCGCGCCCTGGACAAGCGGCCGCTATAGGCGATGCCTAGGCTGCCCGCACCGCCAAGCTGATATCCCAGGCTCGCGTTGAGCGAGGCCTTTGGCACCGGCGAGCCATGTTCGGCGGCGATGTCGCGGTAGCCGGCGGTGGAATAGGTGCCGCTCGCCCCGATACTGAAATTGGCCGTCTTGCGTTCGAAGCCAGCCGAAACCATGGCGCCTCCCGAGGACGCTGACGACCGCCCATGTCCGATGCTGCCCGCGGCTGCCAAGTTGAGGATACCGAGATTGCCGACCAGCATCGTCATTCCGGCCCCCAACAGGGCCACTCGGCCAGTCACTTCGGCATGACTTTCCAGCGTCAGCCATTCGGTCAATCCATAACGCGAGGACTGGCTCGCTGCCCAACCGAAGTACCGGTCGTCGCTCTGCCCGAAATTCTCCCGCACCGCGCCGGCTTCGAGCGAATAGCTGGCGAGTCCGGGCGTCAGCAGCGCGACACTGGCATAGAATGGCAAGGTGATCAGGGTCTGTCGGCCGAGCAGGTCCGATACGGACACGGCGATCTCCCCGGAACCCGTCACCACCGGGAGCGAGCGGAAGGCAAAGGGGCCCGGCTGGACGGGCTGGCTCAGCTGCCGGATGCCGTTGACTATCACGCTGACCGTCGAAGGGACGTCCGCCGAGGCGCTGATTACCGGCAATGGATAGGTGACGAGGTCGGGGCGCAATCCGAAGTCGCTTGCGATCTGGATGCCGCCGAGCCGTACCGCGCGGCTCCACGGCAGCGCGCCCGTGACGAGGTCGCCGACGCGCCAGCGCCGCAGCCTGGAGACTTCCGTGCCGGTGAACACGGTGTCGAGGCGAACGAAGCGCTTCTGGCCAGGCAATGGCGTCAGATTGACGAGACCAGAGCCCTGCAGGACGCCATAGGGACTGAAAATGCTCAACTCCGCCACCGCGCCTCCGGTTGTGTGCCCGCCGGCAAAAGTGGCGGCAACGTCGTAATTGAGCGATGCACCAAGACCCGACGGCCATAGCGGGGCGAGGCCGGCCACGGTCTCGTCGCCGAGTTCCGTAACGCGCAACGCAGAGTCGCCGGCCTCCACCAGCAGCGTCTGCCTGCCCTCGTCGATGCGTGCGCGAAAATCGGGGAGCGCCGTGAGCGGGATCGTATCGACCGCCTCGTCGATGCCGCCGGGCAGGACAAACCCCAACTCGAGCAGATCGGAGGGCCTGGCGAAGATCACGCCATCGCGATCACGGAACTCGCCCACGCGCCCGGTCGGGCGCCCGTTGATGATGACCTCCAGCACCAGGACGCGTTCTGCCGCCGACGCGGGGCTGGCCACCAGCGCCGTCGCGATCAATGCGCTAACTGCCAGGATGCCGCGGATCACGGATCGACGATAAGGACATGCTCGCTGGCGCCGGCCTGCGTCGTTACGCTCAGCTGCAACGTGGCAGGCGGCGTGCCGGCATGCACGACCCACTGGCGCTGCGCATCGGCGAGAAGATAGGGGTTCTCGCCGCTCGAGACGATCTTCGGATGGCTGCCGTCCGGCAAGGTCACGGCGATTGCGTGCACCTTGTCGTAGACATTCCCCAGATTCGCGGCAGACAGCAGGACTTGGTTGTCCGGCCCCCTCCGGGCACGCCAGCGCAGGCTTCGCGACGGCGGCGCGACGGCGGCCGCAATCACGGGCATGGATATGCGCAATGCGATGCCGACCTGATTACGCTGCGTATTGGTGGGAGGCACTTCGTCCAGCAGCAACCGATAGCTGCGCTCGCCCGTCCCACCCTTCCCGCGCAGCAGCAGCCTTATGGTCTGCGAGGCGCCCGCGGGAATGGTGAAGATCGGCGGTGAGACGATGATGTCCTGGGTGGAAGCCAGGATATCGGCGTCTCCCGACTGGGACCAGGCGAAGGCGCGGATTTGAATCGCGGCGGCGCTGTCGCCGCGATTCCTGATTTCGATCACTTTCGCATTCTGGCCGGCGATGAGATTGACGGACACCGGCGATATTTCCAGTGAACCCGCAGTCGCTGCGCCGGGCAAGAGGCAGCACCAGGCCATCAGCGCCGTCAGTACGGATCCCGGTCTCGTGAAGACTCTCATCGCGCGGCCAGCCCTTAGTAAGTGAGCGTGACGAGGATCGTGTCGGTATAGGGCGTACCATTATCCGCGACCAACGCCTGGCCCGTGGTGATCTGCCCATAGACCGTCAGCTCTTGTACCGCGGCGTTGCCCGTGCCGGACACAAGTCCCGCGCCGGCGTCACCCCAGCGGGTGCCACGCGCGGGGTCCTGGAACAGGTCATAGGCCAGGATATTGGCGCCGCTTACGAGGTTGCGCTGGGCGGCGACATTGTGAAGGCCGTTGCCCAGGCCGACGGTATAGGCGCCGCCACCGGTGCAGGTGATGCTGAGTGTTGCCGTGCCGGGCGTGGCGCCGGTGAGCGCCATTTCGCCGAATGCGAGCGGCGTCGTGTCGAGGCTGCAGACCGTCGATACGTCGGCGCTCACGGCCATGTTTGTGGTACTGGTCTGAGCCGAAGCAGCGCTGGCGGACATCACAGCAAAGACGGCCGCTGCGCCGAAGAAGAACTTGTTTCTGTTCATAACACATCCCTGCTGAAAAAATTTGATCAAGGCAAATTTCCAAATGAACCATCTGGCATCGAGAGTTGTGATCTTTAAAATATCTCGATGCCATACCGCTATACTACGCGTCGATAAGCAGTAAAATCTTAACGATATTGGCTGGGCGTCTATCGTCAGTGCTATGGGCTGAATTGCCGCCCTGCTCGGGCGCTTCCCTATCGCTTGACGCGGGAGGCGTGACAAGCTGTGGAGACTACAGGGCTTTTCTTCATGATTGGTGCCCCCGGCCACGGCGAAGGCGCAGCCATTCGTTGCCAACTCGTTACCGCGGAGGCGGTAATGACACGATCTTCCGCTCGTCGGCCGGACGGCGCATCGCGGTGAACGGGAGGGACGATATCTTGATCAATCGACTTGGCGAACTGGCCCGCGACCGCATCGATATTCTGGTGTCCAACGAGGCCCATGATCAGCGCAAGGCCGATCGAACCCGCGCTGTCCTGCGTGTGGTGAAAGTGCAGTTACTGGAGGACGAGGGCCTCGCCCATCTGCAGAATATATCGGACGGCGGCATGATGCTGCGCCTTAAACTGCCGATATATCGGGGTGACATCGTGACGGTGTCCCTTGCGGATGACAAGAGCGTCGCTGCCAAGGTTGTCTGGACGAAGGGCGAACGCTGCGGCGTGGAATTCACCCACGCCATCGATAGCGCGGCACTGCTGGTCGAGATGGCGGAGGGTACCCGCAATGGCTCCCTGCGCGCGGTCAGATTGCCGACCGACGTAAGCGGCGTCGCGTATAGCGAAGGAGGCATTCATCTGATCAGGGTCAAAGACGTGTCTCAGCACGGTATGAAAGTCCAGCACCAGTCCGGTTTCGTCGAAGGCGTTGCCATCAAGATCGCGCTGGCATCGGGCCTTGAACGCCGCGGCGTGGTGCGGTGGTCCAAGGGAGGCGTCGCGGGCATTCAGTTTCTGGAGTCGGTGAGCCTCGACGAGTTGGGATCCTTGAAGCGCCTTTGACCTGTCACAGGTTGCAGGTCGATGGGTTCCCGCTGGTGCCCCTCGTGGGCCGCACGTGGGCCCAGCCTCGGCGAACCCCTCTCATCTTAATTGTCGCGCGGCAGATTGGGGCGTTGAGTGAAGGCCGGCACCAGGTACTGCCTGCCGAAGCACGGTGGCGCGCAGCATGCACCGCTAGACCTTTCTTGAAGGCGACTTCCGCGCCACCTCGCACTGGACCGTGTCATGGATGCGAAGCGGTGGCGAGACCACCGCACAGTGAGGCTGCAGGAGGCGCCGGCGCCGTCCATTTACTGCGTCACTGCGCATTGCAGAAGCGCTGTCCACATCGGTTTCACGGTCTCCTGTCAGTTTCCCAGGCTGCTCAGTCGCGCGCATTGGCTCGCTCAAGGTCGTGACCGCGCCGTACCGGGTGCCGTTCAGGTTCGATCCGTTAAGCGATCTGAATTTTGACGGAGATACGATGATGGCGATCAAAACGTCATGCAGCCTGGCGGTTCTGCTGGGATTGACCGGGCTCAGCGCCTGCGCCTCGGCTGGCCCGGTCGAGGGACCCGTGCGCCTCGGGCAGATCGCCTCCGTCAACGGGCCGAGGGTGCGCGCAGACCAAGTCATCGAGGACAGCCGCTGTCCGATCGATGTGCAATGCGTCTGGGCAGGCCGCCTGATCGTGCGCGCGACCGTAATGGGCGGCGGCTGGTCGAAACAGATCGATCTGACGCTTGGGATACCCGTCGACGTGGCAGACGGCAGACTGACGCTAACCGACGTGACGCCCGGCCGAAGGAGCGGGGAGCAGGGCAGCAAGGCGATGCCGTACCGTTTCACCTTCGCCTTTCAGGGCGGGCTGTGAGGGGCGCTTCGGACCTGGGAGCCTCGAGTATCCCGTCGAATCCATGCAGGATGCGCGATGTCAGCAAAGGGGCGTTAGACCTTTCCCGCTGAACGACCATCTTTGGTCGACTTCTGCCGCTCGATCCATATCTATTGGGATGACGCCGGCCAAAGCATCGAAGCCAATGGTCGGAGAGATTCGTCCTGATTTGGGTTGATCCGCAAGCCCGAAACTGGTAGAGAAGATGTGTCCTGGCGGCGATCGAAATTCTCGAGAAACCGTTTAGATACAGCCCTTTATGGGCAGCATTGATGCGTACGGTGAATTGCACGTGCGCGAGGTGCATCGCGGATAGGCACTGCTTCCTCGCCGACCGCAGTCAGCGATCTGCAACGGCCGGCGTTGCGATCGGCGAAGTCATCGCCGTTGCCGCAGCCGATGCCACTTTTGCGGCATCGGTTCAACCGCGCGGCACCGTCGCCCGGCTGCTCCGCATAAGCAGCCCAGATCGTGCATTGCCTCGCCGAAGCGATGGTCGAGAAATCGGCGAGCAAAACCCACCGAGTGAGGGATGCTACGCGAACTGAGACCGCGCTGTTTGACGAGATAGGTCTCGAAGTCTGCGAGCAATGCCGCTCGCGTGACCTGCGCCTCCGTCAGCGCCACGGGCTCAGTCGCGCCAATGTCGATCAGGTGCTCGGCGAACCGGCGCGCGAGATTATGGGGACGGAGGTCTGGCCGTGCTTTCGCGGCACCTTTCTTCCCAGCCATTCGACCTGATCGAGTGTCAGGGCGGAAGGCTCACAGGGAACGGATTCCACCGATGATTTGCATCACCTTCGCCGAGCCGGGTGGGGGCTTGATGTGGCCGAAAGCAATACCCGCCTTTGCTTATTCGCGCCGAACAACCGCCGCTCCGGGGCGTGTCGGTCAACGCCTCCGACTCCTTCCTGGAAAGCGGGGGTTTTCCCAAACGTCGAAGGCATCGCGGATACCGCCTTCATTCTCTTCCTCTTCCTCGTCATCCTCCGTGGACGTGAGCAACGTCATCGCCCATCCATTCGAGAGGCGGACAACCTGCTCCTGGACACTTCCGCACCGCGCCGGAACTGGCGCCAACCAGACACCTCTGTCGACTTCGCACCAGCCACCCGCTTCCCCGTTGGCCACGCGAACACTGAGCGAGTTTGACGGGAGAGGTGCTCCGATCCCACTCTCGATATAAGGGAAGCGCGTCGGTTTAAAGGAACGCTTTATCACGCCGTCTTTGGAGAGCAGGATGGCGCAAGGCGTCTCGTGGTGCAGGGCATAATGAAGCGCCGTCGCTTCCTTGCTCATGTCATAGCGATCGGCGAGCGCGATCACATGATCAAGATCAGGCGTGCCCAGGTTGCGCATCTCGGGCCGGAACCGTGCGAGCGGCATCAGCATCGAAGCGCTGAAACGATTGGCCTCCATCTCCATCCGCTTCGCTCGATCGTCCCGATCGGCCGCCCTGACCGCCATGTCCTCCTTCGAACAGGTGAACTGGCCGGCGAGCGTCGGTTGGTGCGCCATGATGAGATAGTGACCCAGTTCGTGCCCGATCGTGAATCGTTGCCGTTGCCTGGAGCCTTTGCCGTTGACAAGAATAACGCCATCGACCCGCTCTGGCTGCGTGACGAGACCGCCTTCGAAACTGGCCGTCTCCAGGCGATGAATGGCCGTGATCCCGACCGCTTCGGCAAGCTCTTCGATAGGGATGGGAATGGGGATACCGGGCTGTTGGCGCAATATCTCGGCAACGACCTTTTCGGGCGACCCGCAATCGCCCAGCTCTATCCGATCGATCTCCATTCTACGCCTCGGAGCGCCTGCGTTTCATGCCTTTAATTATGTCTTCAAGCACCAGCCTGTCCTTCTCGTCGAGCCCCTTGAGATCGCGATACATGACCATGAGTTGTTCCTCGTCGGTGGTCTCGTCGGGCGTTTCTCCCACGAGGCTGGCGATAGAGACGCGGAAGTGCTCCGCCAGCGCGCGCACCAACTCGATCGAGGGCTTCTTCGCGGTACCCTTCTCCAGCTCCCAGACATGGGCCTTAGACGCTCCGATCGCGTCCGCCACGTCTTGAAGAGACTCGCGCTTGGCCGTTCGAAGTTTTTGAAGCTTCGTAGCCAATGACATAACCTATCTCCCTCATTGCAAGAATAGCACGGCTGCATGCCCATAGGAATCCCGATTCGTTCGGTCAAGTGAACGATATCGTCCGCCTTATTGACACTCGGATCCGTTCGGTGTATCTTACGCAAACGTCAGAATTGGACTGACGCGAATATCGGAGAACACCCTTGGCCCGTAACCAGCACATTACCCCTCGCCCCGGCGGATGGGCCGTCCAGTCCGCGGGCGGCGCGCGAGCGACTTCTGTTCACAAGACCCAGGCTGATGCCATTCAGCGCGGTCACGCCATCGCGCGTAACCAAGGCACCGAATTGCTGGTCCACGGGCGCAACGGACAGATTCGCGAGCGCGACAGCTATGGCCACGATCCCTTCCCACCGCGTGGCTAAGTAGAGCCGGGCCGTGGCCCTTCGCGGGGCCACATACAAAAGGACTGAGAATGGCGAATCCCAATGCAGAGACCGTCGAAATTTACGTCAACACCCAACCACACCTCGTGCCAAAGGGTAATATCTCCCATGCCGACCTAGTAAAGATAGCCTACGGCATCGTCGGCGAAGAGGCGCGCGGTTACTCAATCACTTATGAGCGTGGCCCCAATCCCGACAAGCCCGATGACGTCTTGCCCTTCGGCGGAAGCGTCAAAGTGAAGAAGGACATGCGGTTCGATGTCTTCCCCACTGGTCGCTCCTGACGGAAGCCTGGCGCGCCTTGAAGCCAAGGCGCGCCGCTTCGCCATCCGTGCAAATTATCTCGTCATGACCGTTCCCTATCTGAACGGCCGGGGCGAGCTTCGGCGCGGGTTTATCGCCGACCCGTTGAACCTGACGAGCGAAACAGAAATAGGCTTGCCAGCCAATCACCAGATGTATTTCCTCGGCGAGGATCCGTGTGGGCTTGATGGGCAATCGCTCCTCAACATTCTCGGAGGCGGAGAGAACAGGACACTGATTTTCGACGACAATTTCTCAAGCTATTATTATTCTCACAAGATTGCGACCGCCCCGGGCCAAATGCGCGCTTATGAGTCTTTATTCGAGAAATTCGATCAATATTATCAAGTGATCTCGGGGCCGGCGGTGTACAAATTTCCGAAAGCGGATCAGCTGTTTCTCGACGTCGATTTCGGTGCCGACATGCAAAGCCCTTTCTATTTTCCCGACACGCATTCATCTCACGCGGAACTCCATGAGCTCAATCGCGGGATTTCCGATCTTACGATCGGCATCGTCGGTCTCGGCGGCACGGGCTCTTATGTGCTGGATTTCCTGTCAAAGAGTCCGGTCAAAGCGCTGACGCTCTTCGACGACGACGAATACGTCGTCAAAAACTCGTTCAGATCGCCCGGAACGACGCGGTTCGAGGATTTCAAGAAGAACAAGGTCGATCTTTACGTTGAGCGTTATTCGAGCTTCCGAATGGGCGTGACCGGCCAGGCCATCCGCGTGAGCCAAGACACGCCGGGTACAATTCCGGACTGCGATTTCGTCTTCCTTTGCGTCGACAAGGGCGAGAGCCGCGCGAAGGTCGTTGAGCTTCTTAATGGCCTCGGAAAGCCGTTCATCGACGTCGGGATGGGACTGACGCGCACCGATGGCCCCCTCAATGGCAGAGTCCGCGCGACGCTCGTCGACGATGAAACTCGATCGGCAGTGCTCGCCAAATCCGTCCTCCCGGTGGTCGACGACGCCGACAATGAATATCAGACGAACATCCAGATCGCGGAGCTTAATGCCCTCAATGCAGCCCTCGCGGTCATCTTATTCAAGAAGAGATTCGGCTATTATTCCGACACAGACCCAGGCTATAATCTCTTGATGAACTTGGACCGCATGAAGATTTTCCGGGAGACGCTAGCGTGACCGGTGGAACGGACGCCCTGGAACTGGTCCCCTGCGAGCGGTTTCCCGACGAACTCAAGACGGGCAAATTTTATTACAGCCCGGACTTTCGGTCTTCGGTTCATCTTTGCGCCTGCGGATGCGGATCGCGGGTCGTCTTGCCGATCAAGCCGGCCGGTTGGCAACTCATCCAAGCGGCAAGATCGTTCACCATATCGCCCTCGGTCGGCAACCGGGAGTTCGCATGCCGTTCGCACTATCTGATCGAGGGCGGTCGCATCGTCTGGCTTGCTTCAATGTCCGACCGCGAGGTTCAAGCAAGTCGCGCGCAGGACAAGCAGCATATCGAAAAAGTGCACGCCGTCACGTTCGGGCAACGTATCCGGAATGTTCTGCGCTGGCTCCTCGGCAGGCGCTAGCTCGCGACTTGGGACGTGGCCCCGTCCATCAGTAGAAAGAGGGGTCGGAAATTTGAACGACAGGGCGTGGCTTGAGGCCCCGTGTACGCCGAGGTTCGGCTTTGCTTGCGGAACTGGAGGCAGGTGAGTGACGAGATTGCCGACGGAACGGCTTGGTGTTGAGGACATGTGAGGTTGGAAATCCATGTTTGAGTTGAAAGTCCCGGCGACGCAACGCCGAGCCTTGCCGCGATACGCGGGAATGAGGATCGACGTTGCGCCGCCGGTATCCCGGGGGAATCTCGCACCAAGACTTCAAATTTATTGGTTGACCTATGATCCCAACCGCCTCAAAAATGTGCCCTGTCGGTTTTTAGGATCTCGTTACAAATCTTTGAAATTAAGCCATTTATGAGCAGCACGCTGGGTACGGTGAACTGCGTGCGCAAGGTGCATTGTGAATAATGCTCGGCCTCTTCGCCGACCGCGGTC
>Ga0068863_100005441_pt1 | contig 12546 bp, 11 predicted proteins | sample KBSSwiS62_FD_66596 | JGI IMG/M metagenome (GOLD analysis project Ga0068863, IMG submission 66596) | Switchgrass rhizosphere microbial communities from Kellogg Biological Station, Michigan, USA - KBS Switchgrass S6-2 | ecosystem: Host-associated > Plants > Roots > Rhizosphere > Soil ...
CCCGCCACGATGTGGCGCGACTACTCGCCCGCAGCGGACCGCGAACGCGCGCTGAGCATCGATACCGACGAACTCGGCTACCCGTTGATGTGCGTCGACGGGAAATGGGTGGGTGGCATAGCGCAGGTGAGCACCCCCGGAGAGTTCGGGGAGGCGGGCCGTGTCCGGAACGCCCAGCGGGCGGGGCTGCCGTATCCCGGCGTGCCGTACGCGGAGATGCCCGAGGCGTACTGGAACCCCTCCGCGCGCAAGGCGCGGCTGCCGGGCTGGGGCATCGACAAATGCGTCCTCTATCCGCAGTCCGGGTTCGTCTGGGAGTACCTGCTCGAGGACGACCTGGCCGCGCTGCGGGTGAACATGGCCGCCTGGAACCGGTGGGCCGTCGAGGTCGCCCAGGAGGGCGGCGGCGCACTGGCGCCGACGGGTCACATCTCCTTTCAGGGTGACCAGGAGTGGGTCATCGAGCAGTTGCGCGTCCTCGCCGCGGGTGGAGTGCGGATGGCGATGTGCGTACCCAGGCAGATCAACGGCAAGCGGTTGTCGCACCCGGACAACGACCCCATCTGGAAGGCCATGGTCGACCTGCGGATCGCACCGGCCTGGCACATCAACTTCGGCATGGCCGCCTTCCTGGACAACTACCGCGGCTGGTGCGACAACGACACCGACAGCTTCCTCAAGGTCGTGCCCGGGATCTTCCAAGGCACCGCGGCGCAGATCGCGCTGGTCGATCTCGCCGTCAATGGCGTCTTCGAGCGGTTCCCCGATTTCAACGTCGTCCTGGCCGAGGTCGGGTCGGCCTGGCTGCCACCGCTGCTGCGCCGCCTCGATCACCTCTACGCGACCTCCGAGGCGGTCAACGGGCGCCCCCTCTGCCCGGATCTGCGGATGGCGCCGAGCGAGTACGTCAAGCGCAACGCCATCATCACCTGCAGCTTCCCCGCCGACACCGCCGACCCGAGCGTGCTCGCGCTGGCCCCGGACAACTTCGCCTTCGGCGGCGACTACCCGCATCCCGAGGGCCTCGCCCAGCCGCTGGCCGACTACAAGGCGATGGTGGAGTTCATCGACCCCGCGACCGAGGACAGGTTCTACGGCGACAACCTCGCCCGTCTCCTCTGAGGGCGGGCAACCGGTCCCGTGAGACCCGCCGGCGCGAACCGCCGGCGGGTCACGTGCTCCTGGGGAAGTTGTAGAGCTCCCGAGCGTTCGTCTCCCCGATCCTTGCCACGTCGTCGTCGGGCAGGTGTTTGACCTGACGAGCCAGCCGCTCGCGGCTGTTGGGCCAGTTCGAGTCGCTGTGCGGGTAGTCGCTCTCCCAGGTCACCCGGTCGACCCCGATCAGTTCGAGGTTGGCCAGGCCGTACTCGTCGCTGATGAAGCAGCCCCAGATGTTCTCGCGGTAGAACTCCGACGGCCGCCGCTCGGGGACGGTCTGGTAGAAGCGGTGCCGCTCCCACGTGCTGTCCATCCGCTCGAGCATGTAGGGGATCCAGCCGATGCCACCCTCGGCGAGTGAGACCTTCAGTCGGGGATGCCGGACGAAGACCTGCGAGAACGCCAGGTCCGCGAGGGTCATCATCGAGTTGAGACCCATCAGCGAGGTCAGCACGGCCATCGGCGCGTCGGGGGAGGTGCGGGGCGTCTCGCCGGAGGACCCGAAGTGCAGGCAGAGCGGCATGCCCGTCTCCTCCAGGACCGACCACAGCGGGTCCCACTCCGCACTGTGGAAGGACGGCAGGCCCAACGGCGCCGTGTTCTCGGGGAACGAGAGCGCCCGCGCCCCCTTCGCCGCCACCCGCTCGATCTCGGCGACCGACTCCCGCACGTTCCAGAACGGGGCGATGACGAGCGGGATGAAGCGGTCCGGACCCGCGGCGCACCATTCCTCGAGGACGAAGTCGTTCCATGCCGCCGAGGCCAGACGTCCGAGCTCGCGATCCTTGCTGTGGGCGAACAGGGCGCCCCCGAACCGGGGGAAGGACGGGAAACACAGCGAGGCCTGCACCCCGTCGTCGTCCATGTCCGCGATCCGGGCCACCGGGTCGTAGCAGCCCGGTCGCATGTCGGTGAAGCGGAGCGGGTCCGTCCCCAGCTCCTCAGGCTTCTTCCCGGCGACCGCGTTCAACCCGAGCTCCGAGTGCAGCTCGCCTTCGTACATCCAGCCCTGGGACCCGGGCGGCATGACGACCCCGAACTGCGTGATCTCCTCGTCGGTCTCGACGATGCGAGGCATCGAGTCGGCGTAGCGGGAGGGCAGCCGGTCCGTCCAGACCTGGGGGTGCTCGATGAGATGGTCGTCGGTCGACACGAGCTGCACGTCGTCGTGAAGGGGCATCATCGCTCCCGGTTGTCGGCGTCGGTGGCTGCGGCCAGCCTACCAAGTAGTATGTTTCACGGCCACCTCGAGCGCGTCCGTCTCTGCATGAGCATGCCCTTGCACGGTGATGACGAGCACATGCATACTACTCAGTATGATGTGCCGCGCAGGTGGTGCGTCGCATTCATCGTCCATGCATCGTCGCATTCGGAGGAAGCCGTGACCGACACACCCTCAGCGGCCTTGGGTCAGAACCCGGACGAGCCGTGGGACGTCGTCGTCATCGGGGCCGGCGTCACCGGCATGTTCCAGCTCCTCGTCCTCCGACGGGCGGGCATGAACGTCCGGGTTCTCGAGGCCGGCGGCGGCGTCGGCGGCACCTGGTACTGGAACCGCTACCCCGGGGCCCGACTCGACTCGGAGTCCTACAGCTACCAGTACCTGTTCGACGACGAGTTCCTCCAGTCGGCGAGCTGGAAGGAGCGGTTCGCGGCCCAGCCGGACCTGGAGCGCTACTTCAACGACTTCGCCGACCACTTCGACCTCCGCCGGGACATCGCCTTCGACACGCGGGTCGAGTCGATGGTCTTCGACGAGGACACGCGGACCTGGGGAGTGCACACCGACCGGGGCTCCGTCCTGCACGCGCGGTGGGTGGTGACCGCCACGGGAATCCTGTCCGCGCCCATCCACCCGGACATCCCCGGCCGCGATCGCTTCCGTGGCGAGGTCCACCACACGGGCCTGTGGCCGCAGGAGGGCGTCGACTTCACCGGCAAGCGGGTCGCCGTCATCGGGACCGGGGCCAGCGGCATCCAGCTCATCCCGGTCATCGCCGAGTCGGCCGAGCGCCTGACGGTGTTCCAGCGGACGCCCAACTGGGCGGTCCCGCTGCGCAACGAGCCGTTGAGCGACGAGGACATGGCAGCGGTCAGGTCCCAGTACCCGGACATCATCGAGCGGACCCGGACCACGTTCGGCGGGTTCCTCCACGACCATCCCGACGCCTCCTACCACGAGGACGACGAGGAGCAGCGGCTCGCGAACTTCGAGGTGTGGTACGCGGGCCCGGGCTTCAGCAAGTGGTTCGGCATCTACCGCGAGATCATGATGGACGCCGACGCCAACAAGGCGTTCTCGGACTTCGTCGCGGCCAAGATCCGCAGCCGGGTCCACGATCCGGCGGTCGCCGACCTGCTGATCCCGTCGGACCACGGATTCGGCCTCCGTCGCGTCCCGTGCGAGACGAACTACTACGAGACCTACAACCGCGACGACGTGGAACTCGTCTCGGTGAAGCAGAGCCCGATAGTCGAGTTCACCGAGACCGGACTGCGGACGGCCGACGCCGAGTACGACGTCGACATCGTCATCACCGCGACCGGGTTCGACGCCTTCACCGGAGCGCTGAGTCGCATCGACATCCGCGGAGTCGGCGGGATCTCGCTGCGGGACGAGTGGAGCAAGGGCCCGCGGACCTACCTCGGCCTGCAGGTCGCGGGCTTCCCCAACCTGCTGATCAACGGCGGGCCGCACGGCAAGAGCGGGATCGGCAACGGTCCACGGTGCAGCGAACCGGTCGTCTGGTGGCTCGGGCGGCTGTTGGCCTACATGCGGGACAACGGTCTCACGCGGATCGAGCCCGACGAGGGCGCCGAGAAGGAGTGGACGGCCGCCGTCAACGCGTCGGTCGAGGGCTCCCTCGCCTCGTCGGTCTCCTTCTACGACAAGGGCGACAACGTCCCCGGCAAGGCACACGCCTATGTCGCCTACGCCGGACCGCTCCCGGACTTCGTCCGCAGGTTGGAGGACCTCGAGGGTTCCGGGTACCCGGGATTCGTGCTGTCGTGACCACTTCGGCGGACAAGCTGCCGGCCCCGGCCCGCCGTGCTGCGGTGTCGGGCCTGGTCGGCACCTTCATCGAGTACTACGACTTCGGGCTGTACAGCGTCCTCACCGTCTATTTCGCGCCGGTGTTCTTCCCCTCCGAGGACCCGGTCGTGTCCCTGATCGCCGGTCTGGCCGTCTTCGGAGTGGGCTTCTTCGCCCGCCCGCTGGGGGGGATCATCTTCGGCCAGATCGGCGACCGCTACGGCCGGCGCCCCGCGTTGATCTCGGCGATCGTGATGATGGGGGTCCTGACCGGCTGTGTCGGTCTGCTGCCGGGGTACGCCGTCCTCGGCATCTGGGCCCCGATCCTGCTGATCGTGCTCCGCCTCGGGCAGGGCCTCTCGTCGGGGTCGGAGATGCTCGGGTCGGTGACCTTCGTGATCGAGTCCGCACCGCCGCGCAAGCGGCTGCTACTGGCTTCGCTCACCCCCCTGGGAGCCAACCTGGGGACGGCGATCGGTACGAGTGGTGCGTTTCTGCTCGCGGTCATCGCGGGAAGGGAGTGGCTGGCGGCCGGCGGATGGAGGGTGCTGTTCCTGCTGACACTGCCACTGACGGTCGTGGCGCTGTGGTTACGCACCCGCATCGACGACTCACCCGAGTTCGTCCGGGCTCGTGCCGCCAGGCGGACGGTTGGTGTGCCGGCGGTCGAGATGTTCCGCCGCCACGGCCGAACCCTGCTGATCGCGGCCGGGCTGGCGATCGCCACCAACGGCCTCGGCGGACTCCCGCTCTGGTTCGCGAGCTACCTGATCGGCCTGCGCGGGTTGCCCGGTGACACGGTTTACGCCGCGCTGAGCGTCGCGCTGCTCGTCGGTTCCCTGGCGGCGCTGGGCTCCGGGATGCTGATCCAGCGCTTCGGGCAGATCCGCGTGGCGGCTGTCCTGCTGATCGCCCTCTTGGCTTGGAGCGTACCGGTCATGTGGGTCCTCGGTACCCAGACGGCGTTCTGGCCGTTGTTCCTCGCCATCCTCGTCTTCGACTGCCTCAGCGTCGCCCTCCTGCCCCCGATGTTCTCGCTGATCTCCCAGATGTTCCCGACGGAGGTCCGGTACACCGCGTCGAACTTCGGCAACAACATCGGCGGAGTGCTCGGCTCCGGAATCGGCCCACTGGTCGCCACCCAGCTGCTGGTCGCGACCGGCTCCGTCTTCGGCCCGGTCGCCTGGGTCGCCGGACTGGTCACGCTGGGCGTGGTCAGCAGCGCGATCCACACCCGCTTCGTCGTGCGAGACGACCACGTCAGAGAAGGTGCCGTCGCCGAATCCCCGTGACGGAGCCCGACCTCGTTACCCGCACGAACCGAATCGGCCCCCCGGCACCGCCGTGATGGCCCCGTCCGGCCGCGGTGAACTCCGCGTTCGTGCGACGGCGTCGCCGCAGAGGGGAACGGATCGCCCGGCTGGAGTAGGCCTTGGAATTCAGGACCCCGGGTCCGTGACCGGCCCGGGCCGCGGCGACCGATCCGCTGGCCACCACACGTCGTACGCCCCGGCGATCACGCCCTGTGCCGCGAAGTGCACGGCCTGCCGGCTGGAGCCGCATCGCCGGTCGATGGTGGCCGACGGCACGCCCTCGGGCAGGCTGGCAGCGAACCGTCCGAGGCAGCCGGCCTGCCATACCCACTTCTTGAATGTCTGTGTCTCCCGTCGTGAGGTCGAGGCGTCAGCTCGCCTGTCGGTACGCGCCGCCGTCGACCCGCAGGAGCACGCCGGTGACCCAGGCCGAGGCCTCGGAGGCCAGCCAGACTGCCGTGCCCACGAAGTCCGCGGGCGTGCCGAGCCGCGCCATGGGCAGGTTCGACTTCGCGTGCTCGCACATCTCGTCGGTCCAGGCGGTGGCCACGTCGGTGAGCACGCCGCCGGGCATGATGCAGTTCGCTCGGACGCGCGGGCCGTAGGCCTCGGCCAGCCCGATCGTGAGGGCGTTGAGCCCGGCCTTGGCGCAGCAGTAGACGAGCTCGGTGGAACCGGGGCGCAGGGCACCGACGGTGCTCACGTTGATGATCGATCCGCTCCCGGCGTCGAACATCCGGCGGCCGAGGTTCGACGACAGCCGGAACGGCCCCTTGAGGTTCACGGCCGACACCTTGTCGTAGTACTCCTCGGACACGGTGTCGAGGGAGTCGTAGAGCGGCGACATCCCGGCGTTGTTGACCAGGATGTCGCACCGGCCGAACCGGCCGTAGACCTCGTCGGCGAGGGCGTCGCAGTCCGACCACCGCCCGACGTGGCAGGCGACGGCGTGCGTGGCCCGCCCGGTCGCCCGGGCGATCTCGCACGCCGCGGTCCGGCACGCCTCGAGCTTGCGGCTCGCGATCACGACGTCGGCGCCCGCGGCCGCCAGGCCTTCCGCCATCGCCCGGCCGATCCCTCTGCTGCCACCGGTCACGACGGCGACCTTGCCGTCGAGCCGGAACTGGTCGGTGGGGGCGGGCGGCCCCCCGGGGCTCGTCATCGTCTTTTCGTCTCCAGGGTGGGGAGGCCGGACGGCCTCGCAGTCGTGCCCGGCCGTAGGCGGGGGAGGACCTCCCGGGCGAAGAGCGACACCGACGCGAGGTTGTCCTGGTGCCCGACGGCGGGTGTGGTCAGCTGGATGGCGATGTGTCTCTCCACGTGTTCCGGGAGCCCGTTGAGGAGGTCGACGAGTGGACGTAAGGTCTCGGTGACCCGTCCGGGCTCGCCCCAGGCGAGCAGCTGCTCGCCCGCGTCCGCCGGTCGTGGTGCCGAGGGCTGCCGGTCGGAGCCGATGCCGAGGGCGACCGCGGCCGTCGTCGCAGCGGGGGAACGCTCGTCGTCGGTGACGAAGCCGAGCACCGTGACCCCGATCGAGAAGCCCGGTGCGAGCGACGGCGGATCGAGCCAGCCGATGCGGCGCGCCACCCCGGTGACGCCCAGTGTCGGGCCCAGGTACCCCGAACTCCACGCCGCGGCCCGCTCGACCGCGGGACGGACGTAGCCGCCGAGCCACACCCGAGGGCCGGGACGCTGACGGGGGAGGGGAGTGAGGGTCTCGGCCGTCACCGACCGGCCCGCCGAGGCCAGGGCGTCGACCGCCGCCTGCAGGCGTGCCAGCCGTGCCCCCGGCTCGACGCCGAACATCGCGAGCTCCTCCGGGCGATAGCCGATACCCAGCCCGAGCGTCAGCCTGCCGTGGGCGAGCTGGTCGAGGACGGCGGCCTCCTCGTAGAGCCGCACCGGATCCCACAGCGGGGCGAGCAGGACGTTGGTCCCGACCCCGATCCGCTCGGTCCGCGCGGCGATCGCGGCCAGCAGCACCAGCGGGGCCGGCATGTAGCCGTCCGGGCTCGCGTGGTGCTCGCCGCACCACACGGCGTCGAGTCCCAGCGCTTCTGCGTGCACGGCCGTCTCCACCGTCTCGTCGATCGCGAGACCGAAGCCGTGCGACGTCGGCGTCGCCGTGCGTGCGGCGAGTCCGGCCACCCCGTACGTCACCTGCGGCATCAGAACCCGATCACGTCGCCGCGGACGCCGTCAGCAGCTCCGCGAACCGTTCGCGGGCCAATGCTCGGCGGGTCGGAATGTGTTCGGACGGCGTCTCCCGCGGCTCGACCCCGCGCAGGGTCCGGCGTGCCACGGTCACCTTGTGCACCTCGTCCGGACCGTCGTAGAGCCGTGCCGCCCGGGCGAGCCGGTACATCTGCTCGAGGGGAAGGTCGCTACTGAAGCCCAGCGAACCGTGGACCTGGATGGCACGGTCGATGACGTCATGGAGCACGCGGGCGCCCCAGAACTTGATCAGCGCGATCTCGGTCAGCGCCGCCGCGACGCCCTGTGTGTCGATCTTCCACGCGGCATGGAGCGTCATCAGGCGGGCCGCGTGCCGGGCCGCGACCGACTCCGCCACCCAGTCCTGGACCATCTGCTTGTCCGAGAGCAGTGAGCCGTGCACCGTGCGCGAGACCGCCCGCTCGCAGAGCATCTCCAGGGCACGCTCGCTCTGCCCGAGCCAGCGCATGCAGTGATGGATGCGACCTGGCCCGAGGCGGGTCTGGGCCAATGCGAAGCCACGCCCCCGCTCCCCGAGCAGACTGTCCGCCGGTACGCGCGCGCTGATGAAGGAGATCTCCCCATGGCTGCCGTAGGCCGGAGCGCGCTCGACGGGATGCTCCATCGTCGGGATGTCGCGCTCGATGACCATCCCGGGCGTGCCGGCCGGAACGATGATCATCGACGCCCGCTGGTGCGGCGGTGCGTCGGGGTCGGTCACGCACATGACGATGAGGACGTCCGCGATCGAGGCGTTCGAGGCGAACCACTTGCGGCCGTCGAGCACCCATTCCCCGCCGTCGAGGCGTGCACGGGTCGTCTGCAGGGTCGGGTCGGCCCCGGCGCCGGGCTCGGTCATCGCGAAGCAACTGCGGATCTCACCCGCGAGAAGGGGCTCGAGCCAGCGCGCCTTCTGCTCGGCGGTTCCGCCCACGGCGATGAGCTCGGCGTTGCCGGAGTCGGGCGCCTGGTTGCCGAACACGAGGGGAGCCAGGTGGGAGCGACCGAGGATCTCGTGCATCAAGGCCAGTCTGACCTGCCCGAAGCCTTGGCCGCCGAACTCGGCCGGGAGGTGGGCCGCCCACAGCCCGCGCTCCTTGACCCGCTGCTTGAGCGGTGCCATCGCGCGACGCATCGCCGCGTCGTCGAGATCGAGCGTCTCCAGCGGCATGATCTCCTCGGCCACGAAGTCGCGGATCCAGGCGAGATCGTTCTCGACCTCGGGATCGGTGGCGAACTCCCACATCGATGACGTCTCCTGCCTATCGCTGCCGGGTGCACCGGCGGGATCGTCGAGGTCAGTCCGAGCTCGGGAGGGGCGTCGCCGACTTCACGGGAAGCGGGGAGCCACCGACCGCAAGGGTGCCGCTGCCTGCCTTGGTGCAGAGCACCTCCAGCCCGAGGTCGGGATCGGCATAGCGCTTGCCCAGCAGCGTGCCCGTGTCCATCCCGGGTTCGGGCACGCGGTGACCCGGGGAACCCACGCCATGGTCGAGCAGTGTGACGCCGCCGCACCGAAGGTCCACCTCCGCCGCCGGAGCGCGCACCACGATGATCTCCGTGGTGCAGACGGCGCTGCTGAGCCGCAGGCCGGGTGTCACCATCATCGCCCTCACCGTGCCATGAACTTCGCGACGCTGTGGCGCACGTCGTCGCTGCCGAAGGACTCCGACTCCGCGGCCAGCGCGAAGGGCATGATCAGGTTCGCGGCCTGGAGCATGTGGAGGTTGAGGGCCCGCTTGGAGTCGCGCAGGGCCTGCGCAGGCTGCTGCGCCAGGCGCTGCGCCAGCGCGACCGCCTCGGTGAGGACGTCCTCGCGGGGGACGACGCGGTTGGCGAGCCCGAGCCGTTCGGCGACGTCGGCCGGGATGCGGTCACCGAGCAGGACGTACTCCTTGGCCTTGAGCATGCTCATCATGAACGGCCAGGTCAGTGCGCCGCCGTCACCGGCCACGAGTCCCACGCTCACGTGCGGGTCACTGATGAAGGCGTCGTCGGCCATGACGACCAGGTCCGACATCATCGCCAGCGAGCCGCCGAGCCCGACCGCGGGCCCGTTCACCGCCGCCACGACGGGGAGCTCGCACTCGAGCATCGCCCGGGCGAGCCGCTCGGCCTCGCGGATGTCCCGCCGTCGGTAGGACCGGTCCCGGTGGTTCCGCTCGAAGTTCGGCAGGTGGCCCCCCGCACTGAACGCCCGGCCCGCACCGGTCAGGACGACCGCCGCGACCTCCTCGTCGTCGACCAGGGCGTCCCACACCCGGCGCATCGTGCCGTGCAGGTCGTCGTCGAACGAGTTGAGGTCGTCGGGCCGGTTCATCGTCAGAATGCGGACGGGCCCGTCCGCGGTGACGAGGAGGGAGGGGGCGAAGCGGCCGTAGTCCATGAAGGGATACTACTTAGTAGGTTGCTCAGCGACAAGAGGGCCACCCTCAGGTGACGATCCCCGATGCCTTGAGCTCCTCGATCCTGTCCCAGTCGACACCGTGCTCCATCAGGACGACCTCGGTGTCGGCGCCGAGCTCGGGCGCGGGACGGAGCTCGGGCGCCGTGCGGTCGAGCTGGACCGGGGCCGGGACGAGCGAGATGGAGCGCCCGCCGCCGTAGTCCACCTCCCTCAGGTACCGGTTCGCGACCACCTGCGGGTCGTCCTTCAGGTCGGCGCCCCGCTGGACGACAGCCCACTGGGCGGTCTGCCGTCCGAGGGCTTCGGTCCAGTGCGTGAGCGTGTGTCGGGCGAAGACGTCCTCGAGCAGCCGCACGAGCTCGGCCGCGTTCTGCGTGCGGGCCTCCTGGTCGTGGAACCGCGGGTCGTGGACGAGCTCGGGGGTGCCGAACGCCTCGCACAGCTCCGCCCAGTGCTTGTCCGTCTTCATTACACAGAGGCCGATGAAGCGGCCGTCGGCCGTGCGGTAGGCGTTCACCAACGGGTTCTGGGTCTCGTAGCGGTCGAGGAAGCGGAACTCGTCGAGCTCGGCCACCTCGGCGGCCGCGATGGCGGGCTGCATCATCCACATCCCGGTCGCCAGCAGGGACCCGTCCACCAGGACGCCCTCGCCGGTCCGGGCTCGCTGGACCAGCGCCGCAGCGACGCCGCCGGCGAGGGCGAGGCCGCTCGTGATGTCGCCGAAGCCGGGTCCTGGCAGGTCGGGGGGGACCGGCTGATCGCCGGTGAGCGCGGAGGCGACCCCGGCGCGGTACCAGAACGACGTCTGGTCGTAGCCGCCCGCCGCGCTCTCGGGCCCCTCGGGGCCCTGCCCCCATCCGGTCGCATAGACGAGCCCGGGGTTGACGGCCCGCAGATCCGCCTCGCTGACGGCGAGCCGCTCGCGGACGCCGGGCAGGAAGCTGGTCAGGAAGACGTCCGCGGACGCGACGAACGACAGGAGCAGCTCCCGGCCCGCGGGGGTCGAGAGGTCGATGCCGACGGACCGCTTGCCGCGGTTGGCCATCTCCCACATGAAGGTGAAGCCGCCGGTGCCCGGCGGGATGCCGCCGATCGTCGTGCCGCGCATCGGGTCGCCGTGCCGAGGGTGTTCGATCTTGAGCACGTCGGCTCCCCAGTCGGCCAGGACGGCTCCTGCCGAGGGGACGTAGGCGAAGTGTGCCAGTTCGACGACCCGGACCCCGTCAAGCGCTCTACTCACCGCGTACCTCCTGATCGAGCGGGTGGCGGGCCGTGCCGCCCGCCGTCCCGCCATCGGCGACATTCTACGTGGTAGGTTGCGAAGGGGCCAGGAGGCGCCCGGTCCCGCCGACCGACGGAGGCGACGATGGTGAAGCAGGCGACGAGGGCTCGCCGGGCACCGGCGGGGACGGGCTGACATGCCGATCTCCCTGCTCCTGGACATGGCGGCCGACGGTCGTCCCGACCGGGTCGTGGCCGGTCCGCGCGGCAAGCTCCTGCGGCGAGACGTCCGGGACCGCTACACCGCAGCCCGGTGACCCCGTCCCGGGCCGAGGGCGGTCTGCCGGACGGAGCGCTCCATTCGGACGAGTAGTATCTCCAGGGTGAGAATTCGGTCCGAAGGTCGTGTCCTCGACGACAAGCAGCGCGCGAGCGCCGGCGAAATCCTGGATGCCGCCGCGAAGGCGTTCTCCGAGCGGGGGTATGCGGCCACCTCGATCGATGACGTGGCGGACATCCTCGGTTGCACCAAGGGACGGATCTACCACTACTTCCGCACCAAGGGTGACCTCTTCATCGGTATCCACCAGCAGGCTCTCGAATGGGCGCTCGAGGCGGTCGTACCGGTGGCGGAGGATCCCGAGCTCGCGACGGCGGACAAGCTCCGCGAGATGGTGCGCCGGCACGCGATGCACCTCATGGACCACGCGGACTACATGGGTCCCGCGCAGCACCACGTCGAGATGAACCTGGCGAGCGAAGGCCGGAACAAGGCCGAGGCGGTGGACCGCATCTTCGAGATGCGCCGACGCTTCGAGGCCTACTTCACCTCGACCGTCGAGGCCGGGGTCGCCTCGGGGGAGCTGCGTCCCGGCGATCCGGCCGTCATGGTCAAGGCCATGATGGGCGCGGTGAACTGGCTGAGTGTGTGGTTCCGGCCGGACTCCCCCGCGGACTCCGCGGCCGGTCGCCTGCACATCGCCGACGAGCTCGCCGACTTCGCGATGCGCGGTCTCGCTCCCTGAGCCGACCCCGGACCCCGGGTCCGGGACCTCAGCGGGGGCCGCGGGGGAGCCCGAGGACACGCTCCGCCAGGATGTTCCGTTGGATCTGGGCCGAGCCGCCGTAGATGCTGGCGGCCCGCCCGTAGAGGTAGCGGTCGAACCAGTCGTGCCTGTGCGGGTGGGTGGCGTCGTCCA
>Ga0068863_100005448_pt1 | contig 12538 bp, 9 predicted proteins | sample KBSSwiS62_FD_66596 | JGI IMG/M metagenome (GOLD analysis project Ga0068863, IMG submission 66596) | Switchgrass rhizosphere microbial communities from Kellogg Biological Station, Michigan, USA - KBS Switchgrass S6-2 | ecosystem: Host-associated > Plants > Roots > Rhizosphere > Soil ...
GTAGACTGCCCCGGCTCACTCCGGGGTAGCTCAATTGGCAGAGCGGCGGACTGTTAATCCGTAGGTTGTGGGTTCGAGTCCCACCCCCGGAGCCGACTCCCTGCGCCGATGCGATCCGCGCAGGTCGCGACTACTGTGACGCGTCGCCCTCGCCCTTATCCGTGTTGCTCGAGGATCAATGCACCCCGCCGGTGGGAGCCAACCCCGGGAAGAAGTGCCAGGAGACATCCCTGAGGACCTCGACGATGAGTTCTCCCGTGAGTTCGACGTTGGGATCGTCGAGTTGCGGCGGGAGTCTGATGCCCAACTCCCTGGCCTTCTCGATCAGGCCGGGTCCTGCGGTCCTACCCAGGCCGCTGAGAGCCTTGCCCACCACCTCCGCATCCATCACCCAGTCGGCAACGGGCTGCGCAGCGAAGGTGGCCCACTCGTTGGGACCGTGTGCCACGTCGCGGGTGAAAAGGTGATCGAAGGTCCGAGCCGCGGCGTCGCGTTGCGTGAACGCTTCGCCCAGATCCCACGCCTTCCGCAACGTCGCGATAAGTGACGTGTGACGGTATTCCTCGTTGTAGACCGAGCCCGGCTCGACCCACGGCGACACGAGGATCGCGGGAACCCGGTAGCCGGAACGGTCGAACGTGAAGCCAAACTCGCCCTCGGGCGCCGCCGGATCGGGCGGCGGAACGGCGCCCGGAGTCACATGGTCGTACGTGCCGCCCGGCTCATCCCACCCGATCAGCAGAGTCGTGTTCCACACGTTGGTACCCGATGCCGAGGTAGCGGTTCGGTAGGCGTTGAACACACGCTCCAAGAAGACCTCACCCAAGAGGATCGAAGACGGCGGGTCCATCGCGAGATCGAGCTGCTGGCTGAACGACCGGTCGAACGCGGGGTGATAATCCCCGTGCCCCCCAACCATGTTCGGCTCGATGAATGAGAGGTCCGGCAGTGTCCCTGCGGAGGCATCCTTCTCGAACTCGCTGAACGGCACGAAGTGCGTCGCGAGCCGATCCTTCAACCTCGGGTAGTGGATGATTCCGGTGAAGGACAACGGCATCGGCTCCATGACGTAGACCTTCCAGGTCCGCCCATGTCCTTCCAGCCGCTCGAAGATCGTTTCTGCGTCGTTCTTCGTGAACCACTTCATCGCCGGACTGTTCACCACCAAGCCTGATGAGGTCGCCGCCGTCCAGAATGAGCGGTTCATGAAGGTCTGAGACGGCACCTCGCTGAACCAATGGTCGAACACCCCGAACTCGCGGGCGATCCCGCTCAGCACCGGCAACTGCTCGGGGGTGCACCCAGTCATGATGTGCGCGTACTCGTCGTACGTAGGCTGGCGACCGATCTCTCCAGTGAACGTGCTGATGTAGTCGGCGACGAACCCGTCCATGGTGGGTGTCGCACGGTGAGGTGGCGCGTTCCACGGCTTTGTCACGCCTTCACCGATCTTGAACCTGTTGTGCTCATCCAGCGTGCCGAAGACCTGGGTGTTCGTGTGGTACCACTCTTCGCCAGAGTCCGGGTTGGGCGAATCCATGTCGGTTGCGATCCTGTACGGCACCACCTTGCGTTCAGCGCCGTGCTCGGCCCATGCCGGGATCGGATTGGTGAGGTCCTTGCCGATGACGCCCTCGAAGACCTTGCCATCCTCAGGGCCATAGAGGCGCCCTAGCATGTTGTCTAGGGACCTGTTCTCGAACAGCACCACTACGACATGATCGAGCGCGTTAGCCCGGGTCATTGAGTCCGACATGCCAGCCTCCATTCCGTAGAGGACGCAGGAAGTTGAGCGGCAAATCGTATCCCTGGTGGGAAGTGACCGTTCCCTGGGAGACCAGCTCTCGTCCTTCGCTCATCCGGAGCCGCCTATGACGCGGGGATCAGTCGGAGGCAAAGCGCCTTGCCCTTGACGATCCGGCTCTTCGACCACGACAGCGACCCCTCCGACTCGTTCCGCATGCTCCCCGGACGCTCGGGCGGTGCTCGTCGGATGCTGCGCGAGACGGAACGGGACGTAAGCCGCGTCGTAAGCCCGTACCGCACATCGACGGCGGTGCTGATTCACCTGCGGGGTCGGCCAGCGTCCCATTCGACGAGGGACACGGTCATTTCGACCGTGCCCCGCCGTCCAACTCGGGGGAACGGGCAAAGGCCCGGGACGTCCCCGAGCCCCTGCCCGTGCTGCGGTGCGATCATCCTGCAGCGTCGGCGGCCCTACGTGACGTCGCAGTTGGCCGGCTGCGGCTGGTCGATCCGAGGGCTTCCGTCGATCGGCACCTTGAAGAAGACCACTCCGAGCTCGACGGGCTGGGTGGTCTCGTTCCGTCCGACGTGAACGGTCGACGGGAGCTCCACGAAGGCGTCACCCGGTTCGTAGACCAGCGGGGCGCAATCGTCCGCGTGGTACACGGTGAAGGTGCCGGACTTCACGGTCACGAGCGTCCTGCCCGGATGCGTGTGCCAACCGGTCGACGAGTTCGCTCCGAACGTGAACCTCGCCACCACCGTATTCGTTCCGGGCTTGGCCTGGAGTTCGAACTTCGCGTCGGTGGTCCCTGCGCCGATCACCTCGGAAACGACGGAGCCGGTTGGTCCCGTCGCGATCGCCACGCCGGACAGAGTGAGCGACACAGCGATGATCGAAACAACGACGACCCACTTGCTGCGGTTCCTCACCATCGGTTCCTCCCTCCTTGGACTTCACGTGATCAGATTCGCGCGCGATCTGCCGGTGGTGCGTCCTCCTTCCTGTCGCCGTTCGACTCTCCTCCCGAGTGAAGCGCGGGAGGCTCAGGAGATGCGGAGCTCGAGCTCCCGACCATTTCAGTCGGCGGGCCGCCGCGGCGCCACCGTGCCAGCACGGCAGTGCAGAGGATCCCGCTCTGCCGCGTCCATCCGCCCGATGACTCCACCTTGCTGTGCTTTGCTCGTGGAAGTGCAAGACCCGTCTCGTGGAGGTGGATCGATGGTCTCTTCCGAGCGTGACTGGCAAGATCAGGGCGCCGCTGTGGCTCCCAGCCTGAGCCATCAGGAGGGATCTCGCCGGATCCGCTCGCCGAGCCACCTGAGGTAGTCCTCTCCGATCCTGATGGTGCGGTGCGACCCCTCGGTCACATCACGTTCGGTCACCCCTGTGGGTCCGCCGACGAGGGAAAGCGAGTGCTTCGCGATCGCCGTCCACATGGCACACACGGCCACATCGAGAGGGTTCGACCCGTGGGAGGTCGGCGCGTACAGTGGCCGAACCCATGCGATCCCGTCGGCCCAGCGGGCGCCCCGTGTCCTTCTCGGCGGCCCTGCTCCTGGGGGGAGCGGTGCAGGTCGCCGTCGCCGTCGCGTTCGCCGGGTCCTCCGAGAGCGCGTACCGAGGCGTTCCGAGCGGCCTCGGGCTCCTGTTCTCGGTCCTCGCCGGGGTCCTGGCGGGACCTCTGGCGGGGATCCTCGTCGCGCTCGCGGGCGGCGCCGGGTTCGTCCTGTTCGTCACCAACGGCGAGCTGGGAGGTTGGGTCGCGGTCGTCCTGTGGGCCGTGGCCGCGGGGCTCGCGGGAGCCGTCGCCGACCGGTACCGAGAGACCGCGCACGAACGCGACGTCGCCCACACGTCGGAACGACGGGCGCGTCAGGCCGCCGAATCCGAATCGGCCCGTCTCGCGCACCTGCACAACCTGACCGGCCGGCTCGCGGACGCGCTCACCGTCCGCGACGTCTGCGGGGCGCTCGTCGACACCGCGATCGGGTCGCTCGGCGCCGACGCGGCGGCCGTGGCGCTCCTGTCGCCCGACGGTACCGAGCTCGAGCGGGTGGCGGCACGCGGGTTCGACGAGGAGCTGCTCGCGGCGTGGTCGCGCTTCCCCGCCGATACGCCGGTCATCGCGCGGGACGTGATCGCGGAGCGTTCGGTCGTGACCGTCGCGAGCGCGCAGGAGGCGCTCGAGCGGTACCCGTTGCTGGCGACGATCGGCGGCGACCTCCCGATGGGGGCCCAGGCGGCCGCCCCGCTGCTGGCCGGCGACGAGCTGCTCGGCGTCCTCAGCGTGAACTTCCGCTCGACCAAACGCTTCTCGCTCGAGGACGAGTCCCTCCTGCTCGCGATCGGGCGCCAGTGCGGGCAGGCGATCGAACGCGCGAGGCTGTTCGAGGCCGAGCGCCGAGCTCGCGAACGCGCGACCAAGCTCCGCGAGCTCGCATCGGCGCTGGCGGCGGCCGCGTCGCCGCGGGAGGTCGCGGACGTGGCCGCGCTCACGGCCGTCGCGATCCTCGGGAGCCGCAAGGCGTCGATCGGCGCGATCACCGCCGACGGGCGCGCCATCGAGATGATCGCGGCCGAGGGGCGCCGGCCGCACCATCCGGGTCCGCCGCTCGAACGCATCGGGCTCGACGCACCCTCGCCGTGGGCCGACGCGGTGGGGCGGAAGGAGGCCGTCCTGCTGGCGTCGCCCGAGGAGCTCGACCGGCGCTACCCGGACCACGCGGCGGGCTCGGTGGACATGGGCGATCGCGCGTGGGCCTACGTCTCGCTCGAGGCCTCCGGCAACGTCGTGGGCGTCCTGTTCGTGAGCTACGGCGAGCCTCGGGGGTTCGATGAGCTCGAGCGGGCCGAGCTCGAGGCGATCGCGGCCCAGGTGGCCCAGGCGCTCGAGCGCTCGTTGCTCCAGCAGGCGCGCGAGGAAGCGCTGCGTCTCGCGGCGCGGGTCGACCGGGTCAAGGCAGTCTCCGGCGCGATGAGTCCGGATCTCGGTGTCGAGGAGGTCGCGGACGCGGTGTTGACGGAGGCCGCTGAGGCGCTCGGCGCGGTCGCCGGCGTGATCGGCTTCGCCACGCCCGACCGGAGCCGCCTGGAGGTGATCTCCACGTTCGGCGTGTCGGGTGAGGGGCCGCGGACCGTGTCCCTGGCAGGGGCGGGCCCGATGGCCGACGCGTTCCGATCCGGGGAAGCGGTGCTCGTCCACGGGTTCGGCTACCGAGGCGACGCGCCCGAACCCGAGCTGCTCGGCCAACCCGTGCGCGCCATGGCCGCCACCCCGATCTCCGCGGGAACCTCGCGCATCGGTGTCATCGGCCTGGGGTTCGATCGCGAGCGGTCGTTCTCGTCGGACGAGCTCCGGTTCGTGCAGGCGCTCGCGGAGGAGGCGGGCGAGGCGCTCGAGCTCGCTCGCCTGTTCGAGGCCGAGCAGCGTGCGCTCCGCCGCGCGGCGCGCCTGCAGGAGGTGACGGCGCGGCTCGCGCGGGCGGTGACCACCGAGGACGCCGCGAGGGCGATCCTGCGCGCGGCGACCGGCGGTGTCGGGGCGGATGCCGCGTCGATCGCCCTGGCGAGCGACGACGGGCAGTCGCTGCGCGTCACCCCGGGCCTCCAGGCGCGCGGCACGTTCCAGCTCCGACCCGCGTTCGAGATATCGATGAACGATCGCGCGGTGCTCGCCCACGTCTACCGCAACGGCCGGGCGCTGTGGATCCCCTCGGCCAAGGAGTGGGCGTCGCGGTTCGAGGAGGGGTTCGCGACGCAGAGCGACCTCGGACGCTGCCTGTACGCGGTGCCGATCGTCGCCCGGGGCGAGGCGATCGGGGCGCTCGCCGTCTACTTCCAGCAGGAACGACCGGAACCGTCGGCCGAGGACGTCGAGCTGATCAGGTCGTTCGCGCACCAGGCCGGGGTCGCTCTCGAACGGGCCCGCGCGTACGAGGTAGAGCACGAGGCCGCGATGACGCTCCAGCGCAACCTGATGCCCGAGGGCAAGGGCTACGCGGCCAACGTCGACGTCGACGGGCGCTACCTGCCGGCCACGCGGGGAGTGCACGTGGGTGGGGACTGGTACGACATCGTGGACCGGCCGGACGGCACCGTCGCGTTCGCGGTGGGCGACATCGCGGGCCATGGGCTCCAGGCCGCCGCGGCGATGGGCCAGGTCCGCAGCGCCTGGCGCGCGCTCGCGCTGTCGATGACGGAGCCGAGCGCGATCCTCGCCTCGCTCGACCGGTTCGCGACCGGCGTGGACGGTGCCTTCTTCTCCACGATCCTGACGCTCTTGCTCGACCCCGCGCGCAACGAGCTGCGATACGCGTCCGCCGGCCACCCGCCCGCCCTCGTGATCGAGCCGGGCGGTTCAACGAGGTTCCTCGAGGGCGGTCGCTCCGTGCCGCTCGGCCTCCCGTTCGACCTGCCCAGACCCCAGGCGAACGAACGGCTCGCCGCGGGGTCGATCCTCGTCGTGTACACGGACGGCCTGGTCGAACGCCGGGACGAGTCGCTGGACCGGGGTCTCGAGCGGCTGGCCGAGATCGCGTCGCGGGTTCGCGCCGGCTCGCTGACCGAGATCTCCGACGCGCTGCTCGAGCTCGTCGCCGACGATCGTCACGACGACGTCGCGCTCCTGACGATCGGGCCGCGCCGGCCGGCCGAGGTGTTCCGACGCTCGTTCCCCGCCGACGCCCACGAGCTGGCCACGATGCGCGCCGAGCTCCGAGCGTGGCTCGAGCGATCCGGTCTCCCGTCGGAGACCCAGGAGGACGTCGTGCTCGCGTGCACCGAGGCGGCGACCAACGCGATCGAGCACGCGTACATCGGTCGAGGCGGCGACGTGCTGATCGAGGCGGAATCCGAAGAGGGGAGGCTCCAGGTCGCGGTGACCGACCACGGCCGGTGGCGTCACCCTCGCCCGGACGACTCTCGGGGCCGGGGTCTCGACCTGGTCCGGGCCGTCATCGGGGACATCGACGTCGAGCGCGGCGAGACCGGCACCACGGTCCGGATGCGGGTGGGGATCCCGTGAGCTCGACCGAGCTCGCGACGATCGCGTTCGAGGACGCCGAGCGCGCAACCGTGGCGACGATCCGCGGCGAGGTCGACCTGTCGAATGCCGACCGGCTGCTCGACGATCTGATGGCCAAGGTCGGGGAGGCGCCGTGGCTCGTGGTCGACCTCGGCGGGTGCTCGTACATGGACAGTGCCGGTCTCCGGGTGATCGCGCGAGTGGACCTGCGATGCCGAGACGTGGGTTCGGGACTCCGGCTGGTCGTCGAACGAGGGAGCTCGATCGATCGGGTGCTCGTGATGACCCACTTGGACGAGGTGCTGACCGTGGACCGGCAGCTGCGCGACGCGCTCGCCTCCGCGCTCGAGGACATCGACGGGCGGATGCCCGGCGGATCCGACGGGGGAGCGATCGAGCCCTAGCCGGCGCGAGCGTCGGCGCGGGTGCGCTCGAGGCTCTCGGCCGCGCCGGCGCGCAACAGCTCGGTGTCGCCCGCCGAACCCACGAAGCCGAACCCGCGCCGCGCCAGCTCGACCGCCCGCTCGATCGACGGCGCGTGGACCCCCGCGACGACGTCCTGCCCGGAGGCGGCGGCGACGACCCGGTCGAGCGCGTCGAGCATCTCGCGCGAGGCGAGGTCGGCGAAGCCCTCGAACCCGAGCGTGAGGCTGAGGTCGGCCGGGCCGACGTAGACACCGTCGAGCCCGGGAGTGGCACAGATCGCCTCGACGTTCGCGAACCCCTCCGCGGTCTCGATCTGCGCGAACGCGAGGACCGCGGCGTTCGCGGCGTCGGTGTGCTCGCGGCCGGTCCCGAACGCCGACCGCACCGGCCCGTAGCTCCGCGCACCGAGCGGCGGGTACCGGCAGAAGCGCACGAACGCGGTCGCGTCCTCGGCGGTATCGATCATCGGGCAGATCAGGCCGCGCGCGCCGAGATCCAGGGCCCGCATCACGCTCACGGGGTCGTTCCACCCGAGCCGGACGAACGGGACGGCGCCCGCGCGTTCGACCGCGGCGACGACCTCGCCGAGCCGCTCGAGCGTGTGCTCGCCGTGCTGCAGGTCGACGGTCACCGCGTCGAACCCGGTCGCCGCGAGGACCGTGGCTGCCGAGGCTCCCCCGAACGTCGACCACGCGTTCAGCGCCACCTCGCCCGCGGCCCAACGTTCGCGAACCGGATCGGACATGGGGCGCATCGTAGACGCGTTCGGCCCCCGCGCGCCGACGATGACCCTCGGGCAAGGACCCGTCACTCGTCGACAGGGAACCGCAAGCGTTCGGATCGTGTGGGGCGTACCTTCAGATGGAAGGTCCGGAGCTCAGGTCCTTGACCCTCTCTCCGATCCGAGCTCCGGACCTTTCCATGTCGTCCCTTCAGACCGCTCCGCTTACCTCACTCCGACTCTGGCGCGAGCGCGAGCCGGTCGATCGCCGGCAGGCCGGCGAACTGGTCGAAGCTCCATGCGACGATCCGATCGGAGACGACGACCACGTTGTTGTCGAACAGGTACGGGATCCACGGGGTCACGTCCTCCATCAGGTACTTGTCCAGGTCCGCCCAGCAGGTCAGGCGCTCGTCGCCGGACAGCGGGATGCAGGCGTCGATCTGGTCCTCGGCGCTCGGGACCACCGTCGAGGGGTCGTACCCGCGCTCCTGGAGCATCTCGGACGTGATCCCGACCATCGGGTCGTTGCAGCACGACTCGGGTCCGATCGCGTCCTGGCTGAACAGCGGCGGACCGAACGTGAACCCGTCGGGGTAGTCCTTGCCCCACGACACGCTCGGGCACAGCTGCCACTTCGAGTTCGGGTCCTCGCACTTGGCGTACATCGTGGTGCGTTCGAACGTCTTGACGTCAAGCGTGATGCCCAGAGGCTCCAGGCTCTGCTGCAGCAACGCCGTCTGCTTGGGGTACGGGTCGGCCTCGTCGATGATCGTAACGATGCCCTCGCAGGACGGATCGTCGCAGACGCCGTCACCGTCGCTGTCGTACTTCGAGGCGGCCATCGCCGCCTTGGCAGCGGTCAGGTCCCCCTGTCCGTTGGGCGACGGGTAGGGGTCGTAGTCCTTGAGCTGGTCACCCTGGAGGCTGTTGACCATGATGTGGCCGGCGAGCTCACCGAACAGCGGTCCGCCACGCAGCTGGCGGAACCCCTCCTTGTCGAGCGCGTAGTTGAGTGCGATCCGCACGTTCTGGTCGTCGAACGGCGGCGTCGCGAGGTTCATCTCGATGTAACGGACCGCGTCCGAGGGATCCGAGTGGATCTGGTCCTGCAGGTCCGGGTTGGTGGCGTAGCTGCGGATCTGCGCCGCCGGCGGCACGCCGTCGTAGACCATGTCGAGATCGCCCGTGTCGACCTTCAGCGCGAGATCGTTCGAGTCTCCGCCGATCGTGACCTCGATGCGGTCGACGTAGCCCTCGCGCAGGTCGTCCGTGGACGGGTCGTACGACGGGTTGCGGACCAGGACGATCGAACGCCCGACGTCGTACCCGGAGACCGGCTCCTGGTCGTCCGCCGGGAGCGTGAAGTCGAGCTGGTCGGTGCCCTCGAACATGTAGGGCGCGGTGCCGACGATGAACCGTCCGAAGTTGTCGTCGTGCCCGGTGGCGATGCCCAGCCGCGCCTTCGGGTCGCCCGGGAGCGGTGGGATCGGTGCCGCGGCGGGCATCGCCATCCGGAACGGCAGGTCGCCGGTGGGCGTAGTCGTGCGGACGATCAGCGTCGAGTCGTCGGGCGCCTCGAGACCGGTGATCGCGTCGGCGTCACCGGCCGCGAACTCGTCGAACCCCTCGATCGTCGAGTAGTAGAAACTGTAGCCGCCAGTCGAACACGTGCCGCACGCCTCCCGTTCCATCGCGCGGATGAAGTCCTGAGCCGTCACGGTCACGTCCTCGAGCGGTGGTGCGTACTTGATGCCGGGCTTGAGCGTGAACGTCCACGTGAGCCCGTCTGCCGACTGCTCGGGCAGCGCGGCTGCGAGATCGGGCTTGACCTCGGCGCCACCTTCGGCCGTCGTCTTCCCGTTGTACGAGAGCAGCGTTCGCAGCAGGCAACAACGGTCGAACGCCCACGCGACGCCGTAGTACTCCTTCTGAGGGTCGAACGCTTCCTGCACGTCCGACTGCAGCGCGAGCTTCAGCGTGCCGCCGACCGGTGTCGCGCCGGTGGCGGATGGCCCGCTGGGTTGCGCCGACTCGTCCGCTCCTCCACCGCACGCGGCCGCCACGAGGGCGAGCGCGAGGATGAACGGGACGAGCCGAATGGGTGCCGCAGATCTCCTGAGCATGCCATCCCCTTTCGGCCCGGGACACGCGGCCGCGGCGGGACGCCGTGACCGCTCTCAGAAGTTCATACGGCGGGGCGTTTCGACCAACGGTTCGGTCTCCTGCCCGAACCTTCCCGCATCCTGCTGCCAGTCCACCACGCGTCGGTACTGCGAGGGACTCATGCCGGTGTGGTTGCGGAAGGTCGTGATGAAGTGCGAGAGCGAGTTGAACCCCGACCGGTGGCAGACCTGCGTGACGCTGAGAGAGGACTCTCGGAGCAGGTCGGATGCGTAGCGGATCCGGAGCCCGATCAGGTACCGGTAAGGCGGGACCCCGAAGCGCTGTTTGAAGATCCGGGTGAGGTAGAAGGGCGACAGGGAAGCGGCTCGAGCGACCGCGTTCATATCGAGGTCCTGCGTGAGGTTGGCTTCGAGGTAGGCGCGGACCTGCTCGGCGTGTTCCCGCACGTGCCGGCTCTGGTGGTTGCCGTCGCCGAAGATCCGGAACAGGCCCGACCCCCCCTCTCTTCGTTGAAGTCTACGCACCAAGGGGTTCGCGGGGTCTTGCGGATTCCTGCCTACCTGGATCCCGTGCCTGGCGCGGGCGATCGGGGGCGGCGGCACCGGGCTCCCAAGATGCCGATGATGCCCGGAGTCGACGATCCGATCGTACCGACCGCCGATCCCGGCAAGGAGCGGGCTCCCGCCGAGCCGCACGCGGACATCGTCGCCCGGCTGCTCGATAACCAGCGTCGCCTGCGCGAGGAGACGGGAGACAAGTCCGCCGAAGCAGGAGCCAGAACCTGAACGCCCCGTAGGGTCGAGCCCAACGCCTCCGCGGTGGAGGAGACATCCGATGGAGGGGTTCGAGCCCGAGTAGACGGCCGAGATTGAGCCCGAGCACAGCCTCAGCGTGTCCGACGAGGAGTCTTCGGAATCTCGAGCGCCCCGGATACACTCCGGGACCTGGGGCGGTAGCTCAGTCGGTTAGAGCAGCGGACTCATAATCCGTCGGTCGCAGGTTCAAGTCCTGCCCGCCCCACCGACGTTTCCACAGGTCAGATCCTATGCACGCCGGGCGCTGAGATCGGCGACCGGCTCGGCAGTCCGCAGAGAATCCGCCAGAGTCCGCGCCTGGAGGCTGTCGAGGGCGCTCGAGAGGGCGTCGAGTTCGGATCGTCGAGCGTCGAACTGCTCGAAGCCGGATTCGGCGAGTGAGAGTGCCGAGGCATGCTCGCCGCTCGCATAGAGCTTGAACACCCTGTCGGTCAGCTCGTCGAAGTCCCCCACATGGCCACCGTATCCCGGATGCCCCTTCGGTCGGGGCGATGCGGATCGAGTCCGCCCCGAGACACGGCTAGATAGCGGGCTCGCCGTGCGGCGCGGGCTCGCGGTGGCGCCGTGGCCGGGCAGACGTCCCGTGCAGGGGCCCGCCCTGCAAGGGCCAGGGAGTTTGCTCAGCAGCGCGGCGAAGGCTCAAGGCGAGGGCGAGGGCTCCGGCGAAGGCGAGGGCTCGGGCGAAGGCTCCGGCGAGGGCGAAGGCTCGGGCGAGGGCGAAGGCTTCGGCGGCTTCGGCGGCTTCGTGGGCTTCGGGGAGGGTGAAGGCTCCGGCGAGGGCGAAGTCTCCGGGGAAGGCGAAGGCTCGGGTGACGGCTGCGGTGAGACCGAAGGGTCCGGGGAGGGCGAAGGGTCCGGGGAGACCGAAGGGTCCGGGGAGACCGAAGGGTCCGGGGTGGGTGAAGGACTTGGCCCAGGCGAGGGATAGGGAGTCGGGGACGGAGACGGCGAAGGCCCAGGCTTCGGTTGGGGGTCAGGAGATGGCCCCGGGGTTCCCCCGGGAGGAGGGCTTTCCCCCCCGAACGTGAGGTTGCCGCTCAGCGGGAACAGCAGGACCGGCAATGGACCACCACCCCCGGGGCCCTGAGGACCTCCGTTCGCTTGTGCTGGCTCGCTTCCGCTCTGTCCCACCGCGTCAGGATCGATAGCCACGTAGGGAACCCCGCTGTCGCTCACCCGTACGGTGAATGCTTGCCCCAACGGGGAGACGGGGCTGTAATTGGCGTCCGTTGCCGCGAGGAACCCGATCACCATCAAGGCACCGATGCATCCGCCGATTAGGCCGACCGTCACCTCTCGACCCTGTTTCAGATCCCAAGTCCAGTGGCGCAAACGCGGGAAGCGCACTCGTATCGCCAGCATCCGAGGCGGCCACTGTCGCACGGCCCTCAACCGAAGGTGCGCGTCATGAGCTGCGCGTTGCGCGGCCAGGCTGAATCGCCGTCCAACCTGGCCGATCCTTGAACTTGCGTCCTTCGATCTGAAAGCATCCAACCTGCTACGACCTCAGCCATCTGGCGTGCGTGGGCTCGCCCACTGTAATGCCCATCGTGCTCATTCCACCCCAGCGCAGCACGTTCGGCGAAACTCTTGTCACACAAATTCTGGGCCGCTCGGCGACAACTACAGACGAGGGCTCGTGGTCTTGCCGCCGGCTCGCCGCTCGCCGACTCGCC
>Ga0068863_100005455_pt1 | contig 12531 bp, 9 predicted proteins | sample KBSSwiS62_FD_66596 | JGI IMG/M metagenome (GOLD analysis project Ga0068863, IMG submission 66596) | Switchgrass rhizosphere microbial communities from Kellogg Biological Station, Michigan, USA - KBS Switchgrass S6-2 | ecosystem: Host-associated > Plants > Roots > Rhizosphere > Soil ...
GCCATGTTCAAGACAATTTTCCTTTTGCCGGCGGCGATCAGGCTCTTCAATTTCTCGCGCAGAGAATTGCTCTCCTCACCCAGCACGATGCGTCCGTCCAGTTCCACCACGGTCACGCCATTCACTTCGCTATCCCTCATGGTCACGGACATGCTTATTCCTCCTCCCGCTCGGCCAACCCATCTTCAGGCGGGCACTACAGTAGAGCACGCCGCTACGCGCGAATGTGGAAAGAAATACAAGTTTCTCGATTTCCGGCCGGCTTGCGCCCGACAGGGCCTGAACCTGCGGTGTGCTAACATCTGGCCCCGCGTAAACTGAACTACATTTCCACTTTGCGGAGTAAACTCATGTGCAACTTTTCGCGTCGTGACGTTCTGAAAACCGCTCTCACGGGAGCCACCATGGCCGCTGTTCCTTCTGCTGCTTGGCCGCAAGCCGATAAGCCCATCGCACGCAAAGGCAACATCAAGCAGTCTGTCTCGCGCTGGTGCTACCAGAAAATTCCTCTCGAACAACTTTGCGAATACTCTGCCCACATCGGCCTCAAGGCCGTGGACCTGCTCGAAGTCTCGGAATGGGAAGTCCCCAAACGCTACGGCTTGATCTGCAGCATGGGCTATGCCGGCGGCGGCGACATTGCGCATGCTCTCAATCGCGTGGAAAATCACGCCAAGATTGAAGAGAACTTTCGCAAGAATATTCCCCTCGCCGCGAAAGCCGGCGTGCCCAACGTCATCACTTTCTCCGGCAACCGCGACGGCATGTCCGATCCCGAAGGCGCCAAGAACACCATCGCCGGCCTGAACAAGCTGAAGAAAATTGCCGAAGACAATGGCGTCAACATTTGCCTGGAACTGTTGAATAGCAAAGTGGATCACCACGACTACATGTGCGATCACAGCGCGTGGGGCATTGAAGTCGTTGCGGCCGTGAATTCGCCGCGCGTGAAACTTCTTTACGACATCTATCACATGCAAATCATGGAAGGCGATCTGGTACGGACGATCCAGAAAAATGTCCAGTGGATGGGCCACTTCCACACCGGCGGAGTCCCCGGCCGCCACGAACTCGACGGAACCCAGGAGGTCCAATGGGATGGCGTGATGCGCGGCATCGTAGCCAGCGGCTACCAAGGCTACGTCGCGCACGAATTCGTCCCCTCGCGCGACCCGCTCGCTTCCCTGCGCGAAGCCGCCGACCTCTGCGACGTCTAAACGTTTTGGAGTGGGGCAGCTTGCCGCCGCTTTGATGCGTTGATGACTCCAAACCGCGCTGTACGAAATGTCGTCCTTGTATTACGGCGCGCCTACGGATCATTTGCCAGCTTCGCGATCAGAAACTTCTGGTGCTTGTCGCCGCCGTTGGACACCGTAGCAAGATTTATAAACCGAGATGACCGTTGAGAGATTGGTCGCATGAGTGTGAGATGCGCGTGTGCTAGCATCGAACTTCGAGTTTGTTCGGACTGCGAATGGTTGAAGACTGAATGAAAGCGTTGCGGAAAATGCGGGCGGCGCGGGGGCTTTCGCTGGAAGCGGCGACCGTACCCGGGATTGGCCCGAGTGATGTGCTGGTGCGTGTCAATGCCGCTTCGATTTGCGGAACGGACCTGCACATTTACGGGTGGGACCGTTGGTCGCAGGGGCGCATCAAACCGCCCGTTACGCTGGGGCATGAGTTTTGCGGCGTGATCGAAAAAGCCGGCAGCGAAGTGGCAGCGCTAAAATCCGGCGATTTTGTCAGCGCGGAAATGCACGTGAATTGTGGGCATTGCCACCAGTGCCGCGTTGGCGAAGCGCACATTTGTCCGAATGTAAAAATTATCGGCATCGATCAGGATGGTGCGTTCGCCGAACTGGTGAAGATTCCTGCATCGAATATCATCAAGCTGGATCCTGCTATTCCCGAACGCTATGGCGCGATTCTGGATCCGCTGGGCAACGCGGTGCACACCGTGCTGGCGGGAGCGATCGCCGGGCAAACCGTGTTGGTTACCGGATGCGGGCCGATTGGATTGATGTCGATCGCCGTCGCGAAAGCTTGCGGAAGTTCTACGGTTTTTGCCACGGAGACGAATGAACATCGCCGCGGCATGGCAAAAAAGATGGGCGCGGATGTGGTCATCAATCCCGCGGCAGAAGATGCGCCGGCAAAGATCTTGAGCGAAACCAACAAGACGGGCGTGGATGTTTTGCTGGAGATGAGCGGGAATCCGGCGGCGATTCAGCAGGGATTCAAAGCATTGCGGGCGGGGGGGCGCGCATCGCTGCTGGGAATCCCCACGGAAAATGTTCCGCTGGACCTGGTCAACGATGTGATTTTCAAAGGCGCGACTGTGCAAGGGATTTACGGGCGGCGGATGTACGAAACGTGGGTGCAGATGACGGCGCTGCTGAAGGCGGGAAGGTTGAACCTGGAGCCGCTGTTCGGCGAGCGCGTGAAGCTCGAGCAATTCGAAGACGCGTTTGCCAAATTGCAGGGCGGGCTGGCGGGGAAAATTCTGTTGTATCCGAACGGAATGCCCCAGTAATTTCACGAAATTGCAAAGTTGATTTGCTGGCGAGCGCACGAACGGGGGAGAATGAACTCCCGACCCGCCGATGCCCGCCCCTGGAATTCATAGGCAAGAGTTCAGGTAAAGGAGCCACCACATGTCCGAGTCTGCTGCGCAAACTACCCGGCAGAATCCGCTGCAGTACGTGAGCGAACAGCTGAAGGATTTGCGCGAGAAAGGCGTCGCCCCGAAATTGCGCGTGCTGGAGGGCGAGCAGAAGCCGGTGTGCATTTTTGACGGCAAGGAAGTAATCAACCTCGCTTCCAACAATTATCTGGGCCTGACGACACACAAAGATTTGCGAAAAGCGGCGGTGAACGCTGCGAGAACGCTGGGCGCAGGAGCGGGAGCGGTACGCACCATCGCCGGCACGATGCAACTGCACATGCAACTGGAAGAGCAGATCGCCAAGTTCAAAAATGTGGAAGCGTGCGTGGTATTTCAGTCGGGATTTACGGCCAATGCGGGAACCGTATCAGCGGTGCTGGGCAAAGAAGACCTGATTATTTCCGACGAGCTGAATCACGCGTCGATTATTGATGGCGCTCGCCTGTCTCGCGCAACGATCAAAGTGTTCAAGCACAAGGATGTGAAAGATTGCGAACGCATCCTGCAGGAGCACGCTGATTTTACCGGCAAAAAACTGATTATCACCGACGGTGTTTTTTCCATGGACGGCGACATTGCGCCGCTGCCGGAGCTTTGCGACCTGGCCGAAAAATATAACTGCATCATGATGGTGGACGACGCGCACGCCAGCGGCGTGCTCGGCAGCGGCGGCCGCGGCACGATTGATCATTTAGACTGCCATGGGCGCGTGCACATCCAGGTAGGAACTTTGAGCAAAGCGATCGGAGCGATGGGTGGTTACGTTTGCGGATCGCGCGACCTGATTGATTTTCTTTACTTGCGGGCGCGTCCGTTTTTGTTTTCGACGTCGCATCCGCCCGCTACGGCGGCGGCGTGCATCGCGGCATTTTCGCTGCTGGATTCGCCGGCGGGCGAGAAGCTGGTGAAGAAACTGTGGGCCAATACCAAGCTTTTCAAACGCGAACTAAAGAAGCGCGGCTTTCAATTCAAGGCGAGCGAAACGCCGATTGTGCCGATTCACGTGGGCGACGCGGCAAAGGCGTTCGAGTTTTCAAAAAAGCTTTTTGATGCCGGCGTGTTTGCTCCCGCGGTGGGCTACCCTACCGTGGCTGAAGGCAAAGCGCGGCTGCGGGCGATAGTCAGCGCCGGCCATAAAAAAGAGCAACTGGTGAAGGCGGCGGATATTCTGACGGAGGTCGCCAAGCCGCTAGGGATTATTGCCTGAAGGCGCCGGGAGCCCGGATTTGGCGAGACGGGCTGCCAAGTGTTGCGAAAATACAACAGCCTTAGGGTAATTCATGGGTACCGGGACTGTAAAAAGGGCAAACAATACGCGGCGATCCGGAGTGTTTTGCACAAGGGCAAAGAGTTGCGTCATGGAGCGATGCTTGCAACGAAATTTTGTGGTATTATTCGGATAGAACTCCGTCTAATTACCCCAGCTCAGGAAAGGAGGCCGTTTATGACTTGCAGAGTTGTAGGCACGGCGCTCCTGACAATTATGTTTGCAGGGGCGAGCATGAGTCAGACGGGAAACCGAACGGATGAACCGGCGACGACGGTTAGCGCGGCTCCGGCCATTACAATTCCTCTGAGCGCCGGCACGGCGATCAACGCATCCCTTGTGAATGCGGTGGATTCGAGCCGCAGCAAGCCGGGTGATCCGGTGACGGCGATCGTCAATGAATCGGTAACGTATCAACGCAGCGTGCTGTTGCCCAAGGGCAGCAAGATTGTCGGACATGTTGTCCGCACCGGTGGTGACAGCGACAATACTTCAGCGCTGTTCGTGGAATTCGATCGCGTGACTTTGCCGAACGGCCAGGAAGCCGCATTGAATGCGGGTATCCAGGCATTGGCGCCTCCGGCGTCCGCTGCGACGATTCCTTCGCGCAAGGATTACGAAGAAGATCGCATGGCGGGAAACATCGGTAGCGGGCCGGTCGACCAGCCGCTGGCGAAGCCGGGCTCTAAGAGTGAAACGGTAGTAATGCCGTCCACATTCACTACACCGCACAAGAGCACTACAGTGGCAGAGTTGCCGCCGCAGAGGATTGAAGGCGGGCTGGACCGCACAGGACGCTTTACCGTAGACAGCAAAGGCGCGTTCTACGAACCGAACATGCGGATTTTTACTCCGGTGTCGGAGGGTTCGCACGGCACCGTGCTGGTGGGCGCGAAAAAGAACGTGCGGCTGGAAGCCGGCACACACTTGCTGATCGTGATCCAACCGCCGGCAGCTTCGCCGGATATTCGCTAACAGCATCGTACAGAAGGCTTTGTAAAAGCTGCCTGTTCGTGGACAAAGCTACCCACGGACAGGCTTTTTGTTTTGCGCGTATTCCTGCGTAAATCCACAAGAACAATGGAGTTAGGTGCATGGACCTCCAGATGCCCTTTAAATTGGTGAGGAGTGCGGAAAGCGATGCGCCAGGAGGGCGAATCCGCATGGCGGCGAAGTTTGCCGGGAGGAAAGGCATGAAAGGCATATTGAATTTAGTGGCAGGCAGCGCGCTGGTGTTAGGCGGCGCGATTGTGTTCGCGCACACCAGCGTCGCGCAGGAAGCCCAGGCTGCAGCAGCAGCGAATGCGCAAGCAAGTGCAAACGCAAATGAGAAAAACCAAGCGGCGCAGGGATCGCTGGCAGCAGGCACGGCGATCAACGCGGAGTTGGACAAATCGCTCGACTCTAAGAAAGCAAAACTGGGCGATGCGGTGACCGCTCGCACCACGGAAGCGATTAAAGAAGACGGCAAGCTGGTGTTTCCAAAAGGAACGAAGATAATCGGACATGTGACGCGAGCGCACGCGCGCAGCAAAGGAGACAGCGACTCGACGCTGGCGATGCAGTTTGACCGCGCGGAGATGAAAGGCGGCCAAGAAATTTCCGTGCAACTGAATGTACAGGCCATGGCGGTGGCGCCGGGAGTGGCGGCAATCGGCGGAGATGATTTGCAGAGTATGGGCAGTGCCGGCGCGGGAGCGTCGGCGGGCGGCCGTGGCTCAGCCGGCGGAGTCGCATCGACGGTAGGTGGCGCGGCGAGCGGCGCCGCGAGCACTGTGCCGCGAACGACGCAGAGCGCGGCGGGAACGATGAACTCCACCGTGAACTCGACGACGAGTGCGGCGGCCGGCGCCAGCGGGGCAGCGGGTGCGGCAGCGCAAGGCACTTCGCAGGGTGCGGTCGGCGGAGTGAATTCGTCCGGGCAACTGGCGGCAAACAGCCGGGGAGTCTTTGGATTGAACGGGTTGAGTCTGAGCGCGGATACGTCGAACGCCACGCAGGGCTCGGTGATCGCTTCAGCCGGAAAAAGCGTGCAGCTGGACAGCGGTACGCGGTTGCTGCTGGTGGCGCAGGCGAACACGTCGGCGTCGACGCAGCAGTAGCCGGACTTCAGCTGAAGCTCGAAAAGTTAATGCAGTTCAAGGCTGCTCGCGTAAAAGCGGGGAGCCTTTTTTGTGTGCCCGTCCCCGGTTTTTTCAGGAAATGGTGATTCTAAAAGGGGAGGAGAAGGCCGGTCTCCGCGGGATACGCTACGCTCCCAATGATCGCCGTGCTCGAAGCACAAAGAAAGGACCGGCGATGCAGAACATTGGCACTATGCGGAGGAATGGAAAAAACAATTTCAAGGGCAGCTCACCATTGGGTTGGATCTGGGAGATCGTTGCAGTTCGTACTGCGTTTTGCCGCCACTGGGAAGAGTTGGGGCGTTTGGTACACTAACGCTCGTGAGTTCCGCAGCGAATTCGGCCGAGAAGAAGAAACTGTTCTTAGTAGATGCGATGGCGCATGTGTACCGGGCATTTTTTGCACCGATGATGCGGATGAATGCGCCGAACGGCATGCCGACGAAGGTGCCGTTCCTGTTCGCGAACATCCTGAAAAGACTGCTGAAGGATTACCAGCCGGAGTATCTGGCGATTGTGTTTGACCCGCCGGGGGCGACGTTTCGCGACAAACTTTTCGAAAAATACAAAGCGCAGCGGCAGCCAATGCCGGACGAAATGAAACAGCAGCTGCCGTACGTGCGGAAGCTGTGCGACGCCATGCGCATGCCGCGAGTGGAAGTGCAGGGGTATGAGGCGGACGACGTGATCGGGACGCTGGCGGTGAAGGGAGCGCAGGGCGGGCTGGAAGTGCTGATCGTGTCGAACGACAAGGACATGATGCAACTGGTGGGCGACGGAGTGCGGACTCTGCGCACCGGATCGGGTGGCGCAAAAGCTGACGTGATTGTGGACGCAGGAAAGGTGAAAGAGATTCTGGGCGTGCCGCCGGATCGAGTGGTGGACTTGATGTCGCTGATGGGCGACACGGTGGACAACATTCCCGGCGCGAAAGGGATTGGAGAAAAGGGCGCGGCAGAACTGATCCAGAAATACGGCCTGGTGGAGAATGCACTGGATCACGCGGGTGAAGTGGCAAACAAGCGCTATCGCGAAGCACTGCAGCAACAGCGCGAACAAGTGATGATGTCGAAGCAGCTGGCAAAGATTTCGACGGATGTGCCGATTGAACTGACACTGGAGGCGCTGAAGATTCAGCCGCCGAACGGAATGGCGCTGGCGGAGTTGTACCGCGAGCTGGGATTCAATTCGCTGCTAAAAGAGCTGGGGGATGTAGCGTCGGCGTATCCGGTGAAAGAGCATGCGGCACGGACGGTGAAAAAGGATTACGCGGAGTTTGCGAATGTGACGGAGTTTCGCGAATGGCTGAAAAAGCTGCCGGCGAAAAAGCCGCTGGCGGTGTGGTTGCAGCTGGACGGGGCTGGGCGCGAGAGCGAAGGGTTCGGGACGCGAGTAAAAGGGATTGAAGTTTCATCGGAGAGCGGCGAAGGGCGATTGATCTGGGTGGATGAGAAGGAAGTGGCGCTGAAGGCACTGGAGCCTGCGTTGCAGGATGCGAAGCGCGCCAAGATTGTGCACGACCCGAAGCTGTTTCAACTGATGCTGGGCGAAGTGCAGAATATCCAGCACGCGACACAGTTTTATTCGTATTTGTTGCGGCCGACGACCTCGAAGCACGATTTGGCGGATGTGATGTTCCGGCAATTCAATGTGCCGATTGGCGGAGGCCCAGGCGAGTACGCAGATTCACTACAACGGCTGGCAGCAGCGCTGCGGCCACAGTTGGAAGAGAAAAAGCTGGCTAAAGTTTACGAAGAGATTGAGCTGCCGCTGGCGGAAGTGCTGGCCGAGATGGAGCGAGTGGGCGTGCGGGTGGATCCGGAAGCGCTGGGAACGCTTTCGGAGTCCATGGAAAAAGAGATACGGCGGCTGGAAAAAGAGATCTGGGAGATGGCGGGGAGCGAGTTCAATGTGAACTCGCCGATCCAGCTGGCGGAAATACTCTTCGACAAGCTGAACCTGGAAGTGGCGGCGAAACGCGGGAGAGCCAAAGCGCGTTCGACCGCGGCAGAAATTCTGGAAGAGCTGAGCGCGAAGCACCCGTTGCCGGCGAAAGTGATCGAGTACCGGGAAATCGCGAAGCTGAAGTCGACGTATGTAGATTCGTTGCCGAGGCTGATTCACCGAGAGACGCGGCGCGTACACACGAGCATCAGCCAGACGGTGGCGGCGACGGGGCGGCTGAGTTCGAGCGATCCAAATTTGCAGAACATTCCGATTCGGACGGAGCTGGGGCGGCAGATTCGGGCGGCGTTTGTGGCCGAAACGGGAAGGATTTTGTTGTCGGCAGACTATTCGCAGATTGAATTGCGGGTGATGGCGCATTTTTCGAAAGATCCAGTGCTGGTGAAGGCTTTTCGCAACGGCGAGGACATTCACGCGCGCACGGCGCAGGAGGTGTTTGGAGTAGGGCCGCTGGCGCAAACGGCGGAGCACCGCAGAGCGGCGAAGGCCATCAACTTTGGAATCATTTATGGGCTTTCGGCATTCGGGTTGGCGCAGCAGATCAACGTGCCACAGAAAGAGGCCGCGCAGTTTATTGCCGCGTATTTTGCGCGATACCAGGGCGTTAAAGCGTATCTGGACCGAGTGCTGGAAGAAACGCGGAAGACCGGCGAGACGCGAACTCTGTTTGGGCGGGTGCGGCCGATACCAGAAATATTGTCGCCGCAGGTGCAGCTGAGAAATTTCGCGGAACGCACGGCGCTGAATTCGCCGCTGCAAGGGACGGCGGCGGACTTGATCAAGCTGGCGATGATCGCGATTCACAAGCGGCTGCGGGAAGAGAAGCTGCAGGCTCAGATGATTTTGCAAGTACACGACGAATTGCTGTTTGAGGCGCCAGCAAAAGAAAAAGTGGCACTGGAGACGCTGGTGCAGGAAGAGATGGAAGGCGTGTACCAGCTGGAAGTGCCGCTGGTGGTGGAAGTTTGTTCGGGGCCGAATTGGCGGGACATGGAGTAAGTTGGGATTGGGTTGGGATTGAGTGGGGGAGTGAGTTGGAAGATTACGGCTGCTAAGGCCGCGCAAAGATTGCAAAAAAGTTTATGCCTCTTGTACGTTGCGCGGGTGTAGAATCCAGCGTAAATAGGCCGGCGGGTAGGCTGGCTTCGATTAGTCTCATCGGGTTAGACAAATAGGGAGTCGGTTGATCCGCAGCGAGGAGGATTTATGCGCCACGGATTGGTCTGTTTGGGAGTGGTACTGCTTACCGGATTCAGTATTTCCACCGCGCAACAACAAGAGAAACAAGAGAAGAGCAAAGAGAATGCGGCGGCGCCCGCGGCTGTAGCGGCGACGACGGATGCGGCAAAACCGGCAGCCGCGGCGGAGCGCAAGAATCCGGTGAAGGCGACCCCGGAAGGAATCGCGGCGGTAAAGAAAATTTACGGGTATGACTGCGCGATGTGCCACGGAGCGGCGGGAGACGGAAAAGGCGACGTGGCGGCTTCCATGAGTTTGACGCTAAAGGACTGGCGAGAACCGGGAGTGTTGGCCGGTATATCGGATGGCGACATGTACGACCTTATCGTGAAGGGTAAGGGCAAGATGATTGGTGAAGGGGACCGCCTATCGCCTGAGAAGGCGTGGAACATGGTGCACTACGTGAGGTCGTTCACGAAGGGCCATGGAGGCGCGGAGAAGGATGCAACGCCCAAGTCGTAAAAGCGAAAAAGAGAAGAACGAAACTCGAAATACGGAACTCGCAAAAGCACAACCCGGAAGCGAAATTCGAAAATAGAAAGTGGAAAATTGCGTGTGCTAGGCTTCTAGTGAGAGCACTGCTAAGCGCGGTTGTCTGCGTACACCTTTCGTGCCTGCGGGCACGTTGAAACTGAGTAGTGGGAGAGGCCATGCAACATTCGCCGCAATTTTTGAAACTGGTAAACGACGCGAAGACGCGGGTGAAAGAAACCAACGTTGCGGAAGTGAAGCGGCGGATGGGCAGCGGGGAGAAATTCTTGCTGGTGGATGTGCGGGAAGATCATGAGTGGGCGAAAGGGCATTTGCCCGGCGCGATACACATGGGCCGGGGGATTATCGAGCGGGACATCGAAACGCACGTGCCGGACACCGGCGCGAAATTGATTCTGTATTGCGGCGGCGGATTTCGCTCGGCGCTGGTGGCGGATAATTTGCAGAAGATGGGCTACACGAATGTAGAGTCCATGGACGGCGGATGGCGTGGGTGGAACGAAGCGGGATTGCCGACGCAGCGGGATTGACTCCACCCTGCTGGCCTGACGGCAGGCCTCGCCGTGCTCAGGTCACGAGGATTAGGGCGCAGCACATGCTAGGGCGCCTGCTTGTGCTTGCGGGTGCCGGAGCTACAGGCCGCTCGCCGACGCGGCTCACGGGTTTGTGGAGAGAGTTGGCTGGGGCGGAAGGATTCGAATTCACACCCCTAAATTCTAAGTCTCACAAAGGCGTTACCAGCCGAAAGCCAAGCTAAATGGTAGAAATTGGTAGGCGGATTTCGCTCGAGAAATCCAGATACAAAAATGTGCCCGGCCAAAGAAGCCTCAGCGCGATCTCTAGATAGTGCAGTTCGGCCAGCCGACCGAGCGCGCTGGCGAGACTTCGGATTCACAAGCTCGGCTCAAGGCCACATTAGCCAACCCGGCGTGTCATTGCTCCAGAGCAACGTCTGACACCATTTGAATCGCATATATTGCCTTGCTCGCTCATCCAAAATCCATGGTGTGTCGGCTCCGTCCTGTAGCGCTCAAGAAAACTGATTTGAACACGGTAGACGGGAGTCGGCGTTTACGAACGTGTACATACACTGCTCAGGTAAATCTCTCTGATTGAAAAGACTAGACTTATTTTCGCCGCACTTTGGTACTTCAATTGCTATCGCAGGCTGGGGTTCTGTTTCCTTTTATCCCAGCGAAAGGAAAGACGATGCGAGCTGCCGCGCGACTATTCTGCTGTCTTCTGCTCGTCTCCCAAACAAACCAATGGAACGAAACCCTGTGGGCCCAGGGTGTTGTCGGGTCACCCAGTCAGCTCGTTCTGGAGGACGGTACTCCGCTCAAGCTTCGAATCTCCCAAACGGTGTCCTCCGCTGATGCTCACGTGAACGACCGAGTCGAGTTTGAGGTGCTAGAAGAGGTTCGGGTTTCGGACGTGCTCATTGTTCCAAAGGGAGGCCTTGCCTGGGGAACCGTCACCGAGGCGGTGCCGAAGAGGCGGATGGCTCGGGGCGGCAAACTGGAAATCGTGATGGATTCTGTTCGCCTGGTTGACGGGCAGAAGGCTGCGCTTCGAGCAGTCAAGGATGCAAAGGGCGGTGGGCATACGGGTGCCATGACGGCAGGCATTGTGGCGACGGGCCTCATTTTCTGGCCCGCCGCTCCATTCTTTCTGTTCATGCACGGTAAAGACATCACAATTCCTAAAGGGACAGAGGTCCCGACCTTTGTAAATGGAAACTTCAACCTAGAACCGTCAAAATTTCACGCCGCTAGTAAAACTATCGAGGTGGCCCCGTCCGTTGCAGCTCAGGCGAGTGTCTCAGTATCCTCCGCCCCAGCTGGAGCGGATATCTATCTGGACGGCAGCTTTATCGGAAACACTCCTTCAACGTTAAACGTCTCGTCCGGCAAACACGGAATTGTCGTTAAAAAGTCAGGATTTCAAGAATGGACCCGTCAAATGAACTTTTCGGGTGGAACCATCACACTCAATGCAGAGCTCGCGGCGGGGAACTCTGTCACTCCACCGCATCCTGCATCCACTGTCCAGCCAGCGACCTCGACGCCTGCAAGCGCGGAGTTTACAGTTCAAGCTGTTCAATCTCGGAAAACAGCTCCAAACCCAGAAACAGATTCTCCTCAGGGCTGGATTGGAATTTCTGTAAAACACTTCGGAAGTGGCGGCGCCGTGGTCGCGGCGATCGTACCTGGTGGTCCGGCAGCGCAAGCGGGACTAAAAGCTGGGGACGTAATCAACCAGGTTAACGGTATTCAGCTAAAAGAAGATGAGGATTTTGACCGGAAGATTGCTGTTTGTAAACCGGGAACAAAGATTCGCGTCGGCTACATGCGCGGTTCGTGGGCATTTGAGGCTTTGGTACAGGTCGGAACCGAACATTCGGTCCTTTGATTCGATGGAGGAGATGATTCGCGAGGATGAGTAGAGAGCCGAACTGCAGGAGCATTCAGGAGTGCTGTTACTTAGCCGAACAGTCGAGGAGAGAAATGGACGAAGGCTTCAAGGATATGGCGACTCCGGTGCTCCGGATACGGCCGATGGGAGGCGCCGTATTGGTTTATCGGTCCAGAACAACGACAAGGACGCAAGGAAAATAATGATGGAAATAGTGTTAACTTATTTATCATATATAATAAAACATAGTATATATGTTAATAGACCGAACTGTTTCCTCTAGGATTTCCTGGTTTCACTTGTGGCTGAGGAGCGGAACGTGAAGCTTGGGGTTGTTGGGTTTGGAGTGGTAGGTAAAGCGATGG
>Ga0068863_100005459_pt1 | contig 12526 bp, 15 predicted proteins | sample KBSSwiS62_FD_66596 | JGI IMG/M metagenome (GOLD analysis project Ga0068863, IMG submission 66596) | Switchgrass rhizosphere microbial communities from Kellogg Biological Station, Michigan, USA - KBS Switchgrass S6-2 | ecosystem: Host-associated > Plants > Roots > Rhizosphere > Soil ...
GCGGCCCTTCCTATGTCGCCGCTCTGCCGTCGATGCCCCGTCGTCTAAAGGTAAGACTACGGACTCTGACTCCGTTAATTGAGGTTCGAATCCTCACGGGGCATCCAGCATTTCTCAAAAACTAGCTCAATCGCCTGCCGGGCCTTTCGTCCCCCACTCGTATGCCCATTTTGCGATTGGCAGTAGACAGCCATCGACGGACGTCGACAGAGGGCAGTGCGCGGCCTTTGGGTCTCGAGGGGGCGGGCTCCGCCCCGCGAAATCGCGCTCGGCCAATCCCGGCGCTCTCGAATAAATTTTGTTCACGATTGGGGCATGTACCCAGGGCCGGCGATCAGACGTCTTGTCCAGGGTCGTGACGGGGTTCGTCCGGCTCGCCTGTCCGGTCGCCGCACTGGTCGGACCGGGAACAGCCGGCGAGATCGGGAAGCTCGCGGCGCTGCGCGAAGGCGATTTCGAGCAACGCCGAGAGGTTCGTCACGCCGAGCTTGCGCATCAGCCGGCCGCGATGGACCTCGATAGTGCGGTGGCTGATGCCAAGCAGCGCGCCGATCTGTTTGTTGGTGAGGCCCTCGACCAGTCCGGCCACGACCTCGCGTTCGCGATTCGTCAGGCTGTCGAGCGACGGCCGCCGTCGGCGAGCGCGGGCGGAGGCGCTGCGAAACGGGCGCTCGGGGCGCTCGGGGTGCCGTGCCACCTCAACCCCCCACCTTCGGTCGCACGAGCCGTTCGACCGCCCGGACGAGGACATGTTGGCGGAGCGGCTTTTCGAACACCGCATCGAAGCCTGCTTGCACCGCCTTGGCCGTCAGGTCCGCCGAAGGAAAAGCCGTGATCAGCACCGCGGGACCGGTCCAGCCCGTTTCACGAAGGCGGCGGAGTGTATCGAGGCCGTCGCACTCTTCCATGCGGTAATCCGCAACGAGGCAGGCCGCATCTTGCGCTGTCGGGTCGGCGAGCAAGGTCTTGCCGGTCGCATAGGCGCGCACGTCGAAGCCATCGGCCTGAAGCAGCAGCTGGAGCGAGCGACGGACGGCTGGCTCATCCTCGACCAGCAGAATTCTCGTCTTGTGGTTCGCCGGCACCTCGCGGGGCGTATCCATCGTTTTTATTCCCTGTAAGGTCATCTGCTGTCGCAGACAGGGAAACGTGGGTCGCTACGCAATTTTCCCGATAGGGTCAGGCCCCCAGCCCTGCGGCGAATGCGATGCGCAGCGCGTCGGAGAGGCTGCGGACATCGAGTTTCGACATCAGATTGGCCCGGTGGACCTCGACCGTACGCGGAGAAATGCCAAGATCATAAGCGATCGTCTTGTTGGGCAGCCCTTGTGCCAGCCCTTCAAGCACGTCGCGCTCGCGGGGCGTCAGGACGCCGAGCAGGGTCTGAGCCTCGTTCGCGCGCGCCATGATATCCTCCGCGGCCGACAGCCGTCCGAATGCCGTTTCGATCGATGCCAGCAGCACGGCCTTCTCGAATGGCTTTTCCAGAAAGTCGACCGCGCCCGCCTTCATCGCCCTGACCGCGATCGTGACGTCGCCATGTCCGGTCAGGATGATCACCGGCATAGCCACGCCTTTGTCGATCAGCGCCTGCTGGACCTCGAGGCCATCCATATCGGGCATCCGCACGTCCAGAAGGATGCAGCCTTCGGCGAGGTTGCGGACCTCCTTCATGAAGGCGACGCCGCTCGACCAGGTTTCGACCCCGAAACCGGACGTCTTGAGCATGAAGCTGGCCGCGCGGCGAACCGCATCCTCATCGTCGATGATATATACGAGACGCTTGTCACTCATGCTCCATCCCCGTCCTCCGTCGCTGCCCGCACAAGCGTAAAATGAAACTCTGCGCCGCCGTCCCGCCCCGGCTCCATCCAGATCCGGCCGCCATTCGCTTCGACGATCGTCCGGCAGATGGAGAGGCCGAGGCCCATGCCCTCGGCCTTGGTGCTGACAAAGGCCGTGAAGAGCTGCTCTGCGACTTCAGGGGCGACGCCGGGCCCGGTGTCAGCGACGGTCACGCGGACGAACCCGCCCTCGTCGGGCCGGCTGGTCACGGTCAGTTTGCGGGTCTCGCATTCCGCCATCGCCTCGACGGCATTGCGGATGAGGTTGATCAGCACCTGCTGGATTTGGACCTTATCGACCAGCACGGGCGATGCATAGGGGTCGAGGTCAAAGGCCGGCTCGATGCCCTTCTCCTTGGCGCCCATCAGCCCGAGGACCGCAGCCTCGTTGATCAGGGGGGGCAAGCGCTCGACGGTCTTCTCGACTTCGCCGCGCGCTACGAAGTCGCGCAGGCGGCGGACGATGTGGCCCGCGCGCAAGGCTTCTTTGGCGGCATCGTCCAGCGCATCGCGCATCATCGGGAAGTCGTCCGGATTTGGGTCCGCCAACAGATCCCGCAGGGCCTCGGCATAGTTTGCGACGGCGGTGATCGGTTGGTTGAGTTCGTGCGCGAGGGTCGACGCCATCGTGCCCATGGCGCTGACCCGGGACACATGGATCAATTCTGCCTGCAGCGATTCGAGCCGCTCCTCGGTGCGCTGGCGTTCGGTCAGATCACGGATGAAGCCGGTGAACAGGCGATAGCTGCCTTCGGTGGTCTCGCCGATCGAGAGCTCCATCGGGAAGGTCGTACCATCCTTGCGCCTGCCGAACACGACCCGGCCGATGCCAATGATCCGCTTCTCACCGGTCGCGAGATAACGGGCCAGATAGCTATCGTGCCGTTCGCGATCCGGGCTCGGCATCAGCCGGCTGACATTGAGGCCGAGCAGTTCGGCTTCGCGATAGCCGAACAGCCGCTCGGCCGCGGCGCTGAAGGAGATGATCGCGCCCTGGTCGTCGATGACGATCATCGCATCCGGCACGGTGGAGAGGATCGAGCGCAAATGACTTTCGCGCGACAGCACCGCCTCCTCGGCGGCCTTTCGCTCGGTAATGTCGGAAATGACCTTGGCGAAACCGCGCAGCTTTCCGTCCGGATCGTGGAGGGCCGTCGTCGTTACGCTGGCGAGAAACTCGGAGCCATCCTTGCGGACCCGCCAATCCTCTTCCTCGGTCCTGCCCTCGGCCGCCGCCCGCGCGAGATCTCGCTCCGGCTTGCCGGCCTCGACCGCATCGGCCGGGTAGAAGAGCGCGCCGCTCTTGCCGATGACCTCTGCTTCGGACCACCTCTTGAGGCGCTCGGCGCCCTTGTTCCAGATCGTCACACGACCGTCGGCATCGAGCATGTAGATCGCATAGCTTTGCGCGCCGTCGATCAGGAGATTGAGTTCCTCCGCGACGACGCTTGCCTCGGTGGCACGTTGATCGGCCTGCGCGTCGCTCGCCACGGCGCGCCGGTGCGAGCGGCTCATCATGTCGGCCAGAAAAATGATCCCGGCGGCCGTTATCGCGAAGGTCGCCACCTGGGCAAAGTCGCTTATGCCGAATCCGTCGATGTTGGCGAAGCGCGCGCCCAGGAGCGCTGCTGCCACCGCGGCGAGCGTGCCCGCGACGGGCCCGGCCCAAAGGCTGGTCAGGAGAATGGGCAGGGTAAAGGGCAGGAAGGCGGCTCGATCGCCAAGCCATGGTTGCAGGAGGTAGCGGAGCGCCGCCGTGGCTCCGACCAGCGCCAGTGCGATCCCGATACGCCCCGCCAGCGAACGGGATGCCACAGCCATCATCGGTACGCTTCCACCCTGAAAGCGGGGCGCGGAGGACCATCGATCGGCAATCCGCACGGGCCGCCTCGTTACCGCTTCATCATAACTTATCTTGGCACGGCGGCAAATATCTCGGGAGCCTCTCGTAAGTATAGTACCGTAAGGGCACGCGGGGCAGCGTTAGTTAGCGGCGATAGCCCGCGATATGCGTGGATATACGGATAGCGGACCGTCGAAGGCGGCGCGCTCGTGGGCTGGGTCGCGGCTGCCACTTTCGGCCGGATGCTGCTCGCGCCTCCGCAACCTTACGAATTGGCCGTGACGTATACCGGGCGACGCCGCTTCGCGGCAGCGATCATACGCATAGGCGCCGATTCTCAGCAGCTGACCATGCTGATCTCCGGCGTAGGCCTCAGGACATTCGCGACCGGGCGGCCTTCCGAGCCCAGGCGCTGAGCCGTAGCCTTGAAGCCATGGCGGGCAAGATGATGGCGCTTCCGGATCGTGGCCCGCATTGGTAACGGTACGTAGCGACAATCGGCCGGAATGCCGGCAGATTGAACCGTCGGAGGTTGCCATGCAGCAGCGCCATGTCATGCGCATGCCTGGTCCGGGCGCGGCGTTCGAAGCCTGTGACGAAGCGTTGCCGGAGCCCGGGCCCTATCAACTGCTCATCGCCGTCAGCGCCTGCGGCGTCTGCCGTACCGATCTGCATGTCTGCGATGGGGATATTCCGGCTCGCTATCCGATCATTCCCGGCCACGAAATCGTCGGCCGGGTGGTGGCGACCGGGGCTGCGGTCACTGAATTCCGGCCGGGCGACCGGGTGGGAGTACCGTGGCTGGGCGGCACCTGCGGCCGCTGCGCCTTCTGTCGTAGCGGCCGTGAAAATCTCTGCGATGCACCGCTCTTCACGGGGTGCACGATCGACGGAGGCTATGCCAGCCACTGCCTGGCCGATGCCCGATACTGCTTCGCGCTGCCAGCCGGCCTCGACGACGTCGCTGCGGCGCCGCTCCTTTGCGCCGGCCTGATCGGATGGCGTGCGCTGCGTCTGGCGGGCGACGGACGTCGGATCGGCCTTTACGGCTTTGGCGCAGCCGCCCATATCATCGCGCAGGTGGCTGTCGCCCAGGGCCGCGAGGTCTATGCCTTCACCCGCCCGGGCGATGGAAGGGGCCAGGAATTCGCGCGATCACTAGGCTGTCGCTGGGCCGGAGGCTCGGAGGAGGCACCGCCCGGGCTGCTCGATGCGGCGCTCATCTTCGCCCCGGTCGGAGCGCTGGTACCGCTGGCCCTGAAGGCTGTCGCGAAAGGGGGTCGGGTCGTTTGCGCCGGAATTCACATGAGCGACATCCCCGCATTTCCCTATGCCGATCTCTGGGGAGAGCGATCGATCCTGTCGGTAGCCAATCTAACCCGCGACGATGGTAGGACCTTTTTTGCGGCCATCGCGGGGATGCGGGTGAAAGCCGTCACGCATGTCTTCCCGCTGGCAGAAGCGGGGAAGGCGGTGTCGGCCGTCCGGGATGGCATGGTCGACGGCGCCGTCGTGCTGGTCCCTTAGAAAGCGATTTCGGCCCAGATGGAAACATCTTCCGGTTCGGAATTCACGGCAAACAAAAGAAAATAAGACTCGATCCGGTTCGGAACTATACGGATGGGCCGAGGTCATTGGGATGTTTACGGATGGCCCTTATCCGCGCTATCGGCCAGCCTTGCCCAATGACTACCGGGTCTGCCTGTGCATCGCTGCTCTATGTCAGCCAAGTGCTCTTGCCCCATGCGGATCGCGTCGGCGAGATCGCGCGGATCGTCGAAGTTTCGCGCAGCCGTAACGCCGCATTGCAGGTGACGGGGGCGCTGATTGCAACCTATCGGTTCTTCGCGCAGATCCTCGAAGGACCGCCCGATGCGATCGAGGCGCTGATGAACAGCATCAGATGCGACAAGCGCCATCGCGCCGTTACCGTGGTGCGCGAGGAAACGCTGGCGGGGCGTCGTTTCCCCGACTGGTCGATGGCCTATTCGGGCGCTGCGGGCTATGTCGACAGGACCATCGGTCCGCTCATCGGCCCATCGTGCGATCCACGGCCCGCGCCCGACACCGATCGCCTGGTCCGGCTCATTCGAGAGTTTACGCGATAGGCCGCAACACCCTCGGGATCATACGCATATGGTCGTCGATGCGTCCCTTCTACCCTCATATACATCGCGCCGCCGATGCGGTGCGTTGTTCGGGATGGACAGGCGACAGTGCTTTCGCGGGCGCACGCGCCGATAGCGAGGAATGGCGCGATGATAAGACAACTGCTCCTGACAATGCTGAGCGCCCCGGCACCAACCCCCGAGTGGGCGCTGGCGGCGGCGGACGGGCTGGCGGTACATCTCGACGCCGAGCTCGACGCGCTTCTTGCGACGATCAATATCCCCGATGTCTCCAATGGGCTCGCGCGCCGGCTTGTCGGCGCCGATGCGGCGATCGCCGCTGAAAACAGGGCGATCCGCGCGCAGGCCGACGCGCTGAGCAGCCGGTTCGCCGCCATCGTCGGGTCGAGCGACCCGCATCGGCAGAAGCGGATCGAATCCTGCGGCTTCGTCGATCCGAATGCCGCCGCCTTCCACGCTCGCCTGTCCGATTTGACGCTCCTGCCGATCTACGGCCATCCCGACGAGCGCTGGCTGATCGAGGGACTGCTGTTCGGATCCGGCCGGCCGCTTTTGCTCCTCCCCGAGCCGGCGCGCTCCGCTTGGGACCATATCGTGATTGCATGGGACGGGTCGCGTGCCGCGGCGCGGGCGCTGGCCGATGCGCTGCCGCTCTGCAGGCGCGCGAAGACGGTCAAGATCCTCACGATCACCGGCGAAAAGCCGCTGCCAGCTGATCTCTCCATCGACGGGGTGCGGCATCATCTGGCGCGCCATAATGTCGCGGCGACGGGCATCGAGCGACCCGTCGAGGGCGATGATGTCGGTACCGACCTGCTCGCTTACGCCAATGGGCAGTCCGCCGACCTGCTGGTTATGGGTGGGTTCGGTCATTCGCGGCTGCGGGAGTTTTTCCTGGGCGGCGCCACCCAGAGCGTGATCCACGCGCCTACGTTGCCCGTCCTCATGTCCAACTAGATTCGCCATGGATCGTCCTGCGGCCGGTGGTGCCACCACCATGGTGGCGCCGCGGTCAGCGCGGTGGCCAGACCGATTTTAGCCCCACGAAGGGGGCGCCGCTGCATGCCCCCCCCCTGTCGTTCAGTGGCCAAGGACCAGCGGAAAGCCGCTCTTCGACAACATGCGTTTCGTGACGCCGCCGAAGCTCTCCATTAAACGGCCGTGGCTGTAGGCTCCCATGACGATATAGTCCGCCCGCCACCGTTCGGCTTCGTCGGCGATCAGGCGATCAGCCGCGTGAAACCCGTCATCGATAAGCCGGACCGCCGCATGAATGCCGTGGCGTGACAGATATTCGGCCGCCTCAGTCGGCTCGGCGCGCTCTCTCCCGTCGCGCGCCATGAAGATCTCGACCTCCTTGGCGATGGTGAGCAGTGGCACCGCTGCGCGCATGGTCTCGATACAGGACGCCTGCCCGTCCCAGGCGATAAGTGCTCGATCGAGCGTGAGCCGTTCCAGCGAGTCGGGAACAGCGAGTACAGGCTTACGCGCACGCATGAGAATCCGGCTCGCGATGTCGCGCATATCCGGATAGGGGAAGGCGTCGAGCTGCCGGTTGAGCACGATGATGTCGGCAAGCGCGAGCGCGGTGCGATCACGCCGCCACGCCCATCCGTAAACTTCCCCATTGGGCGCCCGGCAACCCCGTCCTATCGCTGCGTGAACAAAGGCGCCCAGGTGAGGATTGGAAACTATGCGCGACTATGACGACATTGCGAGGCGTCTCGCGGCGAGGCTCGCCGAATTACAGGCACGTAGCGATGCGATCGAGCAGGATCTCAGGCAGCCGCTCGACCAGGACAGCGCCGAGCAGGCGATCGATCTGGAGGACGATGAGGCCCTGGCAGGCGTCGACGCGATCATCCGGGCTGAGATCGTGGCGACGCAGCAGGCGCTGCAGCGGCTAGAGGCGGGCACCTACGGAATATGCATTCGATGTGGCGATGACATCGCGGCGGCACGGCTCGAAGCCTTGCCGGTGGCCCCCCACTGTATCGACTGTGCGGATCGGCTTGTTGGGGATTCGTGATTTTCAGCAAAGCATGAAAGGAAGACCGCATGAAGGGTTTCGTTGGAGATATCGAGCAGCTCACCACGCAGAATGACGATTTTCGCCACGTCATCTATACGGGGCATAATCTTCAGCTTGTCCTGATGGCGATCCCGCCTGGGGAGGAGATCGGCGAAGAGATCCATCCCGACCGCGACCAGTTTTTTCGGATTGAGACGGGTCGGGGCGAGGTCTGGATCGACGGCGTCTGTACCGAGGTGCAGGCTGATGACGGGATCGTCGTTCCGCAGGGCGCGCGTCACAATATCAAGGCGAAGGGTCTGGAACCCCTTCGCCTGTACACAATCTACGGTCCTCCCGAACATATCGACGGCGTGGTGCATCGCTCCAAGCAAGATTCTGAGGAGCATCACGAGCATTTCGATGGCCGAACCACCGAATAAGGGCGAGACGTCGGTTCCCTGTTCTTGGCAAGGCGCAGGGCGCCGCTCATTGAGAAGCGGTAGCGGTGCTTGCGGCGCAACCGCCGCTCCCCGGCTAATCGTGTGTCGGACGCGCTGGCCGCATCCCCCAGCCGATATTGGCGAGCGCTGCGCCTTCGACGACGAGGTCGAGCGCGATCGCGAAGCCGAGCGGCCAAAGCGATCCTCCGGGCAAGCCCGCCTCGATGATGGCAGCCACGCCAAGCGTGGTGATTCCCGAAAGGGCTTCCCAGCCGCGCAGGCGCGCGCCAAGCCGCGCTGCGGTGGCCAGACGGCTAATTCCCGCCATCGCCAGCGAGCCGACGAGCAGGAACTCGATCCACCGCACATCGACGAGCGGCTGCAAAAGGACCGCGACGGCCGCGCATAGATAGAGGATCGAGGCGGCGAGAGTGAACAGCGGCCACCCCCGGCGCAGTGCCGCAAGGCCGTGGCTGAGCTGGAGGACGCCGGCCGCGAGCATTGCCATGCTGATCTCGAAGGTGGAAAGACGATCTATGACGAAGAGGGTGACGCAACTGGCAACGCCCAGCAGGCAGAGCGCGCCACCGATAGAGATCGAGCGTCGGCGCAATATCGCCTGTTGGCGATCGGCATCATCTACGGTTTTGAGCACCGGAACCTCCTTCTAGCGGCCCCACTTTCCGCGCGAACCTCACCCCCCGCCATTGGTGAATCTACGAACACCCCTCTGCCTCGGGACATTCACCTATTCGGACGGCTCCACCGAACAGGCAAGACAGCTTTCGAAGGAGAGGTTCATGGCGGTCGATATCCAGTTTCATGGTGCAGCCCAGACAGTGACCGGCTCATGTACCGAGATCATCGCCGGCGATGCCCATCTTCTTGTCGACTGCGGTCTCTTCCAAGGACCCCGCAGTCTCGAGCATCTCAATCATGAGCCCTTCGGCTTCGATATACGGTCGATCGATGCGGTCCTGCTCAGCCACGCCCATATCGACCATAGTGGACTGCTCCCGCGGCTTTGCTGCGGAGGGCTATAATGGACCGATCTGGATGACAGGCCCGACCCGCGATCTGATCGGCTATCAGCTAGCCGATGCGGCCAGAATTCAGGTCAGCGATGCTCGCCATCATAATCTGAGGCGCGATCGTGCCGGCGGTCGCCGCCATGAGCCGATTTACGCGCCGATCGATGCCGAACGCGCGGTCGATCTCGCGCGCACGGCCACGCTCGACACATGGTTCGAACCCTGTGCGGGCATTCGCGTCCGTTTCTGGGACGCGGGACATATCCTCGGGGCTGCTTCGAGCGAGCGCCAGTGATCGCTGCCGATGTCGTCGACCTGCTATGCTGGCGAACTGCCGGCGAAAACCACACTCTCGAATAGTCGCCAACTTCGGATTGTATGTGTCCACGAAAGGAGTTACGATTTCGGTCATTCTCTCGGATCGGATAACAGAGAGATATAAATGGAGAGGCCGATGAAACGCATCAAAGCGGCGGATGTCGTGTTTCTCGACGTCGAGCAGCCAAATACCCCGCTTATAATTGGCGGTGTGTTTATTCTCGATCCGGCGACAGCTCCCGACTCATTCGTCAGGCACAGAGATATTCTCCGCTATGTGGAAGGACGACTGCATCTTGCTCCAAATCTGCGTCGAAAGCTGGTATTTAACCCACTGTCGGTGGACGAGCCTCGACTAATCAATGATCCGGCGTTCGATCTCGAATTTCATGTCCGGCACCTCGGCTTGCCAAAACCTCGCGACCGGCGGCAGTTCAATATTCTTTGCGGGAGACTCATGTCTCGTCCCATGGACATTCACCGGCCGCTTTGGGAACTTTATATCATTGAGGGGCTTGAGAATGTCGAAGGTTGTCCGCCGGATGCTTTCGCTATTTTAATCAGGCTACACCACGCCGGTTTCGACGGCGCGGCCGCCCACGCCGCGATTTGGGCGCTGACGCAGCGGGCACCCGACGAGGAGCCGCCGCAACCCGATGACGAATGGGCTCCCGAGCGAAATCCCGATGCGCTCGACTGGCTGTCGAGTTCGATCACTGAGGGCCTCAAGCAGACTTTCACAAATTTCAGCCGCCTGCCCGGCTTCGGTTTTCGGGTAGCGAAGGGCCTGATGGCAGCCAAACCCTGGACGGGTTCTCTGCCAGTACCCCTGACGCGCTTCCAAAATCACCCTTCATCTCACCGTGTCTTTGATTGGGTTACCTTTTCTCAGGCCGAGGCGCGACAGGTTCGCGAAGCCCTGGGGATGCCCAAGATGAATGATCTGGTGCTGACGATAATCGCCGGAGCCCTCCGGATGTACCTGGGCGAGAAGGGTGAGCTTCCGGGCCAGCCGCTCATTGCGTTGTGCCCCATCAATGTGCGTGGACATGGAGATCCTGCGGCAGGCGGCAATGAGGTAGCTCTCATGCGAGTGCCGATTTTCACCGATATCGAGGATCCGCTCGAGCGTCTGAAGGCGATCGGATCGGCGACGGGGCAGGGCAAGGAGACGGCCAGAACGCTCGGCGAAACATTCATCGGCGACTTCCTTTCGCTCTACCCTTACGCGATGCGGTCCTGGGCCATGCGCTCGGCGACCGGTATGACCGGCAATGGCAGAGCATTGATGCCGAAAGTCGCCAACCTGCTCGTCACCAACATCCCCAACTCGACGGCCGGGCATTTCATTGCCGGCTCTCGGGTGCTTTCATATGCCGGCTTCGGTCCGGTGGTGGAGGGGATAGGTCTTTTCCACGCGGTAAGCGGCATGGATTGGGAGCTATCGATCTCGGCGACGTGCACTCGCGAGATGATGCCCGACATAGCGCACTACATGGCCTGTCTTCGCCACTCTTATGACGAATTGAAAACGCTCGCCGACCGTGCCCTGGAGGGGGCGCGACCGCAGCGGAAAACGGCGTCTGTGAAGACGGGCTGATTCTCCGGAAAGGGGGCAATGAGCGTCGCATTGCGGTGGGATGCCGACGGGCCAACGTCTCATATTGGGCCGGGGAATGCCAGCACGGTTTTGATTGGGGGAGGAACGATCCTATATGGCGGATGTTGGACCGAGAGGATTGCCGGAGAATTACATGACCGTTGACCGAAGCCAGCAGCGTACCGCATCCCCGCCATCAAAGTTGCTTGCCCTCACCGAACTTCCCCGCGCGATCTCGGAACTGGGCATGCTGTTCGCCGGCGCGGGCGCGCTTCTTTACGCGGCGCCGAAGGGTGACGGACATCCGGTTCTTGTGTTGCCGGGCTTTATGACCGGCGACGGTACGACAGGAATTCTGCGGCTGTTTCTGCGCCAACTGGGCTATGATGTCCTCGGCTGGGAGCTGGGCTGGAATGTGGGGCCCCGGACGACGGGTGACGAGTGCGAGAAGCTGCTGTCACGGCTCGAGGCTGTTTACGATGCTACCGGCCAAAAGGTCAGCCTCGTCGGGTGGAGTTTGGGCGGCATCATGGCGCGCCGTGTCGCCAACCTCGCACCGGATCTGGTGCGGCAGGTCATCACATTAGGCTCTCCCTTCGCCGGGGCTCCTCGCGCCACCAATCTCGTATGGCTTTACGAAGCCGTCACCGGCCAGAGGATTGACGGGCCGGAGAATGAAAAACAGTTGCGCGAAAGTTTCCCGGTTCCATCCGTCCCGACGACTGCAATCTATTCTCGTGCCGACGGGATAGTTGCATGGGAGAATTGCTACGAGCCTGCCTGCAGCCGGACCGAGAATATCGAGGTTTACGGTAGCCATTGCGGATTGGGCACAAACCCCTGGGTGCTTTATGCGGTGGCGGACAGGCTGTCCCAGGATCAGGACGACCGGCAACCGTTCGCATGGAATAGCGAGATCAACGACAAGCGAGCTGCTGCTAGCGGAGTTGAATAGCCCCGCGGGGTAGGCGGGCGGAGGGGATAGGCGCGCAGCGGATGCCGGATCGTGTCATGTATGGAAGCATTCGGTGTCACGGGTGCAGCGGAACATGTGTTGGGGAGGACGATCATCATGGCTGACCGCTTGGCACTCGATATTCCCCATCGTCTGGGCCGCGCCGAGGCCCGTCAGAAACTCGAAAATAAGCTTGGGCATATTGCCGCGGCTCTACCCGGTGGATCGTTGAACTCCCACCACTGGGAAGGCGATACATTGTTTCTCGATATTGCCGTGCTGGGCCAGAGGATCGCAAGTGAACTGGAGGTGCTCGACGACCGGGTGCATGCGGAGGTGGATCTCCCGCCTT
>Ga0068863_100005461_pt1 | contig 12518 bp, 10 predicted proteins | sample KBSSwiS62_FD_66596 | JGI IMG/M metagenome (GOLD analysis project Ga0068863, IMG submission 66596) | Switchgrass rhizosphere microbial communities from Kellogg Biological Station, Michigan, USA - KBS Switchgrass S6-2 | ecosystem: Host-associated > Plants > Roots > Rhizosphere > Soil ...
GGGACCGCGAGCCAGACGCTGCTCGTGGCCCGCACGGGCGAGGAGGACGGTCGGGCGCGGCTGTCGATGTTCATGCTGTCCCTCCCGCACCAGGGTGTCTCAATGACCCCGATGCGGATCTCGGTCCACGCGCCGGAGGTTCAGTACACGGTGCGCTTCGACGACGTCGTCGTGCCGGGCGACGCACTCGTGGGCGAGGAGGGCCACGGCGGCCGGACGATGTTCGGCGCGCTGAACCCGGAGCGCGTGCTGGCGGCGGCAGGCGTGATCGGGCTGGGCAGCCACGTCCTGGCCCGGGGGGTGGACTATGTCAAGTCCCGAACGCCGTTCGGTCGCTCCACCGGCAGCTACCAGGGTGTCCAGCACCCGCTCGCCCGCGCGTACATCCAGCTGCAGGCCGCGCGGCTGATGACCTACAACGCGGCGGCCGCGATCGACCGGGGTGAGCGCTCCGGCGTCGGGCCGAACAGCGCCAAGCTGCTCGCGTCCGAGGCGGCGTTCGCGGCGCTGGACACCGTGATCCAGGTCGGCGGTGGCGCCTCCTTCGACGCCGACACGGACATCGTCGCCTTCTTCGAGGCGATCCGGCTGCGTCGGATCACCCCGGTGAACAACGAACAGGTCCTCAACCACGTCGCCGAGAACGCCCTCGGCCTCGAGCGAAGCTACTGAGGAGGCGTCGACATGCGAGGCCTGTGCAGGACCGTGCTCACCGCGTGCACGCTGGCCGGGATGCTCGTCGCGACCGGATGCTCGTCGGCCGAGTCCTCGGGCGGCGCGGCGGGGTCGATCGCCACGATGGACCCGATCACGATCGCCGTCGCCGAGGTGGTCAACGAGCGACACTCCACGGGTGTGGCGCTCAAGGCGTTCACCGACGAGGTCACCGCCCGCACCGCCGGGAAGGTCCGGTTCGAGATCTACTGGAGCGGTTCGCTGGTGCCCGGGACCGAGGCGCTCGACGCCGTCGGCGGTGGACTGGCGCAGATAGGTGCGGTCACCCCCGCCTACTTCCCCCAGGACCTGCCCCTGTCGCAGTGGTCCAGCGGGCTCGTGGGCGAGATCAGCTCCGCCAGCCCGCACGGGGTGCTCCAGGGGGCACCCACCGTGCGGGAGCTCTTCGCCCAGCCTGAGCTGGCCGCCGAGTTCGAGGACTACGGGGTGCACGTCCTGTCCGCCTCGGTCACCGGCCCCCAGGCCATGCTCTGCTCCCGACCGTCGTTGACACCCGCCCAGACCGCGGGCCTGCGCGTCCGCACCGCCGGGTCGATCTGGAACGCCGAGGCCGAGGCGCTCGGCATGACCCCCGTGACCCTGCCGCCCGGCGAGATCTTCGACGCGATGCAGCGGGGAGTGATCGACTGCGCCGTCGGGGCGACCGCCGCGCTCACCAGCTACGGGTTGTGGGAGATCGCCGACTACTACACACCCGTGGGCATGACCGCCGCGATCCGCGTCACCGGTGTCAACCGCGACGTGTGGAACCGCCTCCCGGAGGAGGCGCAGAAGATCATGGAGGATGCTGTGCCGACCTATCTCGCCGAGGTGGCGCGTGCCGAGTTCACGGGCGACCAGGCGATGTTCGCCCCGGGCGGCCCCGCCGAGGGGGCGACCCTGCAGAGTCCGACCGAGCTCGGCGCGCGGGTGGACGGCGTCCAGTCCGACCGTGTCGCGGCGATGGCGGCCGGAGCCGCGGACGTCCCTGGCGCGACACCCGATCTCGTCGGGCGGTTCACCGACTCGTCGGCCCGGTGGCTCTCGCTCGTGACCGAGGACATGGGGGTCGCGGTGCCGCGGCTCGACAGCTCCGATGCCATCCGCCAGTCGTACCTGGACGCGGCGTCGACGGATTTCGCCCAGTGGGCCGAGCTCCTCCGGACGAAATCGGCGCAGCGATGAGCGCGCCCCCGCAGACTGCTCGCCCGGGCCCGCTGAGTGGCATGCGCATCGTCGAGATCGGCGTGTGGCATGCCGGACCGGGGGGGACAGCGATCCTGGCCGACCTGGGTGCCGAAGTGATCAAGGTCGAGGGACTCTCCGGCGATCCCGAGCGCTACCAGGGCTCCTTCGGCCCGATGGCGACACAGGCGATCGACACCGCCGACTGGTCCTTGATGTTCGAGATGTCGAACCGGGGCAAGAAGGGCATCTGCGTCGACCTTCGGCAGGAGGCGGGCCGGGAGGTCGTGTTCGACCTCCTCAGGACTGCCGATGCGCTCGTGACGAACCTACGGCTGGAGACCATTCGCAGCTTCGGACTTGACCACGCGAGTGTCGCGGAGATCAACCCGAAGCTGGTCACCGTGCACGCGTCGGGGTTCGGGGCCGCCGGGCCCGCCGCCGGGCACGGTGCGTTCGACACCCTGGGGCAGGCCGTCTCCGGGATGATGTACCTGGCCGGACAGTCCGAACCGCGGCCCTTGTCGGTCATCGTCCTCGACCAGATGACCGCCATCTGCGTGAGCCACGCCGTCCTGACCGGTCTGCTCGCCCGCGAGCGGCACGGCACCGCGGACGACGTCCAGGTGTCGCTCTTCGGCTCGGCGGTGTGGCTCATGCACGCCAACCTGCTGACCTCGAGCGTCCTGGGGGAGACCTTCGACATCTCCTGGGACCGCACCAGACAGTCCCCCCTGCGCACCACCTTCGAGTGCTCGGACGGCGCGTGGATCGCGGACACGAACCATCCCGAGGTGCAGTACTGGGGCCGTTTCTGCGACGCGATCGGCCTGCCGGAGCTCGCCGACGACCCCCGGTACCGGACGCCCGCGTCGCGCAAGGCGAACGCGGCGGAGCTGTACGCGGTGATCGACGCCGCCTTCCGGACCCGGACCAGGGCGGACTGGCTCGAGACGGGGCGCAAGCACGGGCTGCTGTTCGCTCCGGTGAACACCTTCTCCGACGTGCTGAAGGACGAACAGGCGAGGGCGAACGGCTACGTCGTGGATCGGGAGCACCCCCGTCTGGGCCAGGTGACCATGCCCGGCTACCCCGCCGTCTTCGCCCAGCACGATGTCGGGCCCGCCGGGCCCGCGCCAACCCTGGGACAGCACACCGACGACGTGCTCTCCGCCCTGGGGTACCCGGCCGCCACCCTCGAGAGACTGCGGGCCGACGGTGTCATCGCCTAGCCGGGGGGACACCGCGGTGGCCGGGGAGGTGCCGGCGGCGGTCGAGCCGGATCCGCGCCTCGAGCCTGCCTGGATCCGTGTGGTCCACCGCATGGCCGGGTCGGCGATGGGGGTGGTCGGCATCGTCGTCGTGCTGATGGCGCTGAACGTCATCGCCGACGTGATCGGGCGGAACGTGTTCAACCAGCCCCTGCCGGGCACGCTCGAGCTGGTCTCCTTCCTGTGGATGCCCATCCTGACCCTGCTCCCGCTGGCCTACGCGGAGCTGGCGGACCAGCACGTCCGCGTCGAGCTGCTGACCGAGAACTCCCGACCTCGCGACGTGCGGCGGCTCGCGGTCGGGAGTGCGGCAGCGGGCGCGCTGGTCACCGGGTGGATCGCCACCCTCAGCATCGCCAAGGCGGTCGCGTCCTTCTCGGCAGGTGAGTCCGTGTCGGGAGTGCCGTGGCTGCTGATGTGGCCGGGCCGGGTGGCGATCGCCCTCGCCTTCGGGCTGGCGACCCTCGCCTGCGTGGCCCACGTCGTGGTCCTCCTGCGGTCCTGCGACACCCCCCGCCCGAGCGGGCTCACCACTGCACACGTCGACGGGCAGCCGCGGCGCACCGTCCCCTCCGCGCTGATCATCGTGCTCACCGTGGCCGCGCTGCTGGTCACCGGGGTGATTCTGTTCGCGGACGCGCCCCGCCTCACGGTCGGTGGTCTCGGCCTCCTGCTGCTCCTGCTGCTCCTCGGGCTCGGACTGCCGATCGGGTTCGCCATGATCGCCGCGGCGGCGGTCGGTCTCGCCGGGTTGGCGGGCTACCGGGTCACCGCGACGTCGCTCGGGAACGTCGTCTACGACTCCGTGGCCTCGTGGTCGCTGAACGTCATCCCGTTGTTCGTGCTGATGGGCGTGGCGATGTGGCGGGGCGGGCTGACGGCGAAGGCCTACGCCGCCGCCCGTGCCTGGCTCGGATGGCTGCCGGGCGGGCTCGCCGTGGCGACCACCTTCGCGGGTGCCGCGATGGCGACCAGCAGCGGCAGCTCGATGGGCGTGACGTTCGCGCTCGGTCGCATGTCCCTGCCGGAGATGCTGAGGGCCGGCTACCACCCGCGGCTGGCGACCGGCTCGGTGGCCATGGCGGGCACCTTGGGCCAGGTCATTCCGCCGAGCGTGCTGCTGGTGGTCTACGCCGGTGTGGCGTCGGTGCCGGTGGGGCCGCAGCTCCTCGCGGCGATCGTGCCCGGCGCACTGCTCGCGATCGGCTTCTGCATCGCGATCGTGGCCTGGGTGCGGCTGCGCCCGGAGATCGCTCCGCGCGGCGAGGGCGGGGCCGCCGTGACGTGGTCGGACCGGGGCCGGGTGCTGGCCGGTGCCGCACCGATCGTCGTCGTGGTGGTCGTCGTCCTCGGCGGGATGCTCGCAGGCGTCTTCACCGCGTCCGAGGCGGCCGCCTGCGGAGCGGTGATCGCCCTGGTCGTCGGATGGCTGACGCTAGGCCGAGCCCAGCGTGGCCCGCGGCAGGCGTGGCGCTTCGTCAGGGACACGGTCATGGACAGCGTCGTCGCCTTCTCGGGCCTGTTCGTCCTCATCGTCGGGTCGTTGCTCATCGGTCGCTTCCTGACGCTGAGCGGGGTGGCCCAGGCGTTCACGTCCTGGCTGCTCGGGCTGAACCTGAGCCTGCTGGGCCTGCTCCTGACCCTCGTGGTGATGTACATCGTGCTCGGGATGTTCCTCGAGTCACTGCCCATGATCCTGCTGACGGTCCCCCTGCTGCAGCCCGCGCTGGAGAGCATGGGCGTGAGCATGATCTGGTTCGGCGTCTTTTTGATCATCATGTGTGAGATCGGCATGGTGTTCCCGCCGATCGGCATCCTGACGTTCGTCGTCCACCGCATCGCACAGGATCCCGTGGTCGCCGAGGGCCGCCGAATCGGGCTCGGCGACGTCTTCAGGGGCGTCATGCCCTTCGTCGTCGTCGCCCTCGTCGTGACGCTGGTGATCATCGCCTGGCCGGGTGTCGCACTGTGGCTCCCGGAGGCGTCGCAATGACCGGGGTCACCGCGCGAGACGTCGGTCGCTTCCGTCCCGAGCCGTGGCCGGAGCAGATCACCGAGGACCACCTCGAGTTCCCCCACTGGGACGGGCTCCGCTCGGAGCGGCTGCTGTTGCAGCGGTGTGCGGGCTGTCGGGCGGTGCAGTGGGGGCCGGAGTACATCTGTCACCGCTGCCACTCGTTCGACCTCGGGTATGACGAGGTGTCGCTGACCGGGACGGTGTACTCGTGGCAGCGGACCTGGCACGCCGGCACACCCGCCGACGCCGAGCACCTGCCCTACGTGACGCTGGTCGTCCAGCTCACGACCGCGCCTCGGATCCTGCTCGTCGGCGGACTCGTCGGGGACCAGCGTGAACCCATCGCGATCGGCGCGGCCCTCGAGGGCGAGTTCGTCCACCTGGATGCGTACTCCCTCCTGCTCTGGCGGCGGGCATGACACGGACGGGGCCGCTGGGCGGTATCACGGTCGTCGAGCTCGGCGGGATCGGTCCGACCCCGTTCGCTTGCATGCTGCTCGCAGACCTGGGGGCGCAGGTCACCCGCGTGAAGCGGGCCGGTGAGGCCGCACGCAGGCCGCCGGAGCTGGAGATCGCGGACCGTGGCAAGCGGATCGTGGAGCTGGATCTCAAGTCGCCGGAGGGGCTCGCGGCCGCCCAGCGGCTGCTCGCTGATGCCGACGTGGTGGTCGAGGGGTTTCGCCCCGGTGTCGTCGAGCGACTGGGTCTCGGGCCTGAGCCGATGCTCGCCGCCAACCCCCGTCTGGTGTTCGGGCGGATGACCGGGTGGGGCCAGACCGGCCCGAGGCGGGACCAGGCGGGCCACGACATCAACTACCTCGCCATCTCCGGCGCACTCCACGGGCTGGGGGACGCCGACGGGCCGCCGCAGATCCCGAGCAACCTCCTGGGTGACTACGGCGGCGGATCCCTCTACCTCGTGGTCGGGGTGGTCTCGGCCCTGGTCGAGCGGGCCCGGACCGGGCGCGGGCAGGTAATCGACGCCGCGATCGTGGACGGCGTCACGACGCTGCTGGCCAGCACCCTCACCCTGCTCAACGGCGGGGCCTGGACCGACGCCCGCGGGGTGAACCTGGTCGACGGGGGCGCGCCGTTCTACGGGGTGTACGAGACTGCGGACGGCCTACACGTGGCGGTCGGTGCGCTCGAGCCTCAGTTCTTCGAGCTGCTCCTGGAGATGCTGGGCATCGGGTTCCCCCCGGTGGCCCAGCACGACCGTACGCGCTGGCCCGAGCTGCGGCGGCGGCTCGCCGACGCGTTCCGCCGGGGTACCAGGAACGAGTGGACGGCCTACTTCGCCGGCACGGACGCGTGCGTCACGCCGGTCCTTTCGCTGCGTGAGGCCGCCGCGGACCCGCACCTGACCAGCCGCGGATCGCTGTGCACCCACGCGGGTCGCATCGAACCCGGGACCGCGCCGCGCTTCGCCCGCGGCAGTGCCGACGAGAAGGAAGCGATGTCCACTCGAGACCACGGCGAGATGCCGGACAACGACTACGCGACGATCGCCATCGGCACCGTCGAGGAGGGCATGGCATGGGTCGGTGCCCGCTCGGCTCCGGTGACGGCCCTCGCACCGGTCGAGGTCGGGCAGATCGTCTCGTTGGCGGCTGCGGTCGAGGACGGGAACCCGACGTACTGGGACGCAGACACCGCGGTGCGCGAGTGGGGCGAGCGGATCGCACCCGCCGCGCTCCTCGGCCCGCTGTTCAGCCCCGCGCGTTGGCGGCCCGCCGCCGAGTCGGAAGCCACCATCGCCGCGAAGGTCCCGCTTCCGGGCACCTCGTTGATCAATATCGGCGCCGAGGCCGTGTTCCACCGGCCGCTTCGCGTCGGGGACTGGCTGACCAGGGTCGAGGAGGTCACGTCGATCACGCCCCGCTCGACCCGGCTCGGCGACGGGCACGTCGTCCACGCGACCTCCTACTACCACGACGAGTCGGGCGATCTCGTCGCCGAGAACACCAACGAGATCCTGCGGTTCACGCCGCGGGAGCCGAGCCAGGAAGGGCGGACGTGATGGCCGCACCCGACACGGCGAGCATCACCGTCGGCACTGAGCTGCCGCAGGTCCGGCTCCCGATCACCTACACGATCGTCGCGACGCTGCCCGCGAGCACGCGTGACTACTTCCCCGGCCACCACGACCCGGCGTACGCCCGAGCACAGGGCAACCGCACGATCTACCTGAACACGCCGTTCTACAACGCCTTCGTCGACCGGGTCGCCCTGGAGTGGGCCGGGCCCGGCTGGTTCGTCCAGCGACGCGCCATCCGGATGAAGCGCCCCGTGTTCCCCGACGACGTACTGGTCGGCACCGGGCGGGTGACGGAGGTCCTCGACCCGGGAGGCGACGACACGCGAGTGGTCCTCGCCGTGGACGCGTCGACGCAGGCGGGGGTCTGCGTCGCCGCCCGCATCACCCTCGCCAGGGCCGCGAGCCTCCGGTGACCAGCGGTCTGCGAGGCCGTGCAGCAGTGGTCGGCGTCGGCGAGTCGACCTACTTCAGACACGGGCGGGCCCCGGAGCCGGAGTTCGTCCTCACCCTGCGGGCCATCCTCGCCGCGGCCGCCGACGCGTCGATCGACCCACGGACCATCGACGGATTCGCGAGCTTCGCCAACGACCGCAACACCTCATTGCGGGTCGCGAACGCCCTCGGCGTCCACGAGATGCGCTGGTCCTCGATGCAGTGGGGCGGTGGCGGCGGCGGTGGTGGCGGGGCGGTCCAGCATGCCGCGGCCGCCGTGGCGACGGGCTGTGCCGAGACCGTCGTCGTCTACCGAGGGATCTGCCAGGGCCAGTACGGCCGGTTCGGGGCGGGCGGCTACGTCAGCGCGTCGCCGCTGCGGGCCGCCTACGGGATGCGCTCGCCCGCCGAGCTCTTCGCCTCGCGGATGACGCGGTTCATGGCCGAACACGACATCTCACCCGACACCCAGAAGGCGGTGGCGCTGGCGTCCTACCACCACGCCCAGCGCAATCCCCGCGCGCTGATGCACGGCCGGGAGCTCTCGCCGGAGGGCTACGACGCGAGCCGCTGGATCGTCGAGCCGTGGCGGCTCTACGACTGCTGCCAGGAGAGCGACGGCGCCGCCGCCCTCATCGTGACGTCGGCGGAACGCGCGCGCGACCTTGCGGACCGACCGGCGTTCGTCCTGGGAGCGGTCACCGGTGGGGAGCATCGCAGCGGGGGCTTCAAGGAGAACGTGTTCGACCCCGAGGTGTTCGCGACGGCGGAGTTCACCGCGGCCGCGGCCAGGCTCTTCGAGTCGGCAGTGCTCCGCCCGGAGGACGTCGACGTCGTGCAGGCCTACGAGAACTTCACCGGAGGCGTCGTCATGGCGCTGATCGAGCACGGGCTGGTGCAGGCGCAGCGGGCGAACGAGCTGCTCACCTTCGAGAACCTGGTCGCGCCGACCGGCGGCCTCCCGTTGAACACCGCGGGCGGCAACCTCGCCGAGGCCTACATCCACGGGCTGGGGCTCACGGTGGAGGGAGTCCGGCAGATTAGCGGCGGGTCGCCCAACCCGGTGCCCGAGACGGAGGTCAGCCTGGTCGTGTCGGGGCCGATGGTGACCCCGGCGACGAGCCTGCTGCTCGGCACGGAGGCCGCACTCGGCTGAGCGGGCGCTGCGGGCTCTCGACCCTCAGGACCTCCCACCGGAGTCGAGGAAGGTGAGCCAGGACTGGCGTGTGCTCTGCATGTGGAGCGACATCGCGACCTCGGCGAGAGCCGGGTTCCCGGAGTTCAGCGCGGCGAGGATCTCACGGTGCTGCCGGCTTTGGCGGTCGCGGTTGAGGGACTTGCCTTGACCGTGCAACTGGAGCAGGGGTTCCTTCGCCACGTGCCGGAACACCGCGCGCCACTGCGAGGACTTCGAGGCGTCCATGATCGCCGCGTGGAAGTCGCTGTTGAGCTTCAGGTTCGCCGACTCGGAGTCTCCTACCGGGGACTCCAGTCGATCGAGGATCTCGGCCAGGGTCCGCAGGTCGTTCTCGTCGGCGTGCAGTGCCGCCAGCCGAGCGCCCTGGGGCTCGACGAGCGCGCGGATGTCCAGGATCGCCAGGAGGTCCGCCCGATCCAGGTCGGCCAGCCGCGCACCTCGGTTGGGCAGGAGCTGGACCACGCCCTCGGCGCCGAGCCGCGCGAGGGCCTCGCGGACGGGCGTTCGAGACACCCCGATGCGCTGGGCGATCTCGGCCGCGTTGAGCCGCTGGCCGGATCGGAAGGTACCCGCCCTGATCAGGTCGCTGATGGCGTCGTACGCACCCGACTCGGGCGGTGTGTCCGGGTGCCCGGTGCCGCTCCGCCCCTCCGTCGTCCTTCGATCCACCACGGACCTCCCCTCGCCGTGCGTGCGCTCCCGGCTCCCCCGCGGGAGGGCGCAGACCATGGCGGCAGATCGTCGCACATCGTGACAACGCGGCTCCGACCACGCTGGTCGGACAGCCGAGCCGTCTCCGAATCGGCCTATGATCGCCTAATGTCTGAGGTATGATCTATCGCCGTTTGGGCTCGTCCGGACTGCAGGTCTCCGCCGTCTGTCTCGGCATGATGAGCTACGGGTCCGCGCGGTGGCGGGACTGGGTGCTGGACGTCGATGCGGCTCGCCCGCTCGTCCGCGCCGCGGTCGAGGCGGGGGTCACCTTCTTCGACACCGCGGACGTCTACTCGGTCGGGTCGAGTGAGGAGGTGACAGGTCGCCTGCTGAGGGAGTGCTTCGGGGACCGGGACGCGTACGTGCTCGCGACCAAGGTCGGCAACCCGATGGGGGAGGGGCCGAACGAGCGGGGGCTCTCCCGCAGACACATCCTCCAGTCGATCGACGCCTCCCTACGCAGGCTCGGCACCGACCACGTGGACCTCTACCAGGTGCACCGGTACGACTACGAGACGCCGATCGAGGAGACGATGGAGGCGCTGCACGACGTCGTCCGGGCGGGCAAGGTCCGCTACCTCGGCGCGTCGAGCATGTGGACCTGGCAGTTCGCCGGCGCGCAACATGTGGCCGACCTGCGCGGATGGACGCGGTTCGTCTCGATGCAAGGGCACTACAACCTGCTCTACCGCGAGGAGGAGCGCGAGATGCTGCCCTACTGCGCCGACCAGGGCGTCGGGATGATTCCGTGGAGCCCGCTGGCCCGCGGCCGCCTGGCCCGACCCGCGGGTGACCGCGGGACCGTCCGAGGGCGCGGGGCGGACCGGGTCGGAGACCGCTTCTACGACTCGGCTGCGAACCTCGACGCCCCGGTGATCGACGCGGTGGGCGGGGTCGCGGACGCGTCGGGGGTGTCGCGAGCCGGGGTGGCCCTGGCGTGGCTGCTGCAGCGGGACACGGTGACGGCACCGGTCATCGGCGCGACTCGCCGGGAGCACATCTCCGATGCCGTCGCCGCGCTCGAGGTGACACTTACCGACGAGCAGGTCGCGGCGCTGGAGAGCGGCTATCGTCCGCACCCGGTCACCGGTCACCGATGACCGGGCGCGGCCGGTGCTACATCGCGTGATCGCGCAGGTAGTCGAGGTGCTTGATCATGCACTTGCCCGCGTCGCTGGGGTCCTGCGAGGTGATGGCCGCGACGATGGCGATGTGGTGGCGGACGGCATTGCGTCCGACCTCCTCGTTCGTCTCGATGAAACGCAGCGGGCGTGCGACGCTGTGCAGGGCGACGATGAACGAGGAGAGCAGCCGGTTGCCGGACGCCTCGGCCACGATCCTGTGGAACTCGGCGTTGTAGCTCTGCACCTCGGGGCTGTCGACCGCGGCCCTCTTCTCCTTGTCGATGACCGCACGGAGACCGAGGATGTGTTCGTCCGAACGGTTGAGGGCCGCGAGCTGCGCGCTCGGGACCTCGAGCATGGTGCGGAACGCGTTGAGCTCCTCGTAGGAGATGCTGCCGAGCTCGAGTGTGGTGCTCAGCCGCTCGGACACGATCTCGCCGAGGCGGTGGTGGTCCAGATAGGTCACGAACGACCCTCCGGTCGCGCCCGGCGTGGTGGAGATGAACCCGGCCTCCACCATCCCGCGCAGTGCCTCCCGGACGGTCGCCCGGCTCACCTTGAACCGTTTGGCGAGCATCGCCTCGCTGGGCAGCTTCTCACCACGGGCGAACACGCCGCCGAGGATCGCGGTGCGGAGCTGGGTCTCGACCTGCTGACGAGGACGCATCACGGGCTCGGGATAGAACGCCGTGCGGTCCTCGGTGGGGTCCATGGCCGACGCGGTACTCATGCACGACTCCGGAACGTCGGGTGGCGCCCGATCGGGACACGGTCCCAGCCCAGGCACAGATCGGTGAAAGCTGACAACTATCTGACTGTTATTCGGTCAGGCCACTATAGCGCGCCGCCTGTCGCACCGGGGCTCGGGTGCGACAGGCGCAACACTCAGCGTGAGGACGATGCTCACCCACGGCTGGTCGTCGCCCGGTGTCAGGCGGGCGCGGTCTCGCGGATCTCGGTGACGGGGAGACCTGCCCCGCGCTCCGCGATCTCGAGGGCGAACCGGTGGCCGGTCACCTGCTCGTACGGCCTGCCGATCACCTCACCCTGCACGCTGCACTTCAGCAGGTGGCGGGGCTGTGCGGACGTGCTGTGGTCGTAGTCCCTGATCGCGATGTGCATCGTGACCCGGTTGTCCCACATCACGAAGTCGCCGACGGTCCAGGCGTGTCGGTAGCAGAACTCCGGCCGGGTCGCGTGGTGGCCGAGGTAGTCCAGCAGCGGCTTGCTCTCCTCCTCGGTCATGCCGAGGAAGGTCCGAGCGTGTTCACCGAGGTAGAGCGCCTTTCGCCCGGTGTCTGGATGGGTGCGCACGAGCGGGTGCACCATCGCGGGGAACTGCTGGACCATCATCGCGGACGCCTTTCGGGTCTGCAGGTGGACCGTCTCCAGGGTGTCCGCCAGCTCACGCCACTTCGGCGACAGCGCCTCGTAGCTCATGTACTGGTTGGCGAACATCGTGTTGCCGCCGACCTCCGGCATCTCGACCCCGTAGAGCAGCGTGTACGACGTCGGGTCCGGGCGGAAGGAGCGGTCGGAGTGCCAGTGGTCGCCGTTCTTGAAGGTCTCCCACGGCTTCCCGTCGAAGGGCTTGCTGCTCAGCATCGTCACCAGCGGGTTCTCCGGGTCGCGGTGCTTGACCGTGGCGTTGTCGTCCACGGTGCCGAACCGTGCGCCGAAGTCCACGATCTGGTCCCGGGTGAGGACCTGGCCGGGGAAACACAGCATCAGGTGGGTGTCGACGGCCTTCTTGATCGTCGCCTGGTCCGCAGCGCTCAGCGGTCGGGAGAGGTCGATGCCGGTCACCTCCGCTCCCAGGGCGTAA
>Ga0068863_100005464_pt1 | contig 12512 bp, 9 predicted proteins | sample KBSSwiS62_FD_66596 | JGI IMG/M metagenome (GOLD analysis project Ga0068863, IMG submission 66596) | Switchgrass rhizosphere microbial communities from Kellogg Biological Station, Michigan, USA - KBS Switchgrass S6-2 | ecosystem: Host-associated > Plants > Roots > Rhizosphere > Soil ...
TCCGGCGGATGCTGCGACGGCAGTGCACCGATGTGTTATCCGAAGGGGGAATTCATCATCGGTGACTATGACCGATTGTTGGGTTACATCGGTGGCGCACCGTTCTACATAAGCGGGCCGCAGTTCGAGTACTGGAAACACACTCAACTGATCATCGACGTGGTGCCGGGTCGAGGTGGGATGTTTTCGCTCGACGGCCCCGAAGGTCTGCGCTTTCTTACGCGCTCGCGCCTCTTTACTGAAACCGAATGGGCCAAGCTCGGCACGATCGAGAACGAGGTGGCGCCGTTGGTTTAGGGCAGATTTTCCTTCCTAAGGCGAGCCGACGTAGCCGGATCTATTCCCGCCCGATCGTCCGGTCGTCGTGTTCACGCCGACACGTCGCTCTATAGAGCTCACGACCTGACCGTCGGGATTTGGCCGATCGCGGACAGCCAGGCACGGAGTACGAAGCACTTCGTCCGAGGTACGAACACGAGCGAACGCATTTTCGAACGTCGAGGCCATTTATACCGCGAGGTTCTCAGCACCAAGTCCGCAGCGCGCCGTTCCGGGTATGCGTCACCGCGGTCGGCGCTGAGAGCGAGGACGTCGTAGTCAGTGCGTCGTGTAGCGCACGAGGAGCGATGCAGTCCGTGTTCAGGCGTCGTGCGAGTCGACGCACTGTGTCCGCAGCACGGAGCCCGTCGTGCTCAGCGGCTGCCGCAACGTGCGGCCCGCAGTTCAGCGATAAATCTCCTCCTCAGAAATCGCGGGGGTTCCTTTCACCTCTCCCGGCCGCCGAATTCGACCACGCGCAGAGAACAGGCTGCCTTTCGCTTCCTCAACCGGCGCAAACCGAAGGAAGCCAAGATCCATCGGCACGTCGACATACACTGCTTCCATCCCACCGGCCATGAAGTAGGCTTCGTGCCAGAAGCCCGTGCCGCCCGAGTTCCGCAGGAAGTTACGCCACCACGCGCGGTGCGGTTCTGAACGCGCCCAATCCTCGAGCGACGCGAAGTCACGCCAATACTGACGCATCCCGAAGTGCGGCGGAAAGAGCGAAAACAGGAAGGTCTCGTGTAGCAGGAGACCATCCGGCGATGTGGCGGCGGAATTCGCGATCCGCGGACCGAAACCAACGAGCGTCTTCAGCCCCGCGAGTGCGTTGACCCGCATACCGAGGTAGATGACGACCAGATCGGGATATCCCGAGAGATCGACTGTGCGCCGGCTTATCTTGGATGCCATGTCCCGCACCTCGCCGTGTGATGCAATCGCGGCCGTCGTTATCCTCGCTTCACTCGGAAACCTCGCCACTCCGAGTGACTGCTATCGAGAGGATAGTCTCGGCGATGTCGCCTTTCCACGAATTTTCGTCACAGGCTCCCTTTAGGTCGCCGTGTGCTCGTTGCGCCGCCGATGCGGTCGTGAGCGATTGAGGTCGGTCAAAGCACCAGGCGCTGCGCCACGTTCGAAGTGCTCAGCACGGAGTACCGAGTGCTTAGGACGACGTACGACGAGCGAGGCCTGCCGCCAGCGGCTTGAGTTCTTCAAATACTCCCAGAAGCGGACGTTCGCCACCTTCCGAGAACGGCCACGACCAGCCGGTTACGCGGTCTGCAGAAATCCACCTATAGCGGACATTGCGCCTGCGAGGAAGAGCATCCAAACGCAAGGAATTGTGCGTTCCCCGTCATTGCGAGACACCGTTGTTGGCGTTGGCAGATGGCGCCGCTGGACAGACCGCGGCGGCAGTGTCCTCGGAGGGCAGATTTCTGCGGGAACCGAATTTGTGCGCGTACGCGCGCGTGAACTCCGCGCCGAGCAAGAAGATTTGGGCCGAGTAATAGACCCACACCAGGACCACGACCAGAGAGGCGGCGGCCCCGAAGCCCGAAGCGATGCCGCTCCTGCCGATGTATACGCCAATCAAGAGCTTGCCAACGGTGAACAGCAGCGAGGTCGTTGCCGCACCGATCCAGACATCCTTCCAATGGATGCGCACGCGCGGTACGATCTTGTAGATCATAGCGAATGCAACAGTGGTCACGAGGAAGCTCAACACGACTTCAATAATGCTCGCAGCCGCCCAGTCGCTGAACACCGGCCCCCACCACTTCTGCAGCGCGGCCAAGGCGGCGCTCGCCACCAGAGAGACGATCAACAGAAACCCGATTCCTAGAATCATGCCAAAGGACAGCAATCGCGCCTGTACCAACCGCCACCATCCCGATTGCCCGGCCCTGACCGGCGCACGCCAGATGCGATCGAGAGCATCCTGCAGCTCGCCGAACACGGAGGTCGCGCCAATGAGCAATAGCACGACGCCGAAAACTGTGGCCGTCACACTTTCGCTCGGCTTGCGCACGCTTTCGAGCAGCCCCTGCACCGCCAAGGCGCCAGAGGCGCCGAGCATGCCTTCGAGCTGGCTGAAGATCTCGCCACGCGCGGCTTCGTCACCAAATACAAGTCCGGCAATCGAAATCACAATCAGCAGCAGCGGCGCCATCGAGAACATAGTGTAGTAGGCGAGAGCGGCGCCCATGCTCTGGGCATAGTCATCGATCCAGCCCGATACAGCTGTTTTGATCACGCCCCAAAGATCGTCAACGGTCATCCGTGCCATCCATTTCGCCGGTGGCCTCGTCTGCTCGATCAATGCGACACCTACATACCGGCTGACGCTCGCGATTTGCACTTGCCATCATGTGGATGGATCCAAAGGATGGCCGCCAGGGACATATCATCCCCACAACATGACGCGAATGGTACGCGACTCATGGTGCACGCGCGGCGAGTTGATGACGTGCGAATGTCCGGTATGGTGGCGTTCAAGAGACTGCTTCGGAGAACCTTCTGCGTCCGACTTGGATCGCAAGCTGCCATCGAACGCCCGCTACTGGCCCCCTTGCTTGTGTCGCCGAAGTACGAAATACAGCGCTCTAAGTCGGTCGAGTAAGCGCGGCGTGCGAAGTACTCAGTACGGAGTACGAAGCGCCTCGAGCGTGGTACAAGGAGCAATGTCCGCAGCCGCGCCGAGCAGACAAAATGATCACGGTCATAGGCATCTCAGGCAGCTTGCGCCGAGGCTCGTTCAATACGGCAGTACTTCGCGCCGGTGGCTCGCTGATGCCCGCCGACAGCGAGCTTCGCATCGAGTCGATAGAAGGCATTCCGCTTTACAACGGCGACGATGAGGCTACGAACGGCGTTCCCGACTTGGTGTCGCGTTTAAAGGCTGCGATCATCGCCGCCGACGGCTTGCTGCTCGTAACACCGGAATACAACAACAGCATTCCGGGTGTTACAAAGAACGCGATCGACTGGCTGTCGCGGCCGCCCAGTGATATCGCGCAAGTATTTGGGGGCAAGCCTGTTGCAATCGCTGGCGCCTCACCGGGCGGCTTCGGTACGATTCTGTCGCAGAATGCGTGGCTGCCCGTCTTCCGGACGCTAGGAGCGGACCTCTGGTCCGGAGGGCGTCTTCTGGTTTCGCGCGCCGGGGGAGTCGTCGCAAACGGCGAAGTCACCGATGCCGTTACCCGCGACAATATTCGGAGATTCCTGGAGGGCTTCGTTGCTTACATTCGCGGGCGACGTCAACCCACCTCATGAGGACGTTTTACCTTCCGCTCGTAACAACTCCAGAATTCGAAGCACCAAGCACTGAGCTAGCCGTTCTAAGAACAAGCACGCCGTACGCGGTGCTCAGTGCTAGTGCTTGCCGTTCTTCTTAAGCACGAATTCCGTTAGGGCGTCTTCATCTCGATCGTGAGGCGTCCGGGCTGCTGATCGCCCACCGTTACCTGCCCGGAAACGGTGCCAAGGCGCTCGTGCCAGGCTTGATACCGATACTGCCCGGGGGACAGGTTTTCGAACGCGAATTGGCCGTCCGCTCCGGTGATGGCGTAGAACGGGTGCGCGGCGACCACGACCCACGCCTTCATCCAGGGATGGAGGTCGCAAGTGACTTCGACGATTTCAGGCTTGTCGAAGATCACTGAAATCGTGCGATTTTTTGGCTGCGTGCGATTGAAGGCAGCGTTGAGCTTCGGCATAGAGTGAATGTTGTGGAGCAGGCGGTCGCTGTTCAGGAAATCCACCGTTCCTCCGACTGGGCTCACCACGATCCGGGGAAGGTACATGCATGCCTTCTGGTCGATCGTGACCACCTTCGGCGTAACCGGGGCCGCGCCGCCGGCGGGAGGGTTGTCGAGCCAGACCACCGCGTTCGCGATTTCCCTTCGCGCGGATAGCAACAAATCACCGGCATCCTTCTCGGCCCCGCACACGTACTGATCCGCGGTGACTTCGAGTTTTGTCGGCGGCGGTACAGTGCCCGCAAAGATGACCCTGCCGGTGATGACGCCGGCCACCGTCATGTTCGGCACGCCGATGAAGGCAGCCAGCAACACCCACGACCACCTGAAAGCTTCTACTCTCAATCGAATCCTCCGCCTTAGCGCTCGATGTTGCTCGTGACGCCCACGTCGAGCGTGATGCTCGCTCCGATCGTGACGGCGCACTCTATCCGAAGTCGGGGAACAGGGTAAAGGGTCTGTCCGAGCACGGTTGACGCGTCGGCCGGGCTGGGAACACAGTGGCAGTTATCGAAGAACAATCGTCGTAACGGGGAGCGACAGACATCGAGCTCGAGCGGCTGGCTTTGCGGGTGCTTCAGCGATCTCCGGTCGGCAGGCTGGTGCGTTGGCTCGCGGCTATTCCCGCCTCCATCCACACCAAGCTTCTGGGCGGCTTCCTGATCGTGACGTTGCTGTTCGTCACGATGGCTGTCGTGAGCCTGCTCGCGCAGCTCAGCACGACCCGGCAGAGCCGGTTGCTCGATCAGGCGCACGAGCGCGTCAGCGCGGCGCAGCAAATCGAATACGCGCTGGCGAGGCAGATGCACTTCACCGCGCTTGCGCTGCTTTCCCAGGACGAGGCCGCGATCGCCCGGATCCTGCGCGAGAACAACCGCTTCAACAACCTGCTGACGAACCTGGAAGCGGAGGCGGTCGCCGAACAGCAGGGGCTCATCGGGCAGATCCGGTCATCGCAGGACGATGCCATGGCGACCGTCGCCGACATGGCGAACGCGATCCGCGACGGGCAGCTTGGCGCGGTCACAGGCCCACTGCTTTCTCGGTTGCAGCGCCTCGACGGCGAGATCACGATGCGCGTTGGCCAGCTCGTGGGGGCCGAGCAGGACCGAATGACCCGGCTCCGCGAAAACGTCAACGCCGCGAATCGGATGTCGCTGCTACTGACCATCGGTTTCGCGGTCAGCGCCGTCGCTCTTGCGTGGTTATGCGGGTTCGTCATCGCCTGGTCGTTCATCAATCCGGTGCGGGAAGCCCAGCAGTTTCTGGGTCACGTGGCGGCGGGTGACTTTGCACGGAGCATCACGCTGCCCAACCGCGACGAGTTCGGCGCTCTTGGGGATAGCCTCAATTACATGAGCCGGGAGTTGCATCGTCTCGACGACGAGCAACGTCGCGCAGCCGCCGAGCTCGCTCGTGTCAACGCCCAACTCACGCACTCGGTAAATCAGCTCACCGCGCTAGGAGAGGTCGGGCGGGCCATTAGCTCGACGCTGGACCTCGATACCGTACTCGAAACGATCGTCGCGAGGGCGGTACAAATCACGGGTCTCGACAGCGGGTCGATCTATGAGTACGACCCGCACACGGCCGAATTTCATCTGCGTGCCGCCGAGAACGCCGATGCCGAAATGCTCGCCGCGTTGCGCCGCACATCGATCCGGAAGGGCGAAGGCGCGGTCGGACGCACAGCTGTGACGGGCAAGCCGGTACAGATTTTTGACATCCAGGATCCCGGCTACCAAACGCGTCTTCGCGAGGTGCTCGTCCGAGGCGGGCATCGGGCGATTCTCGCAGTCCCGCTACTGCGCGAGGACCGCATCATCGGGGCGCTTGCCGTGAGCCGGCGGCAACCGGGAGCGTTCTCATCCGAAGTGGTTGAGTTGCTCAGAACGTTTGCGGCCCATTCGGCACTGGCCATCGAGAACGCAAGGCTGTTTCGCGACGTGGCCGATAAAGGCAAGCAGCTCGAGATCGCGAGTCAACTCAAGTCGCAGTTCCTCGCGAACATGTCGCACGAGCTGCGCACTCCGTTGAACGCCATCATTGGCGTCACTGAAATGCTGCACGAAGACGCCCGGGAGCTCAACCGCGATGACGAGCTCGAGCCGCTCGACCGCGTGCTGCGCGCCGCGCGGCACCTGCTCGCGCTTATCAACGACATCCTCGACTTGTCGAAAATCGAAGCCGGGAGGATCGACCTTCACGTGGAATCTTTCGCGATTGCGCCGCTGATCGCTGATATAGGCGCCACGCTCTCCACACTGGCATTGAAGAACCGCAACCACGTCGTGCTGGATTGCCCGTCCGATATCGGCGCGATGCGCGCGGATCAGATGCGGGTCCGGCAGGCGCTGCTGAATCTCGCCGGCAACGCCACGAAGTTCACCGAGAACGGCACAATCACCGTTCGCGTGAACCGCGTCGTCGAGGACGGTGGCTCGTGGGTGACGATGGCTGTCACGGACACCGGAATCGGCATGACGCAGGAGCAGATGGGACGGCTCTTCCAGGAATTCGTCCAGGCCGACGCGTCGACCACGCGCAAATACGGAGGAACCGGGCTCGGGCTCGCAATAAGCCGGCGCTTTTGCCAGATGATGGGCGGCGACATTGGTGTCGAAAGCGCCCCCGGCCATGGCTCGACCTTTACAATTCGGCTGCCGGCGGACGGGGGAACGTCCGATACCGCGAGCCGACCCCGCGAGGGGGCAGTCCCTTCATCGACAGTTCGACCCGCAGCGTTGCCGACAATCCTGGTTGTCGATGACGATCGGACGGTCCGCGAGCTACTGAACCGATACTTGTCGCGCGAAGGATTCTCGGTGGTGACCGCGGAGAGTGGGCTCGAAGCGCTGCGGCTTGCCCGTCAGCTCGTTCCTGCTGCCATGACGCTCGACGTGATGATGCCGGACATGGACGGCTGGACGGTGCTCGCGGCGATCAAAGGAGATCCCACGCTCGCCGACATTCCGGTCGTGCTGGTAACGATCGTGGACGAGAAAAGTCGCGGCTATGCGCTCGGCGCCACCGACTACATGATCAAGCCGATCGATCGCGAGCGGCTCATCGGCGTATTGCGGACGATCTCCGGTACGATCGACCGCCGCGCACTACTCATCGACGACGACGAAGTCACGCGGCGCGGTATAAGGCTTGCACTCGAGCAGGATGGATGGAAGGTTGCCGAGGCGGGTGATGGGCGCGTGGCTCTTACGCAACTTGCGGAAGCACGCCCCGACGTCATCGTGCTCGACCTCATGATGCCCGAGATGGACGGCTTCGAGTTTCTTGACGAGGTTCGCCAGCGTGAGGAATGGCGCGACATTCCGGTCCTGGTGGTGACCGCGAAAGATTTGACGCGTGAGGATCGCGAGCGCCTCGATGGCTGCGTCGAGCGCATCCTGCAGAAGAGCGGTCGCGACGAAATGCTGCAGGAGGTCGCTCGCGCGCTGGCCGCATTCGTACAGCGCCGCGATCGGCAGTCGTTCGCAAGGAGATCGGTATGAAGATCCTGTACGTCGAGGATAACGACGACAACGTCTACGTGCTCCAGAACCGGCTTGAACGAGTCGGATACGATGTGATCGTTGCACGCGACGGCGCGGAGGGAGTTGCGATGGCGAGCGCCGAGCGACCCGACATCGTGCTGATGGATCTGAGTCTGCCGGTACTCGACGGATGGGAAGCGACGCGCACGATCAAACGAGCGTCGCAGACGCAGTGCATACCAGTGATTGCGCTCAGCGCCAACGCGATGGCAGGCGACCGCGAGGAGGCACTTGCCGCAGGATGCGACGACTTTGACACCAAACCGGTGGATATGCCGCGGCTGCTGGCGAAGATCCGGGCGCTCGTGCCGGAAGGCCGCCAATCGTGAACACCGGTGCGGCGCTGCTGGTCGTCGACGACGACGAAAACAACCGCTACACGCTCACCAATCGCCTCGAGCGCGAGGGATATTCGAACCTCACCGTCGCCCATGACGGCCGGCAGGCGCTCGGGTTGCTCCAGTCGAGGCCGTTCGATCTCGTGCTACTCGACATCATGATGCCGGAGCTCAATGGGTACCAGGTGCTCGAGCACATGAAGGCAAGTCCCGAGCTGAGACACGTGCCGGTCATCATGATTTCGGCGCTCGACGAGATGGCAAGCGTCGTGCGCTGCATCGAGCTGGGCGCGGAGGATTATTTGCCGAAGCCGTTTAATGCGACGCTGCTACGCGCGCGCGTCGGCGCAACGCTCGAGAAGAAGGTGCTGCGTGACGAGATTCGATCGCAAGCGGCGCAGCTCGCCGAATGGAACCGGAAGCTCGAGCAGCGCGTTGAGGAGCAGCTGACGCAGCTCGACCGCCTGGCGCGATTGAAACGCTTTTTTTCGCCGCAGGTTGCCGAGACGATCGTCAATGGCGGCGGCGAGGACCTGCTGAAGACACACCGGCGCGAGGTCGTTGTCGTGTTCCTCGACCTGCGCGGCTTCACCGCGTTCACCGACCGCTGCGAGCCCGAGGAAGTAACGAATGTTCTGAAGGAGTACCACGCTGCGATCGGACCGCAGATTCTCGGGCACGACGGGACCCTCGTCCATTTCGCCGGCGACGGCATCATGATCGTCTTCAACGATCCCCTTCCGCTCGCCAATCCGGCGCAGAATGCGGTCAGGATGGCGCTCGCGATGCAGCGAGAGTTCGTGCCGTTACGCGCGGCATGGAACAAGCGCTGCTACGACCTTGATCTCGCGATCGGCATCGCGCAAGGCTACGCGACGCTCGGCGCTATCGGCTTCGAGGGGCGGTGGGAGTATACGTGCATCGGCGGTGTCGCCAATGTCGCAGCGCGGCTTTGCGGCGAGGCGAAGGGAGGACAGATCCTGACCAACCAGAAGATGCTCTGGCGGATCGGGGACGTTGTGCAGGCAGAAACGCTGGGTGATGTAGCGCTTAAGGGCCTCGTTCATCCCGTGGCGGTCGCAAACGTCACGGGACTCACGAACTGACGGTTCGTGGCGCGCGTTCCGAAACGCTCGCTCGACGCTGCGGCAGCAACCGGCGAGGGAGAAGACGCAAATGATCGAGCTGACCGTCAATGGCAAGTCGTACAAGATCGAGGTCGAACCGGATACGCCGCTCCTATGGGTGATCCGCGAGCAAGTCGGGTTGACTGGCACGAAGTACGGTTGCGGTATCGGTCGCTGCGGTGTTTGCACCGTCCACATCGACGGCAAGCCTATCCACGCGTGCGGGCTGCCGGTGTCGGAAGCGGCCGGCGCGCGCATCACAACAATCGAAGGCCTTTCGCGCGGCGATGTCCTGCACAAAGTGCAGCGTGCGTGGATCGACAACGACGTGCCGCAATGCGGCTATTGCCAGGCGGGCATGATCATGGCGGTCGCCGCGCTGCTGGACCGCAAGCCGAAGCCGACTGACGCCGACATCGATGCTGCGATCACCAACATCTGTCGCTGCGGCACGTTCCAGCAAGTGCGCGAGGCGATTCACATGGCAGCGAAAGCATGACAATGCGGTCGATGGGTCAGGGGATGCGCTCCCTGTTTGAGCTTCCGAGATTTTCGCGTCGCTCATTCCTCGTAGCGAGCGCTGCAATCGGCGGTGGGTTCACGATTGGGGTTAATCCATTCGGCAGCATTGCGGTTGCTGGCGGTGTAGAAAATTCGCCTGAAGTAACGCCGTGGCTCACGATCCGACCCGACGATACCGTCGTCATTCGCAGTCCCTTCGACGAAATGGGGCAGGGCTCGCTCACCGGCATCGCGCAGCTCGTCGTCGAGGAGCTCGAATGCGACTGGAACAACGTGACGTGGGAGTTGCCCACGCCTGCAACCAGCATCGCGCGTGAGCGTGTCTGGGGCGAGTTCCGGACCGACTCGAGCGCCAGCATCCGAGCATCTCACGAGCATCTTCGCAAAACGGGTGCTGCGGCGCGCATGATGTTGGTGCAGGCGGCTGCGAACGGGTGGAACGTGCCGGTCGCCGAGTGCACGGTGGCCAAAGGCGTTATCTCTCACAAGACGCAAAATCGCCGCACCACGTACGGTCAGGTGGCCGCGCTTGCCGCACGTCTGGAGGTCCCGAAGGACGTGCGACTCAAGGATCCAAAGGACTGGACGATCATCGGCAAGCCGGTGAAACGACCGGACACTGTCGACCGCGTCACTGGCAAGCAGATCTACGGCGCCGACATCGTGCTGCCCGGCATGCGGAACGCAGCGATCAGAGCGTGCCCCGTATTCGGCGGAAAGGTGAAGCGCGTCGACTCGGGGATCGCGCAAGCAATGCCTGGGGTCGAAAAGGTGCTGCGCGTCGGAGATTCAGCCGTTGCAGTCGTCGCCGATACGTGGTGGCACGCGAAGATGGCGATCGATGCAGTCGTCGTCGATTGGGAAACCGGCGAAAGCGCCAGCGTATCGAGCGCCTCGATCAACGCCATGCTGACGGAGGGCTTGTCCGCAAGGGACGCGTTTCTTCACGTCAAGACCGGAAGCTCGTCCGCCGCTATCGCGGGTGCGGCGAGGCGAATCGAGGCGATCTACGACTACCCGTTCCAGACGCACGCATGCATGGAGCCGATGAATGCGACGGCGCTTTACACGCCGGCTCGCTGCGAGGTTTGGTGCGGGTCTCAACATCCCGACGGTGCATTGGAGGCGGTAGCCCGCGCGGCCGGTCTTCCGCTCGACCAATGCGATGTGCACAGGGTCGCGCTCGGGGGAGGTTTCGGCCGGCGCCTATTCACAGAGCACGTCACCCAGGCGGTCCGGATAGCCAAGGAGATGCCGGGCACGCCCGTGAAATTGCTCTGGTCGCGCGAAGAGGACATCACGCAGGGCACTTACCATCCAGTGATGAAAGCGAAGCTGACGGGCGGCCTTACGAGCGACGGCCAACTCGCCGGATTGGAGCTCCGACTCTCGGGGCAGTCGATCATGACGACCTACATGCCAAGCGAATTAGACAATGGCAGGGATCTCGAGGTGTTCAGGGGTCTCTACTTACAGGGACGCGAGGGGCTTGAGTACTGGGCCCAAAACGTCACGATCGATCATGCGATGCGCAACACGCACGTGCCGGCCGGCTTCTGGCGCGGCGTGAACATCAATCACAACGCGATCTTTCTCGAATGCTTCATTGACGAGCTGGCAAACGCTGCGGGTCAGGATCCGCTTGCATTCCGCCGCAACCTGATGCTGTTCGATCCGAAGGCGCGTGCCGTTCTCGATGCGGTCGCCGAGAAGGGCGGCTGGAGCAACAAGAAGAGCGATGGGCGTTCCCGGGGGCTGGCGCAGTCCCGGACAACGGCAAGCTACTTTGCTGCGTTGGCCGAGATTTCGGTTGATGGGAACATAGTGAAGGTGCACAGAATGGTCGTCGCGATCGATCCGGGATATGCGGTGAATCCAGCTCAGATCGAACGTCAGATCGCGAGTGGCGCCGTGTTCGGACTTTCCGCGCTGTTCCTTCAGGAGTGCACGCTCAAGAACGGATGCATCGAGCAGGATAACTTCGACAGTTACGACTCGTTGCGCATTGCACAAATGCCGAAAATCGAGTCGATCGTTATGCCGTCCGGCGGGTTCTGGGGTGGGGTCGGCGAGGGCACAGCTTGTCTCGCAGCTCCCGCGGTGCTGAATGCCTACTTCGCAGCGACCGGGAAGCGCATACGGTCCATTCCGCTGAAGAACCACGGCATCAAGCTGGTGTAGGCGATAGGAATTTTCCGATGCCCGAATCTGTACGAATCTCGCGCCATTCATTCCTTATTGGTCGGCGCTCCCATCGGCGGTGGGCTTGCGATCGGAATCAATCCGTCGGGCGGGATTGCCGATGGTAGCGCGCGCGAGCCTTCGCCAGAGATCATGCTTCGCTGGCGATTCGCGGCCAGAAAGTATGAGTGCAAAGCTGCGCTCACCGGTTCGTCGAACTGAATACGAAGTTCGTCGCACGTCGCCACTTGATACGTCGCGCAAACTCGTCGTGCGCGGGACGTGGACTTAGCAGCCCGCTCTTCGATGCTCGTCTCAGGTGCGGCGTGTCTCGTACCCGGTACCAAGTATTTTGGACGAGGCGCTATGGACTCAGCTCCGAAGTCTATCGCACGTTCTCACGCGTAAGCAAAACCCGAACGTTCGACGAGGCATATGTCTCAGTTCGCCACAGGCGAGCGCTCGCAACCCGAGATGAACAATCCGAATCATGACTCTCGGGACACTCGCCTCAGCGCCGATTGTGGTGCCCGCTTGCGCAAGCGGCGGACGGCTCGCAGAATGATCTTCGTGAACGATTAAGGTACCTTTCCTCGTGTCTCGCGCCACTGACGATCAGCGCGGCCCTCCGACTGACACCGTGACATTCTTGTTCACGGACATCGAGGGCAGCACCGCATTGTGGGAGCAGGACAGCGCGCGTATGTC
>Ga0068863_100005471_pt1 | contig 12507 bp, 11 predicted proteins | sample KBSSwiS62_FD_66596 | JGI IMG/M metagenome (GOLD analysis project Ga0068863, IMG submission 66596) | Switchgrass rhizosphere microbial communities from Kellogg Biological Station, Michigan, USA - KBS Switchgrass S6-2 | ecosystem: Host-associated > Plants > Roots > Rhizosphere > Soil ...
GGTTTCATCTGGCTCGACGGCAAGCTGGTGCCTTGGCGGGATGCGCGGGTCCACGTCCTGACGCACGCGCTGCATTATGGTTCGTCGGTTTTCGAGGGCATGCGCGCCTATGACGGCAATATCTTCGAGTTGAGCTGGCACAGCCGGCGCCTGCGGGAAAGTGCCGCGATGATGGGCTTCGACCTGCCATGGTCGGTCGAGGAGATCGACGCGGCCTGCATAGCGACGATGCAGGCGAATAACCTGCCCAACGGATATATGCGCCCGATCGCGTGGCGCGGGTCGGAGCAGATGGGCGTGTCCGCGCAGCGGACCAAGCCGCATATGGCGATCGCGATCTGGCACTGGGGCGCCTATCTCGATCCCGGCCCCACAGGGTTGAAGCTGGACATCGCGCCGTGGCGGCGACCTGCTCCCTATACCGCGCCGGTCCAAGCCAAGGCAGCGGGGCTCTACATGATCGCGACGATGTCCAAGCATCACGCGGAGGGGCGCGGCTATCAGGACGCGCTGATGTTTGATTATCGAGGGCAGGTGGCCGAGGCGACAGGAGCCAACGCCTTCTTCGTCAAGGACGGCAGGTTGCACACGCCCTCGCCCGACTGCTTTCTAAACGGCATCACCAGGCAGACGGTCATCAAGCTCGCGCGCCAGCGCGGCATCGAGGTGATCGAGCGCGCCATCTGGCCCGAGGAGCTGGAGAGCTTCGAACAATTCTTCCTGACCGGCTCCGCCGCGGAGATCGTTCCCGTGGGATCAGCGGGCCCGTGGAATTTCGCGATCGGCGATCTCACCCGGCAGATTCAGAAAGATTATTCGGATCTGGCGCGGGGCAAGCTCAAGCTGGGCTGAGCCTGCACGGCCGGCCGTCCTACTCCGGCACCATGGGCCGAACCTTGCCGCGGCGCCAGGTGGCGATCGCGTAGATGATCAGCCCGGTCCAGATCAGGCCGAAGGTCAGCAGGTGGATCGGCAGCAGCGGTTCGCCGAAGATGCGTATCGCGATCAGCATCTGCAGGGTCGGCGCGATATATTGGAGCAGGCCGAGGTCGGACAGCCGGAGCCGGTTGGCAGCGCCCGCGAACAGGAGCAGCGGCGTCATCGTGATCAGTCCGCTTGCCATGAGCATCCAATAGGGCGGGGCGACGCCGCCGGACGGCAGGGTCGGCTTCGCCAGCAGCCAGCCGAGCGCGAGCGGCGCGAGCAGACCGGTCTCGATCAGCAGGCCTTCGATCGGGCCGATCCCTGCGACCTTGCGGACCAGGCCATAGAGCCCGAAGCTGAAGGCCAGGCCGAGCGGAAGCCAGGGCAGCACGCCCTGGTCGATCGTCAGCGCAGCGACGCCCGCCGTTGCGAACAGGATGGCCACCGTTTCCGGCTTGCCGAGCCGCTCGCGCAATATCAGCACACCAAGAAGGACGTTGACCAGCGGGTTTATGAAATAGCCGAGGCTTGCCTGCAGCGCGTGCCCGCTATTGACGGCATGAATATAGAGTAGCCAGTTGGTGCCGATCAGGAAGGTCGATGCGGCCAGAGCGAGCGCGACGCGGGGCATGCGGATCGCTGCCCGGGCAGCGTTCCAGCGCTTCAGCGCGAACGCCAGGATCGCGAGCAGCAGCAGCGACCAGAGGATGCGGTGGCTGAGGATGCCTATCGCCGAGACCGGGTACAGCGCCCGGATGAACAGCGGCAGCACGCCCCAGATCAGATAGGCGCAGGCGCCCATGAGGACGCCCAGGCGGATCTGCGAATGCGCCGGCATCAGTGACGCTTACAGGATGCTTCGCGCAAGGCTATCAGGTGCGAACGAGCGACAGAGCCGGTTTGTCGTCGACCTCATCGGTGATGAAGTCGCGCACGAACTCGTTGGCCGGGTCACGCTCGATCTCGGCGGGCGACGCAAACTGCTCGATCTTGCCGAGGTTGAGGATCGCGACGCGATCAGCGAGGGCGAAGGCCTCCTCGCGATCATGGGTGACGAAGATCGAGGTGATGCCAAGCCGGTCATGGATCTGGCGCAGCGCCTTGCGCAGTTCACGCCGCACCTTGGCATCGAGCGCGCCGAACGGCTCGTCGAGCAGCAGGATGCGCGGATCGCGCGCCAGCGCGCGGGCGAGCGCGACGCGTTGGCGCTGGCCTCCCGAAAGCTGCGAGGGGTAGCGCCCGCCCAAACCGGGCAGTTGGACCAGATCAAGCAACTCGTCGACGCGCTGGTCGATGTCCGCCTTGGCGGGACGATCCTTGCGCGGCAGCACGTCAAGCCCGAACGCGATGTTCTTTGCCACGGTCATATGCCGAAACAGCGCATATTGCTGGAATACGAAGCCGATGCCGCGATTCTGGACGGGCATGTCGGTCACATCCTGACCGCCGAAGGAAATCGTACCCTGCTCTGCATATTCGAGCCCGGCGATGATCCGAAGCAATGTGGTCTTGCCCGAACCGGACGGCCCAAGCAGTGCCACGAACTCGCCCTCAGGCAGATCGAGCGTGACGCCGTCGAGCGCCGGATAATTGCCGAAGCGGCGGGTGATGTGGTCGATCGTGATCGTCATGTCAGTGTCCAGCAGCGGCGAGGGCATCATGATGACGCCATTCGAGATAGGTCTTGAGCGCGAGCGTTACCAGAGCGAGCAGCGCAAGCAGCGCGGCGACCGCGAAGGCCGCGACGAAATTATACTCGTTGTACAGCACCTCGACATGGAGCGGCATCGTGTTGGTCTCGCCGCGGATATGCCCGGAGACGACCGAAACCGCCCCGAACTCGCCCATCGCGCGGGCATTGGTGAGCAGTACGCCGTAAAGCAGGCCCCAACGGATGTTAGGCAAAGTCACGCGAACGAACGTCTGCCAGCCATTGGCCCCCAGCGACAGGGCAGCCTCCTCCTCTGCGCGACCCTGCGCGACCATCAACGGTACCAGTTCGCGCGCGACGAAAGGGAAGGTGACGAAGACCGTCGCCAGGACGATGCCGGGAACCGCGAAGATGATCTCGATATCATGTTCCTGGAGGAACGGCCCGAACCACCCATGCGCACCGTAGAGCAGCACGTAGATCAGGCCGGAGACGACTGGCGAGACCGAGAAGGGAATGTCGATCAGCGTGAGCAGGAAATCCTTGCCCCGGAAATCATGCTTGGCGATCAGCCACGCCGCGGCGACGCCGAAGGTCAGATTGGCGGGAACGGCGATAACGGCGACCAGCAGCGTGAGCTTGATCGCCGCCACGGCATCGGCGTCGACGATCGCCGCCGCGGCGGCCTCCCAGCCGTTGCGCAGCGCCTCGACGAACACCGCGGCGAGCGGCAGCAGTAGCAGCACCGAGACGTAGATGATCGCGACGACCAGCAGGCCGAGCGCCACCGGCCGCGACGGCTGAAGCGGATCAGGGCGCTTCACGGCGGTGCGGCTCATAGCCCGGCCTTCCTGCGGCTGTGCTCCTGGATGCGGTTGATCAGCAGGAGCATCGAGAAGGAGATGAGCAGCATGACGACTGCGATCGCCGCGGCGCCGGCATAGTCATATTGTTCGAGCTGGGTAATGATCAGCAGCGGCGAGATTTCCGATATGAAGGGCATATTGCCGGCGATGAAGATCACCGAGCCATATTCGCCGACCCCGCGCGCAAAGGCCAGCGCGGTGCCGGTGATCAGCGCTGCACGGATCTCGGGAAATACGACGTGGGTGAAGGTCTGCCAACGACTTGCGCCGAGCGAGATCGCCGCCTCTTCGATATCGCGGCCGAGATCGGCGAGCACCGGCTCAACGGTCCGCACGACAAAAGGCAGGCCGATGAAGGTCATCGCGACTACGATCCCTTGCGGACGATAGGCGACGACGATGCCGAGATCGGCGAGCGGCTTACCGAGCCAGCCGGTGTCGGCGTAGATCGCGGTCAGGGCGATGCCCGCGACCGCGGTCGGCAGTGCGAAGGGGAGGTCGATGACTGCGCTCAGCAGCTGGCGGCCGGGAAATTTGTAGCGGACCAGCACCCAGGCGATCAGCAGGCCGAACACCATGTTGGTCAGTGCGGCGATGGCAGCCGCGCCGAAGGTCACCCGATAGCTCGCCAGCGCGCGCTCGGAAAAGGCAACCGACACGAAATGGTCGAGCCCTTCGGTGACCGATCGGAGAAAGACGGCGCTGAGCGGAAGCAGGACGATCAGGCTGAGCCACGTGATGGTCAGCCCCATGGTCAGGGAAAATCCCGGTAATATCCGCATCGCCGGGCGGCCCATCGCCCTGCTCGTCATAGTTGGAGCACCCCTTTTAGGTAGATAAGCAACAGGGGCCGGACGCTGCCCGGCCCCTGACATCGTTGGAGTTGGATCAGAAATCAACCTGTAGCCTCGTCCCGATGATGTCTCCCTTGGCGGTCGTGCCTGGGCCGTTGAGGCCGGCGGCCGGGATCGGCGGGAAGATCAGCGGCGAATTCTCGCCCTTGAAGCGAATGTAGTTGGCGACGAACTTCAGGTTGGGATTGAGGTACCAGTTGAGGCCGAGCGTCCAAGTCTCGCCCTTGCGGTTGACCGCACGGCCGCCGATCGACTGGAAGCCGGCATCGGTCAGGTCGAGCGTGTCGTAGCGCGCGAGGAGTTCCAACGCACCCCAGCCGCCGCCCGGAGCGAAGTTGTTGTTCGGCTTGACGCGATCGGCGCTGCCGCCTTTGAATACACGGGATTCGCCGGTCAGGAACCAGCTCGCGAAGACATAATAGCCGTCGAAATTGACCGTTGGCGCGGTGCCGTAGCGGTCGATCTTCAAATGGCTATACTCGCCCTGCACCGAGAAGGGCCCCCAGACGAGCGCGCTTTCCAGGCCCAGATAGGTGGCGTTGCGCGCGCCGGTCGGCACGCCCAACGACGGCGCGGTGCCGTTGATGTTGATCGACACCAGGCGGCCGCCGTCGACGCGGCTGCCCGGACGATCGCCGAGGCCCGAAATGGTATGCGCCGGGAAGCCGGCCGCCTTGAATGCCGACGCGCCGACATGGATCACCTTGCCCGCATCGAGGATCGGGTCCCAGGTGATTCGGCCGTTGACGCCATAGCCCTCGTCCGGACTCGCCTCGTTGCGCTGGACCGATTCGCCGCTTCCGAACAGGCCGATCGTGGCGTTGAGCTTTTCGGTCTGATAGGCGGCGGTGACGCCGACCCGGCGCTCGGCGCCGACCTGGCCGAAGGCGACATTGGCCATGCCGCGCTCGAGGAAGCTGTTGAGCGCATCCGAGGTGTTGGCTTCGAGCCCGTAAGGCGCCTTTTGCTGGCCGACGGTGAAGACCCAGTTTTTCACGCCGCCATAGCTGACATAGGCATCGAGCAGGTTGACCGTGCCCTTCACGAATTCGGCCTCGATGCGATATTTATAATATTTGAAGAACGTGCCGTCGAAGCCGAAGCGGCCGCGGCGAATGTCGGTGCCGCTGTTGTAATCGTATCGGCCGCCGCCGCGGCGATTATAGGCCGCATAGTCGATCTGGAAGGTGCCGCGCGGCTTGAAGGTGAAGTTGCCGCCGACATCGGCGAAGGTCGGCGCCGGGCCAGGCTGGACGGCCTTGGCGGCGAATGCCTGGACCTGATCGACGCGGCCTTCGGTGGCAGTGGCGGTTTCTTCGAGCTGGCGGTTGCGTGATTCGAGCTGGCGCACCTTGGCTTCGAGCGCATTCAGCCGATCGAGAATGGGATCACCGGTCGGGGCGGGAGCAGCTTCTTCGTCGAGCGAAATCACCGAATCGATGGTGTTGCCGCTGTCGGGATAAGCCTCGACCTGGTCCGGGATCGGAGTGTTCTCCTGCGCAAGCGACGGCGCAGGCAAGAGCGCGAGGGCGGCTACGCCCCCGAGTAGGAATGAGCGCATGGAAGATCTCCCTGTAGAGATATGTGTCAGGCTTCCGGTCGGGGCGTTTGGGGGGAGAGGGGTGGGCGCCCTCTCCCCCCGTCCCCGGGGAGAGCAAGCTTATTTCTTGGCGTCTTGCAGGATCTGGTCGAACAGTCCGCCATCGCTGAAGTGGACGTTCTGCGCACGCGCCCAGCCGCCGAAATTCTTGATGGTGAAGAGCGCCACGTTCGGGAACCGCGACTTGAGCTGCGCGGCGACCTGCGGATTACGCGGACGATAATAATTGTCGCCGATGATCTTCTGCGCCGCCGGCGTGTAGAGGAAGCGGAGATACGCCTCGGCAGCCTTGCGGGTACCCTTCTTGTCGACATTCTTGTCGACGACGGCGACCGGAGGCTCGGCGAGGATCGAGACCGACGGCACGACGATATCGAACTGGCCCTTGCCGAGCTCGTTGACCGCGAGGAACGCCTCATTCTCCCACGCGAGCAGGACGTCGCCCTGGCCGCGCTGGACGAAGGTGGTCGTCGAACCGCGCGCGCCGCTGTCGAGCACCGGCACGTTCCGGAACAATTTGGTCAGATAATCACGCGTGGCGGCGACCGAACCATATTTGCGCTGGGCATAGCCCCAGGCAGCGAGATAGTTCCAGCGGGCGCCGCCCGAGGTCTTCGGATTCGGGGTGATCACCTTGACCCCCGGCCGCACCAGATCGTCCCAATCCTTTATCCCCTTCGGGTTTCCCTTGCGGACGAGGAAGACGATCGTCGAATAATAAGGCGCGCTGTTGTTGGGGAGGCGGGCCTGCCAGTTGGCGGGCAGCAGCTTCCCCTTCGCCGCGATCTCGTCAATGTCGTAGGCGAGCGCGAGCGTAACGACGTCGGCGGGCAGGCCGTCGATCACCGAGCGGGCCTGCTTGCCCGAGCCGCCATGGCTCTGGCGGATCGTGACGTCGTCTCCGGTCTGTGCCTTGTACGACTTGGCGAAGGCGGCGTTGATCGCGACGTAGAGCTCGCGGGTCGGGTCGTATGACACGTTGAGCAGCGAGACAGGCGCGGCCTGAACGGCGGCTGGTTGCGCCGCCCCCAGCAGCGTGGCCGCGATGGCCGTGAAAATGGTGAGATGCTTTTTCATTCTCTTCCCCTGAGTAGATGGCCGCAGTGGTATCTCTACCAATAAAAAAGAGAAGAAAGGAAAATCTACTTGATGAGTAGATAAACTACGGAATGCAGTAAGCACCACGGTCCAGCCATGCTCTTAAACACTATGATGGTAACGATCGTGCAGCGCTTTCGCGCCCTAAACCGGCTGAACGCCTTCCACAATGATATGATCCGGTCCGCTCCGGCGGCCGATCACGCGCACCCGCTTTTCCACCAGATCAACCGGGGTGCGATGTAGTTCGAGCCGATAGATGCCGCCCGAATCACGTTGCAAGGCGAAGCCGCCGCCGAGACGGCGGAGCATGCCGGTCTCATTGACGGGCTCGCCCGTCAGAGCGTCGCCTCGATCGCGCGGGCGGCGAGATCGGGGTCCTCGGCCTGAGTGATCGGGCGGCCGATGACGAGGATCGAGGCGCCCTGGTCGAGGGCCTGGCGCGGGGTCATCACTCGCTTCTGATCGCCATATGGCTTGCCGTCGGCGGGTCGGATTCCCGGAACGACGAAGCAGCCATCGCGCCAGAGCTTCTTGGCGGCCTTCACCTCGTGCGCCGAGCAGACCACGCCATCGAGCCCGGCTTGCCTGGCGAGCAGCGTCAGCCGCTCGACCTGCTCATGCGGATCGCCTGTGACGCCGATCGCGCCGAGATCGTCATGATCGAGGCTGGTGAGGACGGTGACGGCGACGACCTTGGTGCCGGCCGGCGCAGCCGCCTTGGCATCCTCCATCATCGCAAGCCCGCCGGCCGCATGTACGGTCAGCACCGCAGGCTTCAGGTCGCCCAGCGCCTGGACCGCCTTGGCGACGGTATTGGGGATATCGTGCAGCTTGAGGTCGAGGAAGATCGGCAGATCGAGCGCCGCCATCTCGCGAATTCCGGCCCGGCCGTGCGCCGAGAAGAATTCGAGGCCGAGCTTGATGCCGCCGACATGATGGCGGACGCGCGTGACGATTTCCTTGGCACGGCGCATGTCGGGCGTGTCGATCGCCACGAAGATGGGGCTGCGGGTCAAGACTGCGGGTCGTCCAAGCTCGCGACGGGTTCGGCCGCCACGGCGGCCGGACTCGGAGGACTGTTACGTTCGAGCGTGTCGATCCGGCGGTGGAGGCGCCAGATGCGAGCCCGCTGCACCGCATAGGTCGGGAGCATCCCGATCAGTATGAAGATTCCGAGCAGCAGCGGCAGCTTCACGTCGGCGGTCAGGCCCGCCCACAGGTTGACGGGCACCGCGATCCAGTTCCGCAGCGAAAAGGTCACCGCGATCACCGCCAGGACCACCCAGAACAAGGTCTTGAGAAAATGCATCGGGTGCTTGTCCCCCAGCCGCCCTTGTTGGTCAAGCTTCGGAGGCCGCTTTCGCGCGAGCGTGACCAGACCGGCAATGGCCTACGCGACGCCGCCGGACCCGCTTTCCGGCGGGCCGATTGCGCTCATTTGGCCGACCTCGCGTTCGATGGTGTCCATGACAAGGGGGATGGCCGTCAGTCGGCCGCGCTCCTCCGCCAGGATGGCACGGAAGAGTATCGCCTTGACGTCGAGGATCTCGGCCGGGGTGATGCCATGGCCGTGGGGGACGGTGGAGACGATGATGTCGATCATCCGCTCGGCCGCGTGGAGCCGTCCCCACAGATAGTCGTTCTCGCGATAGGCCCGGCTGAAGAAGGCGCCGAACAAATTGAGCTCGATGCCCTTCAGCATGGCCGCGGCCCCGCCGGGGCGGATCGAACTGCAATCGTCCGGCGAGATGCGGTCGACGAGAATGGTATGGAATTCCTGGCCGGCCGCGCCGTGGAGCAGCGACAGCGTCGCAAGGTCGTAGAAGGTGAAACCGATATAAGCGAGCAGTAGCCGGCGACGGTCGCTCTTGGCGAGGAGCGGTAGCGCCTCCGCGATCGCCTCGTCGGTTGCCGCATCAAGCGTGTCGAGGCCTCGGGCGGTCGCGATCGCCGCAAGCGCCCCTTCCGGATCTTGCGCGGCCTGACGGGCGGCCGCGATGACCCCCGGGCTATAATGGTCGCTTATCTGCAGATCGAGGTATCGGGACAATGCGCCGTAGATTGCGTCGCGCATGGCCTCGATCGCCGGGGTGTCGCTGCCGCCGTCGCCGTCGCCGTCGCCGTTCTCGGTTTCGGTCAGCCGATCGGCGAGGAAACGAAGGCGGCGGATGCGGAAGCCGAGGTCATGGTCGCGCAGGAAACGAACCAGTGCCTCGCTGGCGCTACCGCTGATCGCTTGGCTGGCCTCGAGCCCTGCCATGGCGAGATGACGTCCGACGACCGCGCGCAGCTGCTGCCGGTCGGACGGCTCATCGGCCTCGCCGAGCGCCGCAAGGGTCACCGCCAGCTCGTTGGCGATGATCGTCAACTTGAGCTGGGCGTAGCCGGCATAGGTGAAGCCGGCGCGCTCTGCGGCGGCCTGGTGGGCGCGAGCCCGCCACGCGCCGATCCGTGCCGCACTGGGACGGAAGAAGCGCATCCGGGTTTCGAGTGCAGCCTCTACGGCGGCATCGACCTCGGGCCGGATAGCGTCGATGATCCGTCGCGTCTGGGCGATCCCCACAGAGCGCTGCTCGATTCGTTCGAGATCGTCGTGGATCGGCTGCTCGCGCGGGATCGTCGACATCGCACCGAAGATCGTCGCGAAGAATCCCGGGAGGCGGACGGTCCCGCTCCGATGCCGCTCCGGCAGGGCCTGCACATTGGCGGCCGGATCGAGATAGACGAAGCGGCGATCGACCTCGCGCCGCGCGGGCCGATTGCGCAGCGCGTCGATCGCCGGCTTGAACGGTGCGTTCGCGAGCACCGATCCGTCGATCAGGATCATATCCTCGGGGTTCGCGCCTGCCGCTCCTCCGGGACAGATCCGGCTCAGAAAGGCTTCCCGGCCCGTCCAGGCCCGGCGGCGTGCCCGGAGCGCCGTGTCGATCTCCGTGACATTGAAAGCGGGAAAGGCGCCGGGGAAGCTCGCTGTGGCGCGCGCGGCGAATGCGAGCTCGGCCGCATCGGCCAGCCGGCGGCCGGTCCCGCCCCGGTCGCTGAAGCAGATCGTCAGCCGGTGCTCCCGCTCCTCGGCGATCAGCGGGCTGTGGAGATGGAGCCGCTGATTATAGCCTTGGAAGTCGGTAGCCGTGACGCTGACATCAAGCGGCTGGCGCTGGGGCAGCAGCGGCTTGCCCAGCGGGCCGTTCGCCATCGCATCGAACGCGTCGAGCAGCAGGTTGGTGAAGGTGAGCCCGCCGAACGGCGGCTGGAACCAGCGGGCACGGACCAAGCTGGACAGTTTTCGGCGGACTTCGCCGCGGGTGCCGCTGGACACGGTGCGTTCGACGGTGCCGCCGCGTTTTCGCGCAAGCATCCAGGCGAGCGGCAATGCCCAAAGCTTCGTGAAGCGCGACAGCGCCCGCGCATCGGGATCGAGCAATATCTCGACGTCGGCCTTCTCAAGCCAGAGCGCCGTCAGCGGCTCGAGCGACTGACCGGTCGAGATTGCCTGGCCGAGGAACAGGCCGTTAATGCCGCCAGCGCTTGCGCCCGCGATCACGTCGATCAGGACACGCAGCTTCAGTCCCTCACCGGACTGGACCCGTGCAAGCAGCGCCCGATAGATCGTTTCGCTTCCGGCCTCTGCTGAATCGCCATCGTGAAAAGCACGGCTGGCGCGCGCTACGCGCCACAATTCCTTGCTGATGCCATGCATGTACACCGCGAGGCTGACTCCGCCATAGCAGACTAGCGCCAGCCGCAGCTCCTTCTCCCGCATGACGTGCATCTTCCACATCTGCCCCGACATGCCAAGGGAGCAGCGTCCAGCTGTCGCACCCGTCAAGGCCGGCTGTGGTGCACGGCAACCCGCAGGCCGCGAGCATCGAGCGCTGCTTCTGGTCGGCCGCGCGAACAAAGTTGGCCGCGTTCGGAGCGGTCGCTTGTCATCGTGACTTCGATAATGTACCTGTTTTGTTCGACACGGACAGGAAGAGACGCGAATGGCCAAGCCGCAAAAGCGCTATGTCTGCCAGGCGTGCGGCAGTGTCGCTTCGCGCTGGCAGGGCCAGTGCCCCGACTGTGCCGAATGGAATGCCATGATCGAGGAGGCCTCGAACGTGACCGTCTTCTCGGCCAAGCATGATCTGCGCTCCGGAGGGCGGGCGGTGCAGCTTGTCGGTCTCAATGCCGATATTCCGCTGCCCAGGCGCTGGTCGACCGGGATCGCCGAATTCGACAGGGCGCTGGGCGGGGGACTCGTGCCGGGCTCGGCGACGCTGATCGGCGGTGATCCGGGCATCGGCAAGTCGACGCTACTCCTGCAGGCCGTCGCGCAGGTGGCGGGCGCGGGGCAGGCGGTCGCCTATATCTCCGGCGAGGAGGCGGCTGATCAGGTGCGGTTGCGCGCCCAGCGGCTTGGCCTCGGGCGCGCGCCGGTCCAGCTCGCGGCCGCGACTTCGGTACGCGATATCCTGACGACGCTGGAGAAGGCTCCGCCGGCGCTGCTCGTGATCGATTCGATCCAGACGATGCACAGCGATCTGATGGAAGGCGCACCGGGCACGGTAAGTCAGGTCCGTGCCTCGGCGCAGGAACTGATCCGCTTCGCCAAGGAGCGGGGCACCGCGCTCGTGCTGGTCGGCCATGTCACGAAGGACGGCGCCATAGCGGGGCCGCGCGTTCTCGAACATATGGTCGACACCGTGTTGAGCTTCGAGGGCGAGCGTAGCCACCAATATCGTATATTGCGCGCCGCCAAGAACCGCTTCGGTGGCACCGACGAGATCGGCGTCTTCGCGATGGCCGAGAGCGGACTGGAAGAGGTCGCCAATCCGAGCGCGCTTTTCCTGACGACGCGGGGCGAGGCGCTGAGCGGCGCGGTCGTCTTTCCGGCGATCGAAGGCACCCGGCCGGTGCTGGTCGAGATCCAGGCGCTGACGGTGCGGCTGCAGAGCGGCGCGACCCCCCGCCGCGCGGTAGTCGGCTGGGACAGCGGACGGCTGGCGATGATCCTGGCTGTGCTCGAGGCGCGATGCGGGCTCAGCTTCTCGAGTGCCGAAGTCTATCTTAACGTCGCGGGGGGCTATCGCATCGCAGATCCCGCCGCAGATCTGGCGGTTGCCGCGGCGCTGGTCTCTGCTCTCGCCGAGCGTCCGGTGCCGACCGATTGCATCGCGTTCGGCGAAGTCGCGCTCTCGGGCGAGGTGCGGCCGATCGCGCATGGCAATTTGCGGCTCAAGGAGGCGGCAAAGCTTGGTTTCGGCCGTGCGTGGCTGCCTGCCAGCTTCGAGGCGGCCAAGTCGGAAATCCATCAGGAAAGCTTTTCCACGCTCGGCGCGCTCGTTGACCATGTGCTCGGGCGGCGATAGCAAGGCCTGCTTATGAGCGGCCTCTCCGGTCTCGATGTCATCGTGCTGCTGGCGATCTTCGGAGGTGCGCTGTTCGGTATGATGCGCGGCTTCATCGCCGAGGTCATCTCGCTTGGTGGCTGGGTGGCGGCTGTCTTTGCGATCAAGTTGCTGCATG
>Ga0068863_100005473_pt1 | contig 12506 bp, 9 predicted proteins | sample KBSSwiS62_FD_66596 | JGI IMG/M metagenome (GOLD analysis project Ga0068863, IMG submission 66596) | Switchgrass rhizosphere microbial communities from Kellogg Biological Station, Michigan, USA - KBS Switchgrass S6-2 | ecosystem: Host-associated > Plants > Roots > Rhizosphere > Soil ...
CGGTGAGCCGATCGTCCTGCGCGGCTCCCTCTACGTCGAGCGTCGCAATGCGCAGATGGTCGCCAACGTCGCGCGTGAGCGTGGCGAAGAAAAGACGGCCGCGATCGCCGACCAGATCATCTCGAGCTGCGAGCGCGAGATGGATCGCCGGCACATGCATCGCCACCAGAAAAGCCCGGCGACGCTCAAGGCGTTCGCCGGCTACCACCACTTCGAGGACGGTTCGCGCGCCTGCCGCAAGGCCGGCGTGGTGTCGAACTGGGCGCCGGAGTTGAAGCAGGCGGTCTACCTCCTGTGCGACCAGACGCTCAAGCGGAAGGATTCGCCCTGGCGCGCCAAGCTCGACTGCCGCCGCGCCTACGAGCTGTACAAGCTGCTCAAGGACCGCCAGCTCAAGGCCTTCGAGCAGAACCTCGAGATCGAGATCCTGCCGGCTGCCTACGAGAAGCGGAACATCACGAGCGTGCTCGACATGACCGTCGCCGACCTCGCGATCTACGCGGACACGGGCAAGCGTACCAAGCCGAACAAGCTCAACCCCGAGGGCAAACCCATCCTGAAGCTCGTCGGCGGGCTCTCCTTCCACGTCGACAAGCTGCGCGAGATGGCCGGCATCAAGGCCAACGCGCCGGACGACGAGGACGAGGCGATCGAGGAGGAGGCCGAGGCCGTCGAGGCCAAGAACCCCGCCCTCGCGAAGCTCGTGAAGGGCCTCAAGAAGGTCGCGCTCGACAAGGGGATGCGCTGGCTCGGACAGCAGTTCCTCAAGTACATCTTCAGGGAGTGGCGCCGCTCCATCGGCCTGGTCCAGGATCCGGTCACGCCCAACGCGCCCGCCCTGTCGGACACCAACCCCTCGGCCGCGCCCGCCACTGCGCACACGCCGGTGAGCTGGGAGTCGGTCCCCTACCAGGCCACCGAAGCCTGATCGAAGTTCGCGGGAGGACTAGTAGGTCCTTGTCGAAAGACTAGGCGCCAACCGTCCCCCGCTCTTTACTCGCCCCGCCCTTGCACATCAGTGCCTGCGGCGGGGCTCCCTTTTTGGAAGCTGATCAAAACGATCGGATTTCGAAAAGGGAGGACTGAGAGTCGCAGGTCGAAAGACTACACATGATGTGTCCTCCCGCACTTTTTTCTCTTGGCGAGACTCAGGCGTCGATGTCGAAAGACTTGGAACCTGCTGTCTCGCCTTCCTTCAAGGTTCATGAATATTTCGTGGATCGTGAAGGGAGGGCCAATCGACGTTTGTCGCAAGACTAAAGACGATGTCTCCTCCCGCACTTTTTTTCTCTTGGCGAGACTCGCGTACTGCTGTCGAAAGACTAGGATGGGGTTGTCTCGCCTTCCTTTCCGGCGTCTGATCATCCATCGGATATCGAAAAGGGAGGACTTCAAAGGGGTTGTCGAAATACTCGAGTAGTCGTGTTCTCCCGCACCTTTCTCTTGGCGAGACTCAGTAGCCGATGTCGAAAGACTACGCCGGGTCTGTCTCGCCACTTCTTCAACGTTCATGAAACTTCTTCGTGGATCGTGAAGGGGTGGACTATTCGGGTATTGTCGAAAGACTGCCGCCAATATGTTCTCCCCGCTCTTTTCTCTTGGCGAGACTCTGCCTTGTTTGTCTCAAGACTAATCATGGGGTGTCTCGCCTTCTCTTCAAGATTCATGAGAGTTCTTCGTGAATCTTGAAGGGGAAGGACTTCGATCGGGATGTCGAAAAACTAACAACAACGTGTTCTTCCTCGCACTTTTTCTCTTGGCGAGACTAACTCGGGCGCGTCGAAAGACTTCCTCCCACTTGTCTCGCCTTCTCTTCAAGGTTCATGAAAGTTCTTCGTGAATCGTGAAGGGGAGGACTCAGAACGCGGTGTCGAAAGACTTAGCCGCCACTGTCTTCCCGCACTTTTCTTCTTGGCGAGACTTCTCCCAAAGTGCCGCAAGGCTTATGGGGATCTGTCTCGCCTTCCTTTCTGGGATCTGATCATCCATCGGATATCGAAAAGGGAGGACTCGCAGTAGCAGGTCGAAAGACTAGACGGTGAGCGTCCTCCCACACTTTTTTCTCTTGGCGAGACTAACGCGATGGTATCGTAAGACTTCTGACCGCCTGTCTCGCCTTCCTTCAAGATTCATGAAACTTCTTCGTGAGTCGTGAAGGGAGGGACTTGTCGTGCTGTGTCGCAAGACTCCCCGTCGTTTGTCCTTCCCGCACCTTTGGCGAGACTAGTCGGTTTGAGTCGAAAGACTGGTCCGTGCATGTCTCGCCACTTCTTCTCCCCCGCCTCGGCGCAAGCCTTGGCGGTTTTTTTATTGAACCTCTCCGACGGACTTCGATGTCACGGCCTCAACCGCCTGTAACGGTTCAGCGGGCGGTGGCGTATCTTTGCCGTGCTTCATCAAACTGCGATAGACAAGTTCTGCTTGATTCACGAATACGCTGACGAGAGAGACATCCATGCTCGTTGCGTTTGAGGGGTCGGTCTTAAGCATGAAAAACGCCTTGCACGTTGGCTCTTTATGATCGCTTGGCACGACCAAGACCTCCTCGTTATCTTCGGTACGCATAAACGCATGCGTCGCGCCGTACTCATGAAGCTTCTGAAGCTCCTTATTGGAGATCTTCGGCGGCTTTTTGCTTTCAGCTCCATAAAAGACTTCGCGCTCGGTTCGCAATTTTTCGAGATCAAGAAACCGAATCAAAACGCACGAAGCTTTCACGCTCGCCGCAGCATTCTTGGCGAGCGACTGAAGGATATCTTTCCAATACGCATCTGACTCCACAAGTGACACAGACGTATTATTCACAAGCTTCTTCAACAAATCGATCTGCCGGTTCACGGAACCAATGTATTGATACGATTCGATGAGCTCCGCTTTGGCACGATCGGACTCCGTGAGCGCTTGGTCGCGTTCTTCAAGTCGTCGTTCCATCAACCGCTCGTAAATCGAAAAAGTAATGAGGCCGGCCAACCCGAACCCAAAAATGAGGAATTCCTCAATGTGCGTTTGGGTGACTCCAAGGTAGTCATGCGTCACGAGCGACGGCGACATGACGGCTAACACAAAAAACGCCAAATAGACTAAGTAAATCCATTCCAAGCGACGGCTGTGGACGTTTTTTTGCTCTAAGGTTTGCACCATTTGGGCAGTATGCCTATTCCTCGATAATGACGCCACCCCCAACGCACTCCTCCCCTACATACAGCACGGCAGACTGTCCAGGAGCAATCGCTTTCACGGGTTTTTCGAAAAGAATATCCACTTGACCAAGGCTGATCGACGCCTTTGCCGCAATAGCCGTCTGGCGATACCGGACCTGTACGTCGCACGCAAAAACCTCACCCGGCGCCACGCCCCGCGTCCAACGAACGTCTGCAAGCCGACACGTCGATCGAAAGAGCAACGGATGCTCTGCGCCGGGCACGACGAGGAGCTGATTCTTCTCGCGGTATTTCCCTGCCACAAACCATGGCTCGCCGCCTTTCGAGATCAACAAGCCTTCACGCTGACCGATCGTATATGCATCCAAACCCGTATGCGTCCCAAGGACGTGGCCGTTTTCATCTACAATCTCACCTGGCTTCGACGGAATCTTCTTACGCAAAAATTCTTCCATGTCGAGCTTCCCAATGAAGCAAATACCCTGACTGTCCGGCTTTTGTGCAACAGGAAGTTCGAGTTCCTCGGCGATCTTCCGGACCGCAGGCTTCTCCAATTCGCCCACGGGGAACAGCGTCATGCGCAACGCTGCTTGCGGCACACGATACAAAAAATAGGACTGATCCTTGTTGGGATCGAGGCCACGCAACAAATGAGACACGTCGGCATCATGACGGACGCGTGCATAGTGACCCGTTGCCACATACGCAAACCCCAATCGCTTGGCTTCTTCGAGGAACAATCCAAATTTGATTGCCTCGTTGCAAAGCACATCCGGATTCGGGGTGTGGCCTTCGCCGTAGCCGCGAAACAATTCACCAACAACCTTCTCGCGATAGGCTTCCTCAAAATCAAACGTCAAAAGCGGAATCCCGAGTTTCGCGGCGACACGCAGCGCATCACGCCGCTCGCCCCGCCAAGCGCACTCCCCTGTCCACAAATCCTTTGAGTCACTCCAGTTCTTGATGAAACCTCCAACGACATCGTAGCCTTGGCGCACCAATAACGCCGCGCTGACACTCGAATCAACGCCGCCCGACATGCCGACGAGAACGTTTCCTTTCGACGGCGTCATACCGCTGCTTTCGCTTTCTTCGCCCGATTTTGGCGGGTCGCAACTTTGCCTTGCACAAGTTTCCCCGTCGATTCGTTCACAGCAAGCTGACCACACGCTGCGTCGATATCTTCACCAAACGTAATACGATGCGTTACAGGAACTCCGAGACGTTTCAACTTGTTCATGAAACTCAACCGCGCATCTTTGGGCGTGGCTTCGTACATGTCGGTATCGTGGTACTTGATCAGGTTCACGTGAAACAAACGGAAATTATGTTCCAGCAACTCCCCAAGAGCCTTCGCTTCGGCTTCGGTGTCATTCATTCCGCGGAGCAACAGATATTCAAAAAATACTTTGCGGTTCGTTTTTTCGCAGTAATCGTCAATCGCGTCCATCAATTTCTTTACCGGATACGCGCGGTTCACCGGCATGATCTTCGTGCGTGTGGCGTCGACAGCCGAGTGAAGTGAAATTGCGAGATTCACTTGGAAGGGCTCGTTCGCCAATTTCAAAATTCCTGGAACAACGCCGCACGTCGAGATCGTAATGTGACGTGCGCCGAGATTGATTCCATCTTGATCATTCAAAATACGGACAGCCGCCATCACGTTGTCATAGTTATGCATCGGCTCGCCCATTCCCATGAACACGACGTTCGTGACGCGCTGATTTTGTGGCTTCAGCCAACGGGAAAATTGCACGACCTGCTCGACGATTTCTTCGGCCGTCAAATTCCGAACCAGGCCCATCGTACCGGTCGCACAAAACGTACAACCCATGGGGCAGCCAACCTGACACGAAATGCAGACCGTATTTCGGCCATCCTCGTGGCGCATCAACACCGATTCAACCTTCTTGCCGTCCGCGCAGCTAAACAAGCGCTTGACGGTATCCCCGTTCTTGCTGACTTGAGTCGTCACTTCTTTCAATCCATCCCAGGGCAAAGCCTCCGCACAGGCCTCACGCAATGCCTTGGGGAAGGTTGTCAGCGACTCCCAGGTATCGCCGTATTCAACATAAAACGCCCGTTTGACCTGGGCCAAACGGAACTTTGGTTCGTTACGCTCTGCGAGGAACGTGGCGACGGCGTCTAACTTCATGCGGCTTGTATACCGCAAAAACCAAGAAAGATCAAGCCTACTGCCATTGGTAATTCTTCCATGCCCATTGCCCCAATGCCTTCACCGCCGCAAATGACCCTGCGCTCGTCTGCGAACCCAAGACAACCACGATCAATTTGTGTCCGTTTGGCGTCCGCGGATTTGGTTCCATTTCGGCAATATCGTTGTACATTGATTCGTACAGGAAACCCGTCTTCCCACCATAAATATAGAGATCCGGATCATTCGTCAGCAACTTATCTGTTGACGTGACACGCTTGGTTACCTTGGCATTCAACATCGAAAACGAATACGTCATCATGGTTGAGGCCTTTCGAATCGTCGGATTCTCAAACGCCGTTTTTGCTAAAACCGCGAGATCCGCGGCCGTTGTCGTATTTCTTGGATCCATCCCACTCGGCTCGACGTAAATCGTATTCTTCATGCCAAGCGCCTTCGCTTTTTCGTTCATGCGCTTCACATAGGTCGTGAGACTCAGTCCCGTCGACCGCGCGATCGCCATTGCAGTGTTGTTCGTGCTGGCCATGAGCGTCGTATAAAACATGTTCCCGAGCGTCATTTTTGTCCCGCTGTTGACCCGCAAGCGCGCACCACCGACCTCGTCTTGCGCGAGCAGCGTCATGGGTTTGTTGAAACTTGGTTTGGTCTCCAAAAAAACGAGGGCATTCATGAGCTTCGTCAAACTCGCCCCGGTCCAAACGAGATCTGACTTATACGCGTACAAACGTTTGCCCGTTGCAACGTCAACCACGATAGCCGAATCAAACTCACCCCTTGTTGGTTGGTACAGCGTTGCTGATGGCTTTAACGTTGGAGCAGGAACCTTTGCCGGAGCCGCCAACGCAAACGATGGGACTACAAGCGCTGCAGCCGTGACAAGCACGATTCCGATATTCCGCATCTCTCTAGTTTGCCGTGCAATCCAACATCCGGCAATATTAGATTTTTTTGACGATCACCGGGGTTCCGATCGGCGCCCAGTCATACAGTGCTTCGGCAGGCCCAATACCAAGGCGAACGCACCCATGCGATACCGGCGTCCCGAGATGCGCCGCACCTTCTTTTGCGCCTCCGGGCCATTCGGGAAGTTCATGTAACCCTGCTCCTTGTTTTGTAAATTGCATCCACCACGGCATCCACAACCCTGCCATATGCGACCAGGCACGCGGTGCCTTGTTCATAATCGCAAATGTCCCAACCGGTGTCGGCGTCGATGCTTTGCCACTCGAAACGGTATACGTCGTCATGATGACGCCTCCCAACACCTGATCAAGTTTTTGTGTCTTGAGATGCACCACGATGCTCTTCTGGAGCGGCTGTCGCGTCGTGGACGTCGGCGAAAAACCTGCGCCAACTTCTTCTCCGTCGCCATGCGCATCTTGATCGGTATCTGCGATGGTCGGATCCGTGCCAAACCGAAGTTCAAGCAATTCGTTCAAACCGTCACCATCAAAATCGGTGGGCGCCGACAAGCCTTTGCCGAGTGGGTTGAATCCATTCCAAATCTCTGTCCAATCATCGTTCTTGTCGCCATCCGTATCGGCGTTTTGTGGATCCGTATGATAGACAGTCGTTTCCCAGGCATCAGGCAAACCATCCCCGTCGGTATCAACCATGCCAAACGGCGCTGGGCGGGTGGCCGCATGTGCGACGATTGCACGACTCACAAACATGCTAGCCAGGAGAACGGGGATCAGTAGGATGCGTCGCATAGCGTACAGCTTACCCCCGAACGATTTTCGCCGTCCAATCCGCCACCTTACTGAGCAAGGTTTTGTCGGTTGCAAACAGATTCGTGCCGTGACCGCCGGATTTATAGGGAACAAATGTTTTATCGGTAACCGGCGCGTCGTCATACAGTTGTTTGCTCGATGAAAATGATTCCGCATCATCCTCTGACGAAACGATGTAAAGCGCCTGATCGGGCAATAAATTGCGAGAAAACGCAAGCGGGTCGAGTCCGTGGTACGGCCCAGGGGAAAGCAAAAACCCTCCGGCGAGACGTGGATTTTCCACCAAACCAGCTAATGCGAGATCTGCACCAAATGAGGCACCACCCACAGCCAACCGTGGCAACTCAAGGTTCCGCGAACGCATCCAGTCAATCGCCCCGACAACGTCGTACTGCGAGGATTGATGCTCGTCATCCTCAAATTCTGAAAAATCAATCCGCACACCATTGGCGTCTTGCGTACTTTCGCCGTGGCCACGCAAATCAATCGCCAACGACGCGATATTGCGCTTGGCGAGCTCACGAGCAAGAAGCGCCCACGATGCTCGGGTTTCCGGCATCATATGCAGGAGCAACACTGCCCCGAGTACGGTTGGCGTTGGATACCAATCACCGACGATGATAACGTCGTCGGCAGTGGTAAAAGTGATGCGTTCGGCCATACGTTAAAACGAGATGCGCTGTCCGGGCTGGAGCGGTGTACCGTCCTGGTTCCCGGAGTCGTCATTGATCATATCAGGATTGGCACGCTTCGGCACTTCCGGCGGCGTTGGGACAAACCGAACGGACGACGTATTCGATTTGAAGACGGTCCCACTCGGCTTGCTGATCGGAGCCTCCAAATCCAGTGGAGCAGGGCGCGACTCTGCCGGCGGCCTCTCTTGTCGGGGCTTTTCCTTGTATCGATCCTTGTGCGGCGATTTTGATGGCCCTTCCTGCGGCGGTTTCTTCGGTGCGCGATCATCAGAAGTCAGGTGCTGCTTCCGTGTTTCGATCTGCTTCCCCTTGGATTTCGTCAATTCAGAAAGCAAACTGTCCTCAGCATCTGCTTCATCGTGGACGATTTTGATCGTCCCCTTTGGCGGCAACGACGGTCGCGGAGGCTGGATCACGCGTGGCCGGTTCGATACTTGCCGATCGCCGGATGAGGTCGAGGCCCCATCAAATTCCGCGAAGGTTTTGTGTAGTTTTGATTCTTGCCTGTTTGGCGACGCTTCCTCAAATGCAATTCCGGCACCCGGTTTCAACGCATTCTTGAGAACGGAACTTTTCATCTTTCGCTCCTCACGGACGATGGGCAAACATTCAGCGCAATAGATCGGACGTGACGTATCAAGCTGGATCGGCATGTCCCAAACCTTCCCGCAGCGCGAACAGGTATGCGGAAATTTTGGTTTATCTTTCTTTTGGTTCTGTGGCGGCTTCACAATCGCCGCCAGACGTTCCGCTGAAATCTTGAGATACTCCCCAGTATCTTCGACCGCTGCCGACCCCTCGAGCGCCGCAACTCCTGCCATTGCATGCTCTGGCGTACCGGGCTTCATCGAGGCAGGTACGCCGCCCAAATCTTCCCTCGCCTTCTGTTCCTCCTCGGTCAAAATAGCAGGATAATTTGCCTCCCCGGCTTCCATGCCACTCCATTTTAAGACCTTCTGCTCAATATCTGACCGTGGTGATGAATACCGTTCACGCGAAACCGCAATAATTTTTTCTTCGTTATCGGTCCGTTTGGCGATCGGTGCGAGCGTATTTGCCGAAAACGGTGCCGTGGCTGCGCCATCCACCATCAACTTAAGATAGACTTCGAATTTCGTCAGGTTCACGAGGTCTTCCGGGGTATATGTCGGCATGAACTCATTTTCCATGAACGCGGCATCTTCTGCTCCGACGCGGAAGGTAATAATCGTCCCGACGTTCCCGAAAACGGCCCACGCGACTTCTTCTTGCAGCTGCTTAATGTATTGGTGCGCGACAATCAGGCTCAAACGATACTTGCGCGCTTCAGACAAAATATTCGCAAACGATTCGTTGGCAAAGTTCTGGAATTCGTCAACGTAGAGATAAAAATCGCGACGTTCGCTTTCTTTGATATCGACACGCTCCATCGCTGCCATTTGGATCTTGGTGATGAGCATGCCACCCAACAAACGCATGTTATCTTCGCCGATTCGTCCTTTCGACAAGTTCACAATCAAAATCTTCCCCTCGTCCATGATGTTTCGAGGATCGATCGTGGACTTCACCTGCGCCACAATATTGCGAATGATCGATGCGGACAAAAATTGCCCGACCTTGTTTTGCACCGGCGCGATCGCTTCGGTCGCGTACTTCTCCGACCAAGAAGCAAACTCCGCAACCCAGAACGTCTTTACGATCGGATCGCGAATTTTTGCGATAACACGCGTTCGATAATCCTTGTCCACCAACAGACGATTGATGCCGAGCAACGTCGCACCAGGGTAATCAAGCAATGCGAGCACGCAATTCAGGAGAATGTACTCCATGCGAGGGCTCCATACATCCGGCCAAATCTTTTTAAACACCCCCATCAGGCCCGAAGCGACCAAGTGCTTCTGCCCATCATCAACCGTCTCAAGAATGTTGAAACCAACAGGATATTCTTGATCCGCAGGGTTGAAGTACACGACATCGTTAATGCGGTACGACGGGATGTAGTGCAATACTTTTTCGGCTGAGTCGCCGTGTGGATCCACAAGACAGACGCCATGGCCCGCCAAAATATCGGAGAGCACCAGGTTCTCAATGAGCGTCGTCTTGCCCATGCCGGTCTTCCCCACAATGTACATGTGCCGCCGGCGATCATCCGTTTTAATGCCAAAACGTCTCCGCGCATTGCGGAAGTTTGTCTCGGCGAAGAGCGTTATTTCGTTTTCGTGATCGTGGTTATATTCGACGGGCATACGAACGAGAGGGTAAGGAACGGACAAGGTACGAGACGACGCTTAGCCAAATGGGATGTTACTTGGCGGCTCACTGCGTTTGGCTTCGGTCTTTTTGATCTGCGGAGCCTTGACCTGCAGGGAATTCGGGAAATGCCAGAGCGTTGCGAGTTCTTCCGTGTTGAAATGGTAGTTGTCGGTTCCGCCCCAGTTGGAGCGATTACGATACATCGAAATCAGATGATGTTTACGCTCGTTATTCCGCGCATCCTTGAACCACCACAGAGTTCCATTGACACCTACTTTCTTGGACTCGGGCTTGAGCGAGAACATGTTGTTGGTATTCGTCTGCTTCATTGAGCCGATAAACGTATTTGCCGCCCGTGACTTGGTCATCGCCGTTTTCTTGGCGACATACAAGAAACGAATTTTACACAAATAGAGGATCTTTGACGCCTTCATTTCGACAGCCGTAATAAGATCCCGCTCGCCCTGCGTCATGCCCATGATCTTTGGCTGTGTATTCTCTTTTTTTACTGGCGCGGCATGACCTCCACCAGAACCCATGAGCTCACTCGCGAGCAAGCCGACCGCATGCAACGGAAATTCAATGATTTTTTCGATAAGGCTTGGCTTGTGCTCGACTTTCTCCCCCTTCAATTTTTTGACCATGGCTTCCGCAGCCTTTACGAAGTGCTTTTGATCGATCGGCGTCAGCACGATTTGGTACCAGGCCTGCTCACCCGGCCCAAGACGAGAAAAACTTTCGAGCAATGCCGAAATCGGATCCTTGAATTCGCCAGAGACCTTGTCTTCAAAAAAGGGATATGTCCTGATGGGATAGATATCCATCCCATGCTTGGCCGGAATCATTTCGGTGCCCCAGAGGTCCCACTCTTCGTCTGGATAATGTGATGGAACTTTGCGGGCGTAATCTTCGACTTCGGTAATCGATGCATCGGGATACTGCGAGTAAATTGCCGCCTCTGCCAAATCGCGCAGGCCCTTGGTCGTACGGATCAAAAATTGGATATGCCCTTCGATCGAAATGATCTCGCAAGTAATCGTGTCTTGCGTGCGGCCTTGGATCCACTTCTCCGTCCAGCTGGCCGGTTGATGCCCACCCGCGAGATACGCGAACATGTTCTCAACCGCACGCGGCGTTTGCTCATGTAGGCGCGGGATATCGATCGCCAACAGCACCCAGACCTTTTTTGCGCCATACAGCGTTTGGCGCCAGCCGAGCCACAGTTGCAACGCTCCCCATCCAAGCGCCCAAAGGATCAAGATCCATCCCCCATTGAGGAAAAAAAACCACATCGCCTGGAACGGGTTGTTCCCGACGCTGTCGAGGAAAGCGATCCAATCGAAATTTAACAGGAGGTCCATGGACGCTGCATAGTATAGCAGAAACCTCTTGAACGCTAAACGGCCTCCACCCAAAAAGGCAGAGGCCGTTTATTCGCTCACGTTCTGGTTATTTTTTCTTCCGATGCGCCCACTTGTTCCAGGTCACGAGCAACGGTGAGGCGATGAAGATGGATGAGTACGTACCGGTCAAAATACCGACAATGAGAGCCAAGGCAAAATCTTTAATGGATTCACCGCCGAACAAGTACACCGCCGTAAGCGACAAGGTGGTCGTCATGGATGTATTGAACGAACGCAGCATCGTCTGATGGAGGGAGCGCTCAACAATTTCCTCAAATGACCCCGAGGTCTTCTGCAAGTTTTCGCGCACGCGGTCCATGACCACGATCGTGTCGTTAATCGAGTACCCCATGATGGTCAGAATAGCCGCAATAAACGGTGTGCCGATCTCGACATTCGCAAACTTCCCAAGCAAGACGAACAAACCGATCGGAACCATCACGTCGTGGAAGGCGGTCAAAATGACGATCACGCCGTACTTCCAGCTCTGTACCGGCGCCGAAACCTTCCGAAACTGGTACGCAATAAACGACAAGATCGCGAGGAATACAATCGCCAATGCGGAAATGGACTTCTGACGAAGCTCCTGTCCGACGGCCGGACCAATCGCATTGTATTCGAGCTCTGTCTCGTTACCGAATTTTTCCTTCAGGGTTGATACCAACTTTTGATGCTCTTCCTCCGTCAGGGTTCGTGTGCGGATATTTACATCCGTGGTGCCGACGGGTTGAACCGTAATATCGCCAAAACCCAAAGGCTGGATCGCTTTATCTACATCGACCGCGGCAGGTTGCTGGTCAAAGCGCACGCTCAACTCGGTACCTCCGGTAAAATCAATCCCCTGCTTAAGGCCAAACATGGCAAAGCAGACGATTGACCCACCAACCAGAAGGGTAGACAAGACGTACCAGATGGGGCGGAGCTTGATGACGTTGAATTTCATACGTTTAGGCCTTGTCTTGCTTCTTGGATGAATTGAGGAACAACCACGGGAGCTTGTCCGCGATACCGCTCGTGACCACCAGACGCAACAAGTTTCGGGTCACGATGATGGCCGTGAAGAGCGAGACGAGCACGCCAATCGCGAGTGTCAGGGCAAAGCCCTT
>Ga0068863_100005474_pt1 | contig 12504 bp, 12 predicted proteins | sample KBSSwiS62_FD_66596 | JGI IMG/M metagenome (GOLD analysis project Ga0068863, IMG submission 66596) | Switchgrass rhizosphere microbial communities from Kellogg Biological Station, Michigan, USA - KBS Switchgrass S6-2 | ecosystem: Host-associated > Plants > Roots > Rhizosphere > Soil ...
GGCGGTCGTGCTCCGGATTCAGTACAAGGACGCCGAGGAGTGGTACGTGGTGACCGGCGGGCGTACCCAGCTCGCCGCCGCCGCGGACATAGATGCCGTCCACGCGATCGCCATCGGGCTGCTGGACCGGCCACTGGGCTAACGGCCTGCAGGCTCGGCCGGGTCCGGGTAGACATGAGGCATGAGCTATCCGGAACCTGTGTATCGCGGCGCGACCGGAGAGGCCAGCGCCGCCTATCGGCCCGACGATCACGCACCCGATCTGCAATATCCGAACGGTGGCACGCGCGTGCAGTACCTGGCTACCGGCGAGTCCACCGGCGGCAAGTTCGGCCTCTACCGCTGGGAGATGGGTCCGAACCGATCCGGTCCGGGTCCGCACTTCCATCGCACCATCTCGGAGTCGTTCTACATCCTCAGCGGCACCGTGAAGATCTATGACGGCAACGACTGGATCGACACGCACCCCGGCGACTTCGTCCACGTGCCGGAGGGCGGCATTCACGGTTTCCGCAACGAGTCCGGGGAGCCGGCGTCGATGCTGCTGCACTTCGCGCCCGGCGCGCCCCGCGAAGGCTACTTCGAAGGTCTGGTGCGCCTGGCCGAGATGAGTGACGACGAGAAGTCCGAGTTCTTCGCCGAGCACGACAACTACTGGCTCTGATCGGGCCGAACCGTCGCCCTTCTGGATCTTGAACGTCTGTTGTCCCATAGCAGCAACAAACGTTCAAGGTCCCGGAGGGGACGCCGCGGGCGGCGTATCACTGCGCGCAGGACCCGCTGGGCCGCAGGGACGTCGTCGCCTACGGCCGGAACGCCAGAATCTTGTCGTCGCCGGACTTCGGCGTCCCCCGGCCGTCCCGATTTGAGGTGCTGAACCAGATCGTGCCGTCGGGCGCGGGAGTCACGGCTCGCAGCCGGCCATAGGTGCCCTGGAAGGCCGCCTTCGGCGCACCCACCGATCCGTCCGGACGTGCGTCGATCACATAGAGCCGCTCGCCGCGCAGGCAGCCGATCACGATGGTGGAGCCGGTGATGCCGAGGCCAGAGCACGAGGCTTCGTCGGTGTGCCACTCGAGCAGCGGGTTCGTGAACTTCGTATCGTCGGACTTGCCCTCGACCTCGGGCCAGCCGTAGTTCTTGCCGATCTCTATACGGTTGAGTTCATCCCAGGTGTTCTGGCCGAACTCGGTCGCATACATGTCCCCGTTGGCGGTCCAGCCGAAGCCCTGCACGTTGCGATGGCCATAGGTGTAGACCAGGTTGCCGAACGGGTTGCCCGGCGCCGGGCTGCCGTCGGTGTTCATCCGCAGGATCTTCCCGGCGAGACTGTTCTTCTCCTGGGCGAGCCCGCGGTTGGTGCTGTCGCCGGTGGAGGCGTAGAGGAAACCGTCCGGCCCGAAGCCGAGCCGGCCGCCGTTGTGCACGATGGCCTTGGGAATGCCGGTCACGATCGGCTGTGGCGTGCCGCCGAGCTTCAATTTGGCGATCCGGTTGTCATCGGCGGCGGTGTAATAGACATAGATCAGGCCGTCGGTAGCGTAGGTCGGAGACACGGCCAGGCCGAGCAGGCCGCCCTCGCCCTGAGCCACCACGCCCGGCACCGTCATCACCGTGGAGACGTGGTGATCCGGCGCAATCTTGACGATCTTCGCCTCGGACCGCTCGGTGACCAGTGCACTGCCGTCCGGCAGGAACGCGATCGACCAGGGAACATCCAGGTTCTCGGCGATCGTGGTGACCGAGCCGAGGTTGCTCGCGGTCGCCGTCGGCGCCGCCGATCGCTCGTCGTTGACCGTCTTCGGCGAGCCCGACGAACATGCCGCGACCAGAGATAACGAGACCGCGGCGAACGCGGTTAATAGTCGGCGCGATGAGCGGACCACGGTTCGAGGCTAGCTCAGGACGACCCCGATGACAGTGCGCAGAATTCGTTGCCCTCAGGATCGGCAAGCACCACCCACGGTTGTTCACCCTGCCCGATGTCGACCCGCCGAGCGCCGAGAGCGACCAGCCGGTCCACCTCGGCATCTCGGTCGTCCGGACGGAAGTCCAGGTGCAGGCGGTTCTTGATGGCCTTCGCCTCGGGCACCGCCACGAAGACCAGTCCGGGCAGGCGGTCCGCGGCCGGCCGGATTTCGTACTCGTGTGGGTCGTCATTCATGACCACCCATCCGAGCGCGGCCGTCCACCATTGCCCGAGGGTGACCGGGTCCCGGCTGTCGATGACGACCTGCTCCCATTCCATGCTCATGCATCGACGCTAGCGGGCCGCGGCGCCCGGTGCGCAGCGCTACACGCTGAGGCGATCTCCGGCGTAGTAGCTCCGGCGCTTGCCGTCGCCCAGCACATGCACACCCTGCCGGCCCTGGACCTCGTATTCGGTTGGCCCGCCGACGAGAGCCGTCTCCTCGTCGATGCCGACCAACGTCACTCCGGCCTCGGGCCGGAGAAACGGGCGGGTCAGGATATCCGGGATCCAGCCGAGCATCTTGTCGAAATGCGGCAGCACCTGGAGGTTCGGCGTGAGGGCGAAGCCGTCCCGGATATGTTTGCCGCGGCGCAGATCGGGCACCCGGGTCGCCATCGCCATCGCGCCCGCGCTGCACCCGGCCAGCGCTGCGCCCCGGTGCCACTCGTCCACGATCGCAGCCAACAGCGCGGTGCCGCGGAGCACGTCGGCCAGCAGCGCCGGGCTCCCGCCGGACAGGTAGATCAGTCCGGCGCCGCGGACCTGCGCGGCGATCTCGGGATCGTTGGCCTGATCGCGATCGGCGACTACCAGCGGCACAGCCTCTACGCCGAGCCGGTCTGCCTGCTCCCGCCCCAGATCGACCCAGTAGCGCAGCCGCGCTTCACCTTCGGCCGACGCAGCGGTCGGGATCTGCACGTAGCGCTTCGGCCGGCCATCGATCAGTGCACGCTCGATCTCGAGCATCGAGGGCAGGTATTCGCCGGAACCCACCAGCGCGAGTGGACCTTGAGACATGGACCCATTCTTACTCCCGGCGGGCCTGATGCGGGCGGCCCGCATCCCGGCAGGCCTGATGCGGGCGGCCCGCATCCCGGCAGGCCTGATGCGGGCGGCCGCATCTCGGCGGCTGGCGTCCGGGCGGGTGCGCGGTGCCGTGCTATTCCGGATGATTCTTCGCCGGGCCGCCGATCCGATACGGCTCCGTCACTCCGATGTAGGCCAGATGGGTCACCAGTCCATCAGCGGCATGCGGCAGATTGTGGCAGTGATCCATCCAGATGCCCGGGTTGTCGGCGAGAAACGCGATCACATAGGTGGAGCCGTCGGCGTTCAACGAGTCCACCCACCACGGACTGCCGGTGGCCGGCACGCCGTCGCGGGAGAGCACCACGGCATGATGCCCGTGCAGGTGAATCGGATGGTTCATGCCGGTGTCGTTGCTGATCGTCATGATGACGACGTCGCCCTCGCTGACCTCGAACATCGGCACGTTCGGATAGAGATGGCCGTTGACCGTCCAGCAGTAGCAGGGCTTGCCGTCAACGAAGCCGTACCGCTGCCCGATCCGGTAGTCGAACCGCCGGTCCGGGTGGCTCGGATCGAATCCGAGCGGTGCCGGCGATCCATAGGACAGCAGGTCCAGCGTGCCGAACGCGACGCCGGTGCTGACCGCCGCCTCGGCCGATCCGGCCGGTCCGATCGCGAGCGCGGCGCCACCGGACAAGTCGACCCGGACCGCGACTCCGTCCGGGACGGTAAAGGTGAAGTCGATTCGTCCGCCAGCTGGCACGACCACCGACTTACGCGTGATATCGGTCGGCTGGTTGACGTCGTGGCCGTCGATCGCGACCACTCGGAACGCCGCACCGGTGATCGCCACCTGCGCGGCATCGCTGTCAGTGTCGATCACCCGGGTGCGGACCAGGGTGCCGGCCGGCACGTCGAGCCGCTGCACGCCGGCCGAACCGTTGATGGTGCGGAGCTTGCCGTAGGTGTGCAGCGCCGCGATCACCTCGTGCTCGGCCGGCGCGACGGCGACCTTCGGCTGCACGATCAGCGCGCCGTAGAGACCGCCGGGAATCTGGACATGAGAGTCCTGGTGTGAGTGGTACCAGTAAGTCCCGGCGTCGTTGACACGGAACCGGTAAACGAACCGGCCGCCGATCGGCACCGCGTCCTGCGTGACCCCGGCGACGCCATCGTCGGCGTTAGGCACGTCGACCCCGTGCCAATGCAGCGTCACGCCGGCCTTCACCGACTCGTTGACCAGCGTCACCTGCAGCAGCTCGCCCTGCGTCGCGACGATCGTCGGTCCCGGAGATTGGTGGTTCAGTGTGTAGCCGGCGACTCGCTGCCCGCTGGCCAGGCGGATGGACTCCCGCCGGGCCACGAGCGTGATCTCGACATCCGGTGCAGCGGTCTCGCTGTCAGTGAGGTCGGCGACGCTGATCTGACCCGGCATATTCGGCATCGCCGGCATGTCGGCCATGTTCATCGGCGGCAGTCCGCCACCCAGGTCCGGATAGCCCATCGACATCACCGAGTAGGTGCCCGGGAGGAAACTGCCGACCCAGAACCAGCCGACGCCACCAAAAAGGGTGGCGATGACGGCGGCAACGGCGATCCAGCGGGTCCGCTTGGTCCACCGCATCCGCATCGGCCCGCCCTTTGATCGACGCTGACAAATGTCGTTCGGCACAGTATGCCTCAACCGGCCGGTCGGCGGCCGGGGCAGATTCCGCGAAATCCGCGCCCGTGCATTGCGTGAATGGCGGCGAATTGACGGTTCCGCCAGGCAGGCTCCAGCCTTCGGCTATATGGTCAGCCTGCGATGACGAATGATCACATTCCGACGTCGGGCGAGGCCGCTGGAGCCAAGACCGTCGCACCCGCGCCGCCCGGCGAGGCGCACCACGGCGCCCGCGCGGCGGTGACGCTTGCAGCGCTCGGTGTCGTCTTCGGTGACATCGGGACCAGCCCGCTCTACGCGGTCCAGACCATCTTCACGGCTGACAACCACGCCGTGAAGACGGCGCCGGACGAGGTCTACGGGGTCATCTCGATGATCTTCTGGGCGATCACCATCATTGTCTCGATCAAGTACGTCACCTTCATCCTCCGCGCCGACAACGACGGTGAGGGCGGGATCATGGCGCTGACCGCCCTGCTTCAGCGGCAGCCGTTCCGGGACAAGCGGGCCAAGCTCGTCCTGATCACTCTCGGCATCATCGGAGCCTCGCTGTTCTATGGCGATGGCATCATCACACCGGCGATCTCGGTGCTCTCGGCAGTTGAGGGCCTCGACGTCGCCACACCAAGCCTGAGCGAGTTGGTGGTCCCGATCGCGATCGCCGTGCTGACCGTACTGTTCCTGGTCCAGCGCTGGGGCACCAGCCGGGTCGGCGGTGTCTTCGGTCCGGTGATGTCGCTGTGGTTCATCGTGCTCGCGGCGGCCGGGCTCCGCGAGGTGATCGACAACCCGGCCATCCTGAAGGCCTTGTCGCCGCATTACGCAGCGGCGTTCATCATCAATCACGGAACGATCGCGTTCATCGCCCTCGGATCGGTGGTTTTGGCGATCACCGGAGCTGAGGCGCTCTACGCCGACATGGGACACTTCGGTGCGCCACCGATCCGCCGCGCCTGGTTCTTCCTGGTCTTCCCGGCGCTGACTCTCAACTATCTGGGCCAGGGCGCCTTGGTGCTGCGGCACCCGGGTGCGGTGGAGAACCCGTTCTACACGATCTTTCCGCACTGGGCGCGTCTGCCGATGGTGTTCCTCGCGACGATCGCCACGGTGATCGCGTCCCAAGCCGTGATCTCCGGTGCCTTCAGCGTCAGCCGGCAGGCCGTGCAGCTCGGCATCCTGCCGCACTTGACGATCAAGCACACGTCGAAGCGGGAACCCGGCCAGATCTACGTGCCGTCGATCAACTGGGGACTGTTCGTCGCCGTACTCGTGCTGGTCATCGGCTTTGGCTCATCCGCGGCACTGGCCTCCGCCTATGGCATCGCGGTGACCGCGACGTTCATCCTGAACACCATCCTTTTCCTCGCCGTCGTACGCACCATCTGGCACAAGCCGGTGTGGGTGATCATCCTCGGCGCGGTCGGGTTCCTGAGCGTGGAGGTCGCGTTCTTCGCGGCCAACCTGACCAAGGTCGCCCACGGTGGCTGGCTGCCGATCGCCGTCGCGGCATGCATCGTCACGGTCCTGCTGACCTGGCAGAAAGGCCGGCAGATCGTCACTCGCAACCGCACCAACAAGGAGGGCAACCTGCGCACCATGGTTGCCGACATCCGGGCGATGGATCCCCCGTTGTATCGGACGCCCGGCACAGCGGTGTTCCTCAACGCCAACATCCAGACTGCGCCGCTCGCGCTGCGAGCCAACGTCGAGCACAACCAGACACTGCATCGGAACGTCGTCATCATCACGATCGAGTTCGACAAGGTGCCGCACGTGCCGGACTCGGACCGACTGAGGATCGACGATCTGGGAGACCGCCACGACGGCATCAGCCACGTGACCGCCCGGTTCGGGTTCCAGGATGAGCCGAATGTGCCGGCCGCGCTCCGCCTGGCGGTCGTCGACCAGATCGAGGGCGACATCGACGTCGACAAGGCGACCTATTTCCTATCCCGAATGACATTGGTCCGCACTGACGCGCCGGGCATGCCGCGATGGCAGAAGCGACTCTTCCTGACGGTCGCGCACAACGCCGCGAATCCGGTCGAATACTTCGGCCTGCCGATCGACCGCACCGTCACGATGGGCGCCCAGGTCGAGTTTTAGCGTCCTAATCCAGCTCGCGCCGCAGCAGGTCGTCGAGCGTTTCTCGGCGTACCAGCAAATGGTCTTCCCGGTCGCGGACCGCGACCAGCGGTGGGCGGCCGGCCAGGTCGTAGTTGGATGCCAAAGGCAACTGATAGGCGCCGCATCCGGGCATCGCCAGCAGGTCGCCGGCCCGAAGCTCGACGGCAGATTCGACCACGCCCGGCGATCTTGCCCGGTCGCCATTACCGTGGGGCCAATGGTCACCAACCCGCCGCCCGGATATGCCACCGTCGCTCCGTGGGTGGTCAGCCGCGACACCGGCAGCCTGCTCGATTTTGTGACGGCCGCGTTCGGCGGCACCGAACTCGCTCGCGTGCCGACCGCAGACGGCGGCATCGGGCACGCCGAGATCCGGGTCGGCGACACCATCCTGCTCGCCTTTGACGGGCAGCCGGACTGGCCGGACACGCCGAGCATGCTGCGCATCTTCGTCGATGATGCGGAAGCGGCGTTCGAGCGGGCGCTGGCTGCCGGCGCGCGGGTGGTGACGCCGTTGGACGAGACCGCATGGGGTGACCGCGGCGGCCGGGTCCGCGATCCGCAAGGCCATATCTGGTGGGTGGTCGAGCACTTCGAGGACGTGCCACCGGACGAGATGGTGGCCCGCATGAAACAGCCGAGGTATGCCGAAGCGATGACCCGCGCGCAGGCGACCCTGGACGCCGAGCTGGGGTCCGAGGGCAACGACTGGTCCAGCCCTCCAGTGCTCTGACCGGCTATTTCTTTGGCTGCCGACGTTGGCCGCCTCAGGTGAGGGTGCCGGCTATTTTGGCAGCTTCAGGTGAAGCTGCAGCCAGGCGGCCAGATCCTCGATCTCCTGGTGGACGGCGGCCGCCATCGTCTTGTCGAACGGCTCATCCTGGTGGATTGCATCGACCCGGAAGACGCCGGCTTTGAAGTCCGAGGTCGCGTCGACCTTCCCGACGAACCGATCGCCATAGAGGATCGGAAGCGCCCAATATCCCCACCGGCGCTTGGCCGCCGGCTTATACATCTCCAGCTGGTAGTCGAACTGGAAGATGTCGGTCATCCGCTTGCGGTCGTAGATCACCCGGTCCAGCGGCGACACGAGCGCGGTCCGGCCGTGGAACGGCTGGCCCAGCTGGTCCGGATCGACGCGCCAGGTGCCCCGGACGCCCTCGATCACGGCTTCCTCGCCGACCGGGCCGACGTCAACCGGCTCGATCATGGCTCCTTGGGCGGTGGCACGGGCGATGCCGAGCGATTGCAGCCGCCGCAGGTCGCGCTCGCGCCGAGCCGCCTCGGACGGCATCGCCGGGCCGTCCGGATAGATCCGGCTGGCGAGGTCCCACAGGCGGTCGCGGCCACGGCGCCCGACCACGGTGGTCTCGCCCCGCATCTCCATCATTTCGAGCATCATGCCGACGTTGCGATTGTTGTTCCATCCGCTGGACTTCCACGACTTCACCGCGGTATCCGGGATCTCCCGAGTGGTCAGCGGACCATCGGAGCGCAGCAAATCGAGGATGTCCAGGCGAAAACCGTCATTGATGTCGACCCAGTCGCCCTGCCCCTCGCGCCAGCTGGAAATCTCGCCGGCGCCGGGCCACTCGGCAAAGTCGGCGCGATAAAGCACCAGGTCATCGCCGGGCCGGATCATGCCCTGAAGCTCGATCAGGGTGCCGTCGGCCCGGGCATCGTCCATGTCGTCCATCGAGTAGGCCGATCCGAGGCGGCTCCACACGACCAAATGCTCGCTCGGGGCCACCGAATTGACGTTGTCGGTCTGCAGCAGTGTCAGCCGCCGGACCACCTCAAGCAGGTCGGTCGGGCGCGGGCTGTCCAGCATCTGGGCCCGCACGGCGAGCCGGCGCGCGTCGGCGCGGGAGAGTTGGTGCACGACCATCGGGTCACCTCCGCCGGATCCAGGCTGCTGTGGCAGAGCCTAGTGGCGACCTCCGTCATTTCGGGCCACTCATGATCAACGAGCCCGCCGATGCGGCGGAGGTGACCCGAGCGGTCTGCCCGTGGAAGTAACGTCGGGTGAAGGGCGGCCGACCCGGAACAATCCGTCGTCCATGCAACTTGATGCCATTTGTGGGTACGCCGAACTGACGCGCTCTTTGTGCTCTCGCGGTATGCCTACCCGGACATTGCGAGCCGCCATCTCGCGTATCACCAGATTGCCTACCACCACATTTGGAGAGAGGGAGTTCCATGCGCGCCACGCTGATCTACGGTGCGGGTGACATCCGAGTCGAGGAGGTGCCCGATCCGGTGCTGCGCGAGCCGACCGACGCCATCGTCCGGGTGGTGCGCTCCTGCATCTGCGGCAGCGACCTGTGGCCATACGCCTCCATGCCGGCCGACTCCGGACCACGGCGGATCGGGCACGAGTTCCTCGGCGTCGTCGAGGACATCGGCAGCGACGTCGCCACTCTCCGGCGCGGCGACCTGGTTGTGGCGCCGTTCGTCTGGGCCGACAACACCTGCGACTTCTGCCGCGAAGGGCTACACACCTCGTGCCGGCACGGCGGTGGCTGGGGAGCGCCGCACGTCGACGGCGGGCAGGGCGAGGCGGTACGCGTACCGCAGGCTCAGGGCACGTTGGTGAAGCTGCCGGTGACGGAGGATTCGGCGCTCCTGCCGTCACTGCTGACCCTGTCGGACGTCTTCTCCACCGGGCACCACTGCGCGATCAAGGCCGACGTCGGCCCGCGTACGACCGTGACCGTGATCGGTGATGGTGCGGTGGGCTTGAGCGCGGTGCTTGCCGCGAAGCGACTCGGCGCCGAGCAGATCATCCTGATGGGCCGGCACAAGGACCGCACCGACCTGGGCCGCGATTTCGGCGCGACCGACGTGGTCGCTGAGCGGGGAGCCGAGGGTGTCGCGAAGGTGCGCGACCTCACGCGCGGCGACGGTACGCATGCCGTGCTCGAGTGTGTCGGATTGATGGAGGCGATCGAGACGGCTTTCGGTGTGGTCCGGCCGGGTGGCGTGGTGAGCCGTGTCGGCGTCCCGCAGTATGACCAGGCGCCGGTCGGCCGTGTGATGTGGGCACCGAACGTAACCCTCACCGGCGGCCCGGCGCCGGCTCGCGCGTACATCGAGGAACTGCTCCCGGACGTCTTGGACGGTCGGGTGGAGCCGGGCCGAGTCTTCGATCGGACCATCGGGTTCGACGGCGTGCCGGACGGCTATCGGGCGATGGCCGACCGTGAGGCCATCAAGGTCCTGATCGAGCCCTGACGACCGGCACACCAGAATCTGGAGGGATCGCGATGGAACGTGTTCCGACACCGCCCACCTCGAAGGCGCCGCCGGAGAACTTCACCGGCGACGCCTGGATCGATCAGATCATCCGAGGCGTGCCACCGTCCCGAATGCGTGTGGCCAAGGTGCGGTTCGCTCCGGGCGCACGCAATGCCTGGCACAGTCACGCGGTCGGCCAGACCGTGCACGTCACCGAAGGCCACGGCCGGATCCAGGCGCGCGGCGGCGAGATCCTGGAGATGGGTCCGGGCGACACCGTCTACACACCACCAGGTGAGTGGCACTGGCATGGCGCCACGCCCGAGCACTTCATGACTCACCTGGCGATGTTCGAGGCGCCGGACGATGGCGGTCCGGAGACCGACTGGGGTGACCTCGTCACCGATGCGGAGTATGGCGGCGTCTGATCGGCGGCCCGGTTCCGGCGACGATTGCCGCCACACTCGCGCTGATCAACGATCGCGAAGCGGAACGATGAGGTAACGCAGCCGGACCGGGTCGGCGCCGGCCGGTCGCATCAGAACGGTCGGGCGAACGCCGGACTGGACTCGGATGACGAGCGGGCCGGCAGCAAAGCCGCGGACCGCATCGTGCAGGTAGCGAGTCTGGTAGGCCTGAGTCAGCAGGGCGCCGTCGACGGTTGCCTTGACCACCTCTTCTGCCTCACCCGCCGACTCGTCACTGCCCCGGATGACCAGGACACCGTCGCCGAGCTGGACCGTGACCCGGGCGGTGGCTCCGGCGAACAGGCTGACACGCTCGATCGCACCGAGCAGGTCGGTCGCATCCACGACGGCCTCAGCGTCCGGCTCGGCGTCCAGAAGACGGGCGGCCTGACCGTCGGGGAACGCGTGCCCGAGCACTCCACCGACGATGGTCACACCCGGCCAGGAGAGGCCGAACCGATGGTCATCCGCGTGCACGTTCACTTCGGCTGCACCGGCCGCCAGCTTGGCCGACTCGGCTAGCCACGACGCCGGCACCAGAGCATCCAGCGAGCCACCCGACCAGCTCAGAATGGCGGTCGCCATGCGGTATCGGTCGGTGGCGATCAGCGATAGACCCTCGGCCGCCGCCCGCATGCGCACGCCGGTGAAGATCGGCAAAGCGTGATCGCGGGTGGCGGCGGAGGACACCGGCCCGGTCGCGGCTCGCAGATCGCGCCCGGTCACCCGCCCCACGATCGGCGGCGGGGCGATCGCCGGCCCGCCATCGGCGATCACCGGCAACGCATAGCGCGCTGAGGGGGTTCGCAGCGTCAGCCGCGACCCGGCACCGGTCATCCGCACCTCGGCGCAGGTCAGGCCGGCGAGCGTGGCGGCCAGGGCGCGGCGGGGCACCACCGCCTCGCCCGTCTCTCGCACGATGGCCGGCACCTGCACCCGGACCGCTAGCTCACCATCCCCACAGACGAGCTCGACTTCGTCGTCGCGCGCCCGCACCAGCACTCCAGCCGGCGCCGGGCCTCGCCCGGGCATCAGGCGGACGAGCAACGCGGCGGCGTCGGCCAGAGGTGCGGTGATCGCCGTCAACTCCATGGCTGGAACCTATCCGGACCCACCGACGAAACCAGCGCGTAGGCCGCGGCCTAATTGGACGCACTCTCCCACGCGAAGCCGTCCGGGTCGGTGAATGACTCCGCGCCAGCGGTGATCGCGATCCGATGCGAGCCACTGCCATCGGCAGCGACGCCGGCATCCTTGGCCAGGGCGCGGCGACCGTAGAGGCCGAATTTGATCCCGCCGGACGAGGTGGCGAATTCGACATACTTGCGGCCGAAGCTCTTGGCGACGGTCAGGCCCTGGTCGAGGTAGAACTTCTTGCTGGCGGCCACGTCCGCCACCCCGATGAGGAGCACGATGTCGTCAACCTTCGGAGCGGCCGGGTTGGTGTTCTTCTTCGACGACGTCGCGATCTTCCACAGCGTCCCGTCCGGCGCCTGGACGACGCCGCCGTAGCCCCAGAGCGACTTCGTCGCCGGCTTGACCACGGTGGCCCCGGCCGCGAGCGCCGAGTTGATCAGGCTGTCGACATTCGCCGGCTGGGACGCGATCAGCGAGATGGTGAATCCACGGAAGCCGGCCGAAGCGGCTTCGGCGGCGCGCACCCGCACCTGGGAGTCCAGGCCGAAGGCTGCGGTGTAGAAGCGGCCGGCGGCCGCGGTGTCGGGAACTTCGAGTGTTACGGATTCGATGGAAGTCATGACCAAAACGCTAGATCCGTCGTGGTCAATCGGGCTTCTCGATTCCTGATCGATGCCCACGCAGAAGATCGACGAACCGGCGTGACATCACCTCGACAGTGGTCGCACGACCGTCCATTGCCGCACCGGCGAGTAGCCGAGCTCGGCCTTGATCGCTGTCAGCCCCTTACCGGCGATGAAGCCGCAGCGCTCGCTCTCGATCGCCCACCGGGCGGCGCGCGCCATGTAGTCGAACCAGAGCCCGGTTCGGCC
>Ga0068863_100005475_pt1 | contig 12503 bp, 15 predicted proteins | sample KBSSwiS62_FD_66596 | JGI IMG/M metagenome (GOLD analysis project Ga0068863, IMG submission 66596) | Switchgrass rhizosphere microbial communities from Kellogg Biological Station, Michigan, USA - KBS Switchgrass S6-2 | ecosystem: Host-associated > Plants > Roots > Rhizosphere > Soil ...
TGCGTGCCGCCGGCCACATTGCCGGTTGCGCCGATGGTGATTGTGCGGGCACCCGTCGTGTCGCTGACGAGGCCAGAACCTGCTGTGCCGGTGGTCACGCCATTAAGCGTAATGGTCTGCGTTCCGGTGGAGGTAACATCAACCGCGTTCGTCGCTGCGGTCACTGCCCCGAGGGTGATGGCCGCCGTTCCGGTCGTCGCATCCACGTCAACCCCGGTGGCACCCGTCGTATTGATGGGCCCGCTGTAGTTGACGGTTACTCCGCCGGTCCCGCTGGTCCTAGCGGTAATTCCGGTGTTGATTGCGAAAATTGCCCCGCTGCCGCTGACACCGACAGATCCCGCCGACGCGGGATTTGCGATCGCTGCGAAGATGCCGCCCGCGGCGCGGTCGGTCGACGTTCCGATTGCGCCGGTGTTGGCCACCGCGATGTTTCCGGTCCCGAACCCCAGAGCCAGGATCCCGGTGTTTATCGGCGCAGTCGAGCCGCTGGAGATATTGGCGGCATTGTTAACCGTAACGTTGCCGGCGCCTGTGCTCCCGACATTGATCCCGCTTCCCGTGGACGCGCGGACCGTCTCACCCGCGGTTGTCGTGACGGCGATGTTGCCGTCCAATCCATTGACGAGGACTGCGTGGCCGTTCTCGGCGAGAACCGATCCGCCAATGTTGAGGTCGATGGTGCCGGTGCCGGTGGTGCTGGCGAAGATTCCCGGACCCGTGCCGAGATTGCTGACGTCGCCGGCGCCGTCGTAGGTGATGTCGGTGCCTGCGCTGACAATTGAAATCGCCGCGGAGGAGCCTCCGGTAACCGGCGTGTTGCCGGCGTTCACCGTGACCGTTCCGCTGTTATGGACATGAAGGTCGGGCCCGACCGTGCCGACCGTAGTCAGCGCGAGGCCATAGCCATTAACGACCGCGCCCGAACTCACATCGAGAATGACGTTGCTGGCGGGGCCGGCGGGGAAAGTGATCGTACGATCGTTCGGGACGTTCGCCGCATAAATAGTGTCTGTTGTGGTCGTCGTGCCCGCGCATGTGTAGTCGCCGCCGGCGTACGTGCACGCCGCCATGGCTTGCTGCGGCGCGAGTGTCGCCAGGCCGAGACCAAGCGCGGCGCCCGCCAGCAAGCGGGCGCGAGAAGTGATTACGATCATTGAAATTACTCTCCTGTTACAAGGCACCGCCGAGCCGACGCGTGGCCAAACGATGGGCTCCAATGCGCGGGAGACTGCTGCAGTTCAATGACCAATGTTAGAATTTCGGGCGACTGTGGCGCCCATGCCACGCTTAACTGAACCGGTTCGGATTAAACCTTTGCGGGTACTCGAAAAGAGGCGGCCGGGGGGAAGCCGAGCCGCCTCTTGGAAACGCGCATGGGGAGGAAGCGCGTTCCTGGGGATAGGACTAGATATCGATACCCGCTGCGATCGCTTCAAGCTTGCGCACGCGCTCGCGAAGGTCGGCGAGCTCGATCCGCCCGCTTGCCGGGGGAAGCGTTCGGTCGGCCGAGTCATGGGTCAGCTCGAAGCGCTTGAGGTCGAGCCAGCCGTTCCAGGCCTTGAGCCCCGCCCAGCCTGCGGCAACCAGGCCGAACACGATGCTCGCACTGAGCATTCCAATCGATAGCAGGTCCATCACTTTTCCTCCTGCGGCTGGCGCAGCTTTTCGATCTCGCGCGCCAGTTCGTCATTCTGGGTGTTGATGTGGTGGTCGATCGCCATCAGCCGACGGTCGGTCTCGTCGAGCTCGGTGCGCATCGCGTGGACCGTTGGCTTGCGTTTCGACACTTCCTCCATGCGATCGAAATCGCTGAGGTGACGGTCGCCGATCGCCGAGCGCTTCTTCTGCACCGCGAGGTAGATGCCGACGACGGCATAGGCGAGCAGAGTGAACTTGAAACTGATGAGGACCATGGCGGCAACGAAGCCGATGCGGACGAAAGTCGGATCGATGCCGAACCGGTTGCCCAGGGTCGAGCAGACACCGGCGATCTTCGCGTCCTTGCTGCCCAGCGAATACGGATAAATCTTGCGGGCCATTGCCGCTCCCTTCCCTTAGTGTTGGCGGGCCGCGAGCGCGGCCTTCATTGCGTCAAGTTCCCTGTCGACCGCTTCGGCGGCTCTCAGCTCGTGAATCTCGTCTTCGAGGCTGCTCATTCCAAGCGCTTCGGCGCGGCCTTCGGCGAAGTCGGCGCGGCGCTCGAGCAGCTCGAACTTGGAGAAGGCGTCCAGCGTGCGGCTGCCGTGCATGATCTCGCGCGCCTTGGCCCGAGTGATCGCGCTTTCGAAGCGGGCCGCGATGGCGTTCTGCCTGGCCCGGGCCTCTCGCAGCTTGCCCTGCAGCTTGGCGATGTCCGCCTCATAGCCGCGAAGCACCTGCTCGATCTGGTCCATCTCGGCCTTCAGGTCGTCGGCCATCTCGGCCGCCTTCTGGCGCTCCAGAAGCGCCGCCTTGGCGAGGTCGTCGCGGTCCTTGCTGAGCGCGAGCTCGGCCTTGGCCGTCCAGTCGCCCTGGATCACGTCGAGCCGGCTCAGCGCGCGGCGCATTTCCTTGATGTCAGCGATCGCCCGCGCTGCCGAGGCGCGGACCTCGACCAGGGTCTCTTCCATCTCCAGGATCACCACCCGGATCATCTTGGACGGGTCTTCCGACCGGTCGAGAAGCTCGGTGATGTTGGCCGCGAAGATATCGCGTGCCCGGCTGAAGACCGGACCGCTGAACCAGGTGGCGATCGGAGCGAGCTGCGCCCTCGGTCCTTGGGCAGTCTCGGGCTCCTTCACCAGCACCGGCGTGCGGACCGGGACCTTGGCTTCGAGGATTTCAAGTTCAGGCATTGACGGTGACCTGCCCCGGGTTGGCAAGCGCCTGGGCCGGGCCGACAGCGGCGCCGACGGCGACGGTGCTCATGACGATGGCCGCTACCATGGCGATCAGGGTGCGGGTGGTGGACGACTGCGACGACATTTCAAATCTCCCTTTTTCTCGCCCGTTGGTTTGGATGCGGGGCGATGCCCTTTCCTAATCAAGGATCGTGCCAATCCCGGAAAACTGCGAAAAGTTAGATCTACGGACACCAGTTGGGACTTTCCGCCAACCAAGAGTTGGTGGGATTTGCCACGGCTGTTTGGGAACATTCGCGGCCCCCGGCGCGTCGAGCCGGAAGGCACATCTGTCAGGAGTAATGCGGATGATCGGCAAGTTGTTCGGCGCCTGGCTCGGCGACAAGATCGCGGGGCCTAACCGCGGCGTGAAAGGTGCGGTGCTAGGTTACGGGGCCGCGGCGTTGGCCCGGCGCAGCATTCCCGCGCTTGCGGCTGTAGCGCTGGGCAGCTGGGCATTCCGAAAATGGCGCGACAAGAGGCGCGCGCATCCGTCTTTCCCATCGGACGCCGCACCGCGGTCCCCTGCATCGGACACCAGATCGCCGTCCTGACGGCGCTTATTCCCCGGCGCCCTCGTTTTTCGGCGGATTCTCATAGTAAGGCTCGACGGTTCCGTTGAGCTTGAGCGTCATCGGTTGGCCGAAGCGGTCGCGGCTTTTCCCCGCCGCGATCCGGATCCAGCCTTCGGACACGGAATATTCGATGACGTTTGTCTTTTCCTGGCCGTTGAACCGGATGCCGACGCCGCGGCTCAGCAAGGCCTCGTCGAAATAGTCGCTGCGTGGGTCGAGCGAGAGGCGGTCGGGCGGGGTGTCGGGAGCATCTTCAGCCATGCCTGCGCCCTAGCCTTCAGGCCGTTTGACCGTCAATGTAAAGGATACTTGACTCCACCAGTTGCCGCGGCGCTGACTCGGGTCTAAGCGCCCCGCGGGAGAGGACATGAGCGACAAGGATCCCAGCCTGCGCCGCAACGCGCCGAAGCTCGCGCTGCACGTGCCTGAGCCGGCCTTCCGCCCCGGCGACTCACCCGACTTTTCTTCGCTCAAGATTCCGGCCGCCGGCAAGGCGCCGCGTCCCGATACCAATGCGCCCGCCACCGAAACACATCCGCTGACAACCGATCTCATCCGCGTGCTCGGCGATGATCACAAGGCCGTCGGTCCGTGGAATCCGAAGCTCGACCCGGACACTTTGCGCAAGATGCTCAAGGACATGGTCACCGTGCGGGTCTTCGATGACCGCATGTACCGCGCCCAGCGTCAGGGGAAGACCAGCTTCTACATGAAGTGCACCGGCGAGGAGGCGATAGCGGTCGCCGCGGCTGCAGCGCTCGACCGCGAAGACATGCACTTCCCGACCTATCGCCAGCAGGGGCTGCTGATCGCGCGCGGCTATCCGCTGACCGAGATGATGTGCCAGATCTACTCGAACAAAGGCGACAAGCTGAAGGGCCGCCAGCTGCCGATCATGTATTCGGACAAGGCGCACGGCTTCTTCTCGATTTCGGGCAATCTCGGCACGCAATTCCCACAGGCGGTCGGCTGGGCGATGGGCGCAGCGATCAAGGGCGACAGCCGCATCGCGATGGGGTGGATCGGCGACGGCGCCACCGCCGAGGGCGACTTCCACAGCGCGCTGACCTTCGCCGCGGTCTACAATGCGCCGGTTGTGCTCGCGACGGTGAACAACCAGTGGGCGATTTCGAGCTTCTCGGGCATTGCCGGTGCCGAGCGCGCGACCTTCGCCCAGCGCGCCGTCGGCTATGGCATCGCCGGGCTACGCGTGGACGGCAATGACGCGCTCGCGGTCTTCGCCGCGGTCCGCTGGGCGGCGGAGCGCGCCCGGTCGAACCTCGGCCCGACCCTGATCGAGTTCTTCACCTACCGCGCCGAGGGCCATTCGACCTCGGACGACCCGTCGGGTTACCGGCCGTCGAACGAAGCCAAGGCCTGGCCGCTCGGGGACCCCATCGAGCGGCTTAAGGCGCATCTCGTCGCCATCGGCGAATGGGATGATGAGCGGCACTCGGCAATGGCGGCGGAAGCCGATGCCGCGGTCCGCGCCGCGCAAAAGGAATCGGAGAAGCTCGGGATCCTCCCCGAGCAGGGCAAGGACGACATCGGCTCCATGTTCGACGATGTCTATGCCGAGGTCCCCTGGCACCTCGCCGAGCAACGCGAGCAGGCGGTCAGCGAGGGCGGCGGCTGATGGCAGTGATGAACATGATCCAGGCGCTCAACGACGCCCACAAGGTAATGATGCGCAAGGACGGGGACGTCGTCGTGTTCGGCGAGGACATCGGCTATTTCGGCGGTGTCTTCCGCGTGACCGAGGGGCTGCAGAAGGAATTCGGCAAGACCCGCGTGTTCGACGCACCGATCAGCGAAGGCGGGATCGTGTCGACGGCGGTGGGCATGGCGACCTATGGCCTGAAGCCCGTCGTCGAGATCCAGTTCGCCGATTACATCTACCCCGGTTACGACCAGATCGTCAGCGAGGTCGCCAAGATCCGCTACCGCACCGCGGCCGAATGGACCATGCCGATGGTGATACGGACGCCTTATGGCGGGGGCATTTTCGGCGGCCAGACGCACAGCCAATCGCCCGAATCCTTGTTCACTCACATCGCCGGGTTGAAGGTGGTCGTCCCCTCGACGCCCTATGACGCCAAGGGCCTGCTGATCGCCGCGATCGAGGACCCCGATCCGGTCATCTTCTTCGAGCCCAAGCGCATCTACAACGGCCCGTTCGACGGCCATCACGACCGGCCGGTGACGCCCTGGTCCAAGCATCCCGCGAGTGAAGTGCCGGACGGCCATTACACCGTGCCGCTCGGCAAGGCCGCAGTGGTGCGGGAAGGCAGTGACCTCACCGTCCTCGCTTACGGCACGATGGTCCATGTCGCGCTCGCGGCCGTGGAGGAACGCCGGATCGACGCCGAGGTCATCGACCTGCGCACCCTCGTCCCGCTAGACATCGAGGCAATCGAGCAGTCGGTGGCCAAGACCGGGCGCTGCTTGATCGCTCAGGAGGCGCCGCGCACGTCCGGCTTCGCCGCCGAGCTCTCCGCGCTGGTCCAGGAACGCTGCTTCTATCACCTCGAGGCGCCGGTCGAGCGCGTGACCGGATGGGACACGCCTTACCCGCACGCCTATGAATGGGCCTATTTCCCGGGCCCGAAGCGCATGAAGCGCGCGCTAGAAAAGGTCATGGCTGACTGATGGCTCGCTACGAATTCAAGCTGCCCGACATCGGCGAAGGCATCGCCGAGGCGGAGATCGTCGCCTGGCACGTCAAGGTTGGCGACGAAGTTGCTGAGGACCAGCAGCTCGCGGACATGATGACCGACAAGGCGACGGTCGAAATGGAATCGCCCGTCGCTGGCAAGGTGATCGAGCTTGCCGGCGAGGTCGGCGACCAGATCCCGATCGGATCGGTGCTCGCGGTGATCGAAACCGCCGGCGCCGACCGGGCTGCCGAGCCGGTCGAGGACAGCATTGACGAACGTCCGCTAGCCGACGGCGCCGTCGAACCGACCCCCGAAATGGCCGAGGAGCTACCGGTCACCAAGGTCGAGGAAGTCGCAGAGGCACCGAAAGCACCGCCCGCACCAAGGGTAGAGCCCGAAGTGGCGAAGAAGGAGCCGTCGGGCGCGCATGTCCTAGCCTCCCCCGCAGTCCGCGCCCGGGCGCGCGATCTCGGCATCGACCTGGGCGAAGTGAAGACCGCCGGCGACCGCATCCGCCACTCCGACCTCGACGCTTTCCTGCTCTACAATGGCGGCACGGTGTCGCCGCGCGGGACCGCGGCTCCGCGCAGGGACGAGGCCATCAAGGTTGTCGGCCTGCGCCGCAAGATCGCCGAGAACATGCAGGAGGCGAAACGCCGGATCCCGCATTTCACCTTGGTCGAGGAATATGACGTGACCGCGCTTGAGGAGACGCGAGCGATGATGAACGCCGACCGCGGCTCCAACCCGAAGCTGACCCTGCTCCCATTCCTCATCACCGCAATGGCCAGGGCGCTCGCCGAATGGCCGATGCTCAACGCAACCTATGACGACGACGCCAATGTGGTCACCCGCCACGGCGCGGTCGACATGGGTATCGCGACCCAGACCCCGAACGGCCTGATGGTGCCGGTCATCCGCAACGCCCAGTCGCTCAGCGTGTGGCAGCTCGCATCGGAGGTCCTGCGGCTCGCGGAGGCCGCGCGGAGCGGCAAGGCCGCGCGCGAAGAGCTGTCGGGCTCGAGCATCACCATTTCGAGCCTCGGGCCGATGGGTGGAATCACATCGACGCCCGTCATCAATCGCCCCGAGGTCGCGATCCTCGCGGTCAACAAGGTCGAGGAGAAAGTCGTCGTCACGGATGGAGAGATTGACATCGCCAAGCGCATGAACCTGTCGCTGTCGTGCGATCACCGCGTCGTCGACGGTTGGGACGCAGCCAATTTCATGCAGGCGCTCAAGACCTATATCGAAAACCCGCTGCGCCTGCTCTCGGCCTAGGAGTCGCGGTCCCGGCTCACTCCTTCACGACCGTGAACTGCTGCTCGCCCAGCTTGCGATCGCCTTGCCAGATCGAAATCACCCATTGGCCCGGAATCAGCTCCCACGGCTCGGCCAGCGTGTAACCGGTGAAGCGAACCCGGTTCATCGGAACCTCGAGTGAAACCGAACTGTGAGCGAGCGGCGAAGCGCTGCCGGGTGGCCGGGCCCCGGGCGCAGGATATTTCGTTTCCTTGCGCACCGTGGCTTTGGTGCCCGGCGGACCGCTGACGATGAAACGGAAGCCGAAACTTACGCCGAGCCGGGCCGGGATCCGCGTGTTCCCGCCGATGAGCTGGGGATCCGAAATGACGTTCTGGACGACGCCGTTGGAATCGCGTTGGCTCGAGACGACTTTGCGCGTGTACATCCCGGCTTCGACGATCCCGAAGCCACGCGCCGCGGGCTGCTGTGCAAGTGCCGGCGACCCCAGCGCGAGCAGGCCGACGGGGACCACGCAATGCTTCATATGCCCGCCCCCTCCCGAGCCCGGAGCACGATATTAGGCTTGCAGTTGTTCGTATGTCCACGCGGCTCCTTCCAGCCGCGCTCACCACTCGAGGAACAGCGAGGCGACCAGCGCGTGCCGGTCCCCGCCGTCGGCGTTGCTTCCGACATAAGCGAGCCCGAGCTTCGCCGGAGCGACGGCGACTTCAGCGCCGGCTCTTAACCGGGACGGCGCGGGCTAGGATTTCTTCCCGCTCTCGCGCCAGCTCTTTTCGTTGACCTCGACGCCATACTTTTCGGCTGCCTTCTTGATCCGCCGCCACGCGGCATCGCGCTCGTCCTCGGAAACGCCTTCGACCTGGTTGAAGCGGGCGATCGCGTTGCGGACGTGCGCCGCATCGTGGATCGGTTCCTTGCGCTCCTTTGGGAAAGCGAATTTGTCGCTGTCGATATGGTCGCGCTGGGCTTCCTTGAGTTCGGTCATTGGATCACTCCTTTCACCGGCGCTCAACGCGCGAGGTACCGGAGCGTCACATGAAAAGAGCCCCGGCGCGTCGGTAGGGGGATGAGCCGAGGCGCCGGGACTCTTGGGTCGCGGCCACTGCGTGCTGTGGCCGCGGGAGGCGGCGGAGTGGGAGGGGAAGCTGCTCCGCCGATCGTTAGGCCGCCAGCCGGACGGTGTCGCCCAGCGCCTGCTCGATCGCGCTCCGGCGATGCTCAGCGCTGATGCCCAGGCCCTCGGCGACCACGAACTCCGGCTCGATGCCGATGAAGTTGAATACGCCGCGCAAATAGGTCTCGAGATGCTCGAGGGCGGCGGCGGGTGCTTCGCCGGAATAGACGTTGCCGCGGGCGACCGCCACGATCACTCGTTTGCCCTTGGCCAGTCCTTCGGGCCCGTTTTCGGTATAGCGGAAGGTGACTCCGGTGATGATGATCCGGTCGATCCACGCCTTGAGCTGGGTCGGCAAAGTGAAGTTGTACATCGGCGCGCCGATGACGATCGTGTCGGCCGCAAGGAACTCGTCGAGCACGCTGGTGTCGGCGAAGGCATCGAGCGTGAGATGCGGAAGCGGGTTCGCCGCGAGATCGCGATAGACGACCTCCTCGCCCCAATTCGATTGCCGGACCTGGTCGACGATGGAGCGGCTGAGCTCGCGGCTGGCGCTGCCGTCGCCGTTGATGCTGCTGTCGATATGCAGGATGGTCACTATTGCCTCCTTGGTATGGATTTGTTACCGAGGCACCCTAAATAACCACGGGTGAATCGCTCGCAAGAACGCACTTTTTTGTGGCGGACGAACAAATTTGTGGTGTGGGAACACCGCTGTAACTGGAGGCAAGACGATGAGAGACCCGAGCAACCCGGTATGCCGGACGATCAGCACTTTGCTGTCGCGCATCGGCGACAAATGGACCGTGCTCGTTGTCCAGACGCTGGGCGAGGGTCCGCGACGCTTCAATGAGCTTCGCCGCGAGATCCCGAGCGTGTCGCAGCGCATGCTGACGCTGACGCTGCGCAACCTCGAGCGCGACGGCCTCGTCAACCGCACGGTCACCCCGTCGATTCCGCCGCGGGTCGATTATGAGCTGACCGAGCTCGGCAAGTCGCTGCAAAAGCCGATCTGCGGCCTCGCCAACTGGGCGATGGACAATGTTGGCGCGATCCACGAGGCGCAGGCGCGGTTCGACGCAGAGCATGATGCGGCCGAGGCCGCCTAGGATTTTCCCGGAGCGCGCAAGCCGCTAGGGCGGGCCGATGCTGAAGCCCGCCACTACCGACATCGAAGCGCTCAAAATCCTCGATGGACGGCTGCGCTGGCTGTCGGCCTGGACCATCCACTACGCCAACCACGTCCGCGACAATGACGACGGGCTGAAAGTCGGCGGGCACCAGGCTAGCTGCGCATCGATGAGCGCGATCATGGCCGCGCTCTACTTCCACGCTCTCGGCGAGAACGACCGGGTCGCGGTCAAGCCGCATGCCGGTCCCCTGCTCCACGCGATCCATTATCTGCTCGGCTCCCAGTCGCTCGAGGCGCTGGAAAATTTCCGCGGTTTCGGCGGCGCGCAAAGCTACCCCAGCCGGACCAAGGACAGGATCCAGGTCGATTTCTCAACAGGTTCGGTCGGTCTCGGAGTCGCGGTCACGCTCTTCGCCAGCCTGGTACAGGATTACCTCACGGCCCATGGCTGGCTGGAAGACAAGGACCGCGGCCGCTTCGTCGCGCTGATCGGCGATGCCGAGCTCGACGAGGGCAATGTCTACGAAGCGATCATCGAGGGCGCGAAGCACGACGTTAAGAACCTGTGGTGGATCGTCGATTACAACCGCCAGAGCCTCGACGCGGTCAGCGCCGACCGGATGTTCGAGCGCTTCGACGAGATTTTCAGAAGCTGCGGCTGGCGGGTCGTCGAGCTGCGCTACGGCAAGCGGTTGCAGGCAGCGCTCGACAAGAATCCGAACCTCAAGAGCTGGCTCGAAAAACTGTCCAACGCCGAGCTGTCGGCGCTCCACTATCAGGGCGGTGCGGCGCTGCGCACGCGGATCGCTGCAGATCTCGGCAAGGCCGGTGCTGCATTCCTCAAGGCGCATGACGACGACGCGCTCGCCGCCTTGTTCGCCGACCTCGGCGGCCATTGCATGGAAACTTTGACCCAAGCCTTCGACGCGGCGGACGATGACGTCCCCACCCTCTTCATCGCCTGGACGATCAAGGGCTACGGCCTGCCCTTCGCCGGCCACAAGGACAATCATGCGGGCCTCATGAACCCCACCCAGATCACCGCGCTGCGCAAAGTGATGGGCGTGCGCGAGGGGCACGAATGGGAGCCGCTCGAAGGTATCGGCGGTAATGCCCGGCCCGGAGTGGAGGCGCTGATCGACCGGAGCCGCATCGCCCGCGAGAAGCGCGCGCGGGCATTCGGCAGCCTCGCCGTCCCCGATATTCCAACCCCCGCCGGCGACCAGCAATCGACCCAGGCCGCCTTCGGTCGGATCCTGCTCGACCTGTCCAAAGCCGGAGGCGGCTTGGCGGACAAGATCCTTACCACCTCGCCCGATGTGACCGTCTCGACAAACCTCGGCGCCTGGGTCAATCAGCGCGGCCTGTTCGACCGCCGCGACATGCCCGATGTCTTTGCGCAGGCAAAGATTGCCTCGGCACAAAAATGGTCGGCTGCAAACAGCGGCCAGCATGTCGAGCTCGGCATCGCCGAGAACAATCTGTTCCTGATGCTCGCCGCCGCCGGCCTCTCGGGCGACCTGTTCGGGACCCGCCTGTTCCCAGTCGGCACGCTCTACGACCCGTTCATCGCGCGCGGCCTCGATGCGCTCAACTACGCCTGCTACCAGGACGCGCGCTTCCTGCTCGTCGCCACTCCCAGCGGGATCACGCTCGGTCCCGAGGGCGGCGCGCACCAGTCGATCAACCCGCCGCTGATCGCGCTGGGCCAGCCGGGCCTGCGCCACTACGAGCCCGCCTTCGCCGACGAGCTCGCGGCGATGATGGAAGAGGCGTTCCGGCTGATCGACGATCCAGCTGGCGAAAGCACCTATCTGCGTCTTTCGACCCGTGCGATCCGCCAGGCCGAGCGGCCCGACGATCTTTGGCGCGACGGCGCGCTCGCCGGCGGCTACTGGCTCCGGCCGCCCGCGGCCGGCGCGGAGGCGGCAATAATTGCGATGGGGGCGGTGATGCCGGAAGCGATTGCCGCCTGGGAGGAGCTCAGTGCCGACATTCCCGGGCTTGGCCTGCTTTCAGTGACCTCGCCCGACCTGCTCCATCGGGGCTGGACCGCGGCGCAGGCGGCGCGCTGGCACGGCGAGCGCCGTCCATCGCATATCGAACGGCTGCTGTCGGTGCTCGCGCCGTCGGCCGGGCTCGTGACCATCGCCGACGCGGCGCCGGCGACGCTGTCGTGGCTCGGCGGAGTGCTCGGCCAGCGCGTTGCCCCGCTCGGCATCGAGCGATTCGGCCAGACCGGCAACCTTGCCGATCTCTATGCTGCCTACCGCCTCGACGGCTCCGCGATCGCCGAGGCAATTGCCGAGCTGTTGCTGCTTGCCTAGGAGAGCATGATGCCGGGCCGATATTTCGACGAATGGCAGGTCGGCGACAAAGTCGCTCACTCCGTCACCCGCACGGTCACCGAGACCGACAATATTCTGATTACGACGCTGACCCACAATCCGCAGCCGCTGCACCTCGATTATGAGGCGGCGGCAAAATCGGAATTTGGCAAGCCGCTGGTCAATTCGATCTACACTTTCGGGCTGATGATCGGGGTCAGCGTCGAGGACACGACACTCGGCACCTTGGTCGCCAACCTCGGCTATGACGCGCTCAAATTCCCCAATCCGGTCTTCGCTGGCGATACGCTGCGCAGCGAAACCGAGTGCGTCGCCGTCCGCGAGAGCAAGTCGCGCCCCAACGCCGGCATCGTCACCTGGGCGCACCGGAGCTTCAACCAGCGTAATGAGTTGGTTTGCGAATGTACCCGCACCGCACTGCTCCTGAAAAAGCCCGAATGAACCAGCCGCGCTCCTGGCTATTCGTCCCCGCCGACAGCGAGAAGAAGATCGCCAAGGCGATCGAGAGCGCCGCCGACGCCATCATCTT
>Ga0068863_100005476_pt1 | contig 12502 bp, 5 predicted proteins | sample KBSSwiS62_FD_66596 | JGI IMG/M metagenome (GOLD analysis project Ga0068863, IMG submission 66596) | Switchgrass rhizosphere microbial communities from Kellogg Biological Station, Michigan, USA - KBS Switchgrass S6-2 | ecosystem: Host-associated > Plants > Roots > Rhizosphere > Soil ...
CCTTGAACTTCCATCCTCCGAGGTTGCGATACAGGGCATTGCGATGATCGACCCGCTCACGCGCCGGCGTGAGCTCCGGCGCCGTCACCAGATAGATGTCGAGCAGCCCGTCGCCGTCGTAGTCGAACAGCGCGAGGCCGCTGCAGGCCGATTCGAGGATGTGATCCTTGGTGGGGCCGCCGCAGTACATTTTCCACGGCAGCTGCGCACCGACGTCAAAGCTGACCGGCACCGGCGCGGCGTCTCCCGGTAACGGGTTGTTCGCCGGCGCCGGCCCCATCGCGGACGCGTGGCCGCCGTAGGCCGGATCCTTGGGCTTCGTCTGGCTGTAACTGCCTTGGAAGGTGAGGCCGAGCGCGACCTCGCCCTCGAGTTGCGCCCGGACCTTTTCGAGGAGCGCGAGCACGGGACCGATCGCCGACGCCGCGGCTGGAGTGTCTCGAGCTGCCAGGGAAGCGAGCTCGGAGGCGACGCGACGGAGGTCGCTTCGCAGCGACGCCTCGAAGCTTGGTCCCCTGCTCAATCCTTCGAGGCCGCGGCTGGCATTCAGAACCGCGCGTCGAACCTGATCCGCCGGCACGCCCGGACGCGCGGCCTGCTGCAACTGAGTGACGGTGTCGCGCTGAAGTTGTAGCAGGCGAGTACGCTCCTGCGCGTCCGACCCTGCCTGTTGCGCGGCCGTCGTCGGCATGATGACGGCGCCGATCGCGAGCGACGCGGCCAGCGCGAGGATAATCGCGCGCATTTCAGCTGCGCCGAGCCCCGCAGGTCTTGACGTCCATCCCCGTGTGAGTTTACGTCAGACCGGCGGGCTCGAGGGCGCTTTGCCCTCGAGCCCGCCGACGGGCCCGGTACTGATGCGGTACCGACTAGAACGTCAGGCGAGTGACGAGCTGGAGCTGGCGCGGAAACGCCGTGCCGCTGATGGTCCCGAATCCGTTTCGCTGCGTCAGATTCCCTTGCGCGTCGTACGGCAGGTTGGTGATCGTCCGATCGGTCAGGCTTCTGAAGTTCACCGTGCTGTTGATGGTCGTGAACTCGACCTTGTCGAGCAGGTTGAAGATGTCGACCCGGATCTCGAACTTCATCCCATGCGTAATCGGGAAGTTTTTCGATACCGACAGGTCGAGATTGTTGAGCGGTGGCTGACGGGCGAAGAACCGCGGTGTTTCATTGCCATTGCTGCCCGGCTGCGGCGGCGCGAAGCACTGCGGGTTGGCGAACTGCTTGTACGGATCGCTGCTGTAACCGATGCCCGGGTCGCAGGTCAAGGCGATCCGCGCGTTCGGATTGCCGTCGGTGCCGGTCAGATTCGCGGCGCCGATGCCGGGGATCGAGAAGCCGATCGCATTCGGCCGGCCGCTCGTCCACCGGTACACGCCCGAGAGCTGCCAGTCGTTCACCAGCAGACCCAAGCCTTTGTTGCTCGTCACGGTCGGTGTCTGGTAGATGGAGTTGATCGTGATGTTGTGCGTCCGGTCGTAGCTCAGCAACCCGTAGTCGAGCGCTCGGGTCTGCTCCGCGGTCTGATTCGGGACGCCTGCGGTGAAGTCGTCGTTGTTGATCCCTTGCGCCTTGCTCCACACCCAGAAGCCGGACAGCATGAACCCGCGAGCGAACCGGCGGGTCACGGACGTCTGGAGCGCCTTGTAGTCCCCATAGCCGCTGTAGTCCCACATCCTGATGCCGCCGTAGCCGCGGTACGGCCGCAGGAAGTCGTTCGGCAGGGCCGTCGACCCCAGCGTCGCGCTCGGGACACGAGTCGGATCCTGGTTCTGGGGGAGGAGCGTCGCGCCAAACGGCACCGCGTTGATCTGCACCTGCCGCAACAGGTCGGTCGACCTGGAGCCGACGTACGCGACGTCGAGGATGAATTCTTCGATCAGCTTGTGCTGAACGCCGATGTTCCACTGGTCGACGCGCGGCGGTTTGAAGCCGAACGCGGTCGGACTGATCGACAGCGTCGGGAACGGGTCGCTGCCCGCCGCCGTCAGATCCTGCAAGCGCCCGAAGTCGAGTCTCGAGTTCAGCACGCCCGGCGCGTTGGCGATCATGTCGAAGACCATGTTGCCCTGCGGCCGGTCGTAGAAGATCCCGAAGCCGCCGCGCAGAATCGTCACTCCTTGACCCGTCAGGTCGTAGACCGCGCCGACGCGCGGCGATACCCGGAAGGCGTTCCCGTCCTGCAGCTGGTCGGAGATTCCGTTGCCCGCCTGGAAGCTGCCGTTGAAGCGATTCGAGCCGGGCGTGAGCCGGCCGATGAAGCGCTCTTCGACGGTATTGGCCAACGTTGGCGTCACTGTGCCGATCAGAGTCGGGTCCATCCCGCGTCGCACGCAGCCCGCGCCCGGCGCGCCGCCGACGCACACCGGCGTGTAGAGCTTCGCGGCCTTGCTTGGATCGAACTGGTCCGGCAGGAAATTCGAGGCCTGCAGCGTGGTGTCCCATTGCGGCGTTAGTGCGTAGAATCGCACGCCGTAATCGAGCGTCAAATGAGCGCTGGGCTTCCAGTTGTCTTGCGCGTACCACTCGACGTTCTTGTAGTTCCACTCGGGAATCGCGAACTTATTGGCTTGCTGGTAGAAATTGAACACGCCCGTCGCCGCATTCGCGTAGCTGAGCCCCGTGTCGAAGGGGTTGCTCGAGTTGTCCTGGAAGTCGATCTGGCTGTTGAAGGCGGCGAAGATGCTCTGCGGCTTGAAGCTGTGCTGAAAGTAGAACCCGACCTTCGAGGAATGCGCTCCCCACACTTTCGTCAGGTTGGCGATGACGTCGTGCGTGATGTTCTCGTTGGTGAACGGGCCCCGATCGGTTTGGTACTGGCCGGCGTTGCCGGTGCGCCCGCCGCGGAAGGAGAAATACGGCACGTAGTCGGCCTGGACGGCGCTGGGAAACAGCAGCGGCAATGACGACACGCCCGCATTCGCGCGGAACAACTGCTGCTGCTGAAGTTGATAGTTCAGTGAGTTCGCGGCGCGTCCCCAACTGAGTTCGAGCGAGGTGCTGGAGTTCAGGGTGCCGGTCGCGGAGAGCATGTAGTTCGAGCCGGGGTGCACGAACAGCGTCGGGGTCGGGAGCTGATCGCTGCCGTTGCCGGCCCACGTCGTCCCGTACGCCTGCAGGATGTCTTCCTTGTTGTTCATGTACCGGCCAGTGACCCGCCAAGTGCTGGTGGCCTGGAAGTCCATACGCAGCATCTCTTCGCGGCGCTTCGGACTGTCCGGGTCCTGGCTCGTAAAGTTCAGGCCGCTGCCCCCCGAGAAGTTCGCCTGCGGGAAAATCTTCAGTGCGGCCAGGCCCGGCGCATAGAGGCGGTTCGCGGGAATCCGGCCGATGACGCCGCCGTCCTGGAAACATCCGCGCGTGTCGGACGCACTGCACGGAAGCCCGAGCGTGGAATCGCGGATGTACGGGAACGGATTGCCGCTGCTGTCCACGCTCTGCGAGAAATCTCCGCGCTGCTCGAGAGCCGTCGGCACGCGCGTCTGGTGCACGGTCGCCGGGTTGGTGCGTCGCTCGAATTCCTGGCTCCAGAAGAAGAACAGCTTTTTCTTCTCGGTGTTGAAACCGGGGAATGTGACCGGCCCACCGAGCGTGTAGCCGGAGTCGTTGCGCGCGGTCTTCGACTTCGGGACCTCCGGCGTCTCGCGCTTATTCAAATACGAGTTGGCGTCCCAGTCCGAGCGCCGTCCGTACCAGTAGCCGGAGCCGTGGAAGTCCTGCGAGCCGCTCTTCGTGACGACCTGCAGCTGGCCGCCGACGGCGCGCCCGTACTCCGCCTGGTACGCGTTGGTCAGGATCTTGAACTCGGCCACGGCGTCGATGTTCGTCGTCGCCATGTTGCCGCCGTTGTCGCCGGTGTCGATGTTGGCGACGCCGTCGATCGTGATGTTGTTCGAGTTCGGCCGCTGGCCGTTCACGGTGAAGCCGCTGACCGAGCCCAGCTCCGTGTTGCCGGTGTTCTGTGAGAGCGCGCCGGGCACCAGCGTCGCGAAGTTGAAGAGCGCCCGCCCGTTGTTGGCGATGTTCTTCAACGTTTCGGCTTGGAGCGTGAACGAGCGCTCGCCGCTCGCCGACTGCAGCGGGGTCACGGGGCTCGACGCCGTAACGGTGACGGCTTCGGAGAGCGAGGCGACTTCCAGGGTCAGCGTTCCCGTCGACAGCTTGTCGTTCGCGTTCACGACCAGGTTTGTCCGTTCCGCCGTCTTAAAACCCGTAAGCGTGACCTGGAGCGTATAGGTGTCGGGACGGACGATGGGGAACACGAAGCGGCCACCGTCGTCGGTGATTGCCGTCAGAGTGTTTCCCTGTGTGCGGCTGGTCATCGTGACCGTGACGCCCGGAAGGACCCCGGCCTGTGCGTCCTGGACCGATCCCGAAACGGTTGCGCTGGTCGTTTGCGCATGCAGAACGGCGGAATGGCCCGCGAACACGAGGGCTATCGCAACGAGACCCAGACCGGCGGTGATACCTCTGACGAGCCGCATGAACCCTCCTCCAGTAATTGCACTCTGCTTACAAACTGGAACCGGTTCCAGTGAGGGGGCTTCTATCACGTTGCAAGCTGCCGTGTCAAGGATTTGGCACGCCGCCGACCGATCGATCGCGGTTCGGGGGGTGAGTTACGACGCGCTGCTAGCGACCGGCCACACAAGTCCCCCTGGTGCCGCCGTGCTCTCCCGGGCAGTGAGGGACATCGGGAACTGGATCGTCTGGAGCCGGCTTGGTGATTCGATCGCCTCGAACAGCCGGCGACACGCGGCGCGGCCCATCTCCAGCATGGGCTGAGCGACGCTCGTCAGCGCCGGCCACAGCAACTCGTCTTCCGGTAGCCCGTCAAAGCCGACAATGGATAGATCCTCCGGGATCCGGATCTTGCGCTGATGCGCCACACGCATGAACCCCGACGCCAACGCGTCGTTGGCGAACACGATCGCGGTCAAGTCGCGCGGCTTTTCGAAAAACGTTCGCGCGAACGCGTCGCCGGCGGCCACTTCATAGCTGCCGCACGAGAAGACGCACGTCGGATCGAGCGAGATCCGATGCTTCTGCAACCCCTTTCGCAGTCCCAGGAGTCGATGCTTCGAGTCAATCGAGTGCCGCGGTCCGCCGGCGAACGCGATCCGTGTGTGACCCAGCTGCACGAGGTAATTCGCGACCACGACGCCCGCACCATGGTTGTCGCAACGAACGAGCTGCACTCCAGGGAAGGCTTCGTCAGGCGCGACGAGTACTGTGGGAAGCTGCGCGTCGACCGCGCGGCGGATCAACGGGCGATCCCGTCGCTGCGATTTCGCGATGATCAGTCCGTCGACACGCCGCTCTCGGATCCATTCGAAGACAATGGCGGGATCATACGTGCCGGTCAACTCCGTGCTGGCGAGCATCAGGCTGCTGTCACGCTTGGACAACTCCGTCTCGATGCCGGCGAGCAGCCGCGTAAACCATGGGTCCTGGCTCGAATCGACGACGACGCCAATGCAGCCGTGACGGCCAAGGCTCAGGTTTCGTGCGGTTGATGAGCGGGTGTAGCCAAGCCGCGCGATGACTCTGGCGATCTCCGCGCGCGCCTTCGGACTCACGTGCCGATCGTTGAGGTACCGAGACACCGTGCTGACCGCGACACCGGCGTGTTCGGCCACCGTCGCGATGTTCGGCTTTCGCGGCATTCCAAGAACCCGAGCAGGATTGTATCAAGGAAAACCGAAACGAAAGGTCTGGAGGCTCGTCGAACCTGGCCGCGCGAGAAACCTTGGGTGCCCGAAGTCACTCGGGCGTAGGATGTGCGCATGCGCGCGATGTGGCTTGCGGCCTGCCTGTTGGCCATCCCGCTCCAGCGTAGCGGCGAACCCAGTTACCTGCGCGATGTCCGGCCGATTCTCGACAGCAACTGCACCAGTTGCCACCAGCCCGCGTCCAGACAGTCGGACCTCGATTTGACGACGTACGAGAGGTTCCAGGCTGGCGGCAAACGCGGACCTGCGTTCGTGCCCGGCTCGCCGGACCAAAGCCTCGTCATCCAGTTCATGACCGCATCTTTGAAGCCATCCATGCCGTTCGGCCAGCCGCTGCTCGCCGCTCATGATGTTTCGATCATCCGCGAGTGGATCCAGTCCGGCGCCAGGGACGATTCCCCGTCCGAGACGACCTCGAGCGCGCCCGCCGTCTACCACCAGCCTCCCGTGATCACCGCGCTGCGCTTCTCGCCCGATGGGCAGACGCTCGCGGTGAGTGGCAATCGCGAAGTGCTCCTGCATCGCGCCGATGGGAGCGGCCTGGTGAAGCGGCTGCCGGGCAAAGCCGATCGCATTCTGTCCATCGCCTTTTCAGCCGATGGTCATCTGATGATCGCCGGCGGCGGAACGCCCGCTCGCTTCGGCGAAATCCAGTTCTGGGAGCCGCGCGAAGGCCGGCTCCTGCGTACCGTCGAAGCGACGAGCGACACGGTCTTTGGCGCGTCGCTGTCGCCAGATGCGTCGAAGGTTGCCGTCGGCTGCGCGGACAACACGGTGCGCGCATTTGAAACGGCCACGGGGAAGGAACTGTACAAAATCAGCACGCACGAGAATTGGGTGCTCGGGACGGCCTTCGGCATCGATTCCAAACGGCTCGTCTCGGTTGGCCGCGACCGGGCCGCCAAGCTGATCGACGCCAGCGCGGGACAATTCCTGGAGAACGTCAATCAGATGCACGGAGAGCTCGCAGCCGTGGCGCGGCATCCGAAGGCGGACGAGATCGTGATCGGCGGTGAGGATCGGATTCCCTATGTGTACAAGATGGATCGTCCGCGCAACATGAAGGTGGGTGAAGACGCGACGCTGGTTCGGCGGCTCGCTCCTCAGGAAGGCGCGATCTTCGCCCTCGACTGGTCGCCCGATGGCAAGCGCGTGGCGGTCGCGGGCGCCGGTCCGAACGTGAACATCTACGACGCCGAGACCGGATTGCCGCTCGCGTCCTGCAGCGGACACACCGCGGGCATCTATGCCGTGGCGTTTTCCCCAGACGGTATGCGCTTGGCGACTGGAGGGTTCGACGGTCGCGTGCGTTTGTACACAACGAAAGACTGCACGCTGGAACACAGCTTCGTGCCGGTACCGCTGGACGGAGGTGCGCAATGACGTGGCGGTTGTTGCTGTTGACGGTGTCGGCGTCGATCGCGTCGGCGTTGAGCCTGTACGCGCAGCCGGTGATCACCGACTTGCAGCCGCGCGGAGCGCAGAAGGGCAAGCCCTTCACCCTGACGCTCGCCGGCAGGAATCTCGGTGAGGGCGTGAAGATTCGCTCGACGATGCCGGCGTCGTTCACGCTGCTGGCTCCCGATCAGCCGGCGCCCCCGCTGGCGCCGGCGCCGGGCGGTCCGATGCAGACCGAAGGTCGCTACGCGACGTTCCTGGTCGAGCCGACAGCGGATCTTGCCGTTGGCGTGTATCCGATCCGGGTCGTGACGGGCGAGGGCATTTCGAACATCCAGCTCTTCACGGTCGGCACGTTTCCCGAGATCAGCGAGGACGAATCGCGGCCGGGTGCTCTTCCCAACACCAACGACCGCTTGGAGGACGCGCAGCTGCTGCCGCCGCCGCCCTTCACGCTGAACGGCACGCTGCGCGGGCCCGAGCGCGACATGTTCCGCCTGAGCGCCAAGGCCGGCGACAGGCGCGTGATCGAAGTGGAAGCGCGGCGGTCTGGATCGGCGATCGATCCGCTGCTCGAGATTCTCGACACCAACGGCAAGACGATCGCGGGCAGCGAAGACGCACCCCTGCTCGGACTCGATGCCAGAGTCGAGGTCACCTTTCCGCGGGCCGGCGACTACTATGTCGTCGTGCGCGATTCCCGGTATTCCACCCAGACAGCCAACTTCTATCGTCTGAAGGTCGGTTCCTACTCGTATCCGCGCGACGTGTTTCCACTGGGCGGAAGGCGCGGAGAGCTGGTCGAGACGTCGTTCGGCCCGGAAACGATCAAGGTGGATCTGCGCAACGCCGGCTCGAACGTGCGTCAGGTGTTCGTGAACATGCCCGGCAGCCCCGCGCTTCCAGTGCCGTTCGCGGTGGGAGACGATCCGGAGCTCAACGCGCCCTCGGGTGACGTCGCGATCAGCTCACCCGTGACAATCAACGCGCGCCTGGCCAACGCGGGGCAGGTGGATCGCTATACGCTCCGCGTGCCGCCCGGCAGGGGTATGACATTTCGCGTCCAGGCTCGCGAGTTGGAGACGTCGAAACTCATGGCAGTCATCACGGTGCGCGACGAGAAGGGCAGCATCCTGGGACGATCGGGCGACGAGCCGCTGGCCGAGGATCTCTACAACGTCAACCAGAGCCGCACGGCAGGCGATCCGATCCTGCGCCTCAAAGCACCCGAGGGTGTGACTCAAGTCACCGTCACGGTCGAGGACCTGGCGCTGCGCGGTGGACCAGGCTACTCCTACCGGCTCAACGTCCAGCCGGTGGCGCAGGACTTCCGGGTGATCTTGAATGCGCCTTTCGTGAACGTGCCCGCGGATGGCTCGGTGGCGGTTCCGGTGACCGTGCAACGGCAGGGTGTCGAGGACGAAATCCAGCTGCGGGTCGCGAATCTTCCCAAGGGATTGCGAGTGGAAGGCGGCTACGTCGTGGCCGGTCTGCCAATCAAGGAGACACCGCAGAATCGCAACAGCAGAGGCGTATTGATTTTCACGGCGGAGCCGGGCGCGGCGTTTGATTCCCTGGATTTGACCGTGGAGGGCGTGGCCAGGCTGGCCGATGGCTCGACGATCGTCCGCAGGGCCGAGGGGCCAGGGATGATCGTGAACGTCGCAGGCGCGAACGAGCAAGGCGCGGTCGACCGGCAACGCTCGCTCACCGCACCGTGGTTGGGACTCGAACTGGTCACCGCGCCGACGAAACCGCGCGCCGCGAAGCTCGAAGTGACCATGCTCGATCGCACACGAATGCCGGAGGGCGACCAGATCAAGTTTCGCTGGAAGTGGATTCCCCGCGACCTGGCGCAGGCTCTGCCGAGAGCCGTCACCGCCGAAATGGTGGGATCTGCCGATGTGCGCCTGATTGACATGCAAGTGGACTCCAAGGACTCCTCAACCGGGACCTTCATGATGACCACGACCAGGCTCACACGGCCGTCCAAGTACGACGTGTACATAACGGGCAGACTGAACCTCGGTCCCGTTGAGCAGGAAGAGATCGTGTCGCGTCCGATCACCGTGCAGGTGGACGAGGTAGTGGGTAATGCTCAAACTGGTTCTCGCCCTTAGCATCGCTGCGGGCGCTCTTGGCCTGGCCGCCGCGCCCCTGGTCGCGCAGTCAGGGCAGAGCGAGCCGCCTCGTGTGACATTCCTGCGTGACGTCGCGCCGATTCTCAACAAAGTCGGCTGCACGGCCGGGACGTGTCACGGCGCCGCCAAAGGGAAGAATGGCTTCAAGCTCTCGCTGCGCGGATACGATCCTCAGTTCGACTACGAATCGCTGCTCTACGACCTGGCAGGCCGCCGCTTCAACCGCGCCGATCCCGGCAAGAGCCTGATGCTCGCCAAACCGTCGCTCGAGGTCGCGCACGGCGGCGGCCGGCGGTTCGCGAAGGATTCCGATTATTACAAGACCATCTACGCCTGGATCGCGCAGGGCGTGCCATTCGGCGATCCAGCGAAGGAGAGCGTGGCGGAGCTGCGCACCGAGCCTAAAGAAATCTTCATGACGCGGCCGGGCGAGACCGCGGCGTTCAAGGTCGTGGCCCGTTACCAGGACGATCAGACGCGGGATGTGACACGCGAAACGACGATTGAATCGAACGTGCCGGATGTGGCCTCGGTCGAATCCGATAAACCGATCATCCGCGGCGAGCGCGTCGGCGAAGCGACGCTGCTAGTTCGTTATCAAGGCACGTTCGGTGCAATTCCAGTGACCGTCCTGAATCCGAAGCCAGGGTTCGTGTGGAAGCCGCTGCCGCAGCACAACTACATTGACCGGCTGGTCGATGCCAAGCTGGAACGGCTGAAGATTCAACCGTCGCCCGTGACGGACGATGCGACGGTGTTTCGCCGGCTGTCGCTCGATCTCACTGGACGGCTGCCTTCACCGGAAGGTGTGCGTGCGTTTCTGGACGATCCGGCGCCGTCACGCCTACGACGCGCGAAGGCGATCGACAAGCTGATCGCCAGTCCGGAATACGTGGATCACTGGACGGTGAAGTGGGGCGATCTGCTCCAATCCAGCCGCAAGTATCTCGGCGAGAAGGGCGCCTACGAATTCCAGCAGTGGATTCACGATGCGATTGCATCGAACCGGCCCTACGACAAGCTGGTGCGCGAGCTGCTGACCGCGCGCGGCAGCTCGTACGACAATCCAGCGGCGAATTATTTCCGCGTCACCCGCGAGCCCAAGCCGGCGATGGAGAAGACCACGCAGGTGTTCCTCGGCGTCCGCATGGTGTGCGCGCAGTGCCACGATCATCCCTTCGAGCGCTGGACGCAGAATCAGTACTACCAGATGTCGGCGTTCTTCTCGGCGGTCGGCATCCGCGCCGGGTACGAAGTGGGCGAGGAGATCGTGTTCGATCAGCGCGCCGACTACGAGATGAAGCATCCCAAGGACGGACGCCTCCTGAAGCCGCAGTTCATGGTGGCTTCGGGCGCCGCTCCCGTACCCGAGGGTCCGCAGCGGCGCGATGCCCTGGCGGACTGGCTGACCTCAAGGGAGAATCCATACTTTGCCAAGTCGATCGTCAACCGGATGTGGAGCTATTTCGTGGGCAGGGGCATCATCGATCCGGTGGATGACATCCGCGCGTCCAATCCACCGTCGAATTCGGCTCTGTTGGAGGCGCTGACGAAGGATTTCGTGGCGCACGCGTTCGATTTGCGTTATCTGATGCGCACTATCGTCAACTCCCGGACGTATCAGGCGTCGATCGTCACCAACGAGTGGAACGCCAACGACCGCGACAACTTCTCGCATGCCGTTCCGCGGCGTCTCTCCGCAGAGGAGCTCATGGACGGCGTGTCCTCGGCGGCCGGTGTCAGGGCGCGCTTTCCCGAAGTTCCCGAGGACACCGCTGCTTCGCAGTTAGTGGATCCGCACATCGGCAGGGAAGGGTTTCTGGACGTGTTCGGACGCCCGCCGCGCGAGTCCTCCTGTGAGTGCGAGCGGCGCTCGGACTTCAGTCTGCCGCAGGCGCTGAATCTGGTGAATGGACGAACGATTGCCGATGCCGTCGCGGATCCGAATGGGCGCGTGGCGAAGCTGGTGCTCGGCGGGAAGAGCGACGAGGTCGTGGTGACCGAACTCTATCTGGCGGCGCTGGGCCGGCCCCCGACCCCGGATGAACACCTGCGCGGCATGACGTATCTGTCGAACGGGGCCAAAGGCAGCCGCGCCCAGGATCTCCTGTGGGCATTGCTCAACAGCAAGGCGTTTCTGTACATCTACTAGGAGACATCATGCTGAATCTTCCCGGACACCGCGGCTGCAACTGCGACGGACCCACGCGGCGCGAGTTGCTGCGCATCGGCTCCATCGGGATGATGAGCCTGAGCCTGCCGCATTTCTTCTTCTGGCGCGCCCAGGCCAGCGCCGCAACCGCCGCCGGCAAATACGCCGGCGCGCGCGGCTGGGAATCGGCCAAGAACGTGGTGATGATTTTCCTGCAGGGCGGGCCGTCGCATATCGACATCTGGGATCCCAAGCCCGATGCGCCGGCGAACATTCGCGGAGACTTCAAGCCGATCAAGACCAGAATTCCCGGCACGTGGATCGGCGAGCACATGCCGATGATGGCGGAGCATCTGGACAAGGCCACGTTGATTCGTTCGATGAGCTACACGCCCAACGGCCTGTTCAACCACACCGCGGCGATTTATCAGATGCTGACCGGCTACGCGCCCGACAAAGTGTCGCCATCCGGCCAGCTGGAGCCGCCCTCTCCGGCCGACTTTCCGACGGCGGGGAGTCAAGTGTCGAAGTTGAAGCCGCCGACCGATCCGGTGCTGCCCTTCGTCGAGTTGCCGCGCCCGTTGCAGGAGTCCGGGATCATCGGCAAGGGCGGCAGTGCCGGATTCCTCGGCAAGGCCTACGATCCGTATCGCATGTATCAGGACCCGGCCAAGGCGGTAAAGCTGGAGGATTTGTCGCTGCGCAAAGACATTCCGCCGGAGCGCTTGAAGGACCGCTTCGAACTGCTGAAGGGCGTCAACGAGTCGATGCCGGACCTGCAGAAAGCCTTGAACGACTACGCCGTCGACGAGTACTACGCCAAGGCCTACGATCTGGTGCTGTCGGGCAAGGCGCGCGACGCCATGGATCTGGAGAAAGAACCGTCCGCGATGCGCGAACGGTACGGTCTGCACACGTTTGGGCAGAGCCTGCTGATGGCGCGCCGCCTGATCGAGGCGGGCACCAAGTTTGTCCAAGTGAACTGGCCTTCAGTGGCCAATGGCGATCCGGAGACGAGCGCCTGGGATACGCACGCGGCAAACTTTCGGCCCCTGAAGAATCTTCATTGTCCCAAG
>Ga0068863_100005479_pt1 | contig 12497 bp, 15 predicted proteins | sample KBSSwiS62_FD_66596 | JGI IMG/M metagenome (GOLD analysis project Ga0068863, IMG submission 66596) | Switchgrass rhizosphere microbial communities from Kellogg Biological Station, Michigan, USA - KBS Switchgrass S6-2 | ecosystem: Host-associated > Plants > Roots > Rhizosphere > Soil ...
GCCGGTTATCTGACCGGCACCGCAGAATCTAACAAGCAGTAGTTCGCCGGCGAATCCACGGTCAACGATGCTGTTGCCCACTAACACTCCGCCGTACCCTTCATCAAGGCAGGGTGCGGCGGAGATGAAATTCGATCTCCTCCGCCTCTAGCGCGACATCGAATCCGGCGTCGCCAAAATCACGGCGCGCAAGATCGATGGTGCAGTGCCCCTGCGGTTGGAAAGCTCGCAATATCGAGCGGGCGGATGGATGGAAGCATTGGACCGAGCATCTGCTGGAGGCTTCCCTCGCCACCTTCTAGAAGCGGCTCTGGCCGCTGAGGACGTATTCGCAATACGATTTAAACAAACCCTCGGTTTCAGAGAATTCCTTGCCCGTTTCTTTTCGGTACTGGAGGAATGCGATCGGTGCGGATCTCAGTTCGTCGTCCATGATTTTGCTCTCCCGGCGGAACGTCAGCCCATACCCAACCCACCCCGCTTCAGATCCTCAAACGTCGGATGCCTTCCCAGCAACCCATGCATCATGCGGAACATATGGGAGAGGGTTCCACGGGCTGCCTTATCTACGAGTCTGGCGAAGTTGGCGGGGTCATCCAGGTCAGGTAGGGGGACTGTGGCCTCAGCGTTACTCTCACGTAGGTACGCGGAGATTGCAACTCGCAGGTCAGGATCGATTTCGGTCATGTTGTTTCTCCTGCAGGAGGGGAATCTCCGTGCAAGCCTTCCACATTCTCGGGCTCAACTCCTCGAAGGCCCGGTACTTGCCGTGCCGGTCGTGGAATATGAGAAAGGCGTCCCGCAATTGGCCCTCGTTCTCCACAATCATCTTGTCGATGTTCTCGGCGAACGCGGCATCGGTGCAGGAACCTTGCCCTCCCCTCCACGCCCGGAAAAATGCGTGGATTGCAGCGTGTAGTTCTGGATCGATTTCGGTCTCGGCCTTGTAGTCCTCCTACACTCACGACCTTCGGGTGAGTAGGATCATATCATCGGCGGGACGTAGCGAGCTGGTAATATCTGCGCTTTGCGGAGAGTAGTCCAACCGAGACCACCTCGTCTGAACCTAAGTGATTGCAGCACCGCGTCTTAGGTTAGGATTCGCATTCGCAACGAGGAGGTCGCCGGTTCGATCCCGGTTTCGTCCACCAATCTTTTCAGCAACTTAGCCCGCTTTCGGAAACTGCAAGAGTTGCCCAAGTTGCCCATTTCGGGAGCTTCCTGGCAACTCAAAACCAAGCCCAATTCTTTCTGCCCACTGCAATCTGTACGGCCGATCCGTCAAGAGTTTCACGTATCGCTCCGACACGTGTGGCGGCGCAAGCGGCTTGGCTGGCCACGCTCGATTATGGATGTTCTACGGATCGGTGCACTCCGCGGTCAGGGGCTTGGCTGGAAGCGGATCGCAGCCGACTGAGGACCTGGGTATCGGAACGGTTCTTCGGCACGCCGGAGAGGGTTCCAAAATTCGGGAAAGGTTTTTGGAACGTGAACGCTGAGTGCCGAGGAAACTGTCGGGCTTCGGGAGGCGCAAATCCCGATTAACGCCTTACCGTCCAAAGTTGGTCTCAGCGCCCAAATTATCGCTGAACGCGACTATACTGAGCCACTGCGTGGCTTCACGAAGTGTTTGGAGCACAGAATGAAGATCGAAATCGTTCACTGCCCGACTTGACAGAACAACAATGCCAAGGTCACGAGTCTCGCGACCCTCATCAAAGAGCGCCTGGACATCGAAGCCGTCATTACACCGGGTAAGACCGGTCAGTTCGACGTGATCGCCGAAGGCGAGAGGATTGCAAAGCGCGGTGGAAATTGGTTCACGCGGAGATTTGGAGCCGGCTACCCCGATCTCGATAGCGTGGTCGAGCAACTCGTCGAGAAGCGCCGTGCGGATGGCGCAGCTTGATTAACACGCGACGCGTCGAATACGCAGGAAAGTCGTTGGCGAGCATAAGCTGCTTCGCGCCCGTGGCTGTCGGCCATTTTTCGCGAAAATATACGTAAGTTGACGTCTACCTGGTAAACGTGCTATGCGCCCGGTAATGAGAAGAAGCAAAAAGGCGGCTCGTCGGGAACCGCCTTTCTTGTTGAGCAGGGCGCTAGCTAGCCAAAGGGTCGTTAGGTTCAACGACCTTCTCAGGCTTGACCGGAATGGCGTTAGTTTTTGTCGTCGTGGTCGCCGCCGAAAATAGACGGCAGCAATGGGGTGCCTTCTGCCCGCACAGCATCCAGGCTTTGGGGATCAAGTCCGAGTAGCTGCAAGATGGTTGGAGCTACCTGAGCAGTCTCGACGAAGCTGTTGAGAGTTTTGGCGTGGATGTTCGGGTTCGAGACAAGCAGCATCACGTTGGTATCATCCCATGCAAAACCGCCATGTTCGGATTGCTTTTTCAGGTTTCCGGTATAGACCACGCCGACGTTGGGAATCACTACGATGTCGGGAGTACGCGGGTCGCCGCCTTCGCGGAGCTTGCAGCAGGGGCCGGGATTATGCGGCAGGCCCGGCGGGTTAAAGAGCGTGCTAATGGAGGCGCCAAAGTAGATCTGGCCCAGTCCGATCGCGGTCGCGGCATTTTCCAGAGCCGTTACGGCGTCCGCTGTGCGGTTTGAGTCTGCCAGCCAGATCTGGGAAATGTCGTCCTCGGCCAGTCCCAGGCCGTTATTGGGATCGCTGTAAACGGCCGGGAGAAAGGATCCGATGAACCCAGACGGCGGCGTGCCATTGTTGCCGGAATTGCCCGGGATAGGAAAGAAACGGTTCGGGTCGATCGGCGACTGCCCATGTTTTGCAGTTACGATGATGGTGGTCGAATCAAGAAGACCTTCGTGTTTGAGAGCGTCAACCATTTGTCCAATCGCCGCATCGACGAACTGGATCTCGGCGAGCATTTTGGGCCTGGGGGTGCCTTGGGCATCCTCATAACCGCCAGAGTTTGCGTCGGTTCGGGTAGCGGATTTGGGTTCAATCAGCTTCTGCCCAACACTGACCGCCTGGAAGTTCATGCCGAAGATCACCGGGACAGGAGCCTTGCCTGTGCCGAGGTGCGTCCGGCCGTGGATCTGGTTGAGCACGGCATTGACTTTCAGTTGGTCGTTGCATTTGATGGCATCGAAATCGGTGGTCCAGTCATCGCCATTGGGAACCAACGTACCGCAGTCAAAACTGGCTTGCGGAGTGAGGCCCGCTGTCTTGATTCCGGGCAACACAATCTGAAGGGAGTTAACTTCAGGTGAATAGTAATCATCTACATTACTGGGTTGATTGGTTCCGGTTGGGCCGGAAACCGAGGCGTAACCAGCGTGTTTGTCGGACCAGGCTGTGTAGCCGCCCGCGGCGTGGATCACGCCAAAAATGGTGTTCGTGCGAACGAAGTTCCAGGAGTAGACGGGGGAGCAGTTGTTGAAGGGGTCGCGGATTAGCCTGTCGGGATTAATTGATTTAACGCCACCGTCGGTCGTGGAATAGCCGGCAAACCCACCATTGAGCTTCGACTGGTCAAATTCGTTGCCTTCTTCGTATTCAGTCTGCGTTCCGTTGATTTGGTTCACAGTACAGCTTCCAGCGGGCAGGCCATTGCCCGTAGCAATCTTCGGCGGCGCCAAAACGCGATCGTAAGCCACGTCGTAGTACGCGCCAACGGTTCGCGGGCTACCGCCGGACACGAGCGCCATTAGCCCGGGAAAGGAGTCGGACGGCCTGGATGTGGTCGTGCGGGTGAAGTTCACGCCAGTCCTTCCGAGAGCGGCAAGGTTTGGACAGGTCTTCGATGCCAGGCAATTTTCATAATCAACCGCATGCATGCCGTCGATGCTGATCAGCAAAACGTGCTTGGCCTTATGACCCTTTAATTCGTCGTCGCCGGCGCGCGACGTTGCGCCGAACAAGGCAAGACCTAGCGCCAGAGTAGCAATGCTGGTTCTCAAGAGATTCTCCTTTAGGAATGAATGCGTTCGCCTGGAAGGACAACCAACACTTTAGGAAAGTGTAGGAAGGCAGTGTTACTGAAGCGAGAAAATTGGATGTCGGGAATGTGAAACAAATCCGGGATAAAGAGAACGGCGAGACGCTTGGAAGACAGGGGATGGTCAGGCGGAGACACGCGGTAAGGGGCCACTCACCCCAAACGGCACCCAGATGACCAGGACTCCCAAACGCCCACGGTGCTGTAAGTCCGAGCGAGTAAGTAATCGCGTTCTACGTCGAACCAATTTTCCCCATCCCCTTGCGATTCCACGTGATTGCCTGACAATGTCGGCTGCTCTCGACCCGAGCAGTCTTGGTTAATAAGCTCGGCAGAGGAAGCCGGAGTTCGGTTCGTACGCAGGGACAGCTCGGTACCGGACATGACGCGTGGTAAAGCGTCGTCCACTTGATAGGGCATCCCGCTCCCTCGTGAGAGGGAGTGCGGACAAATCGGGAGTCGATAAGACGATTCTTCAAATCGGTATCGAACGCCGCATGGGGGTCTAGCGTTGACCAAAGATCAACATCAAACCGTAGTTTCGCGTGGCAACTTCAACTCGAGGAACAATCACAGGCATTAACGAGGAGTGTTTGTGAGCCAGGTGGCTCATATGCGTGTCGTAGACATAGCGGCCGATGAACCATCCCATCGCGCCACCGACAAAAACATCTGAAGCGAAATGTTTCTGGGCGGCAATGCGCGCTGCGCTGACAATCCCAGCCAAGCTATAGGCAGCGATGGCTACTATAGGCTGGTGGTGGTATTCATGACTCACCAATGAGGCAATGGACCAAACTTGAATCGCGTGGCCGGAGGGAAAAGACCTGCCACCGCCCCAAAATTCGCCGGGGTCGCTCTCATCGGGGCGGTTGCGGCGAAACACCTCTTTCAGAACTCCGGCGACGATCAGCGAGTCTAGCAGGGATTCAGTGCCGAGGACTCCGATCTCCCGGGCCTTGGCGTGATCGGTCACAACTCCAAATACGTAATAGCCCGCGACCAGCGGAACCAGGGTATAGGCAGCGCCAATTTGGGAAATTCGTCCACCCCACTGGACTTGACCGTTGCTGTTCTCTAGGGAATTTGCGATGTGATGATCGGAAGCGATCAGTCCGGCGGTAACCGCTCCGGACAACAGCCACCACTTCGCATTGGTTCGGTTCATCCGAAACGGGCTGGCAAAGATGTCTTTCTGGTCGAGCAGGATGTTGAGGAAAAGCTTTCGTGAGAGCGGTTTGAGACGCTCGGTGTCACTTGGGTAGAAAATGCGGTCGCGACGGTCGAGTCCGGTCGGCTCAGCTTGCGAATCCGCTGACGTCGGGGGTTGTTGAGGAGATTGGTGCTCGCTAGGAGGTTCCGCCGTCGGTCCCCCGGATTGCTTGCAAAGAGGCGGACCTTCGAGGTCCGCCGAATAGTTGGCGTAAACGGCCTCGTCCTGCACCAGGAAACTTGCCACTTCGCGAGTCTGTGCCGTCGCGGCATGAGCAAAGTCCGTTGCGGCAACGATTGCTAGCAGCACCCGCATTAGCCAAAAAGGTGAACAGGCGTTCGCAGCCTGATAAATGGACATGATATTTGGCCTAGCGTTCGCTCGACATCATGATGCGTCTATTCTGGTCGGGTCAATCAGGAAATGAAGGTACAAACATCAATCGTCGTGCGCAAACTCCCGGTGGGTCGAGGTTCGATCCGCCGTCTGGGCTCGCTGCGTTAGGTTCGCATCGCTGGGCTCAACCACCAGTGAACTCCATCACTCTTCGGGGAGCCGAGCTATATAACCAGATCGATCCCTCATCAAACTTACTTGGCCTGAATGGACTCGAGGTAGGCGATCAGGTCGTCGATGTGTTTTTGGCCACTTCGGTCGTGCTCCGGATCGATCTTGCGAAATTTGGCGCCCCACACCGGCATATCGTTCGATCCGTGTGACGCGACGCGTTTACCGAAAATCAACACTGCGGATACATAGCCGCGCGGAAACTTGCCTTCGTACGTTCTGGCAAGAGCCGTCAAATCCGACGGAGCAGTTTTTAACGTTTCGGCAACCGGGCCGTCTCCTTTGCCCTGCTTTCCGTGGCACGAGGCGCAATACTTCCCGAATGTTTCGGCTCCAGCCTTAATGTCCGTTTTCTGCGTGGTCGCGTGTGGTTCTTGCTTCTGGCTTGCAGTCGCACCGCTCCCTAGGTAAACCACCAACGCAATCACCAGGGCTGGTGTCCGCCCAAGACATGTGGGCGCTATTCGTGTGCGAGCGGCCGTCGTCATTCTCCGGAATATACTACGATACCAAAGACGCACGATGTCGTCGCGTCCGGCCGGTCCAGTACAAAATTGGGGGAATGAATTGGCTTTCGGCGCGATCAGCGCCGTGCGCGCCACGGTCCGTTTCCTCCTCCTTACCGGACGCCACACGACCCAACCACACTGACGCGAAGACACGGCGGAAAATTTCCTTCACGTATCTTTCGAAGGTCTTAAGGAACGCGTCACACTGCCCGCGCACTGCCCGGCCGAAATGCCCGTATGGGGATCGGACTTTGCCACGAGGAACCGATTGGACCCGGCGCAAGTCACCGCGCGGATTAGCGCGGGGCGTGAACATGGGCGGGATCTCGTTAGCGCCAGGAGGTCGCCGGTTCGATCCCGGTCTCGCCCACCAAATTTCCCAATGAAAATGTACGGCCGAGTCGCCTAAGCTAATTTCCTTAGGTGATTTCGTTGCGGACGTCACCCGCGGGCTTCATCGCCATCTTAAGCGATTCGTTTGCTCGATATTTCTAACTCTGTTTCAGCATGGATTCGGCGACTGCCAGAGCGGCCGAAGCCCTTGCGGGGTCGGCGAGCCCGCCGCGAGCGAAATCCTTTGTACCTCCACCTTTTCCACCCAGCTGGTCGAAAACGCCGCGCAGCATGGCGTTCATGTCCTTACCAACGGCAGGGTGCTGTGCAAAGAGAAGTGCGCCGGTCTCCTGAACGGCAAGGAGCGCAACAACTTTTTCAGAGCGCGTGAGAGCCGTGGCATAAAACTGGAGATATTCCGGGCCAACGTTTTGTAACATTTCCACGACGGCCACCTGGCCGTCACCTGAAGCTGCGATCGATTGCAGGCGTGCTGCGGCATCGGCGTCTGCCAGTTTTGGAAGAAGGTTTTTTAGATTCCTGGTGGCTACTTCCCTTTCCTGCAGCAGACGTTCGACGCAACCGTCAAGGTCCTGCGGGGCGCATTTAAGTTGAGTGGCGACGTGGGCGAGCAGATTGGCCTCTTTGCGCGCGGTGGCCTCGGCACGGCTACCGCAGAGAAACTCGACACGCCAATCCTGGCGGATTTTGCTACAGCCGCGCAGCAGGATGGTGCCGATCTGTCCAGTGCGGCGAACGTGTGTGCCGCCGCAAGGCTGCAAGTCTATCCCGGCAATTTCGATGGCGCGCAGCGTTCCCGTCCTTTCAACTTGTTTACGGACACCCATTTGAGCGAATTGTTCAGCAGTGCCGTAGCGTACGCTGATCTCGCGGTCTTCAAAGACGATGGCGTTCGCGGCGCGCGCCGCGCCTTCGAGAATTTGCGCCGACGGTTGCGGACCGCGAAGGTCAATTGTGCTAGCCAATTCACCAAGGTGAAAGGAGACGGTGGGTAGCCCGAAGCGTTCCTGAAAAACTGCGGAGAGGAGATGCTGGCCGGTGTGCTGCTGCATGTGATCGAAGCGGCGAGGCCAGTCGATGCAACCATCAACGATTCCAGTCGGTACTGGACGGTCCACTACGTGCAAGATATCGTCGTTCTCCAGGTCGCGAACATCGAGGACATTGGCTTCACCGAGCTTGCCGAGGTCGTTGGGCTGACCGCCCGAGGTGGGATAGAGATGGGTTTGATCGAGTAAAACGCCCCAGCAGGTGGCGTCTTGCCCAACCAACGGGTCGGCCAGAGGCTTACAACTAAGAACCTGAGCCGTGAAATTGTCCTGAAACGCGTCATCGTAATAGAGCCGCCGAGTTGTCATATTCAAGCGAGTCTAGCACACCAAAATTGCAGCATTTTTCGCAACAGTTGTTGGATGCACACGGTTTTCGGGCGTTAAATACGGGTAAAATACCTGTATATGGGAATCCGCCTGATCGCCCTGGACATTGACGGCACGTTGCTGGACAGCCGGTGGAAACTACCGCAGGCAAATCGCGCAGCCATTGGCGAAGCGGCGCGGCGCGGAATCGAGGTGGCGCTGGTAACTGGTCGGCGGTACGACTTCGCTTTGCCAGTGGCGCAGGATCTGGGCTGTCCTCTGACCATGATTGTGAACAACGGTGGAATGATTCGCTCCAGTCGCGGCGAAACCCTGCTTAGGCATTTGCTGTCCGCGGACGTGGCGCGCCACGTATTGGCCTTGTGCAGGCAATGGCGCGAAGGCGCGGCGGTGATTTTCGACCGGCCACGCGCAGATCAACTGATGCTGGAGCGGTTGGACGCGGATGATTCGATCCGCTATGCGTATTATTCGCGAAACCTGGAATTCATAGGCTTGGCTCAACCGCTAGAGTTGTGCTTAACGGAAGATCCGCTGCAAGTTATGTATTCGGGCAAGATCGCGGAAATGGAAGAGGCCGAGCAAGTTTTGCAGAAATCTTCAGTTGCGCACCGAGTGCGCCTGGCCGCGACCAAATATGCCGCGCGAGATTTTGGAATGTTGGACATACTGCCACCGGGCTGCACCAAAGGCGCGGCGCTGGCGGAGTGGGCACAGCGGCAGGGGCTGCGCCGCGATGATATTCTGGCGATCGGCGACAACCACAACGATCTTGAAATGTTGCACTTTGCAGGAATACCGGTGGTGATGGGGAACAGCGTGCCGGAACTGAAAACGTTCGGCTGGCACGAGACCCATTCGAACGACGAAAGCGGTGTGGCGGCGGCGATCGAGCGGTTCGCGCTGCGCGAGGCGGAGTCGTGCACATAACACAAGGCATCCTTGTTCTGGCTGGCTTGGCGTCGCTTCCTGTATCAGCGCGTGCGGATTACCTGGTGCTGCGCAACGGAGCCCGCATGAATGTCAGTTCTTACGAACTGCGCGGCGACAAGTACCGGGTACAGATCAGTGGCGGTTGGGCTGAGATTGCTGCTTCCAATGTAGTGGCCATCGAGCCGGAAGAAATTTTCGTGGCGGCGCCAAAGATGCCCCTTGAGCAGGCGCCATTTGGTGAACTGATTCGCAAGTCGGCGGAAAAGTACGGTGTGGACGTGGATTTGGTGTTCAGCGTGGTGGCCGCGGAATCGAACTTCAACTCCAAAGCGGTTTCGCGGCGTAATGCTCGTGGCTTGATGCAACTTTTGCCGGAAACCGCCAAACGATTGGGGGTCCGGGACATCTACGATCCGGCGCAAAACATCGACGGCGGCACGCGGTATTTGCGCGACCTCCTGAAGAGGTATGACGGCGATCTGGCGCTGACCCTGGCTGCGTACAACGCGGGTCCTGGCGCGGTACAACGGTACGGAAGGATTCCTCCCTACAACGAAACGATCGCGTATGTGCGCGCAATCCGAAAGACCTATGCTCTGCGGAAATCCGGAAACGACAAGTCCGCGCCAGCTGCAACAGCCAGTGGCCACTGAGTCTCGCAACGCAAAACGCAGGATCGGAAAATAGAGAGGGCCAGAGAGCGACACTACGGTTCTTGTGGAGGCTCATCCGGCGTGGTGTCCGGAGGTATCGGGCTCGGATTGGCCGGAGAGTTCGGCGACGTGGTTCCTGGCTGGGCGGGCGTCTGTTGCGGTTGCAGGCCCGCTGGCGTGGCTCCGGCTGGCGGCGCGCTACCCACGACCATTACATCCTTCGACGGATCCCAGATAAATTCAAACTGCCGATAGTTTTTCGCCTTGTCGTACACCAGCAGCGAGCGGTGGTTAATCCTGCTGCCAACGCCGATGATGTTGCCGCCCATGACGGTGCGCGGTTCGGAGTTCAAAAGCGCTGCGTTTTCGGAAGTGTCGGTATCCGAGGGATCGGTGGAGCTCGCCGATCCGGGTTCCGTGGTATCAGCCGAAACTCCTCCGAGCTGGCCTTGTGGCGTCTGCACGCCACCGGGCGTCATGCCGGCGCTGTTGCCCATGATTTGATTCGCAGCTTGACCAAAGGCCTGGCCAAGACTCTGCCCAATTGGCTGCTGACCGCCGGGCAATCCGGTTCCGCCAATATTTGGCGCCGTCATGTTTTGAAATCCACCCAAGCCCGTAAGCCGCAACGCACGCTGCGGTTTGAGGCTCCCGATCAGCTGGCCGGCTGGACCAACATAGATCAGACGCCACTCGCCGTCTTTGCTGTTCATCGGATCCTTATAGGCCTGGCGCATGAAACGGATGTTGCCGATTTTTGGCTTGGTAAGGTCTTCCAGCGACGTGGGGAATTTGCCCGTTTTACGGTAATACATTTTGATGGCTCGGACGTACTGCTTGCCGCGCCAGACCATCTCCGCTTCGCGTTCCCGACGACCCTGGTTCAGGATATTGGGAGCGACGGCCATGGTCGCGATCAGCATCAGCGTGGCCATGCACAAAACAAGCATGATGGCGTAACCGTCTTGCCGCTTACCGCGATTCTTGCGTCCACGCCGGCGGCAAGTTTTGGCGAAGTAGCTCACGATACCGGCCCCGCGTCTTCCATGTTCTTCTGCCCTTGAACATGCGAAGAAATGTCTTCAAATTCGAGCGTAGCGTTTCCGATTTTGACAATGCGAAAACGTCCCAGGAGCGTGTCACCCTCTGCCACGATGTAGACGTCATCTCCATCGGTTAGATAAGCACGCCGTGCACTGCCGTTGGGAACTGTTCCGTAGCCGTAATACTTCATGTTGGGCGGCAGTTCGGCCCTGGGCGGGGGAGGCGGGGGCGGTGGAACATAATTCTTGTCACCCGGCTTAGGTGTCGGAGCAGGCGGCGGGGGCGGCGGCGTAGCATTGAACGGGTCCCGGCCTGCGCCCCTATATTCCGAGGTGCGGCTGGCATCGCGCTGCGCCGTGCGTAACTTGAGGTTGTCCACATTCATCGGCGAATAGTTCGACGCGATGGTGCTGGCGCCCGCCGCGATAGGATTTTGGCGGCTGTTGTAAAACCAGATAGACACACCCGCGATCACCAGGACGATCAGAACCATAATTTGCTTCTGCTGCTTCATGCACCAGTCCTGAAATATGTTTTCATGTGCATGGCGATGTGCAAACCATTCGGCGTATTCTGCGATTCCGGCTGCAGTATCAATGCATCGACTGCGTAGGAACTCTTCGAACGCTGCAAGCTGTTCATGAACTTGACAATGTTGGAGTAAGTGCCGCTCACCGCCAAATCCATATCCACCTGAGTCAGGTTCCGGCCCGCAAGATCCTTGTGGCGAAAAACCAGGGACTGAATTTGTAGCCCGGATTTTTTAGCCAGCTCATCAAGTTCGGCGGTAACTGACGAATTGCCCGTTGTCGCTGCCAGCAGGCCACTTTCGAAGCGATCGCATTCCGCGACCGTCGCGGGCAGATCGTGTCGAATGCGATCAGCGTTATCTACATCAATGCGCAAGAGCTGCAATTTACGCGAATCTGCAACCAGTTCTGCCATAGGTTTGCGCAGCGCGTTGGCGGCGTGCCAGCTGTAGGCGCCAAGCGCGAGGTCGCCGGCCAGCAGGACGACAAGTCCCGCGAAAATGATTCTCCGTTTGACGGTCAGCGTACGGTCCATCAAGTCCTCGAGTAAATCGCTGTCAATTCCATTACAGCCTGATCGGTATTGCCCTGCGCACCGGACGGTGTATGCACGTTCATCAGGGTTACGTCGTTGAACGCCGGCGAATTTTCCATGGCGCGAATAAACTTGATCTTGGCCTCATCGGAAACCGCTCCAACCGTGAGATGTACCGACATGTGTCCTTTTTCCAGCTTTGGCTGAATGCTCAGAACGTGGACGCCGACCGGCAGCGTCTTTTCCAAGTCCATGAACATGCGCGTCCAGTCGAAACTGCTCTCGTCGATAAAACTATTGAGAAATGCCACACGGTCCTTCAGTTTGGCGTTTTCTTGGCGCGCGAAAAAGTCGTCTAGCTCCTTGCGGCGCGATGTCAACTGCGTCGCCACCCGGTCGTTGTCCTGTTCTTTGCGGCGCAAATTCTCCTGCGCCCGCAGCTCTGAATACACATGCCAGCCCAGAACCAGGAACAGCACACTGCCCAAAAAGGCAACCAGCCCGGCGGAAACGTAGAACTTCCTCTGCGATTCGAGCGGCTTAGTGGCGAGATTTAAGCGGACATTCATTTCGCAAATTTCCCGAGCTCAGTTCCTTTGCATCATCCAGCCGACCAGTCCTTCCAATTCCCTCTCCGCCAACGGCCGCGCATCGTTGGATACGCGTCCTTCGGAAATGGCCGTATGCAGCAGCGAATGCACTTCGCAGTGAAACTCGTTTTCGAGAGGCGGCACAAATTCCGGCAAGCGTCCGCCAAGTCCGGCGACACGCACAGACTGAATGCCTTCTTGCCAGGTGTCCTGGTAATAGGCCGC
>Ga0068863_100005480_pt1 | contig 12494 bp, 5 predicted proteins | sample KBSSwiS62_FD_66596 | JGI IMG/M metagenome (GOLD analysis project Ga0068863, IMG submission 66596) | Switchgrass rhizosphere microbial communities from Kellogg Biological Station, Michigan, USA - KBS Switchgrass S6-2 | ecosystem: Host-associated > Plants > Roots > Rhizosphere > Soil ...
CTGTTCGTAGTCCGGCCGGTTCCGCAGCGAGAATCCTGAGCACGGCGGCGGGCAGTCGATCTGCCCGTAGTACGGCTCGTCGAAGCTCGCCGCGAATCCATCGGCGCCGACGACGGTTCCCGCCGCGTTGCCGAAGTACGCGTAGCTGTCCCGAGTCACGCCGACGCCCGTACCGAACTGGAGACCCCGGATCTCGCGATGCGTGTAAGAGAGGGACCCCGTGAGATCGGGCGCGAACTGCCGCTCCACGGCGGCGATGAACTCGTCGGTCGTCGGCGCCTTCATGTCCTTCGCGATCCGGTGGACCGATTCGGTCGAGCCGGGATTCGAGGGATCGACGGCGTCGTGCCAGATGAGAGGGCCCGATACATCCACCTCCCCGCGCTGGACGTGCCCATCCGAGTTGGAGTCCGTCCATGCGTAGTCGAGCCGGGCGATCCCGGGGAACGCGCCCAGCAGGAGGACGGTCATGCTGTCGAGCCGGTCGGCGAAACGGGAGTAGGAGCCGCGCAGGAGCGTGCGGCCCTCGTCGAGGGCATACGTGGCGCCGACGCGCGGCTCCACGTTGCGCCAGGTAATCGAGTAGCCGCGATCCCCCGGATAGTCGATGGCGGGAAGCAGCTCCGGAAAGGCGGGGTTGGCCGGAACCGACGACGCGAGGTTCCTTCCTTGCTGATAGTCGAACCGGGCTCCCGCCGAGACCGTCAGGTGTCCGACGTGGACCGTGTCCCCGAGAAGGACGTCGTAGACGTTGAGAATGGACTTCGTGTCCTGGTCGCGCGTGATTTCGGCCGTCCCGCTGAGCTCCTCCGGACCCCTGGGCAGGTTCCCCACGAGACGGTCGGCGGGCCAGCTCTGCGCAAACTCGTAGAGAACGTGCCGATACCCGAATCCGAGCTTGAGCTCGTGCCGGAGATCGCCGGTGTCGAAGAAGGACGAGGCGCTGAAGCCCGCCTGGTGCTTGTCGTCGCGGACGTGCTGGGTCACGCCGTTCCGGCGCAGGACGCCTCTCTCGTCGAAGAGGGCCTGATCAGCCGGATCTCCGTGCGGCGTGTCCGTCCTGCCGGCCGGCAGGTAGGCGAGGTCGAAGGACGCGAACAGGTTCGCCGACACGACCTGCGAATCCTCGATCTTGTACGAGGATCCGGGATGGTAGGTGTCGCCGGTCGCCGACAGCGAGTAGTCGGGACCGCTCGCGCCTCCCACTGTTCTGCGCTGGAAGTTCGTCGCGGATAGCGTGAGCGTGTTCGAGGGGAATGGCTGAGCGTCGAGCTTCCCGTTCAGGTGGTTGAACGCATCGCGTGTCTGAAGCGACTCCCCGGACTTCAACTCGAACTCCTGGCCGAGGAAGTCGTTGCGCGCGAAAGCCCCCCAGATCCAGACCCGGTCCCTCCACAGCGGGCCGCCGGCCTCGGCTCCGTACTCCCAGCCCGCGCCGCCCGCGTAGAGCCCGCGCGCCGAGCCGCGAAACTCGTTCGTGCCGCGCCGCGTCACGAGGTTCAGGGTGACGCCCGGCGCCGCCAAGTTGAGATCCGTGCCGCCGGTGGCGACGGTGATGCCCTCGAAGGAGTCGAAGTCGAAGAACATCGGCGTGAACGCGCCGACGTTGATCGGAACGCCGTCGAGCACGTAGCTGTTCTGCTCGGCGCTCGACCCCTTGCCGGTGAAGAACGACTGCCTGCCTTCCGGTTCGCCGCCGACGTTGACGTTGTCGACTCTCACTCCCGGAACCTGCCGCAGGATCGCCCAGGGATCTCGAGTCGTCGGGATGCTGTCGAGCTCCTTGCGACCGTATGACGCGCCCGTCTCGATCTTGCGCTGGTCGAGGACCAAGGCGCCGGGTGCGCCGCTGACCGTCACGGCCTCCGCCGTCCCGGCCACCCCCAGCGTGATCGAGAGGGTCGCGGTCCTCCCGACGGTGATCGGCACGGCGCGGCGCGTCGACTCGAGCCCCGCTTTCTCGAGCAGGACGGCATAGTCGCCGGGCGAGAGAGTCGAGAAGCGGAACTCGCCTCTGGCGTCGGTGACGAGGGTCTGCGCGCTGCCCGGACCGGTCAACGTGACGGCGACCCCGGCGACGGCCTTCCCCTCGGAATCCAGGACGGTTCCATACAGGTTCCCCGTCGCGGGCAGCATCTGTCCCGGGGCGCGGTTCGCAACCAGCCACGCCGCCGCCAGAAGCACCGCGAGATGCCGCGCGGTTCGCATCTTGTCTCCGAGGGAGAGGGGACCCCACTCTAAGCCCGACTCCTTCCCGGGACGGGCTCCGGAGCAATAAAAGAAGGGCCGGCTCCCTCGAGGAGAGCCGGCCCGGATCCACGGATGACGCGTTCTACCGGCCGCCGGTCGTCGTCCTGTACACGGACCCACTCGTCGAGGCATACAGGACGTCGGGGTTACCGAGATCGAGCGCGAGGCCCTTCACGTCCGGAAAGAGGCCGAGGTTGACGTCGGACCACGTCTCGCCTCCGTCCGTGCTCTTGAACACGCCGTCTCCCTCGGTCCCGACGTAGAGGACGTTGTGGTGCGCTGGATCGATCTGCACCGAGGAGGTCTTCGAGATGAACTCTTCGAACTTCAGGACGAACGAGGCGCCCCCGTCGATGCTCTTGAACACGCCCGACTGGCCGGTCGCATACACGATGTGCGAGTTGACCGGATCGACGGTGACCTGCGTGTTCGACTCGACCTCGACGTTGACCCAGGTCGCGCCGGCGTCCTGCGAGCGCCACACTCCGCCCGGCCCGGTCTGGAACACGGTTCGGTGGTGGTTCGGATCGACCGCGATGCCGCGCCCGGTCAGGCCCAGATACTCGTTCGTGGGGGCGCCGGGAGCCCGGTCGATGCGGGTGAACGTCTCGCCGAAGTCCGTGCTCTTCCACAGCCCGTCGTCGTCCTGGTGGGTCGAGACGTAGACGGAGTGGTCGACCGGATCGACCGTCACGCCTGCGGCGTACATGTAGCCCGATCCGAACAGGCGGCGCCGCCAGTGCCTGCCGCCGTCTTCCGACTTGAAGAGCCCGCTCCCCGTGAACGAGCCGACGTACACGCGCCGGGGCTCCTGCGGGTCGAAGGCAATCCCCTTCGTGGCGCGCGCGGTGAGGCCGTGGAGGCCCGCATCCTGCCAGGTCTTGCCGCCGTCTTCCGTGACCAGCAGCCCGCCGTCATTCGTGCTGAAAAAGACGTGGCGGTCGTCCGACGGATCGATCGCGATCGCGTATCCGGACTGGCAGTTGCAATTCCTCAGCTGGTTCCAGGCGAGCCGGCGCCACCCGCGGCCATGCCCCCGGCCGCCGTTCTCTATGCCGCCGGGCTCCCCGCGTCCGCCGCGCTCGCCCTGCGCCGGGAGCTCGAACACTCCCTCGAAGTTCGTCCCGACGAAGACCGAGCCCGCGCTGTCGGAGGAGAGCACGAGGGCCAGGCCCTCCGCGGCGCCCGTGTTCGTCCAGGTCGCTCCGTCGTCCTCGCTGACCGACACGCCCTCGGTGGCCGTGCCGGCGTAGAGGCGATTGCCGCTCTTCGCGAGCGACAGGACCACGCCGACCCGGGGTGAGCCGGCGCGCGCGAACGTCACGCCGCCGTCGGTGCTGCGATAGACGCCGGTGCCGTTCGAGCCGGCGTAGACGACGCTGCTGTCAGACGGGTCCACGAGCACGGACCACACGGTCGTGTCGACGCCGAGCGGAGTCCACGTCGCCGCGCCGTCGACCGACCGATATCCTCCCGCGCCTGCGGTGCCCGCATACAGGACGTTGGGGTTGGCCGGATCGATCGTGAGACTGAAGACCGACGGATTCTCCATGCCCTCCATGGCGAGATCCCACGTGTCGCCGCCGTCGATCGTCTTCGTCACGAAGCCGTTGTAGCCCGCGTAGACCACGTTGGCATTGGTGGGGTCAATGGCCATGGAAAACGCCGTGCCGAAGCCGTTGGTGGGCGTCCAGCTGGCGCCCCCGTCGGTCGTCTTCCAGATGGCGTCGCCGGCGGCGACGTAGAGGATGTTCGGATCGTGCGGCCACATCGCCAAGGCGGAGACGTCGGGAAAAAATCCGCCCTCTATCGAAGCGAAGGTGGCGCCTCCGTTCGTGCTCTTCAGAAGTCCTCCGCCGTAGCTGGCGAGATAGATCGTGTGGGAGGGGGAGTGCGAGACGACGTTCGCCTCGATGGCTCCCGGGCCCGGGCCCACCGATCTCCAGCCCCCCTGCTGGACGGAAGGCGCGACGGAGACCTGGGCAACGACCGCGGCGGGCCCGACCAGGCTCGCCAGGACCAGCCCCGTGCCGATGCACCGTGCTGCGGATTCGGGCCACTTCGTGGCCGGCGTGGAATTCATGAGTTTCCTCCTCACAAGAGGAAGGCGGAAACGGGTCGTGGAAGCTGTAAGCGGCCGGTCAGACGCCACGGCCGGGCGTCCGCGCCGAGGAGGAGCAGTATTCTGCGGAAAGCGTGGTCCCCGGAGAATCCCCCGAATCGACGGTTCCGGTACACCAGGTCACCGGCCTGCTCGTCGCCTGGGGAGCGGGAGACGAATCCGCCTTCGAGAAGCTCGTCCCGCTCGTGCACGCCGAGCTGCGCCGCCTCGCCCACCGCGAGATGGCCCGCGAACGCGCCGGCCACACCCTCCAGACGACGGCCCTCGTCAACGAGGCCTATCTCCGGTTGATCGACGTCAGCCAGGTCCGGTGGCAGGACCGCGCCCACTTCTTCGCGATGTCGGCCCGCCTGATGCGGCGGATCCTGGTCGACCACGCGCGCTCCCGCGACGCGAAGAAGCGCGGGGGCGCCGCGTTCCATGCTTCGCTCGACGAGGCGCTCACCGTGTCGTCGGAGCGGGGCTCGGACCTGGTCGCGCTCGACGACGCGCTCAAGGCCCTGGCGGCGGTCGACTCCCGCAAGTGCGAGGTGGTCGAGCTGCGCTACTTCGGCGGACTGAGCGTCGAGGAGAGCGCCGAGGCGCTGAGGGTCTCCCCCGACACGATCATGCGCGACTGGCGGCTCGCGAAGGCCTGGCTCCTCCGTGAGCTCGCCGGGGGCGCGTGACGTGGCTTCGGAACGCTGGGCCGAGGTCGAACGGATCTACCACGCGGCGCTCGAGCACGAGCCCGATGCACGGGCCGCCTTCGTCGGGCAGGCCTGTGGAGACGACGACGCACTGAGGCGCGAGGTCCAGTCGCTGCTCGGCTTCGACCGGGCGGCCGAGACGTTCCTCGAACGGCCGGCGCTCGAGGTCGAGGCGAAGAGCCTGCTCGGCGACCGGGCTCCGCTGCTCGCCGGAAGGGACCTCGACGACTATCGAATCGTCTCCCTGCTCGGACGAGGCGGGATGGGCGACGTCTACCGCGCCAGGGACCGGACGCTCGGCCGCGACGTCGCGATCAAGGTGCTCCACCCCTCGGCCGCGGGAGGGCCCGACGGACTCCGCCGCTTCGAAGAAGAAGCCCGGCTCACCAGCGCTCTCAACCATCCGAACATCGTCACCGTCTTCGGCATCGGCGAAAACGAGGGCGTCGCCTACATTGCCATGGAGCTCGTGAATGGGCGTCCCCTGCGCGAGCTCCTGACGGGGCGTCCGATGCCGCTCAAGAGGGCTCTTCACCTCGTCGCGCAGCTCGCCGACGCCCTTTCGGCGGCCCACGCGCGAGGAATCATCCACCGGGACCTCAAGCCGGAAAACATCATGGTGACGGCCGACGGGCGTCTCGCGGTCCTGGACTTCGGGATTGCCAAGCTCCACGGTCCGAGAGACGCCGCGACCGATTCGGGACCGAGCATCCATACCGAGGTCGGGAAGATCCTCGGGACCGTCGGATACATGTCGCCCGAGCAGGCGGCGGGCCAGCACGCGGTGTTCGAGTCCGACCAGTTCGCGCTGGGGACCATCCTGTACGAGATGCTCACCGGGGTCTCGCCGTGGAAGCGCGACACGGCGGCGGAGACGTTGACCGCGATCATCCGGGACGACCCGCCGCCGATCGCCGACGCGCCGGCAACGCCCGCCGCGGTGCGCTGGATTCTCGAGCGCTGCCTCGCGAAGGACCCGCAGGATCGCTACGGCTCGACCCGCGACCTCGCCCGCGACCTCTCGACGGTTCGCACTCACCTCGCCGAAATCAGCGGGGGCCCGGTCGAGAGCAGTCCCGGCGATCGCGCGCGCCGTCGCAGTAACAAACGCCTCGGGTGGGTGGTCGCCGCGTGCGCGGCCGTCATCGTCGCGTTCCTGCTGCTTTCGCGCATCTGGGCCCGGCCGCCTCAACCCGACTGGGTCCAGATCGGTTTTCGACGGGGGACGGTCTGGTCCGCCTACTTCTCTCCGGGCGGGAAGACGATCGTTTACAGCGCCGCCTGGGACGGGGATCCGGTCCGGATGTTCTCGACGCGGACCGACGCCACGGAGGCCCGTCCGCTCGATCTGCCGCCCGGGAAGGTGCTCGCGATCTCCGCGAAGAACGAGGTCGCATTCCTCCGGCACGCGGTGTTCGACCGATTCTTCGTCCAGCCCGGGGTGCTCGCCAGGGCAGGCGTGGAGGCGGGGGCCAGTCGGGACGTCCTCGCAGGCGTGCACGCGGCGGACTGGTCTGCCGACGGCCTGCAACTGGCCGTCGCGCGCGAAGTCGGAGAGAAGGTCCGGCTCGAGTATCCGCTCGGCAAGGTGCTCTACGAAACCGACCGGCCGATCAGCAATCTCCGAATCTCCCGCGACGGGGCCTGGATCGCGTTCTGCGAGGGGGGAGGCGAAGTCTCGGTCTCCGCCGTGCGCGTGTCCGATGGACAGCGGCGTGTCCTGTCCGAGGGATGGTTTCCCGGCGCCACGGGGCTGGCCTGGTCGGCGAACGGAAGGGAAATCTGGTTCACCCCCCAGAAGAAGGTCCGGGACAGCAGCCCGCCGATTCTCGCCGTGACTCTCGCCGGAAAAGTCCGCGAGGTCGTCCGCGCGCCGGGCCAGTTGCGTCTCTTCGACATCGCCCCCGACGGGCGCGTCTTGATCGCGCGCTGGGACCTCCAGCTCGGCCTGCGCGCCGCTTCCCCGTCCGACGGACGTGAGCGTGAAGTCTCCGCCACCGACGACAGCGTCCTGTCCGATTTGTCGAGCGACGGTCGCGCCGTGGTGTTCTACGACCGGTATGTCGCGTACCTCCGCGGCACGGACGGATCACTCCCCCTCCGCCTCGGCGAAACCATGCCGGACGGGCGCCTTTCGCCCGACGGCAAATGGCTCCTGACGCTCTCACCCGAGGAAAACACCGCCGCCATGCTGACTCCGGTCGGACCCGGAGAGGCGCGGCAGATCGGGAAGGAAGGATGTCACTGCGTGAAGTGGTATCCGGACGGGAAGCGCCTCCTCTGCGAGATCTCGGATCCGGAGGCGAAGTTTCGCCTGCTCACTCTCGATGTGACGTCCGGGAAGGCGACGCCCATTCCGATCGCCGAAGATGCCGCGCGGGACCTCGACCATGGCGGGCCGATCGCCCCCGACGGGAGTGTTTGGGTCGGCGTCGGCCGGCACGGGGACCTCTGGCTCGTGCCGCTCGAGGGTGGGTCGGCGCGTCGGATCTCGCCGAGCGCCGCCGGCTTCGAGCCGGGAGCGATGCCCGCCGGCTGGAGCGCGGACGGGAAGCAGCTGTTCATCCCACGCGAAGGAAACGTGCCGCAGAGGGTGGAAAGGCTCGATCTCGCGACGGGCCGTGTCGCGCCCTGGAAGGAGCTCACCCTCGAGGACGTCGCCGGCGTCACGCGCATCGGCCCGGTGAAAGTCGCGGCCGACGGTCGCGCGTGGGCGTACACCTACGTCCGCGTTCTCTCCAACCTCTACGTCGTGGACGGGTTGGAATAGGGAACCTGCGGCGCTGACTGCGGCGTGCAGCCGGAAGCCCGGGACTACGAGGGTCGAGGCCTAGAAGGTGACCCGAACGCCTCCGCGGAAGACGCGCGGATGCATCGACTCGAACACGAAGTTGAAGTTGTCATCCGGCGCGAAGACCGGCGTCAATCCCGAGTCGTAGACGCCCACGAACCCGTTCCGATCCAGCGCCGTCTGCGTGTTGAGCACGTTCAAGCAGGCGAACTGAGGAACCACCGTGAGACTGCCGATTCGAAAGTCCCGCGCGATCTGCAGATCGAGCTGGTAGACGTCCGAGAGGCGGTGGTCCGCGAGCCCTCCGACTTGCAACGGGTAGAAGTTGAACCGCGAGTCGTTCGTCTGAACGCCCACTTGATACGAGATCGGAAATCCCTGGCGCCCGAAGAAATTGACGCCGGCGGAGACTCCGAGGGGGAGATCGACCGAGCCGCTGACGTTGAACTGCCAGCCGGCGGGCGTGACCGAACCGCTGGAGTTGACGCCCGGCGACTCGTTGTTCGGGTTGACGATGCCGCCCAGGCCGATCGCTTGCCGCCAGTCGTTGTAGCCGAAGCTGGCCCGCGCCATCCAGCCGTGTGAGTACGCCTTGACAACCTGGACCTCGACGCCGCTGTAGGTCTGGTGCGCGTCGGGCCGGTTCTGGAGCTCCGTGCCGACGCAGGGCTCGGCACAGTCGATCAACCCGTAGTACGGCACGTCGAAATTCAGCGTCATGCCGCCATTGGGATCGGTTGCCGTGACGGTGCCCGCGGCGTTGCCGAAGTACTGGTAGCTCTGGCGCGTCGTCCCGATCAACGGCGCGAAGGCGAGGTCGTGGATGATCCGGTAGGTGTACGCGATAGAGCCTGAAAGGTCGGGCGCGATCTGCTGCTCGACGCCGAGGATGAGCTCGTCGGTCGTGGAGGGCCGGAATCCCTTCGCGAGCCGATTGATCTGGATCGAGGCTCCCGGGTCGTCCTTGTTGACGCCGGCAGCGTCGAAGGGACCCGAGGCCGTGTCGACTTCCTCCCTCTCCACCCGCCCGTTTCCGTTGGCGTCGTTCCAGAAATAATTGAGAGTCGCTATACCCGGAAACGCGTTCAACGCGAAGATCGTGTTGCTGTCCAGAGAGTCGACGAACCGGGAGTATGAAGCTCGCAGGAGCGTGCGCCCCTGGCTCAAAGCGTACGTGGCGCCGATGCGGGGCTGGAACAGGCGCCAGGTGATGGGATAGCCCGCATCGCCGGCGTAGTGCACCGCGGGGAGTAATTCCGGGAAAACCGGGTTCGCCGCGACGTCGGACGGGAGGTTCTTCCCCTGCTGATAGTCGAAACGCACCCCCGCGGTCACCGTCAATTGACCGGCCGAAACCGTATCTCCCAGGAACGCGTCGTAGAGGTGGAGCAGAGACTTGGGGTTCTTCGCGCGCGTGACGTCGGCTTCGTGGCGGTCATCGTCGAACTTGATCTGTTGGTTTCCGACCAACTGATCGCCGGGCCAGCTCTCGGCCGACCCGAACCGCACGTCCCGGTATCCGAAGCCGAACTTCAACTCGTGCCCCACTTTGCCCGTGTGAAAGAACCTCGAGGCGTTCAGGCCCGCCTGGCGCTCCTCCTGGAAGACACGGCGGAGCAGGAAGCTGTGCCGCCAGATTCCGTTCTCGTCGAGATCGGCCTGCTCGTCGACTCCCCCGAGCGGGGTATCGGTCGTCGACGCCGGCACGTAGCAGACGTAGCCGGACAGGAAGAGCGCGGCCGAAACGACCTGGGAGTCCTGGACCCGGTACGACTTCGCCGGGCGAACGTTCTCCGAGCTCGCGTCCGCGGCGGAGCTCGGCTCCCCCTCGGCCGTGAGCGTCCGGTAGACGTTGTTGTGCGACAGGGTGAGCGTGTTGGCCGGAGCGAGCTGCGCGTTGAGCTTCGCGTTCCAGTACCGCAGCGACTCCCGATTCGTCACGCTCCCGCCGTCGGCGAAGCTCCGGGTCGAGGACAGGAAATCGTCTTTCGCGAACGAGCCCCAGAGCCAGACGCGGTCTCTCCAGACGGGGCCCCCGGCTTCGGCTCCGTAGTCCCAGCCGCTTCCGCCGGTGTAGAGGGCGCGGGCGGAGCCTCGAAGCTCGTTGGTGCCGCGCTTGGTCACCAGGTTGGCCGTCACGCCCGGCGACGACAGCGCCAGATCGGATCCGCCCGTCGCGACCTCGATACTCTCGAAGGAATCGAAGTCGAAGAGGAGCGGCGTCCGCCCGCCGACGCTGATCGCCACGCCATCCAGATTGAAGTTGTTCTGACTCGGGGGAGAGCCCTTGCCGAAGAAGGGCGGCCGTCCCGAGGTGGGTGCAACGACTTCGCCGGCGAAGATCACTCCAGGAACCTGCCTCAGGAATGCCCAGGGGTCCCGCGTCGTCGGAATCGCCTGGAGCTCGTGTTGGCCGAAGGCGGCGCCCGTCTGCACCTCGCGGCTGTCCATCGCGGGCGCGTCGATCGTCATCGCTTCCACGACCCCGGCGACCGACAGCGGGATTGTGACAACCGTATTCCTGCCGAGCACCACGGTCACGTCCTGGTGCACCGCCTCGAAGCCCTTCCTCTCGACCGCGACGGAATAGTCCCCGGGCGAGAGATCCAGGAAATGGAACTGTCCATTCCTGTCGGTCTGGGCCGCCCGCGCGGCGCCCGGGCCGGTCAGTGTCACGGTCGCTGCGGCCACGAAGTTCCCGTCCGCGTCCGAGGCCGTGCCGTACAGGTTCCCCGTCGGCGACGGCGTCTGGCCCGATGCGCCGGCGGCCAGAACACACGTCGCCCACAGAAGGGCCGCGACGAACCTCGCGGATTTCAGTTGTTCACTCCGAGGAGAGCGAAGCCACTGTATATCGGCGAGCCGTCAATGATTGATGAAGAAGTGATCCTCCGGCGCCGGCAGGCCCTGATTGACGACCAGAAAACGGTTCCGCGAGCCCAGGAGCCTCGCCGTGCTGGGGACCTCTCCCGAGCCGGTCTCGTCCACGATCGAGAGCCCTCCCTCGACGGAAACGCCGTCGGAGGTTTCGACCGTCGCACCCGTAATCAGTACCGACGCGTGATCATCGCTGGCATCCGCGTCGCCTCCGATGATCGTGATCTCGGAGGACGTGTCCGGCGAATCGCGGATGAACCGGGTGTCGAAGAACTCGGCTCGGACGACGTTCTCGACGGCGTCGCCCGTGCCCCCGAGGATCAAAACGCTCGCGGGAGACTCCCCGAACGTGTCGGATTCGGACGTCACGACCAGTCGGTTGCCGACCGTCCGGAGCCCGTCCCGGCCGACGGAGCCGCGGAGCTGGAGGTTCGCCCCGTTGTTCCGGAAGACGTTGCCCAGGGTGTGGAGCGTCACGGAACCGCCGTCCGTACCCTCGTCGCCGCCCGTGGCATGAAGCGCCGCGCCGGCGTTGTCATAGAACAGGTTGAAAGCGACGGTCGCTCGAATCTCGGGGCCGCCGGAGGGATCGTCGTTCGCGTCGCCAGTGTAGAAATTCTGCACGAGGACGAAGCCGCCCCGCACCACGCTGTGCGAAAGGGAGAGGACCGAGCGCGCACGCCGCGCGGCACATTCGGAATTCGCGAACGTCAGGACGCCGTTGAGGACGACATCCGTGATCTCGATCGACAGGCTTCCGTTCGGATCGACCCGATCGTCGGTCGGCTCGCCGATCCCCACGTGCTGTCCGGGGATCAGGGAGAGCGAGGAGACCTTGTTGTTGCGGCCGATGTAGATGACCGGATCGGGGAACGACCGGGTCTCTCCCGCGCAGTCGACCCGCGGTTCGCCAAGGAGCTCGAGCTGCGAGCCGTCGATCGTGGTCTCCGTGCCCGGAACGGCGAAGACGTCGGGGTTCTCCGGGTCGATCGGATCCGGCACTCCGTCGCCGTCGGTGTCCACGTGCCTCTCGGAACCGACGAGCGACACGCCGGGCCGCAGACGCAGCGCGCCGTGGTTGGGCCGAAACGGGCCCGCGGGGCTCCGGGGAGACAGGACGTACGTTCCCGGTGCGAGGTGGATCCTCAGCCGGCAGCCGCGCGCGCCACCGCAATCGGCCGCGGAGTTGACGGCCCGGTAGAGCTGCTCGACGTTACGGACGTCGATCTGGCGAAAGGGCACGGGCGAGGCGGGCGGGGACGCGAGCAGGGCCGGCGCGAAGAGCGCGAGCGCGAAGCCGGCCGGCGCGATCTTTCCGAGAGACGCGAAGCGAAAGGACTCCATGGCAGCCTCCTTTTCATCCATGGCGCGATGCTGGTCCGGCGGCTGCGGCGATGTCCTCATCGATCCCTCAAAAATGCCTCAGAACCGGCGAGCTAGAATTCGCGGACGACGCATCCATGACAATTTCACCCGGTTCGCGGCTCGGCCCGTACGAGGTGCTCGCGACGCTCGGGGCGGGAGGCATGGGCGAGGTCTACCGGGCGCGCGACTCCCGTCTTCATCGCGTGATCGCGATCAAGGTCCTGCCCGCTTCGATCGGCGGGGACGCCGACTTCGTGGCTCGCTTCCAGTCGGAGGCGCGCGCCGCGTCCGCATTGAACCATCCGAACATCGTCACGATTCACGACGTCGGCTCGTTCGACGGGCTCTCCTGCATCCTGATGGAGCTCGTCGAAGGCCGAACGCTGCGGGCCTTACTCGA
>Ga0068863_100005482_pt1 | contig 12493 bp, 8 predicted proteins | sample KBSSwiS62_FD_66596 | JGI IMG/M metagenome (GOLD analysis project Ga0068863, IMG submission 66596) | Switchgrass rhizosphere microbial communities from Kellogg Biological Station, Michigan, USA - KBS Switchgrass S6-2 | ecosystem: Host-associated > Plants > Roots > Rhizosphere > Soil ...
CACTCGACGGCATGTCGACATCATCACTGATGGGTCAGACAGCCCTCCACCCACCCCCCGCGATGCCTCTGCGATGTCAACGGGGGCGACGTCACGTCGTGCGACGCGCCAGCGGTCTGCTGGCGCGTCGGAGACGGATGGCGCGGGCTCAGCCCTCGGCGGAGACGACGCCGACGGGGCAGCTGACGCCGGTGCCACCGAGGCCGCAGTAGCCGTTCGGGACCTTGTGCAGGTACTGCTGGTGGTAGTCCTCGGCGTAGTAGAAGGGGCCGGCCGGCGCGATCTCGGTGGTGATCGGGCCGTAGCCGGCGGCCGTCAGCCGCTGCTGGTAGGCGTCACGGCTGCGCGCGGCCGCCGCGGCCTGCTCGTCGGAGAAGGTGTAGATCGCCGAGCGGTACTGGCTTCCGACGTCATTACCCTGGCGCAGGCCCTGCGTCGGGTCGTGCGCCTCCCAGAAGACGCTCAGCAGCTGGTCGTAGGAAACCTGGCTCGGGTCGTAGACGACCTGGACGACCTCGGTGTGGCCGGTCAGTCCGGAGCAGGTCTCCTCGTAGGTCGGGTTCGGCGAGAAGCCGCCGGCGTAGCCGACGGAGGTCGAGTAGACGCCGGGTGTCTGCCAGAACTTGCGCTCGGCGCCCCAGAAACAGCCGAGGCCGAACACCGCGACGGCGAGGCCGTCCGGGAAGGGGCCCGCAAGCGGGGTGCCGAGCACGGCGTGCCGCTCGGGTACTCCGAAGAGCCGCCGCTCATGGCCGGGCAGCGCGTCCTGGGCCGAGACCATGGTCGCCGCGCGCCGTCCGAACAGCATGGGTACCACCTCCGGTGGTCTAGAGATCTCACCCTGGACAACAGTGCGAAGGGGTGGTCCGTTCCCAGCGAACGGACCACCCCTTCCACGAGGGCACGCCTTAGAGGACCAGGTCCTCCAGCATCGTCGTCACCAGCGCGGCGATCGGGGACCGCTCCGAGCGGGTGAGGGTGACGTGCGCGAACAGCGGATGGCCCTTGAGGGTCTCGATCACCGATGCGACGCCGTCGTGCCGGCCGACCCGCAGGTTGTCCCGCTGGGCGACGTCGTGGGTGAGCACCACCCGCGAGCCGGCACCCAGCCGGGACAGCACGGTGAGCAGGACCCCGCGCTCCAGCGACTGGGCCTCGTCGACGATCACGAAGGAGTCGTGCAGCGAGCGGCCGCGGATGTGTGTCAGCGGCAGCACCTCGAGCAACCCGCGGTCGACGACGTGGTCGATCACGTCCTCGGAGACCATGGCGCCGAGCGTGTCGTAGACGGCCTGCGCCCACGGCGCCATCTTCTCGTTCTCGCTGCCGGGCAGGTAGCCGAGGTCCTGACCGCCGACGGCGTAGAGCGGCCGGAAGACGACGACCTTGCGGTGCGCCCGGCGTTCCATCACCGCCTCCAGGCCCGCGCACAGCGCCAGCGCCGACTTGCCCGTGCCGGCCCGGCCGCCGAGCGAGACGATGCCGATTTCCGGATCGAGCAGCAGGTCGAGGGCGACGCGCTGTTCGGCGCTGCGGCCGTGCAGGCCGAACGCCTCCCGGTCGCCGCGTACCAGCTTCACTGTCTTGTCCGCGCAGACCCGCCCGAGGGCGGACGCGCTGCCGCCCGACGACGTCAGCACCAGCCCGGTGTGGCAGGGCAGCTCGGCCGCGTCCGCGAGCATCAGCTGCTCGCCCCCGTACAGCCTGTCGAGCTCCTCCTGGCCAACGGTCAGCTCGGCCATGCCGCCCCAGCCGGTGTCGACGGGCTGCAGCGCCCGGTACTCCTCGGCCTGCAGGCCGACCACGGAGGCCTTCACCCGCAGTGGCATGTCCTTGGTCACCAGCACCACGTCGTCGCCCTCAGCGGCCAGGTTGAGCGCGACGGACAGAATGCGGGAGTCGTTGTCCCCGACCCGGAACCCCGGTGGCAGCACCGTCGGGTCGGTGTGGTTCAGTTCTACCCGGAGGGTTCCGCCACCTTCCAGCGGCAGCGGATTGTCAAGCCGTCCGTGCCGGATTCGCAGGTCGTCCAGGATGCGTAGCGCCTCCCGGGCGAACCAGCCCAGCTCGGGGTGGTTTCGCTTGGCCTCCAGCTCCCCAATCACAACGAGGGGGAGCACGACGTTGTGCTCCGCGAATCGCAGCAGCGCGCGAGGGTCAGACAACAGCACGCTTGTGTCGACGACATGCGTTCGTGGCACACGCCCACCCGCTTACTCGGAGTTGTCCGGGATACGGCCCCTCAGGGGCCGAGTCCCGGCCTCCTGGCGTTGTCGCGACAGCGGCACCGAGGGGCCTCCCTGCGGTCCAGCCCAATGCCAGACCACGATTTGAGACATCGGGCATCACGGTAGCCGCAGGTAGCTGGGTTGGCGACCCACTTCGCCGAACACGTGGCGAAAGGAGTTCAACGCCTGCTGTAACCCGGATAGTCGGCAGACCGCCGCCAGGCCCGCTTCGGACCCAGATCGTCACAGTACGCATCCGTAGCGAACGCGCTTGTCGTGGGGTGGCTCGCCGGGCGAGCCGCACCCTGTCTCATCGTCACCGTGAGTTCCGCCACCCGAGACGCACCGGAAGGCGATCACCGCCGCGCCGCGCGGCCCGCGCCGGCCGCTCCGGCCGGCCCGAATTGGTTACCCCGAGTGATCGAAAGCTGGATCGAGCCGGACGCCCAGCAGACGGCGGACGTCGGCGGCGGTGTGCACTGGCCGCTCGCAGACGAAGTGCCGGCAGACATAGACGCCGGGCTCCGGGCGGTCCGCCGCGAGCGGGCCAGCCGTCACGACGACGGCGCCGGGCGCGGTACCAAGCCGGGCGAGCCGCTCGAGGTCGGGCCGGTCCACGACCGCCACCTCCGCGGGACCGGCCAGCAACGCCTCCGCGACCGCTCCGGCGCAGCCTGCGAAGGACGCGTCGCGGTCGAGTAGCGGGACGAGCACGCCGACCGTGGCCTCCGCGTCGTCGCGATGCTCGGTCGAGCCGGTCAGCGCGGCGTAGCTCAGCAGCGCGCCGGCCACCGCCGACTGGCCCGACGGCGTCGGCGAGTCGGACATCTCCCGTGGCCGGCGCAGAAGCGTCTCCGCGTCGTCGGCCGTGTCGAAGAAGCCGCCGTCGGGAGCGCGGAACCGCGCGCGGGCGACCTCGAGCAGCCGGCCAGCGAGCTCCAGCCAGGCAAGGTCGCCGGTCACCTGGTACAGAGTGAGAAGGCCCTCGGCGAGGTTGCCGTAGTCGTCGAGAACGCCCGCGTTCGGGCCGACCTTCCCGTGCCGGCTGGTGCGGCGCAGCCGGCCGTCGACCAGGTGGACGTCGCGCACCAGCCGGGCGGCGCCCGTCGCCGCCTCGACCCACGCCGGTTCCTCGAACAGCGCGCCCGCCTCGGCGAGCGCGGCGATGGCCAGGCCGTTCCAGCTGGCGACGACCTTGTCGTCGCGGGCCGGTGCCGGGCGGCGCGCGCGGGCCGCGGCGAGCGCGGACCGGACCCGGGCGAACCGGTCCGGGTCGCCCGGGTCCGCGGGCAGCTGGAGCACCGAGGAACCGTGTTCGAACGTCCCGGTCGGGGTCACGGCGAACACGCCGGCCGCCCACGCCGCGTCCTCGGGCGTGAGGACGGCCGCCAGCTGCGCCGGGGTCCACACGTAGCTGGCGCCCTCGACCGGCTCCGCGTGGCCGGCTGAGTCGAGGGCGTCGGGCGGGACGGCGTCGGCGTCCAGGGCGGAGGCGAACCCGCCCTCGCCAGTGCGCAGCTCGGCCAGCAGGAACTCGGCCGTCTCACGGACCACCCTGGCCGCGAGCGGCGCGCCGGTCGCCCGCCACAGGTGCAGGTAGGCCCGCAGCAGCTGGGCGTTGTCGTAGAGCATCTTCTCGAAGTGCGGGACGGTCCATGTCGCGTCGACGCTGTACCGCGCGAAGCCGCCGGCCAGCTGGTCGTAGATCCCGCCGCGGGCCATCCGCTCGCAGGTGAGCGTGACCAGTTCGAGCGACCGGGTGTCGCCGGTCCGCGCGTGCTGGCGTAGCAACAGTTCCAGGACCATCGACGGCGGGAACTTCGGCGCCGCCCCAAACCCTCCGTTGCGCGCGTCGAACCGGCTGGCGAGCCGGTCGACCGCGCGGTCGAGCAGCTCGCCGTCCAGCTGGACGGCCGCGCCCGGCTCCCCGGCGGCAGGCAGCCGGGCGGCCTCGGCCACCGCACGGGCGATGTCCGCGCCGGAGGACTCGATCTCGTCGCGGCGGGTGGTCCAGGCGGTCGACAGGGCCTGCAGCACCTGGCTGAAGGCAGGCATCCCCGGCCTGGGCCGCGGCGGGAAGTAGGTCCCCGCGTAGAAGGGCTCCGCCGCTGGAGTGAGGAACACCGTCATCGGCCAGCCGCCCTGGCCGGTGAGGGCGAGGGTGACCTCCATGTAGACGGCGTCGACGTCCGGGCGTTCCTCCCGGTCGACCTTGATGTTGACGAAGTGCTCGTTCATGTACGCCGCGGTGGCCGGGTCCTCGAACGACTCGTGCGCCATCACGTGACACCAGTGGCAGGAGGCGTAGCCGATGGACAGCAGGACGGGGACGCCCCGGCGGGCCGCCTGGGCGAACGCCGCCGGCTCCCATGGCCACCAGTCAACGGGGTTGTCCGCGTGCTGGAGCAAATAGGGAGACGTCTGGCTGGCCAGCCTGTTCACGAGGCGCCGCCTTCCGACGAGAAGAAATCGGCATATTGCGTGGATCGCCAGGTGGCCCCGGCACTCGCCGCGCCGACCGGCTGTAGCCGGGCGCCACGGCGGTTCAGTATCACCGCTGCCACTCCGCCTCCTGCGTGTCAGCGGTAGATGGCGAGCATGAGCGCGATGTAGTGGCAGCACGCGGCCACGAGAGTGAAGGCGTGAAAGACCTCGTGATAGCCGAAGACCCGCGGCGCCGGATCCGGGCGGCGCAGCGCGTAGATGATCGCGCCGACGCTGTAGCAGACCCCGCCGGCGACGAGCAGCGTCAGCGTTGCCACCCCGGCCGTGTGCGCGACCTCGGGGAAGACGAACACAGCCACCCAGCCGAGCGCGATGTAGAGCGGGACGGTCAGGTAGCGCGGTGAGTGCAGCCACAGCATCCGCACCAGTACCCCGAGCACCGCGCCGACCCACACGACGGCCAGGATCGGTTGCGCCAGGCGGTGGGGCATCGCGAGCAGCGCGAAGGGCGTGTACGTTCCGGCGATGAACACGAAGATCATCGAGTGGTCGAGGCGCTTCATGACGGCGCGCGCGCGTGATGTCGACCACATGGTCCGGTGGTAGAGGGCGCTGGTGCCGAACAGCGCCGTAATGCTGATCGCGTAGACACCGACGGCGAGCCGGGCGACCAGCGTTGTCGGCAGTGCCACGGCCACCACGCCGAGCGCGAGACTCACCGGAAACGCGCCGGCGTGTAGCCATCCCCGCATGCGCGGTCGCACCAGGTCACGTGGATGGCCCTGAACGCTCCCCGCGGTGCTGGCGCTGCCAGCCAACAGCGGACCGGAGCCGACGGAGCCCGAGTCAGGGTCGGACGGTTGCGTCGCTGCGTGAGTGACCACGTCAGAACGATAACGGCACCACGCCGGGTAGGCCCGCACGGCTCGTCGCAAGGCCCGGTCCCAAGGATCCCGATGCGTGATGGAACCGACGTTTCGGCACCGACCGTACCGCGCGACTGTGCGCGGAAAGAGCGGTACAGTCTAATGATCCTGAACGCGGCCTCGAACGTATCCGTGTATGAGTGGCACTGTATGACCGGCACTGTATGGGCGGGCACCTGTACTGCGAACCTTGGAACTGGGGAAGCCAGAACCGGGGAAGGCTGTACGGGCGAACGCCGTACCGGCGCACGCTGTACTGGCGGCCACCGTACTGCCGGTCACCGCACTGGCCGCCATGCCAGCGCACCGGTGGATTGTGACCTCCCGTACACGGGGGCGTTCGGGTGCGCAAGCTACACGCAAGCTGCACCTGTATACCGAGGCGAGAACGCGGCAGGTTCAACGCGACCGGAGGTGTGAGCTGTGACGACCGCGGCACAGATTCCCGGGCTGGATGCCGCCCCGACCAAGCACGCCAGGCTGCTCGCCTGGGTGCGCGAGATCGCCGAACTCACTCAGCCGGACAGGGTGGAGTGGTGTGACGGTTCCATTGAAGAATTCGACCGGCTCACCAATCTGCTCATCGAGCACGGGACTTTGGTTAAACTCAACGAGGAAAAACGTCCTAACAGCTTCCTGGCTCTCTCGGACCCGAGTGACGTGGCCCGGGTCGAGGACCGCACGTACATCTGCTCCGCCAAGCGCGAGGACGCCGGCCCGACAAACAACTGGGTCGATCCGGCGGAAATGCGGGGAACACTCCGCGGCCTGTTCAGCGGATGCATGCGCGGCCGGACAATGTACGTCGTCCCGTTCTGCATGGGTCCGCTCGGATCGCGCATCTCGGCTCTCGGCGTCGAAATCACCGACTCGCCGTATGTCGCGATCTCGATGCGCACCATGACGCGGATGGGCACCCCGGCGCTGGAGCAGCTCGGCGAGGACGGCTTCTTCGTGCCGGCGGTGCACTCGCTCGGCGCCCCGCTTGCGCCCGGGCAGGCCGACGTCGCCTGGCCCTGCAACACGACGAAGTACATCGTCCACTACCCCGAGACCCGGGAGATCTGGTCGTTCGGCTCGGGCTACGGCGGCAACGCCCTGCTCGGCAAGAAGTGCTACGCGCTGCGGATCGCGTCGGTCATGGCCCGGGACGAGGGCTGGCTCGCCGAGCACATGCTGATCCTCAAGCTCACCTCCCCCAAGGGCCAGGTCCACTACATCGCGGCCGCGTTCCCGTCGGCCTGCGGCAAGACCAACCTCGCCATGCTCATCCCGACCCTCCCCGGCTGGAAGGCCGAGACGGTCGGCGACGACATCTGCTGGATGCGCTTCGGCGAGGACGGCCGGCTCTACGCCGTCAACCCGGAGGCCGGCTTCTTCGGCGTCGCCCCCGGCACCGGGGTGGACACGAACCCGAACGCGGTCAAGACCCTCTACGCGAACGCGATCTACACGAACGTCGCGCAGACCGACGACGGCGACATCTGGTGGGAGGGCCTGACCAAGGACAAGCCCGCGCACCTCACCGACTGGAAGGGCAACGACTGGACGCCGGAGTCGACGACCCCGGCCGCCCACCCGAACGCCCGGTTCACGGTCCCCGCCGGCCAGTGCCCGACGATCGCGCCCGAGTGGGAGGACCCACGCGGTGTGCCGATCTCGGCGATCCTGTTCGGCGGCCGGCGGGCCACCGCGGTCCCGCTGGTCACCGAGGCTCCCGACTGGCAGCGCGGCGTCTTCTACGGCTCGATCGTCGCGTCGGAGACGACGGCCGCCCAGGCCGGCGCGATCGGCCAGCTACGCCGCGACCCGTTCGCCATGCTGCCGTTCTGCGGCTACAACATGGCCGACTACATGGGCCACTGGCTGGCCACCGGGCAGAAGGCCGACGCGTCGAAACTGCCGCGGATCTACTACGTCAACTGGTTCCGCAAGAGCCCCGAGGGCAAGTTCCTCTGGCCGGGCTACGGCGAGAACAGCCGCGTCCTCGCCTGGATCGTCGGCCGGCTCGAGGGCGAGGCCGACGGCGTCGAGTCGCCGCTGGGCGTGCACCCGACCCGCGAGGCCTTCGACACCGAGGGCCTGGACATCGACGAGGCCGACCTGACCACCCTGCTGACCCTCGACACCGAGGTCTGGAAGCAGGAGGCAGCCCTGATCCCGGCGCACTACCAGACGTTCGGTGACCACCTTCCGGCCGAGCTCTGGTCCGAACACCAGGCCCTCGTCGAGCGCCTGAACAGCTAGCCCGCCCGGGTCGCCTCACACCCGACCCACGCGCGACGATCGCCCCCGCCGGCGCTGGCCTGCGGGGGCGATCGGCGTTTCGTCAGGATGCGATGCCTCGTACCTCCGCCGTACGGAGGCCCGAGTCTTTGGTTTCGGGCGATCAAGAAGCGCGAAACTCAAAGAGATTTCGAGTTTTCCGCTGATCAGGCGCCGGCTAACCGTCCAGGTCAGGGCGGCGAGACTGCTTGGTCTGGGAGCGCTGGCGTTTCGCCGCAAGCCTGCGTTCGACGGAGCCCTTGGTGGGTTTGGTCGGGCGACGGCGGCGGGGCAGCGGGGCCGTCGCCTCGCGCAGCAGCGCGACGAGGCGGTCGACGGCAGCTTCGCGATTGCGCAGCTGGGAGCGCTGCTCGGATGACGTGATGACGACGTCGCCGTCGACGAGACGGTTCGCGAGCCGGGCGAGCGCCCTGGCACGCAGCGGTTCGGGGACCGCCGGCGAGCCGGCCAGATCGAACCGCAGCTCGGCCCGGCTGTCCGCGGTGTTCACGCCCTGACCGCCTGGCCCGGACGAGCGCGAGAAACGCCAGCGCAGCTCGGCTTCGGGCAGCAGGAAGCCCGGGCGGATCTCGCGGGACTCGGGCATCGCAGGGGATCCGCGGTCACGGGAGGTCCGCGGGCGCGGCGATTCGGGCACCAGCACATGGTGCCATCAGCGGCACCCGCCCGAAACCGGATAGATCGCGCCTCGCGACGATCACCCGCACCGCGGAACGCCTTGGGCGCTGAGGCGCCCTCGGCGGGTCGCAGGGGCTACGCGACCGCGATGTTGACGATGCGGCCGGGGACGACGATCAGGCGCTTCACCGTCTTGCCTTCGGTGTGCTTGGCGTAGTCCTCGTGGGCGGTCAGCGCGGTCCTGATCTCGTCCTCGGCGGCGCCCGCAGGTACGGACAGCGTGAAGCGGACCTTGCCGTTGACCTGGACCGGCAGCGTCACCGTCGACTCGGCGGCCAGCGCCTCGTCGCCCTCGGGGAACGGCTCGCGGACCAGCGAATCGTCGTGGCCCAGCCGCGACCACAGCTCCTCCGCCAGGTGCGGGGCCAGCGGGGCGACCATCAACGTCAGGGCTTCCGCCAGCGCCCGCGGCGGCCGGTTGTCGTCGGAGTAGTGCTTGCTGACGAAGTTCGTCAGCTCGATCAGCCGGGCGACCGCCGTGTTGAACCGGACGCCCGCGTAGTCGGCGCGCACCGCCAGGATCGTGCGGTGCAGGACGCGGTTCGCCTCCTCGTCCGGCTGGGTCTGGGCGACCCGCGCCTCGCCGGTCGCCTCGTCGACCAGGTTGCGCCACAGCCGTTGCAGGAAGCGGTGCGAGCCGATGATGTCGTCGGTGTGCCAGGGCCGGTCGGCGTCCCAGGGGCCCATCGCCATCTCGTAGACCCGCAGGGTGTCGGCCCCGTACCGGTCGTAGATCTCGTCGGGCGTCACGCTGTTCTTCAGCGACTTGCCCATCTTCCCGGAGCGCCTGGTGACGGACTCGCCCTGGTAGCGCAGCGAGCCGTCGGGACCGGTGGTCACCTCGGCGGCCGGGACGTACATGCCACGCTCGTCCAGGAACGCGTCGGCCCCGATCATGCCCTGGTTGAACAGCCGCTTGAACGGCTCCTTCGTCGAGACCAGGCCCAGGTCGTACAGCACCTTGTGCCAGAACCGGGCATACAGCAGGTGGAGCACGGCGTGCTCGACACCGCCGACGTACAGGTCGACGCCACCGTCCCCTTCGGGCCCATCCGGCGACGGCATCCAGTAACGCTCGATCTCCGGGTCGACGAACCGCTCGCTGTCCGTTGGGTCCAGGTAGCGCAGGTAGTACCAGCAGGAGCCGGCCCACTGCGGCATCGTGTTCGTCTCGCGCCGGTACTGCTTCGGCCCGTCGCCCAGGTCCAGGGTGACCGTCGTCCAGTCGGCGGCCCGGGCCAGCGGGGGCACCGGGTCGGACGTGTCGTCCTCGGCCATCGGGGTCGGGCGGAAGTCGGTCATCTCGGGCAGCTCGACGGGCAGCTGCTCGTCGGGAACCGCGATCGGCAGGCCGGTCTCGTCGTAGACGATCGGGAACGGCTCGCCCCAGTAGCGCTGTCGGGAGAACAGCCAGTCCCGCAGCCGGTAGGACCGGGCGGCCCGGCCGCAGCCGGCGGCCTCCAGCCAGGAGACGGTCGCCTTGACCGCGTCGGCCTTGGACAGGCCGGTCAGCGGCGGGGCTCCAGGGGGCGGGGGCAGGTATTCGCCCTCGCCGGAGAAGGCGACCGGCCAGGCATCGACCGGGTCGTTCGACGACAGCCCGTGCTCGGCCAGGAAGGCGTCGTCGGGCGCCAGCACCGGCGGCGTCGGCAGCCCGAACTCGCGGGCGAAGGAGAAGTCGCGCTGGTCGTGCGCGGGGACGGCCATGATGGCGCCGGTCCCGTAGCCCAGCAGCACATAGTCCGCCAGAAAGATCGGAATGGCCGCCCCGGTGATCGGGTTGCGGGCGTAGGCACCGGTGAAGACGCCGGTGCGGTCGACCTCCTCGCCGCGCTGGCGGTCACTGCGCTTGCCGGCGAACTCCTGGTAGGCGGCGACCGCGGCGGCCGGGGTCCACTCCTCGTCGGAGACGCCCCCGGGGCGGCCCTCCTCGAACTTCCACTCCGCGCGGGTGTCCGCGGGCCACTCCGCGGCGGTCAGCGCGCCGACCAGGGGGTGCTCGGGGGCCAGGACCATGAAGGTCGCGCCGGGCAGCGTGTCCGGCCGGGTGGTGTAGACGTCCACGGCCAGCGCCGGCCTGGGCGGCCCATCAGGGTCACCGGTGGAGGCGGCGAACGTGACGTGGGCGCCGTCGGACGGGCCGATCCAGTTGCGCTGCATCTGCTTGATCGAGTCGGGCCAGTCAACCAGGTCCAGGTCGGCCATCAGCCGCTCGGCGTAGGCGGTGATCCGCAGCGTCCACTGGCGCAGCGGGCGTCGGAACACCGGGTAGTTGCCGATGTCGCTGCGACCCTCGGCGGTGACCTCCTCGTTGGCCAGCACCGTGCCCAGGCCGGGGCACCAGTTGACCAGGCCCTCGGCCAGGTAGGCCAGGCGGTGGCCGTCGACGACGCGACGGCGCTCGGTCGCGTCCAGCTCGGCCCACGGCAGGGTGCCGGCGGGCACGCGGGTGCCGGCCTCGAACTCGGCGATCAGCTCGCTGATCGGGCGCGCCCGATCGGACTCCTCGTCGTACCAGCTGTCGAAGATCCGCTTGAAGATCCACTGCGTCCAGCGGTAGTACGTGACGTCGGTGGTCGCGATCTCGCGGCGGGTGTCGTGGCCCAGGCCCAGCCGGCTCAGCTGGCGCCGCATGTTCGCGATGTTGGCCTCGGTCGTCACCCGCGGGTGCTGGCCGGTGTTGATGGCGTACTGCTCGGCCGGCAGGCCGAAGGCGTCGTAGCCGAAGCTGTGCAGCACGTGCCTGCCGGTCATCCGCAGATAGCGGGCGTAGACGTCGGTGCCGATGTAGCCCAGCGGATGGCCGACGTGCAGGCCGGCGCCGCTCGGGTACGGGAACATGTCCAGGACGAAGAACGGGGTCAGGCCCTTGACCTCGTCGAACCCCTCGGAAAGCGGGCCGGTCGGGTTCGGCGACGCGAAGGTGCCGTGCTCCCGCCACCACGCCTGCCAGTGGCTCTCGATCTCGCCGGCCAGCCGGGGGCCGTAGCGGAACGGGGGCTCGCCCTCCGCCTGGGCGCGCTGCGCCGCCTCGGTCTGGGCGGCCTCAGTCAGGGCCTTGTCGGTCATGTTGGTCGCATCCACTCGGCTGGTCCGTCGTCGAGGCAGGCTCGCCCTCGGGCAGGTTCACGGGCTGAGGGTTTGGCCAGCCGAGCCGCTGGCCAGCTGGGCCGCTGGCCAACCGCCAGTCTGGCCGGCCGCCAGGGCCGGCTGCCGCGAGCGCGGACGGTATCGATCGTCTCCGTCCGAGGGTACCGGTGCGACCGAATATTCTCCCCGGCGGCGTCGCCACGCGAGCGGGCACGTAGGGCCGCGGGCGCGGCCCTACGTGGCGGGTGGCGCCATCAGCGTCCTGGGCCGGAGTCCGAGGGCTCCCCCGCCGCCTGCGCCGGGATCGAGACGGCCTCCGCCGGCGGCTTCTCGCGGGTCTTGTCGGCTTTGGCCGCCTTGGCGGCGAGACGCTCGGCGTTCGCCGCGGCGAAGTCGCCGTGCTCGACGTGGCCGCGCATGCGCTTCAGGCTGCCGGACATGAAGTAGAAGATGAGGCCGGATGCCACGCACAACAGCAGGACGGTGATGAGCCCGGCGGTTCCCGCGCTCATGTCACCCGCGGCCAGCACCGGCCCGGCAAGCACCTCGTTCACATGCCGACCATACGCCCGCCCAGCGGACCCGGAACGTCGCCCGCATCGCTGCCAAGCCAGACAGACCAACCCAGCCACCGCACCAGAACCGAACAGCGAAACCCGCCCCCGGCCTGAACCCGTGAACCCGCCAGCCCCACCGTCAAGCAGCACCCCCGACCACGCAGGGCAGGACGCTCAGCGCCCGCACCAGACAGTCCAAACCAGCCACCGGCCAGGAACCGCACAGCGAAACCCACTTACAGCCTGAACCCGTGAACCCGCCAGCCCCACCGTCAAGCAGCAC
>Ga0068863_100005484_pt1 | contig 12492 bp, 14 predicted proteins | sample KBSSwiS62_FD_66596 | JGI IMG/M metagenome (GOLD analysis project Ga0068863, IMG submission 66596) | Switchgrass rhizosphere microbial communities from Kellogg Biological Station, Michigan, USA - KBS Switchgrass S6-2 | ecosystem: Host-associated > Plants > Roots > Rhizosphere > Soil ...
GGCACGATGCGGTCGCAGCCGCGCACCACCGAATAGCTGTAATGGTAATAGCCGCCGCCGTTGGCGCAGCTGCCCATCGAGATCACGTAGCGTGGCTCGCTCATCTGGTCGTAGACCCGGCGCAGCGGCGCGGCCATCTTGTTGCACAAAGTCCCCGCGACGATCATCACGTCCGACTGGCGCGGGCTCGCGCGCGGCGCCGCGCCAAACCGTTCAAGGTCATAGCGCGGCATGTTCACATGGATCATCTCGACCGCGCAGCACGCCAGGCCGAACGTCATCCACCACAGGGATCCGGTCCGCGCCCAGGTGAACAAATCCTCGGTCGTGGTGACCATGAACCCCTTCTGGTCGAGGCTTTGGCGGAGCTCCTCGAGCTTCTTCTGGTCGACCCCGCCGGGGACTAGCCCGGCGATCCGCGCCAGTTCATTCTCGGTCGGCATGGGGTCATGCTTGGGGTCGAGCATCACTCCCATTCGAGCGCTCCCTTCTTCCACGCATAAGCAAGGCCGAGTGCAAGCTCGATCAGGAACACGACCATCGCCGTCCAGCCGGTCCACTTGGTGAAATCGAGGGTGACCGCCCACGGGAACAGGAACCCGACCTCGAGGTCGAATACGATGAACAGGATCGCGAGCAGATAATAGCGGACGTCAAATTCGGCGCGGGCGTCCTCGAACGCCGGGAAACCGCATTCATATTCACTGAGCTTGGCCGGGTTCGGCTTGTGCGCCCCGGTCAGCCGCGAGACGAGCATCGGCAGCACGACAAAGCCCGTGGACAAGCCAAGGGCGATGATCAGGAACAGCAGGATTGGAAGGTAGCCGGCGGCGACGCTTGCCAAGACGGAAACTCCAGGGGCTTAAAACTCGCGCGGGCTTTAGGACAGCGGGTTGCGGGTCGCAACCGTCTGGGACGCTATAACGGGCGGCAATCTCGCGACAATGGGATCGACAGGATTTGCGCCCCGGTTTGGCGGGTTGCTTCGCCCTTCCCGACGCCGTCCCAGCCGGAATCCGACACCACCAGCAACCTTTTGCCGTCATAGGCGATCTGGGTCGGGTCGGTCAGCTTCATGCCTTCGGCCAACTCGCGTCGCTCGATGCCGCCGGGACGGAGCCTGAACGACCAGATTCGCGCCGGAATGGCGCCACCGTTGTAGATTCCGAGATACTGATCGCCGCAGCGGACAAGCCCGTCGATCCCGCGCAGCGGCCGGCCCTCCTGGTGCGGCAGCCAGCTGGTCACTTTGGTCTTGAGGTCGACGCGGCCGATGCCGAGCGAATAATCGGCGATGACCAGCTCGGTGCCCGACGGTGTGAGCGTGGTTCCTTGCGCACTCTTGCCATCCCCCGCGCGATTGACCGCGCGAAGCCCGGGACGACGCGGCAACAGCGCCAAGATCTGCCCATTTCCGCTGTCGCTGACGAAGATGCCGCTCTGCGACGCAAACACGTCGCCCGGGTGGAACGCTGTAGCCGTGGGGGCCAGCCTCGCCCGCATCTTGCCGTTCCGGTTGATCGCCACCAGCGCGCCCCGATCGCATTTCTTTATTCCGGCGACGTCCGGACAATCGGCGGCGATCCACAGCAAGCCGCGGCCCCAGTCCCAGGCAATCCCGAGCGGGTGGAGGCCGACTGGCAGGGTAGCGATGGTGCGACAGCTGTTGGCGCGGCAAGCGAGGATCTGCCGATCAAGAACGCTCGACACGAAGATCGTCGAGCCGTCGGTCGCGACGCCTTCGACCAGGCGGTGCCTCGGGTCGATCGTCAGGATCGCTTGCGGCTGGAGCGCCGCGGCGGCGACCAGCGCGAAGATCACCTGAGCGACCCGGCGACCAGCTTTTGCAGCCGCGAGTGGATCGTCGCCGAGCCCGCGAGATATTCGCGGCGCTCGAACGACCGGTCGCCGCCGCGGAAATCGGTGACGAACCCGCCAGCTTCCCTGATCAGCAGCACACCGGCGGCGGTGTCCCACAAATCGAGGTCGTCTTCCCAAAAGCCGTCCATCCGTCCGGCGGCGACAAAGGCGAGGTCGAGCGCGGCCGAACCGAAACGGCGGATCCCCGCGACCTGGCTGCCGACCGCATTATAGATTTTCGCCCATTCTGCGGGTTCGCCGCGCCCGCAGTGCGGGATTCCGGTCCCGATTAGGCAATCGCCGAGGTCCTTGCGCGCCGAGACCCTGAGGCGCCGCTCGTTGACCCACGCGCCGCGGCCCTTCTCCGCCCAGAAGCTCTCGTCGGTCAGCGGCTGGTAGACCAGCCCATGGGTGATCTCGGTGCCGCCGCCGGGCCTTTTCTCCTCGACCGCGATGGAGATCGAGAAATGCGGCACGCCGTGGAGGAAGTTGGTCGTCCCATCGAGCGGATCGACGATCCACCGCGGCTTGTCGGGGTTGCCCTCGACCTCGCCGCCTTCCTCGAGCAGCATGCCCCAGTCCGGCCGGGCGGTGCGCAATTCCTCAACGATGGTCGCTTCGGAGCGCTGGTCGGCCATGGTCACGAAATCGGCCGGCCCCTTGCGGCTGACCTGGAGCTGCTCGACCTCGCCGAAGTCGCGGCGCAGGCGCGGCGCGGCCTTGCGCGCGGCGCGCTGCATGACGGTGAGAAGGCCAGAGTGCGAAACCACTTACTCGGCGCGCTTCACATATTCGCGGTTGTAGACATCGACCACGATCCGGGTTCCCGCGCCGATGTGCGGCGGGACCATGACGCGGACGCCATTGTCGAGCTTGGCCGGCTTGTAGCTCGAGCTCGCGGTCTGCCCCTTCACCACGGCGTCGGCCTCGACGATCGTCGCTTCGATGGTGTCGGGCAGCTGGACCGAGATTGGCCGCTCGTCATACAGCTCCATGACCACGTCCATGCCGTCCTGGAGGAACGCCGCGGCCTCGCCGAGCAAATCCTGGGGCAGGCTGATCTGCTCGTAGGTTTCCTTGTCCATGAACGTCAGCATGTCGCCGTCGGCGAACAGGAACTGGAAATCCTTGGTGTCGAGGCGGACGCGCTCGACCGTCTCGGCCGAGCGGAAACGGACGTTGTTCTTGCGCCCGTCGATGAGGTTCTTGAGCTCGACCTGCATGTAGGCGCCGCCCTTGCCCGGCTGGGTGTGCTGGATTTTGACGGCGCGCCAGATGCCGCCTTCATATTCGATGATGTTGCCGGGACGGATGTCCACGCCGCTGATCTTCATGGGATCGCCTACCTGATTGAACGAAGTTGAAAGAGCCGCCACCGGCTCGCTTGCGGGCCGGCAATCAAGCGCAGCCCCTAGCCGCTGGCCTATTTCCCGGCAAGCAGCGGGTAGGGGTTGACCGGAGTGCCGCTCCACCAGCGCTCGCCGGGCGCCATCTGGTCGATCGCGAAATGGAGGTGTGGGCCGGCGGCATTCGCGTCACCGGTATGGCCGACGCGGGCGATCACCTGCCCGCGCTTCAATTGCTGACCCTCGTGCAGACCAGGCTCGTACGCCGACAGATGAGCGTAATAAAAGACCCAACGGTTGTCGGCCGACCGCTCGTAGATCGTAATCCCGCCCAACCCGCTGTTGAACAATTTCTCGACCGTGCCGTCGGCGGCCGCGATCACCGGCGTGCCTTCGCCAGCAATGATGTCGATCGCGTCGTGCCGCCGCCCGCTGCCCCGCGCCTGGGCAAAAGTGTCGCTGAGCTGGCCTGGCTTGACCCCGACCACCGGGATCGCAAGTCCCGCCGGTCCGACTTCGAGCCCCTTGGTCACCACCACCGAGCCGCCCGGCTTGGACTCGACCTTACCGTTCTCCGACGGGACGATGCTGTAAAACCAGATCCAGAAGGCGCTCGCGAGGACCAATCCGAATATGATCCCGAACGCCAGGGTCGCGAGCGTCTTCATTCCTGGAAGATCGCCGCGAAGCCGGGATTGGGCATGATCCGCGCCAGCCGCATCACGTCCCAATTGGTCATGCGGATACAACCATGGCTCTCGGTCTTGCCGATGGTCGACGGCTCTGGTGTGCCGTGGATCCCGTAATGCTCCTTGGTCAGGTCGAGCCAGGCGACCCCGACCGGCCCGTTCGGCCCCGGCGCTAGCCGATGCTCTTTGGCATTGTCCTTGGCATCCCAGAACAGGTTCGGCTGGTAATGGAACGGCGGCAGGAAGGCATAGGTCGTCACTTTCCACTCGCCGAGCGGCAGCGGATCGTGGGCAGAGCCGGTCGTCACCGGGAATTGCGCGACGAGCTGGTCGTCGTCGTTGAAGACCTTGAGTGCGCCTTCGCTCTTGTCGACGACGATGTAATCGCCGTGCGGCTGGCGGCCGTCGACGTTCAGCAGATTCATCAGCTTGGCACCGTCGGGATGGGTGCCGGCATAATCGCGCGAAATCGGCACCACATTGGGCAGGCGCAACACCTGCCCCGGCCCGATCAGTTTCTCGGGGCCGTTTAACGCAACCACCGTCGCCGGCGTCGTATGATAGCGCTCGGCGACCTTCTCGAGCATGTTGCGATAACCGAGGAAGGCGAGCTTGTACTGCTTCTCCGGGTCTTTCGGCAGCGGATAGACGTAGGTGCTTTTGACGTCGTCGGGCCCAAGCTTGACCATCACCGCCGGCGGCCGCCCGATCTTGAGCAGGGCCTCGCGGGTCGGCGTATCTAGCCGTCCGCTGACGTCGAGCCCGTGCGCCTCCTGGAATCCGCGCAGCGCCTCCTTGAACGAACTGCCCTGCTTGCCGTCGATCGCGCCCGGCGAGAAGCCAGCGGCGTCGAGCAGGACCTGCGCATGGAACAGATCGGTGTTGATCGGCGATCCCGGCGACCCCGGCGCGACCCATGGCTTTTCCGCCTTGGCAGAGGTCGCGGACGCCGCCTCACCGTTCGTGGGCGGGGGGACAGCTTTGGGCTGCTGGGCGTAAGAGGCTGCGGCAACGGCGGCGCAGCTCAGAACGGTGAATGATGCAAAACGACGCAACGCAACTCTCCTCGGGGAACGCTTGTTCGGAGAGTGCAACGATGCAGCTAGGTTTGGTTTCCCTGAGGGCCTATTCTCCGGCGAGCACCTGCTCGAACGCCCGCACAGCCGCCGCGGGATCGTCCTTGCCCCAGATCGCCTGGCATACGGCGATGAAGTCCGCGCCGGCGGCGACCAAAGGCTTGGCATTGTCAGGCGTAATCCCGCCGATCGCGACGCAGGGGATTTCGAACAGCGACGACCACCAGCTGAGAATCGCCGGCAGCGGCCGATAGTGCGACGGCTTGGTCGTGGTCGGATAGAATGCGCCGAACGCGACATAATCGGCCCCCGCCTCGCCCGCTTCCATCGCGAAATGGCGGTTGTCGTGGCAGGTCTTGCCGATCTGCGCGGACGGGCCGAGCAAGGCCCTCGCTTCGCGCACATCGCCATCCGACTGGCCGAGATGCACCCCATCGGCGCCGATGCGCTTGGCCAGCGCCATGCTGTCGTTGACGATGAACGCGACACCGGCATCGGCGCACAGGCGCTGCAGCGGATCGGCCAGCCGCGCCAGTTCATGGTCGTCCACGTCCTTGACGCGCAGTTGGAACGCTGCGGCGATCCCAGGCTCAAGCGCGGCCTTCAGCCGATCCGGAAACGCCCCGCCGACCTCCTGCGGGCTGATCAAATAGAGTTTGGCCGGTTCGGTCCGCTCTGGCGGCGGAAACAACGTCGGATCGAATTCGTCGTCCACGGTCAGGCGGTGACCTTCGTCGTCGAGGCGTCGTAAATCTCGTCGATCGCTTCGCCGAGGGTGCGATCGAATTCCTCGTCGCTCTGATCCTGACGAAGGTCGGATAGCAACGCGCGGCTGAAACTGGCGATCAAGCCCGGATTACGCGCCAACTCGCGGCACGCTTCGTGACGCGAAAAGCCGCCCGACAAGGCCACGACGCGCAGCACCTTAGGATGATCGACCAACGGCTCGAACAATCCGGCTTCGGCCGGCAGCGACAGTTTGAGCATCACCTGCTGGCCGTCGGGGATCCCGTCGAGTTCAGCGAGCAGGCCGGCGAGCAGCAAATGGTCGCTCTCGTTGCGGTCGACGCTCTTGATGTTCACTTCGGGCTCGACGATCGGGATCAGCCCATGGCCGAGCACCTGCTTCGCGACCTGGAATTGCTGGGCAAGCAGCACCGCGATCCCGGCCGGATTGGCCGCGTTGATCACCGAGCGCTCCTTGGTCCCGAACACGCCAAGCCCCCTGGCGCGCTCGAGCAAGGTATCGAGCCCGGGATTGGGCTTCATCATCTGGACGCCGTTTGCTTCGTCCTCGAGGCCCTTGTCGATCTTGATGAAGGGCACGATGCCGCGGTCGATCAGCGCCTGCGGCACCGGCTTCCCGTCGACTTGCCCGTCCATCGTCCGCTCGAACAGGATCGCGCCGATGACCTTGCCCGTGGCGAAGGCAGGCGAAGTAATGATCCGCGTCCGCATCTTGTGGATGAGCCCGAACATCTCCTCGTCGTTGGACCATTCGTCGCCCTGATAGCCATAGCCCTGCAGCGCCTTGGGCGTAGACCCGCCCGACTGGTCGAGCGCGGCGATGAACCCGTCCCCGCTGCGGATTTTCTGCGTCATGTCTGCCTGGTTCATGCTTCCACCTGTTGCTGTTCGAGCGCTGCCACACCGGGCAGCGTGCGCCCTTCCATCCATTCGAGAAATGCCCCGCCCGCGGTCGAGACGAACGTGAAATCGCCGGCGACGCCAGCTAGGTTGAGTGCCGCCACCGTATCCCCACCGCCGGCAACCGAAACGAGACCGCCGTCCTTGGTAAGCGCCGCTGCGGTCTTGGCCAACGCAACCGTCGCCGCGTCGAACGGCGGCGCCTCGAACGCGCCCAGCGGGCCGTTCCACACCAGGGTGCGGCACGTCTTGAGCACGTCGGCCAGAGCCTCGACCGCCGCCGGGCCAATATCGAGGATCATTTCGTCCGCCGCGACTTCGTGAACGTTGCACGTCCGCACGCTCGGCGGGTTGGCCGCGAATTCCTTCGCCACCACCACGTCGTAGGGCAGATGGATTGTGCACCCGGCCGCTTCCGCGCGATCGAAGATCGCATTGGCCTCGCCGGTCAGTTCGTGCTCGCACAGGCTCTTGCCGACATTGACCCCACGCGCGGCGAGGAAGGTGTTGGCCATGCCGCCGCCGATGATCAAATGGTCGACCTTGCTCACCAGGTGGCCGAGCACCGCGAGCTTGGTCGAGACCTTGGCCCCGCCGACCACCGCGGCGACCGGCCGCTCGGGTTCGCCGAGCGCGCGGCCCAATGCTTTCAGCTCGGCCTCCATCGCCCGCCCGGCAAAACTCGGCAGGAAATGCGTAATGCCCTCGGTTGAGGCGTGGGCGCGGTGCGCGGTCGAGAAGCTGTCGTCGACGTAATAATCGCCGAGCGCGGCCATCGCCTTGGCCAGGACGGGATCGTTCTTTTCCTCGCCATCATGGAAGCGCGAATTTTCGAGCACACCGATATTGCCCGGCAACATGGTCGTAATCGCTCGCGCTGCCTCGGGACCCTGGCAATCCTCTATGAACCGCACCGACCGCCCGGTCAGCCGGTGCAGTGGTAGCACCAGCTGCGCGGTCGACATGTCAGGGCGCGTTTCGCCCTTAGGCCGCCCGAAATGCGACAGCAGAAGCACGATCGCCCCGCGGTCGCTAAGTTCGAGCACGGTCGGCAGCAACGCCCTGAGCCGCGTGTCGTCGGTGACTTTCGCGCCGTCCATCGGCACGTTGAGGTCGACCCGCACGAGCACTTTCTTGCCGGTCAGATCCTCCGGCAAATCGTCGAGGGTCTTGAAAGCGGTCACCTCAACCGAGCGCGGCCATCGCGCAGGCGGTGTCGACCATCCGGTTGGAGAAGCCCCATTCGTTGTCGTACCAGCTGAGCACGCGCACCAATTTGCCCTCGATCACCGCGGTTTCGAGGCTGTCGACGGTCGAGCTCGCGCTGCTGTGCATCAGGTCGATCGAGACCAACGGCTCGTCGGTGTAATCGAGCACGCCCTTCAGGCGCGGAGTCTCCGACGCCGCCTTGAGGATCGCGTTGACCTCGTCGCGGGTGGTTTCGCGGCCGGGCGTGAAGGTCAGGTCGATCAAGCTGACGTCGGGCACCGGCACGCGGATCGCCGAGCCATCGAGCTTACCCTTCAATTCGGGCAGCACTTCGCCGACCGCGCGCGCGGCCCCGGTCGTAGTCGGGATCATCGACATCGCCGCGGCCCGGGCACGCCGGAGGTCGGGATGGATCTGGTCGAGGATTTTCTGGTCGTTGGTGTAGGCGTGGACCGTGGTCATCAGTCCTCGCTGGATCCCCAGTTCGTCGTTCAGCACCTTGGCCACCGGCGCGAGGCAATTGGTCGTGCACGAGGCGTTCGAGACGATTTTATGCTCAGCGGTCAGCTTGTCGTCGTTGACGCCGTAGACGACGGTCAGATCGACGCCTTTGGCGGGCGCGGAGATCAACACCTTCCTGGCCCCGCCGTCGATGTGCTTCTGGGCACTCTCGCGGTCGGTAAAAAAGCCGGTGCATTCGAGCACCAGCTCAACCCCCTGCGCGCCATGCGGCAGGTTCGCGGGATCCTTTTCGGCGGTCACGTGGATGCGCTTGCCGTTGACGACGATGTCGGCGCCGTCGGTCGTCACCTCGCCCGGAAACTTGCCGTGAACGCTGTCGTGCTTGAACAGCCAGGCGTTGGACTTGGCGTCGGCGAGGTCGTTGACGCTGACCAACTCGAGCCCGCAGTCGGGCCGCTCGAGGATCGCGCGGGCGACCAGACGGCCGATGCGGCCAAAGCCGTTGATTGCAACCTTCGTCATTTAATTCCTCGTTCCTTCATAATGTCGACGACCCGAGCGACGATCTTGTCCGGCGTGAGCCCAAAAAAGTCGTAGGCGTCCTCGGCCTTGGCGCTGACCCCGAAGCGGTCGATGCCGACGCGCAGGCCGTGGAGCCCAGTGTAGCGCTCCCACCCGAACGTCGTCCCCGCCTCGATCGACACCCGCAGGATGTTACGGTTGGAGACGTCGGGCAGGATATCGTCGCGATAGCCTTGCGGCTGCGCGTCGAACCGATCGGTGTTGGGCATGGAGATGACGTCGGTACCGATGCCCTGCGCTTCAAGCCTCTCGGCCACGGCCAGCGCAAGCTCAACCTCGGAGCCGGTTGCGATCAGAATCGTCTTGCGCGGCTGGTCGGCGCTCTTGAGACGGTACGCGCCCTGCGCACAGAGGTTTTCGCGCTCGGCCTTGGTCCGCAGCGGCTGCAAGTTCTGCCGCGTCAGAGCCAGCACGCTTGGCCCGTCATGTTGCAGCGCCAGCGCCCAGCATTCGGCGGTCTCGACCGCGTCCGCGGGACGGTAAACCTCGAGCTGGGGCATCGCCCGCAGGCTTTGCAAATGCTCGATCGGCTGGTGGGTCGGCCCGTCTTCGCCCAGACCGATCGAATCGTGGGTCATCACGTAGATCACGCGCGCATTCTGCAGCGCGCTCAAGCGGATCGCGTTGCGCGCATAGTCGGTGAAGACGAGGAAGGTGCCGCCATAGGGAATCACCCCGCCGTGCAGCGCCATGCCGTTCATCGCGCAAGCCATGCCGAACTCGCGAATGCCGTAATAAATGTAGCGCCCGCCGTAATTGTCGGCGGTCAGTGGCTCCTGGCCCTTGGTCTTGGTGTTGTTCGACCCCGTCAGATCGGCCGATCCGCCGATCGTTGCCGGCAACGCGGCGTTGATCGCGCCCAGCGCCGCTTCGGACGCCTTGCGCGTCGCCAGCGGCTTCAGATCGGCGAGCAAAGCGTCGAGATAGGGCTTGAGCCAGGCGTCATCGACCTTGCCTTCGATCCGCGCGTTGAATTCGTCGGCTTTGCCGCTGGCCTTGAGCCGCGCCTTCCAATCGGCGTGGGCCGAAGCGCCGCGGGTGCCGGCTTCGCGCCACGTTGTCAGCACGTCGTCGGGGATCACGAACGGCGGCGAATCCCAGCCCAGCTCCTTGCGCGCGGCCGCGACTTCGTCGGTGCCGAGCGCCGCGCCGTGCGTCGCCGCCGTGCCCTGCTTGTTGGGCGCGCCGTAACCGATGATCGTCTTGCACCGGATCAACGTCGGCCGTTCGTCCGCGGTCGCTTTTTCGATCGCCTTGCTGACCTTGCCAGCATCGAGCCCGTCGCATTCGAGGGTGTGCCACTTGGCCGCCTGGAAGCGCGCGATCACATCTTCATTGCGCGACAGTTCGGTCGAGCCGTCGATAGTGATGCTGTTGTCGTCCCACAGTACAATCAGGCGTCCGAGCTTGAGGTGACCGGCGAGGCCGATCGCTTCGTGGTTGACGCCCTCCATCAGACAGCCATCCCCGGCGACCACGAACGTGCGGTGATCGACCAGGTCGTCGCCATAGATTGCGTTCAGATGGCGCTCGGCGATCGCCATGCCGACCGCCATCGCCAAGCCTTGGCCCAACGGCCCCGTGGTGACTTCGACCCCGGGCAGCTCGAAATTCTCGGGATGTCCGGCGCACGGGCTGCCGAGTTGGCGAAAACGCTTGATATCGTCGATCGTCGGCTGGTCGTAACCGGTCAGATAGAGAAGCGCATACAGCAACATCGAGCCGTGACCGGCCGACAGGATGAAGCGGTCGCGGTCGGGCCATTTGGGGTCGGACGCGTCGAACTTCAAATGCTTGGTGAACAGGGCGGTGGCGGCGTCGGCCATGCCCATCGGCATGCCGGGATGGCCGCTGTTGGCGGCCTCGACCGCGTCCATCGCAAGGGCGCGGATGGCGTTGGCGAGACGGCGTTGGGTCGGCTGCATCGATGCTCCGCAGATGGGGTTGCCTAGGGCCCGCGAGTCCGGGCCGACGCGCGCCCTTTGGAAGGTGAGCCGTGCAGCGTCAATGCTTGCGGGTGCCCGGCTCTTTGCGTAGTCGGAAGCCATGGATGATGGAGGCCTCGGCACAACACTCGACCGCGCCGAACTGGCGCTGCAGCGGATCGAACGGGCGCTCGCCAGCCGTCAGCCCGCGCCTGGCCGCGACGAAGCCTTGCGCAGCAAGGTGCGCGAAGCGGTCGCCGAACTCGATCAACTGATCCGTGAGGCCGCGGTCTGATGGCCGCGATGGTCGACCTGACGATCGCCGGCCGGACCTACCAGGTCGCGTGCCGCGAAGGCGAAGAGGACAGCCTGCAGGCGGCGGCACGGATGGTCGACGCCAAGAGCCGCGAGGCCTTGTCGGGGCTTGGCACCTTGTCGGAAGCTCGGCAATTCCTGTTCGCCTCGCTGCTGCTCGCCGACCAGCTGATGGACAAGAATCCGGACGGCGCCGCGCCGCCGACGGTCGTCGCCGTGCCCGACTCGGCGCTGGCCGAACGGGCCGCGGCGCTCGCAGGCCGCCTCGAATCGCTCGCCGAGGCCCTTGAGCGCGAGGCCGCAAACCCCTAAATAGGGGGTGACGGGTACTGCCCGGTACGAAGCCACGAAAATCCCTGAGGCGATTAAATATCCTAGGGAGCTGTCCCTGTCCGGATCTTGGTCCGGTGCACATGGTTCCCACCTGACGTTTGTGGCGTCAGAGGATTTCCGGCAAACGGCCATGGTGGTCCCGTCACTTCCTCCCGGCCCGGGCGTTCCGCGCCCTAACATGGATCCGCTGTCGAAGGAATCGCTGCGGCGCGCGGCGCTCGATGCGCGCAAGGCGTTCGTCAGCACGCTAAGCGATGCCGACCGCGCCCTTCTCGAGCAACGGCTCGCCGAGCATCTGACCTCGCTTTGCGCCAACGCCGCGATCGTCGCCGGTTATGCCCCGCTTGGCTCGGAAATCAGTCCGGCAAGGGCAATGGAGGAAGCCCGGGCGGTCGGGCGGATTGTCGCCTTTCCCGCCTTCGACCACCCGGCCAAGCCGTTCCGCTTCCGCGCCGGCGATCCGCTCAATGCCGGCCCGTTCGGGATGATGCAGCCCAGTTTGAGAGCCCCGGTGGTCGAGCCCGACCTGATCCTCGTACCGCTGATCGCGATCGACGGCCGCGGCACGCGTCTCGGCCGCGGCAAGGGCCATTACGATCGCGCGCTCGCCCGGCTCAAACGCGGCGGGGCGCGCCTCGTCGGTGTCGGCTGGCCATTGCAACGCCTCGCTGACACCATTCCGGCCGACGATTGGGACATCGCGCTCCATGGTTTCGCCAGTCCCGATGGTCTCGAGTGGTTCCGCTGAGGTTCAAACATTGCATTGTAAACCGGTCGCTTATGGCCAATTTGAGCGATTCAACCGGTGGCGGCGTTGTGCCTCGTGACGGTGGCGTGAGCGAACAGGAGCAAATGTGAAAGTTATTCGGACCTCCCTATTGACGGCGGCGGCGATTGCCGTCGGCTCAGCTTCCCTCGGGTTGGCGCCCCGCCCGACCGCGTCGACCGCAGCCATTCCTGACGATGGCGGAGTCGCGAACTTTTACCGTGCACGCGGCGGAGCGCCGCTGTGGTTTTCGCCAAGCTCCGGCAACGCCGCCCAGCAGAT